>Ga0302196_10000454_pt1 | contig 39789 bp, 39 predicted proteins | sample II_Bog_N1_3_FD_198794 | JGI IMG/M metagenome (GOLD analysis project Ga0302196, IMG submission 198794) | Peat permafrost microbial communities from Stordalen Mire near Abisko, Sweden - II_Bog_N1_3 | ecosystem: Environmental > Terrestrial > Soil > Wetlands > Peat | place: Sweden: Abisko...
TGAGATCTGGATAGGCCAGGACGGCCCGCGGCGCGATCACGCCGAGGGTCCTTGATGCCGTCCGCCGCGCCGCGACGCAACCGCACGAAATACGTCCGGGGGATCAGATAATCTTATGCGCGCCGGAAAGGGGCGGACGGAAGGCCGCGCTGCGGCCTTCCGCTTCGACCTAGAACTTGGCGTCCAGACTGACGAAGAAGCTGCGGCCGATCAGGTCGTACTGCGAGGTCAGCGGCACCACGCCCAGACGGTTTTGGAAGCCCTCGGTCGAATAGCTGGGCGGGGGCGTGTCGAACAGGTTCTTGACGCCGGCTTCCAGGGTGAACTTATCGAACTTGCGGCGCAGGGAGACGGTGTGGTCGGTGTAAAACGGAACGGTGTGATTGAGCAGCACCGTCTCGCCGGTCTGGTGGAAGTTGGTGTCCATGTTGGAGACAAAGGGGTTGTCCGATGAGTGCCCGACCAGCTCGATATAGTAGTTCACGGTCCAGGGTCCGCGATCCAGCTTGAAGTCCACCGCGCCGACGAAGCCCGGCTGGCCGACCTGGCCGAGATAGTTGTTGGTCTGGCCGCCCAGCAGGATGGTGTTGGTGTAGAAGCTCCAGGACATCTGACTGTCGACGGTCAGTTTGAAATCCTTCGGCAGGCGGGTGACATAGGTCAGGTCGAAGTCCATCCCCTGCTCGAACTGCTCGGCGACATTGACGTAGTCGTCGTTGACGACGTCGATTCCTTGATAGTTTCCAGAGTTCGGATCGTTATTGCGGGTGAACAGTGAGCAGAACGGGCTGTTCGGATAGGTCGGCGCATTATAGCATTGATCGATGATGTTCGACGCGCCGAACACCTGGATCTGATTCTTGATGTCGAAGTTGAAGTAGTTGACGGCGACCTTGAGGTCGAGGCCGTACCACTTGGGCGTGAACACGACGCCGACGGTCTGATTGATCGAGGTTTCCGGTTTCAGCGACTTGCCGCCACCCTGATAGATGGTCGCGCCCGACCCGCCGCCGGCGAAGTTGGGCGGCAACCCCTGGGCGGCGCAGGCTTTCTGGATGTTGAGGGAGACGCCGGTCGAGCCGTAGTTGATGCAGGGATCAAGGCCGAGCTGATCGAGGAAGCTGGTCTGGTTGGCCAGGTACTGCTCGTAGAGCGCCGGCGCGCGGAAGGCGGTGCCGTGCGTGCCGCGGAAGGTCAGCCAATCGGTGACCGCCCAGTCAACGCCGATCTTGTAGGTTTCGTTGGAGCCATAGCTGGAATAGTTCGAGACCCGGCCGGAAATATTGACGTTAAATTTGTTGATGAACGGCAGGCCCTTGAGCAGAGGCGCCTCAAGCTCGCCGAACACCTCCTGCGCCTCTTCGGACCCCTTGGTGATACCGGTGGTCGAGTAGTTATAGACATTGGCGTTGACGAAGTCGGGCGGCGGCGTGTCGTTGATGTCCTCGCGCCGCACCTGGAAGCCGAGCGAGGCGCTGAGGGCGCCGGCCGGGAGGCGGAACAGGTCGCCGCTGACCGAGCCTTCCGCATAGTACTGCTTGTAGTCCGTGTTGCCGGTGGCGTTGTTATAGAGGAAGGCGGTCTCGGCCGGGGTGAAGCCGCCATTGACCACAGCGGCGAAGTAGTTGACCGGCAGGCAAGCGACCCCCGGCTCAGCCTGGGCCATGGTCTCGCCGCTCCCGCCGATCTGAATCGCATTGACATCGCAGCCATTGGTGCCCGCGCCAGCGCCCATGGTGGCGTTGACCCGGTCGGTGCGGACATAGTTTTGCGTGTAGTCGCCGTTGGAGTCGCTGAACTGGCCGTAAAGGTCATAGGTCCAATTGGCCAGGGGGCCGAACTCGGGCAGATCGCCCTTCACCCCCAGCACCAACCGCCCGTAATTGACCCTCTGCGAGGAGTTCGTATATTGCGGGATCACCGGCAGCGGGAAGCCGAAGCCTGGGTTGTAAGGATTGCCCGGGTCCACCACGCCGAAGAACTGATCCACGTAACTTTGGCGAGAGTCCCTTTGGGTCAGCAGCGCGGTGGCGTAGAGCTGGGTGGTCGGTGTCAGGTCGAAGCCGCCTTGGAAATCAAAGGTGTATCGACGATCGGCTGAGATGGCGTCGGTCTCGCCATAGCTTTGCGGATTATACGGCACCAGGCCTTCGGACTGGCGGGTCGCCGCATCGGTCGGCAGCACAAGGCCCACCGCCTGGAAGCCCTGCAGGTCGGCGCCGGTCGGGCCGCCGCCCGCCACGGCGCTTGGATTTGAGGCGTAGTAGTTTCCATCCGCCAGATCCTCAAGGCCTGGGCTCAGGAACAGGTTGAAGCATTTGGGCTTGCCGGTGGCCGGATCGATGATATCGGCCGAGGCGCCGGTGGTCGGGTTGGTGGCGAGGTCGCGGGCGCAGCTGAGGTAGGGCCGCTGTTTGTAGAGCAATGGATCCTGCTCATACATGTCGAAGGCCAGGCTGGCGTAGCCGCGGTCGAAGGTTTTGCCGAACGCGCCGTTGAACTGATAGGTGTTGCCGCCGCCATGCTGCGACGGATCGGCGAACAGGTGGGCGGTGACCCCGTCCAGATTCTTCTTGGTGATGATGTTGACCACGCCGGCGATGGCGTCGGAGCCGTAGATCGACGAGGCGCCGTCGTTCTCGATGTCGATATGGTCGACGATCGAGGCCGGGATGGTGTTCAGATCGACCGGCCCGACCGTGCCGCCCACGCCGGCGGGGCCCATGCGCTGGCCGTCGATCAGGATCAGCGTCCGCTGGGCGCCGATGCCGCGCAGGGACAGGGTGTTGACCCCGGGACCCCCGGTGACCACGAAGCCGGTGAACGAGTTGTTGGTCTGCACCGAATTATTGGCGACCGGCGACAGCTGCAGGATGTGAGTGGTGTCGACGTCGCCGGTCAGCGCCGCGTCCTCGGCGGTGATCACCGTGATCGGCGACGGGCTATTGTAGGTGGTCTGCTTGATCCGCGAGCCGGTGACCACGATGTCGGCGCCGGCCTTGGGGGCCGGCGTCGGCGCCGCCGAGGTCGGCGGCGCCGGGCTGGGCGGCGTCTGGCTCTGAGCCAAGGCCGGGGCCGCAAGCACGACCGCCAGGGCCGCGCTCAACAGACTGAAGCGTGCTGTGTTTGAAATCGACATGACCAAGCCCTCTTGGCGGAGCGGCCTCCGCAGACTGTGCGGCGACGGTCGGATTGCTTACCCAAATCGTCGCCGGAACCCCTGATCTCTAAGGGCTCCGTCACGCGCCACGGCGCCAGCCGGTTCTGGAATCATGCCGCCGCCAGGACAATTGTGTCAAGTTTTGGCCAAAAAGCGGGCGTCAGGCGCCCTTTCATTACGCAAGGTTTCCAGTCATATTTTGCGTGGTAGTTTGAGTTTTCAGCAATAAAGCCACGACAACACGGGTATATGAGGGAAAGAAATCCATCATTTGCAGGGCCCAGCCGCCAAGCCATGTGGCGGGAGCCAGGCGCCGCATTTCGACCCACGGCTAAGCTTTTTCAGGGCGGTTTTGACCTTCCCGGCCGATCGGCGCCAATTCAGGGTGTCTGGCCGGTATCGCCCGGTTCCCGCAAGCGTCGGACTCTGCTCTTGGACGGGCTGGGCTCTTGGGTGGGCTGGACCATAGCCGGGGATGCGCGGAGATTGGTTTCTCGCTCGAGCTCGGGCGTGGCCATTGGGTTTGGAACTTCGAGGAGCGGCGGTATGAGTGTTTCGCGTCTGTGTCTGGGTCTCGGCGTCCTGGCCGCCCTGCTGGCTCCGGCCTTGGCGGCGACGAGCGCGCCAATCCCGCCGTCAGCCAAGGATCTGACCCGCGCGCCCTTGATCTCTGACGTATCGGTGTCGCCGGACGGCAAGCACCTGGTGGCCCTGACCTCGCCGGATGGGGAGACGGTCAGCGTCTCGGTCTGGCGCACCGATCAGCCCGGCGCGCCGCCCAAGACCTTCGGCTCAGGCTCGGCCAAGATGCGGTTCATCGATGTCCGATTCCTGAAGGACGATCGGCTGCTGGTCAGTGGCGTCGAACCCTTCGACTGTCCCGATGTCGGTTGCGAGACGCCACGAACGCACCTGATCGCCAGCCTGGTGTCGGACCTCGACGGCGCCTCGTTCGCGCCCCTGTTGCCGACCCAGCACGCCGGGGAGCAGCGAGACGACTGGCCCCGGCAGGGCGCGATCATCTCCCTGCTGCGCGCCGACCCACGCCACGTCCTGGTCGAGGATCGCACCTATGGCGACGGCGGCGACATCTATCGCGTCGACGTCTATTCGATGGCGGCGGAACGGGTCATGCGCGGCTCTGACCGCTATGGCGACTACAAGGCCGACCTGAAGGGCGAGCTTCGCGCGCGTGAGACCAGCGATTTCGACAATGGCCGGGTCTATATCGCGGAGCAGATCCGCAATCCCGACACCGGCGTCTGGGAGGAGCATTTCCGCTCCTACGCCAAGGACCGGGACGTCACCCAGATCATCGGCTTCACCACCGACCCGAATGTCGTGCTGATCACCAATAGCCAGGGCGCCGACAAGACCGGCGTCTACGAATATGACATCAAGCAGCGAAAGATCATCGAGCCGGCCTTCCAACACAAGCTGTTCGACGCCGCGCCCTATGTGCTGCAATCCATGGCCCCGGCGGACTATGGGCGGATCCTGGGGTTTGGCTACCAGGCTGAGACCTCCAAGACCTATTGGCTGGATGATCGCCTGGCGGCGATCTTCAAGGCCCTCGCCCAGCCGCTCGGGGCCAAGACCGTCCCGATCGATTGGACCGACCCCGGCACCGGCCTGACCGCGTCGATCGACGTGGCCGACGGCGCGGCCATCCGCCTGGTCGGCGCGTCCAACGACATGAAGTTCATGGTGATCGAGACGTCCGGCCCCAAGCAGCCGCCGGAATATTACCTGCTGACCGACGGCGCCAAGCTTTCGCTGCTAGGCAAGGCCGAGCCGTGGATCGACCGCCAAGCGCTGGGCGACACCCGGCTGGTCGAATACCCGGCCCGCGACGGACTGCTGATTCCAGCCTTCCTGACCACCCCGCCAAAATCGTTCGGGCCTGGCCCCTATCCGACCCTGATCGAGCCGCACGGCGGACCATGGGCGCGCGACGAGATGGGCTGGGACGTCACCGGCTGGGTGCAGTATTTCGCCTCGCGCGGGTTCGCCGTGCTGCAGCCGCAGTTTCGCGGCTCGGAGGGTTGGGGCCAAAAGCTGTGGCGCGCCGGTGACGGCGAATGGGGCCAGACCATGCAGGACGACAAGGACGACGGGGTCAAATGGCTGATCAGCCAGAAGATCGCCGATCCGAGGCGCGTGGCCATGTTCGGCTATTCCTATGGCGGTTATGCCGCCCTGGCCGCGTCGATCCGGCCCAATGGTCTTTATCAGTGCGCGATTTCCGGCGCCGGCGCCGGCGACCTTGAGGAGATCAGCGAGGCCACTTCGGACAACCGCTGGGAGCGGGAGTTCCAGCACCCGACCATCAAGGGCCTGGACGCCCTGGCCCACGCCCGGGAGGCGCAGATTCCGGTGCTGCTCTATCACGGCGACCGCGACGCCACGGTCAATGTCGAACAGTCGCGTAAGTTCGCCGCAGTGCTCAAATCGGCCGGCAAGCCCTACCGCTATGTCGAGATCAAGGACATGGGCCACCAGCTGACCTACTGGACCCCGGACATGGCGCTGGAGCAGCTGACCATCGTCGACGACTTCCTGAAGACGGGGTGCAAGCCGGGCGGGCTGTAAATCCGTCACTTGACGATCTGGAAAGTGAGGCGTAAGTTTCCAATATGGAAACTGATCCCGGAGCGCCGATCATGAAGTCCGCCGAAGCCGCCGCGGCGCTCAGCGCCATGCAACAATCCCGCGACCGGCTCGCCGCCGCGGCGACCTGCCCGCCAGAGCGCCATCTGGCCTTCGCCCTGCTGATGGGCGGACTGGTCGCCGCCCAGGCCGCGCCGCCGACCGGAACCCTGGTGATCGAAGGGCTGATCGGCCTGTGTGTAGCCGCGGTGGTGGTCTGGGACCGCAAGCGGACCGGCATGTTCATCAACGGCTATCGCGCCGGCCGCACCCGGCCTCTGACCTTCGCCATGCTGTTCATGGCCCTGGCCCTCGGCGCGCTCGGCGTCTGGCTGAAGCATGGCCTTGGCCTGGTCTGGGCGCCGGTCGTCTGCGGCGTGGCCGTGACCGCCGTCGCCTATATGATGAGCGCCGTCTGGCAGCGGATCTATCGGCGTGAACTGCGGGACGCGGTTTGACGCAGCCGCGATTCGATCCGGTCATCCACGCCCCGGCCCGGCTGCAGATCATGGCGGTGCTGGCCGGGGTCCAGGACGCCGAATTCGCCCTGCTGCGCCAGACCACCGAGGTCAGCGATTCTGTGCTGTCCAAGCATCTGTCGCAATTGGCCGAGGCCGGCTATGTGCGACTGCGAAAGGCGGCTCAGGACGGTCGCCAGCGCACCTGGGCGTCGCTGACGCGTGAGGGTCGGGCGGCCTTTGTCGCCCACGTCAAGGCGCTGCGGACCCTGGCCCAGATCGCCGATGACATGGCGGCGGAATAGGCCCGCCAAACAGGGCGCCCAACCGGCCGCCTCCAAATTGTCACACACGAACCGTCTAACGATGCTATGGGCGCAAACGCTCGCACCGAGGCGTGCGCGCCCACGTCCATGCGCCCGTATTTGGAGACCTCCCTCCGCAGCCGTCCTTTCGCGGACCTGTCCGCCGGCCACGCCCCCGACCGGCCCTGCGCCGCCACCGCCCCATTAGAAAGCCAACCATGTCACGAACCCTCGCCCTTTGCCTTGTCGCCACCCTCGCCGCGGCGCCGGCCTTCGCCCAACAAGGCGCCCCCGCGGCCCCCGCCCCAGGCGGCATCACCCTTGGCGGCCCGCAGATCCCTGGGGTCTGTTTTCTGGCGCAGCCGGTGGTGTTGCAGAATTCCAGGGTGGGCGTGTCGATCATCCAGCGCTTGCAGCAACTGACTCAGGAAAGCCGTGACGAAGTGGCCTCGATCGACAAGCCGATCGAGGCCGAGGCCAAGGCCCTGCAGGCCAAGCGCGCGACCCTCGCCCCCGCCGTGGTGCAGGAGAAGCAGCAGGCGCTGCAGGCGCGATACAATCAGATGCAGGCCCTGGCCAGCCAGCGCGATCACGAGATCACCGCCACCCGCGACAAGGTCCTGGGCGAGGTCGCGACCTATGAAGGTCCGGTGATTTCCGACGTCTATAAGGCCCGGGACTGCGGCCTGCTGCTGGACCGCAATGCGGTGCTCGGCGGCAATATGGGCGGCGATCTGACCGCGGCGGTGATCCAGGGCCTGGACGCCAAGATCACCACCCTGTCGTTCGGTCGTGAAAGCCTGCCGCCGGGCGCGACCTCGGGGCAATAGGCGCGGCCGTCAACGGCCCGCCGGCGCTCGGCGGGCCGCCACTGCTTCAGGGGGCCAAGGCCCCGCGGATCGGCTCGACCCACGTGTCGCGTGACATGTCGTAGGCGATGAAATTGCTGTCGAACTGCCAGTATTCCCAAGGCCAGCCGCGGGCCTCCGCCGCGCGCGCCACGGCCGAGGTGTAGCGCACCCGCGAATCCATGTCGGCCTTGTCATAGGCGCCGAATTCGCCGAGCAGGATCGGCCGATCATGGGCCAGGGACCAGGCCTTGACCCGATCAAAATCGGCGTTCAGCCGGGCGTATTCGGCCGGGCTTCCCCAGGTGATCCCCGACAGGTCGCGGGTGTCCGCCGACCAGGACGCGCCCTGATGGGTGAAGCGCATCGGCAGGTAATAGTGGACCGTGACCAGGATGTTGCGGTCGCCAGCCGGCAGCTGCAGCGTGTCCAGGTGGTCGATATTGTTCCAGAAGGTCGGCCCGATGATCACCGTGCGGGTGGGATTGCTGCGCCGGATCACCGCCAGGGCGTCGGCCGACAGCGGACCCCACAGGTCGTCGGTGAGCTTGGTGTTCGGCTCGTTGAGGATCTCGAACAGCACGCTGCTCGGCGCATCCTTGTAGCGCTCGGCGATCTGGCTCCAGAAGGCCAGCAGCCTGGGCCGGCAGGCGACCGGGTCCTGGCTGCAGATGTTGTAGTCGTGCTCGTCAAGGATCACCGCCAAGTGGTTGGCCAGGGCGTTGCTGACCACCCAATCGAGGGTGCTCAGCCATTGGGCGTTGAGCCGATTGTCGCCATCCATGTGATCGAAGGCCACCAGGTTGACCCGCACGCTGGAGAAGCCGGCGTCGTGGATCGCGGCGAAGTGCTTGGCCTTGAACCGCGCCCAGGCCGGCGTGATCCAGATCGGATCATAGCCCAGGATGTTCAGGCCCCGGCCAAGGCTGCGGGCCACCTCGGCGGCGGAGGGGGCCGGTGGCGTCTGGGCCAGGACCGGCCCGCCAGCGGCGATCAGAGACGTGGCCAGGGCCAGCCATAGCGGCGGAAGACGGCGCAGGCGCGAAAGGGCGCGCGGGAGCGAACGAAAAAGGCCAATCACGGTCTGGCGCCTGGCTGTTGAAGGGGCGAGCGGCCTAGCTTGTCAGATCACCGAGCGCGCGTCCCCTAGACCCCTAGGGCGATTCCGATCGGGGTCAAGCCCTCAACCAGGGCGGCGACTGTGTCATCAAGGTCACGGCCCCGCCCCGTCCCGCTTGTTTTTGTCCCGGTCAAGTCCGCCCACCCCGCCCAGCCTCAAGCCAAACAGGGTCGCGCACCTGCGCGGCCGCAACGACAGAGCGCGTTTCGTGTGTGGTCAGGGGGCGAATACCTGGTGACGCGTCGGCCTGGCCCAGGACAGCGGCTGTTTGGGCCGCGCGCGCAGTTTGGTCTTGCCGCCGCCTCGCGACGTCCTAGATTTAACGGGACAGAGGCCGATCATGACATCACCGTTCGACGAGTATGAAGTGGCCAAGGCGCTGCGCCCCACGCCTCAAGGACTGACCTTCGACCTGGACCAGGCGCTCCAGTCGCTGGTGGTGCTGCACGCCCACGTCCCCGGCGACGCCTTCACCGCCAAGACCCTGGGAACTGAGCGGCTGGGCAATGGCGTGGTGATCGGCGACCAGGGTCTGGTGCTGACCATCGGCTATCTGATCACCGAGGCCGATGAGGTGAGTTTGCTGACCAATGACGGACGGCGGATCGCCGCCCACGCCCTGGGCTATGACCAGGCGACCGGGCTGGGCCTGGTCCACGCCCTGGAGCCGCTTGGCCTGCCGGCCCTGCCGCTGGGCGACTCGCGCCGCCTACGCGCCGACGATCCGATCATCCTGGCCGGCGGCGGCGGGCGCGCCCATGCCGTGGCCGGCAAGGTGATCGAGCGGGCGGCCTTCGCCGGCTATTGGGAATATCTGCTCGACGAGGCCCTGTTCACCGCCCCGGGCCATCCGCACTGGAGCGGCGCGGCCCTGATCGGCCCGACCGGCGCTCTGGTGGGCGTCGGCTCGCTGCAGATGAGCCACGAGACCCCGGACGGCCGCGCCGTTCCGATCAATATGTGCGTGCCGATCGAGCTGTTGCCCCCGATCCTCGACGCCCTGTCCCAGGGTCAGGCCGCCCATCCGCCGCGCCCCTGGCTTGGCGTGTTCGCCCAGGACGGCGACGACGAGGTGGTGGTGCTGGACGTGGCCGGCGACAGCCCCGCCGCGCGCGCCGAACTGCGGCGTGGCGACAAGATCCTGGCGGTGGCCGGCCAGCCGGTGACCAGCCTGGCCGACTTCTACACCCGCCTGTGGAAGCTGGGGCCGGCCGGGGTTTCGGTCCCGCTGCGGCTGAAGCGCGAGGGCGACGTGTTCGACCTGCACATCCGCTCAATCGACCGCGCCTCCAAGCTGAAGAAACGCCGGTTCAACTAACGCCGGCCTGATTCAACCGGGCGGCTGAGGCGCAGGCGGTCGCCCGGCGCGGCGGCGGACGGTGCGCTGACCCCGGCGCATCCCTATATGCAGTTGATGGTCCCCCTATCCGTTCTTGATCTGTCGCCGGTCGTCGATGGCGGCTCCGTCCGTCAGGCGCTCGACAACAGCCTGGATTTGGCCCGCCACGCCGAACGCCTGGGCTATCGCCGCTTCTGGCTCGCCGAGCACCACAACATGCCCGGCGTCGCCAGCGCCGCGACGTCGGTGGTCATCGGCCACGTGGCGGCGGGAACGCGGACCATTCGCGTCGGCGCGGGCGGGATAATGCTGCCCAATCACGCGCCGATGGCCATCGCCGAGCAGTTCGGCACGCTCGAGACGCTTTTTCCGGGGCGCATCGACCTGGGGCTCGGCCGCGCGCCCGGATCCGACCAACTGGCCTCACGGGCTTTGAGGCGAACCCTGGTCGGGGATGTCGATCGCTTCCCGCAGGATGTGGTCGAGCTGCTGAGTTACTTCCAGGCGCCGAAGCCGGGTCAGCCGCTCCAGGCGGTGCCGGGCGCTGGCCTCGACGTGCCGGTCTGGATCCTTGGCTCAAGCCTGTTCGGCGCCCAGCTCGCCGCCGCCCTAGGCCTGCCCTTCGCCTTCGCCTCGCATTTCGCGCCGGGGCATATGGACGAGGCGGCCGAGCTCTATCGCTCGCGCTTCGAGCCATCGGCGCATCTCGCCAAGCCCCACCTGATGTTTGGCCTGAACGTCGTCGCCGCGGAGAGTGAAACCGAGGCCCGGCGGCTGTTCACCTCGCTGCAGCAGGCGTTCCTGAACCTGCGGACCGGGCGCCCGGGGCGACTGCCGCCGCCGGTGGACGACGTCGAGGCGCGGTTCGCCGCCGCAGGCCTGTCAACCGACATGCAAGGCGCGCTCGCCGCTGCGATTGTCGGCGACCCAATCCAGGTGCGTCAGGGGCTTGAATCGTTCGTCGCCAGGACGCGGCCCGACGAGATCATGGTCACGGCTCAGATCTACGACCACGCCGCCCGACTGCGCTCGTTCGAGATCGTCGCCGGCGCGCGAGACGCCTTGGCGCAGGCGGCCTAGGCGCTCAACCGGCGTTGTCCGACTGAACGCCAGGCACTGAGAAGGCCTTCCAGGCGTCAAACTTTTCGGGGACGGGTATCATCAAGCGCCATCTCGCACGACCGCGAACCTGGTTTGGAAAAAGCCAAAACGGCCCCGAAGGACCGTCTTAACCGCTTCAATTTCCTGAAGGAAAACTGGAGCGGGCGAGGCGATTCGAACGCCCGACCCCAACCTTGGCAAGGTTGTGCTCTACCCCTGAGCTACGCCCGCGCCCCGCAACACCCGAAGGTCTCGCAAAGGAGCGGGGCTTATCGCAGAGGGCCGGCCGGTTGGCAAGGCGCCTTTTGCGCGCGCTGGCCGCCCGATCAGCGGCTGAACCGGGGGGCCTTGAGCCGGCGTTTGTTGACGTGGTTCTTCGGCGGCGGGCCGCTGTCGTCCGGCATCTCGCCGCGGAAATAGAACCGCTGCCAGGCCTCGCGCACCGTCTCCGGATCGCCCTTGGCCAGGCGGGTGTTGAACTCCGCCCGCCGGGTTCCCCAGGCGTTGAACTGGGCGTGCAGCTCGGGATCGGACTCCATCCGCCGATGGACCACGTCGAAGGTCTCCATCGGCTTGTCCTCGGTCAGGGTGATGAAGCAGAACGACTCGCCACGCTCGAAGCGCACCCGGCCGGGGCGGGTGAAGTGCCAGTTCATGGTGAAGGGAAACGGCAGCCAGTCGGTCTCGACCAGCCCGACCAGGGGCTGGATGCCGTCCTTGATGTGGTTGGGCGGCCCCATGCACCACATCGACCAGCCCGGCGGGGTGCGGAACAGATAGCCCGGATGCAAGGTCAGCACCCCGGTCGAAAAGTGCGAGCGGGCGAATTCGTGGAAATCCGGATGCGGATGGTCGGCCCGGATGGTCAGGTCGCTCTGGGCCGTTCCCCCGTTCCACTCGACGGTGAAGCCGACGGGACTCAGAATATCCCAGCCGGTGGTGTTGGCCATGGTCAGGGGCAGGCAGCGATAGGGGTGGCGGGCGTCGAACGCCTCCATCCAGGCGCGCTCGGGACGCCCGGGCACCAGGTCCGGCGGCCTCAGGGTGGTGGCGAAACATTCTAGCTGCATGGCGGGGGTCCCTGGCCGTGATCGCGCGACGCCGATTAACTAGCGGCGCCAAGGCCGCGCCGTCCAGTGGGCCGCATGGCCAATGCCGCCTTTCGCCGGATGGGGTTTTGCGGCTAGGAACGACCAATGCCGCCCGACCCGCAAGATGAGCTGTTCGCCCTGTTGGAGCGCCTGGGGGTGACCCAGGTCACCGTCCGCCACGAGGCGGTGTTCCGGGTCGAGGACGGCCCGCATCTGAAGGCCATGCTGCCGGGCGGCCACAGCAAGAATCTGTTTCTGAAGGACGCCAAGGACCGGCTGTGGCTGGTCAGCGCCCTGGCTGACAGCGTCATCGACCTGAAGGCCCTGCCCAAGACGATCGGCGCGGCCCGGCTGTCGTTCGGATCGGCGGATCTGCTCCATGCGACCCTGGGCGTGCGGCCAGGCTCGGTCTCGCCCTTCGGCCTGATTCACGACGTCGGACGCCAAGTCGGCCTGGTGCTCGACGCGGCCCTGCTGGCCAGCGAGCCGCTGAACTTCCATCCCTTGACCAACACCGCCACCACCGCGATCTCGCGGGACGGCCTGATGCGCTTTCTGCAGGCCCTCGGCGTGACGCCGATGGTCGTGGACTTCACCGCCTCACCGCCCCGACGGGTCGCCCAGGACCCGGGCGGCGGCCCCGGCGTCGACTGAGGCCGCCGCGCCGCGGCGCAGCGAAATCTCGCGCCATGCGTTGCGGCGAGACCCCAACCAGACCATCTTAGGGCCAGAACCCTAGCTACGCCGGAGACCGCCCATGCTGCTCGGAGAAAAGACCTCCGCAGCCCCCCCCTCGGACCTGATCAAGGTCGGCGGCGACGCCGGCTTCATGGCCGACGTGATCGAGGCCTCCAAGGTCCAGCCGGTGATCGTCGATTTCTGGGCGACCTGGTGCGGCCCCTGCAAGACCCTGACCCCGCAGCTGGAAAAGGCGGTGCTGGCCGCCAAGGGCGCGGTCAAGCTGGTCAAGATCGACGTCGACAAGAACCCGGTCTATGCGGGTCAGCTGCGCGTGCAGTCGATCCCGACCATCTACGCCTTCGTCAACGGCCAGCCGGTCGACGGCTTCATGGGCGCGGTCCCTGAAAGCCAGATCAAGGCCTTCATCGACCGATTGGTCGGCCTGGCCGGGCCGCCCGGCGCGTCGGACCTGGAAGCCCTGCTGGCCATGGCCAAGGAGGCGCTGGAGGCCGGCGACATCGGCGGCGCGGCCCAGGCCTATGCCGGCGTGCTGCAGGAAGAACCGGAAAATCTGAAGGCCATCGCCGGCATCGCCCGCTGCTACCTGACCGGTGGCGATATCGAACGGGCGAGCGAGATCGTGGCCATGGCCCCCGCCGGCGCCAAGGACGCCGACCTCGACAGCGTCAAGGCCGCTTTGGCCCTGGCGGCGGCGGCCGACGCCGAGACCGGTCCGTTCGAACGCCGCCTGGCCGCCGACCCCGACGATCACGAAGCGCGGCTGGAGCTGGCCAAGGCCCTCGCCGGCCAGGGCAAGCTGATGGAGGCGGCTGACCAGCTGTTGACGATCGTCGCCAAGGACCGCAGCTGGAATGACGACGCCGCGCGCAAGCAGCTGTTGCTGATCTTCGAGGCGGCCGGCCAGATGTCGGAGGTGGCCAAGCACGGCCGGCGGCGACTGTCCTCCATTCTGTTTTCATGATCGCCCTGTTTTCCTAATCGCCAGGAGGCCGCCGTGGTCGCCGGACCGTTCCGCAAGAGCAGCGACCTGCCGCAGGTGATCGCGGTGTTCCCCCTGACCGGCGTGCTGTTGCTGCCCCGCGCCCAGCTGCCGCTGAACATCTTCGAGCCGCGCTATCTGAACATGATCGACGACGCCATGGCCAGCGAGCGGATGATCGGCATGGTGCAGCCGGCGGCCGGCGGCGATCCGGAACGCCCGTCCCTGTCGGCGGTCGGTTGCCTGGGCCGGATCACCAGCTTCGCCGAGACCTCGGACGGCCGCTATCTGATCACCCTGACCGGCCTGTGCCGCTTCGGAGTCGGCGAGGAGCTGCCCAGCCGCATGCCCTATCGCCAGGTTCGCGCCCACTATGATCTGTTCGACGCCGATATGTCGGCCGCGCCGCAGGACGAGGGTTTTGACCGCTTGCGCCTGCTGGCGGCGCTGAAGGCCTATCTGACCCGCCATGCGCTGGAAGTGGATTGGGAGGCGGCCAAGGAGGCGCCGGGCGAGGCCCTGATCAACAGCCTGGCCATGGCCTTGCCGTTCGAGCCGGCCGAACGCCAGGCCCTGCTGGAGGCGCCGGATTTTTCCGGTCGCCGCGAGACCTTGATCGCCCTGATGGAGATCGACGCCGCCGATCGATCGGATGACGACGACGCCCATTGGATGCAATAGACAGACCCGATGACCGACACCGCCCCGACCGCCGAGCCGCTCGCCCTGACCCACGAGGTCGACCCGCGCCTTTTGGAGGTGCTGGTCTGTCCGCTGACCCGCGGCCCGCTTGACTATGACCGCGACCGGGGCGAGCTGGTCAGCCGCAACGCCCGCCTGGCCTATCCGGTGCGCGACGGGGTGCCGATCATGCTGGTCGAGGAGGCCCGCGCCCTGGACGAGGGCGAATGACCACCGCCGCCCTGGCCAGGCCCTGGCCGCTGTCGCTGACCGTCCGGCGGGCGGATCGGGTGCTGAGCGTCGCCTTCGACGATGGTCGCAGCTTTGAGCTTGCCGCCGAATATCTGCGGGTGATGACCCCCAGCGCCGCCGATCGCGGCCATGGCGCCGGACAGGGCCGCACGGTGGATGGCAAACGGGGCGTCGGGATCGCCGACCTCAGCCCCGTCGGGGCCTATGCGGTGCGGATCAAGTTCACCGACGGCCACGACACCGGCCTCTACACCTGGGACGAACTGCACCGGCTGGGGCGCGATCACGACCGGCTGTGGGCGGATTATCTGGCGCGGCTGGAGCGCGAGGAGCTGTCGCGGGGGTGAGCGGGCGACGCTCCGACTGCCCCCCGTGATCTACGCCTGTGCTTGACTCCCCAACTTCATTTTCCGTCATGGCCGGCGAATGCCGGCCATCCATGCCATGAACGAGCGGCCAAGGCCTGAGCCTCAGAATTGAGCCAGCCCCCGAGTGCGGGTTGAAGCTTCACGGCGTGGATCGCCGGCATTCGCCCGCGATAACGGATGATTATCGAGCGGACGGATGGATCGTTTTCCATAGCTGTTTGCCTACAGCGCCCGTCCCTCGAACAGCCTCGGCAGGTCGCCGACCGCGCCGCCGGCTTCGCGCATGAACAGGCGGCGCGCCGGGCCGATGCGGTTGACCAGCGCCATGCCGGCGCCGCGGACCAGGCGCACGGCGGGATGATCGTTGGAGAACAGATGCACGAAGGCGTCCATGCCGGCGGCCATCACCGCGGTGTCGAACCTGCGCCAGGCGCCGTAGCGGTCCAGCACCGCCGGGGCACCGATGTCTTCACCCAGGCGCGCGGCGTCGACCAGCACCTCGGCCAGCACCGCCGCGTCCCTCAGACCCAGATTGAGCCCCTGGCCGGCGATCGGATGCACCCCGTGGGCGGCGTCGCCGAGGAGGGCGATCCGCGGCGCGGTCAGCCGCTCGGCCAATTGCAATGACAGGGGATAGACGAAGGTCGGGCCGACCACCTCCAGATCGCCGAGGAACGGGCCGAACCGCCGGCGCAGCAGCGAGGCGAACACCTCTGGCCGGGCGTTGCGCAGCGCCTCGCCGGCCAGGGTGGTCTCGGTCCACACCAGGCTGACCCGGTCCTCGGTCAGCGGCAGGATGGCGAAGGGGCCGGCGGGAAGGAAATATTCGTGGGCGACGCCGCCGTGCGGGCGGCCCAGCTTCAGCGTCGCCACCACCCCGCTCTGGTGATAGTCCCAGCCGATCACGCCGATCCCGGCCGCGCGCCGCACCACCGAGCCGCGGCCCTCTGCGCCCACCAGCAGCGGTGCGGACACCACCCGGCCATCAGCCAGGGTCACCCGCGCGCCGCGCGCCGTGGTCTCGACGCCGCTCACCTGGGCCGGCGCCAGCACCGTCAGGCCGGCGGCCTCCACCGCCTGGGCCAGGCCCGAGCGCGTGCGGCGGTTCTCGATCAGATAGCCGAGCGGCTCGCCCGCGACCCTGGCGGCGATCTCGGCCGCGTCGAAGCGCAGGAACACCGAGGTCGGACCGCCCGCCGCGGCGCCCGGAGGGCGGCCGTCGGTGACCAGGATCTGCTCGATCCGCTGGGCGTGAGGTCGCATCGATTGGCCGACCCCGATCGCGTCCCAGGCGCGAAATGACGAGAAGGCGACGGCCGAGGAGCGGCCGTCGAAGGTCGGGGCCAGCTGGGCCTCGAACGGCTGGGGATCGATCAACAGCGGCCGCAGCCCGCCGTGGGCCAGGGCCAGGGCCAGGGTGGCGCCGGCCATGCCGGCTCCGGCGATGATCACATCGGCGTCAGGGATCGCGTCCATGCGGGCCTTGTCGGCCGGTGCGCGCGGTATGTCCAGAGGCGCGCCCGTCCTCAGTCTTCGGCGTCGGCCTCGACCAGGGCGGCGCCAGTCTCCGCGGCCGGGCGCAGGCTGGCGCCGTCCTCGGTGAGGCCGCGCTTGGCGTCTTCCTTGGCCCGCTTCTCGGCCGCCTTCTTGACGATCGAGTCCAGCTCCAGCTGGGTGATCAGGCCGAGCGTGACGGGGTCGACCGGCTTGATGTTGCTGGCGTTCCAGTGGGTGCGGTTGCGGACCTGGTCGATGGTGGCCTTGGTGGTGCCCAGCACCTTGACGATCTGGGAGTCGGGGATCTCGGCGTGGTTGCGCAGGAACCAGGCGATGGCGTCCGGGCGATCCTGACGGCGCGAGACCGGGGTGTAGCGGGGGGCCTTCTTGGTCGGCTTGAGCAGTTCGGCGTGGCGGCTCTTCTGGGCGCGCATCCGATAGGCGGGATTGGCCTGCGCCGCGTCCAGCTCCTCGCGCGACAGCTGACCATTGGCGATGGGGTCGGCGCCGCGGATGTCGCGCGCCACCTCGCCGTCGGCGATGCCCTTGACCTCGAGCGGATGCAGGCCGCAGAAGTCGGCGATCTGTTCAAAGGTCATCGACGTATTGTCGACCAGCCAGACGGCGGTCGCCTTGGGCATGAGAATGTCGGTCATGCGAGTCTTTCCAGGGTCCAGAAATGACGGCGCCCGGCCTTGCGGCCGGGCGTTGAATAGAGGGTGCTATAGAACCGATCGCGGATGAAGGGAACGACTATCATTCGGGACCCACCGACAGCACCACCTTTCCCACATGTCCTCCGGTCTCAAGCCAGGCATGAGCCTCGCCGGCGCGACTAAGCGGGAACACCCGGTCGATGATCGGGCTCAGGGCCCCGGCCTCGACCCACGGCCAGACCGTGGCCTCCACCGCCGCCGCCAGCTTGGCCTTGTCATCGGCGCTGCGCGGCCGCAGCGTCGAGCCGGTCAGCACCAGCTGTTTCTGCAGGATGGTCAGCAGGTTGACCTGCGCCTTGACCCCGCCCTGGACGGCGATCATCACCAGCCGGCCCTTGGGCCTCAGCGTCTCCAGGCCGCGGGCGACGAACTCGCCGCCGACCATGTCCAAGATCACGTCGACCCCGCCGTCGGCCTTGGCCGCCTCGACGAAGTCCTGGGCGGTGGTGTCGATGGCCAGGTCGGCGCCGAGACGAAGGGCCGCGGCGGCCTTGTCCGCGCCGCGGCCGGTGGCGATCACCCGCGCGCCGGCGGCCTTGGCCATCTGGATCGCCGCCACCCCGATGCCGGAGGTGGCGCCATGGACCATGAAGGTCTCGCCGGCCGCGAGCTTGCCGGCCTCGAACACATTGGCGAACACGGTGAACACCGTCTCGGGCAGGGCCGCGCCATGGATGGCGTCCAGCCCCCGCGGCAAAGGCAGGACGTGGCGGGCGTCGACCGCGGCATATTGGGCGTAGCCGCCGCCGCCGAGCAGAGCGACCACTGCGTCGCCCTCATGCCAGCGTCCTACGCCCCCGCCGACCCGGGCCACGCGGCCGGCGACCTCCAGGCCCAAGGTCGATGGCGCGCCGGGCGGGGGCGGATAGACGCCTTGGCGCTGCATCAGGTCGGGGCGATTGACCCCGGCCGCCTCCACCTGGATCAGAATCTGACCGGCGCCCGCGCGCGGCGTGTCAATCTGGACCGTTTTGAGCGCCTCGGCGGGCCCCTTGCCGCCGTCGACGGCGATGGCCGTCATGGTCTGTGCGATCATGGCGCGGACTCCAGACTTGCGCCAAGGCCGGCGCAGGGCTCACATAGGCCGGTTTTCGAAGCGAACAAGCCGGGAAAAGAACCGATGATCGAGGAGCCGGCGCCGCCGCGGCGAGGACGCGGACAGGGCCTGATCGAGGTGACCAAGGAAGACCTGGACCCTTATTCTGTCGAGGAATTGGACGAGCGTGCGGCCCTGCTCACCGCCGAGATCGAACGCACGCGGCGCCAGGCGGAGCGCAAGCGCTCGGGCCGGGCGGCGGCCGACGCTCTGTTTAGAAGTTAGAAAGCATAATCACCTCACGCTTGGCGCTTCGGGCGTGATTGGCATGGGGGTTGCAAACTCATGGCGAAACGGGGCGAAGCTCCCGAAAGCTTTGAAGGACCAATTGAATGAATGAGATGGGCGAGACAGCGGCGGTGGTCGGCCTATGGCGCGCAGGCGTCGTGCGTGACTTCGCCAATTCGGAGCTGTTTGACCATACCTTCCGCGAAGGCATGGAACTGGTCGAGGAGACCGCCGGCTATCTCGATGGCGCCGGTCGCCAGGAGTCGAAGCGCCTCGATCGCGCGTCGGCGCTGGAATACGCCGGCGAGAGCATGCGCCTGACCACCCGCCTGATGCAGGTCGCTTCGTGGCTGCTGGTGCAGCGGGCGGTGCGCGAGGGCGAGATGGACCCCTCCCTGGCCTGCGACGCCCGTTACCGCCTCAGCCAGGACGCGGTGCTCAGCGCCCACGGCCTGGGCGGGCGCCTGCCGATCGGCCTGGCCGACCTGCTGGAACGCTCCGAGCGGCTCTATGACCGGGTGCTGCACCTGGACCGCCGAATGTATCTGGAAGCCGACTCCGACGAGACGCCGCATCCGGTTCTGTCGCAACACCTGATGCTGCAGGCCGCTTTCGGCGGGTAGGGTCGGGCTGGACGGGGTTCAGGACTAACCAAACCACGCGGAATCCGCTCATTCCCGCGGAGGCGTGCGCGGCGATGAGCGGATAATGCTGGATCCCCGCGCTCGAACATCGGCGCGATCAGAAGTCGATGTCCGCGGCATGACGATAATCGGCGTTCAGCACGCAGCGGGGCCTTCCGTCGTCCACCGACACAGTGACCGGCCTGTAAAGGCGAGGGCCAAAAACGAACCGTCCTCTGCGCGTGGTGATATCGAGTATTCCAGGGCTATTGAAGAGACATACCGGCGTTACTTTTGACCCGCGGCCCCAATCAGACGCTACGCCAGCGCAACGCACGGCGCTGGTGATATTGCGGGTAAAGTTCACGCCAATAAAACTGAATTGGTTCCTCAGCCCGTCATTCGATTGTGAGAAGGCGGCAGGGTTTGTGGATGGGCACGAGCGACCAGTTTCCATCCAATAGGTCGCGCTCGATATGATCGCGTTGTGACGTTGAATAACGCCATTCACAAAAGCGAAAACGAGGGATGAGACCACCAAAATTCCAATAAACGACATCCCAATTGAAGCAATAAATTCGGTATCTACCCGTTCGACTGTGATAATGTTGCGCCGTAAAAGGCCGTTCATGTCACACATTCCCCATTGCTCGGGACGATTTGTGGTCGAAAACCGCTCGACGGCGCGAATGACGCTACGGGCGATCTCCGCGAATATCGCGCCCATCCAGATGCAAGATCAGTGAGGTCATGGCGCCATGGGCGTCGGCGATGAAGGTGATCTCGGAGTCGACCGTTGGGCAATAAAAGGTCGGATGCCCGTCTTTCACACCTTCGTAGATGGTCGGGAACACCGTCCCACCGGACAGGGACTCCAGAACGTCGCCATCGCGGCGAAACGTGACCACCAATCCGGCGTCCTTCAGGCTATAGGTTCCGGTGAAACGGTCCAGATCCTGCTCGGAGATTGGCTGCGCCGGGCGCTCGTTCGGTAGAACGACGGCGTAACCGAGCGATACCTGCAACAGCTGGTCGGCCAAAACCCCCGATAGCCCCCCGACATTACTGAGCACAACCACGGTCAACCCGCGCTCTGGCACATAAGTCAGGTAACTGGTGAAGCCCTCGATCGCCCCGCCGTGATCGATCGTCGTCAGCCCGTCCACGGTATCGACGGAGACGCCTAGGCCATAGCCGTTCAGACCGGGCGTGGTCATGGCCTTGAGTGAGGCGGGCGACAGAAGTCGGCCGCCGAACAGGCCCTGTTCCCATTTCAGAAGGTCGCCGGTTGTCGAATAAAGACCGCCCGCCGCCCAGGGAATGGTCATGGATTCGCTGCGCGCGAGCGCTAAGGATCCATCCTTCTCCAGGTGATAGCCCTGCGCCCGCTTCGGCAAGATCAGGGCGTCGGTGTCGAGTCCCGTGTTCGTCATGCCGAGGGGCCCGAAGATGCGCTCGCGCAGCAGCTGGCCATAGGACTCGCCGCTGACCTTTTCGATGATCGCACCCAGCAATTCGTAGTTCGAGCTGCTGTAATCAAACCTGGTCCCTGGGGCGAAATTCAGAGGTTTGTCGCGAAAGCGCGCCAATTCCTCTGGCCAGGCGTGAGGGCTTTGGCTCCAGACGCGAAAGTCCGGGTCTTGGACGAAGTCGGGTATGCCAGAGGTGTGGCCGAGGAGCTCCGCGATGGTGATGGCCCGCCAGCTTGCGGGCGCGTCGGGCAGATAACGGCTGACCGGGTCCTGGATCGAAAGCTTGCCGTCCTGTTGCAACAAAAGCACCAGGGCCGCGGTGAACTGCTTGGTGATCGAGCCGATCCTGAACTTGACGTCGGGCGTATTGGCCACGCCCCACTCTGCGTCCGCCAGACCGTAGCCCTTGTCCAGCAGACGGTGATCGCCCTCGACGACCAGCACCGCCCCCATGAACCTGTGAAGGGGCGTGTAGGCCTCGGCCACGGTATCGAGGCGCGCCTCGACGGCCGGTGATCCAATGGCGTCGGCCGCGGCGGGGGCCTGCCATGCCAGAACCAGGCCCAGCGCGGCGCTGGTGACGGACGCCGACCAAGTCACGCGCTTCGATTTCAACAGTCAGCCCCCCCGCAGCATCCTCCGATCGCAGGGTGCGGACACCGGAACGTCCCGGCAATAGGCGCTCTTCCCTGTTTGGTTGAGAGTTTTTCCCGATCAGGTCAGGAATGCGGGCGGCCGTCGCCGTCCCCCTCCGCCAGCTGCCGCCGGATCAGCTTCTTGTCGATCTTGCCGGTCGCGCCCAGTGGGATGTCGTCGACGAACACCACCCAGTCAGGCGTCCACCACCGGGCGATCTTGCCCTCGAGGAAGGCCAGGTAATCCTCGGCGCTCGCCGTCTCGCCAGGCTTCAGCTTGACCAGCAGCATCGGGCGCTCGCCCCATTTGGGGTGCGGCTGGCCGACCACGGCGGCCAGGGCGGTCTTGGGGTGGCCGGCGGCGACGTTCTCGATCGCGATCGAGGAGATCCACTCCCCGCCGGACTTGATCACGTCCTTCGTCCGGTCGGTGATCTGCATGAAGCCGTGCGCGTCGATGGTGGCCACATCGCCGGTGTCGAAGAATCCCTCGTCGTCGAGGATGTCGCCGCCCGGATCGCTGAAATAGGCCCGGGCGATGAACGGACCGCGGATCATCAGCCGGCCAAAGGTCTCGCCGTCGTGGGGCAGGGGCTCGCCGGCGTCGTTCGTCAGTTTCAGCTCGACGCCCAGGCCCGGGCGCCCCTGCTTGAAGCGGTAGGGCCATTGCTGATCCTGCGGCAGGGCGGCGATCTCGCCGGTCGGGCTGGCCAGCACGCCCAGGGGCGAGGTCTCGGTCATGCCCCAGGCGTGCAGTATCTCGACCCCATAGTCGTCATGGAAGGCGCGGATCAGGGCCTGAGGGGCGGCCGCGCCGCCGATCACCACCCGCTTGAGATGGGTCAGCCGTCCATCGGTGCGCCGCAGGTGATCGAGCAGCATCTGCCAGACGGTCGGCACCGCGGCGGAGAAGGTCACCGCCTCGGTCTCCAGCAGGTCGTGGATCGAGGCGCCGTCCATCCGCGCGCCGGGCATGACCAGCTTGGCCCCGATCGCCGGGCACGAGAAGGTCAGGCCCCAGGCGTTGGCGTGGAACATCGGCACCACGCACAGCACCGTGTCGCGGCTGGACAGGCCCATCACATCGGCCTGCAGCACGCTGAGCGTGTGCAGGAAATTGGAGCGATGCGAATAGAGCACGCCCTTGGGATCGCCGGTCGTGCCCGAGGTGTAGCAGAGCCCGCAGGCGGTGTTCTCGTCGAAGCCGCCCCAGGGCGCGGCCTCCGGCGCCTGGTCGATCAGGGTCTCGAAACAGAGCGCGCCGGGCGCGCCGATCGTCGCCGCCTGGTCGGCGTCGGTCATCACCACGATGTGCTCCACCGTCGGCATCTGCGCGCGGTGGGCCAGCAGGACGGGCAGGAAGGTCGTGTCGGTGAAGATCACCTTATCGGCGGCGTGGTTGATGATGTAGCAAAGCTGCTCGGCGAACAGCCGCGGATTGAGCGTGTGACAGACCGCGCCCATGCCCATCACCGCGTACCACAGCTCCATGTGCCGAGCCGTGTTCCAGGCCAAAGTGGCGACCCGGTCGCCGGGTGCGATCCCCAGCGCGGCCAGGGCGCCGGACAGGCGCCGCGCGCGCTGATGAATCTGGGCGTAGGTGGTGCGGGTGATCGGCCCCTCGATCGAGCGGGTCACCACCTCCACCTCCGGATGCCAATCGCGAGCGTGATCGATGATCCGATCGACGGTCAACGGCCAGTCCTGCATCAGGCCCAGCATGGCGGGTTTCCTCGTCTTGTTCTTATCGCGCGAAGCTTAGGACCTGGCGCGCGCGGCGCAAGCGCCGAGCCTCGTTATGGAAACAGCCGCGAGACCGCGAAGCCGCCCTGCGGCTGCGGCCGGGCGAACAGCAGGCGCTCGTGCAGGCGAAACGGCCGATCGCGCCAGAACTCGATGGCCAGGGGCCGCACCCGATAGCCGGACCAGTGCGGCGGACGCGGCGGCTCGCCAAGGCCGAATTTCAGGCCGACCTCGGCGACACGCTTTTCCAGGGCGAAGCGGTCCGGCATCGGGCGCGACTGATCCGAGGCCCAGGCGCCGATCTGGCTGGATCGGGCGCGGCTGGCGAAATAGGCGTCCGCCTCGGCCTGGGTCACCGCCTCGACGGGGCCGCGAATCCGCACCTGGCGGCGCAGCGATTTCCAGTGAAACAGCAGCGCCGCCTTGGGCTGGCCGGCCAGCTGCATGCCCTTGGCGCTCTGGGTGTTGGTGTAGAAGGTGAAGCCGTCAGGCCCGACGTCCTTGAGCAGCACCATGCGTACGTCGGGCAGGCCGTCCTCATCCACCGTGGCCAAAGCCATGGCGTTGGGATCATTGACCTCAGAGCGCTTGGCGGCCTCGAACCACTCGGCGAACAGGGAGAATGGGTCGGCGTCCTCGGGCAGCGGCGGTTCGGCCAACTGGGCGGCGCGATCATAGTCGCGCTGGGACGGCGAGGGCGGGATAAGGGTGGGCTTGCTCATGGCCCATGATAGCCGGCGCAGACGGTCGTGCGATAGGGCGACCTCAGCGTGCTTAACCGGCTGTTGACCCAAATCGCGTCATCCTCCGGCCATGAGCCCCGGTGAGTTAAGGCAAAAGGCCGTCAGCGCAGCGCGTATCCTGGGCGTGGATCCCGAGATCGATCCTGAGGGCCTCAAGCGCGCCTTTCGCGCGGCCGTCAAGGCCGCCCATCCTGATCGACCCGGCGGGGACGCCGAGCGCCTGCGGATGGTGATCGAGGCCTTTGAGTGGCTGTCCGCCCACCCGGCGACGAAGCCGGCGTTCGTCGGCGAGCGACCTGAACCGCCGCCGATCCTCGAGATCACCCCGGTCCAGGCCCTGTGCGGCGGTCGCCAACGCACCCGTACCTGGGATGGACGAGAGATCTATGTCAGCTTGCCGCCGGGGTTGCGGGCCGGCGATCCGGTGCGAATCGCGGGCCGGATGATGAACATCGCCATCACCAGCTCGGACGGCGCGGCGGTGATCGGCGACCATCTTTGCCTGTCGGCCAACGTCGATCCCCAGGTGCTGCGCCTGGGCGGCACGATCATCGTCGAGACCCCGCTCGGACCGCACTCGCTCAGGGTCACGCGTCAGGATGGAATCCGCGGTCTGGTCCGCGTGGCCGGCAAGGGCCTGCCGCCCCGCGCCGGTCGGCCTCGCGGCGACTTGCTGCTACGCCTGTGGCCCGTCGCCTCGAGCCAGACTGAGCCGTCCGAGGCCCAGACCAAGCGACGCCAGTTCATGGCCGATTGGGCGGCCTGACCGGACGGCGGCCGCCGGATTTGCCGCCGCGCGCCAGGTTGGGCTAGAACCGTTCCATGTCGCACAACACCTTCGGCCATCTGTTCCGTGTCACCACCTGGGGCGAAAGCCATGGCCCGGCGCTCGGTTGCGTGGTCGACGGCTGTCCTCCCGGGCTGTCGCTGACCGCCGCCGACCTGCAGGTCTGGCTCGACCGGCGCAGACCCGGCGGCGGCAAGTTCGTCACCCAGCGCCAGGAGCCGGACCAGGTCAGGATTCTGTCCGGCGTATTCGAAGACGAGCGCACGAGCGGGCCGGTGACCACCGGCACGCCGATCGCCCTGATGATCGACAATGTCGATCAACGCTCGAAGGACTATTCGGAGATCGCCCGCGCCTTTCGTCCCGGCCATGCCGACCTGACCTATTTCGCCAAGTATGGGGTGCGCGACTATCGCGGCGGCGGCCGCTCCTCCGCGCGGGAGACCGCCGCGCGGGTCGCCGCCGGTGGCGTGGCGCGCAAGGTGCTTGGTCCCGGCGTCACCATCCGCGCCGCCTTGACCCAGATCGGTCCGCTGGCGGTCGACCGCAGCCGATGGGACTGGGATCAGGTCGCGCAAAATCCGTTCTGGTCGCCCGATGCGGTCATGGCCCAGGCCTGGGAGACCCATCTGGAGGCGGTTCGCAAGGCTGGCTCGTCCACCGGCGCCATCGTCGAGGTCGAGGTCACCGGCGTCCCCGCCGGCTGGGGCGCGCCGATCTATGGCAAACTGGACGCCGAGCTGGCCGCCGCCCTGATGTCGATCAACGCCGCCAAGGGCGTGGAGATCGGCGACGGCTTCGCCGCCGCGGCGCTGAGCGGCGAGGACAACGCCGACGAGATGCGCGCCGGGCCGGATGGGCCGGTGTTCCTGGCCAACCACGCCGGCGGCATTCTGGGGGGGATATCCAGCGGCCAGCCGATCATCGCCCGCGTGGCGTTCAAGCCGACCTCGTCGATCCTCACGCCGCGGCGGACCGTCGACGAGGACGGGGCTGAGCTCGAACTACGCACCAAGGGCCGTCACGATCCCTGTGTCGGCATCCGCGCCGTTCCGGTGGTCGAGGCGATGACCGCCTGCGTCCTGGCCGACGCCTTCCTTCGGCATCGTGGTCAGACCGGCCGCTGATCGCGGCGTGCTACGGGAATCTGCGCTATTGACCGTGCAAGGCAGGATTCGTAATCCCGCTCGGCGATCAGCGTTCTGAGAACCTGAGCCGGTCGTAGGAGCGCGGGGTGTTCATTCAAATCCGCCTGGGGTCTGACCTTGCGATTTGATCTGTTGTCGATTCTTCTGGTGGACGACAACCACCACATGCAGGTGCTGCTGACCGAAATCCTGCGCGCGATCGGGGTGCGCAATATCTTCAGCGCCAATGACGGCGCTCAGGCGCTGCAGATCATGCGTAACCAGCAGATCGACATCGTCATGACCGACCTGGCGATGGAGCCGCTCGACGGCATCGACTTCGTCCGCCTGCTGCGGAATTCGCCGGATAGTCCCAACTGCATGGCGCCGGTGATCATGATCACCGGCCACTCGACCATGCGAAGGGTCGCCGAGGCGCGCGACGTCGGCGTCAACGAGTTCCTCTCCAAGCCGGTGACGGCGCGCGGCCTGCTGATGCGGATCGGCCTGGTGGTGGACCACCCGCGAGACTTCATTCGGACGGACGACTATTTTGGCCCCGACCGCCGCCGCCGCAAGGATCCGGCCTATTTCGGACCCAGGCGCCGCGCCGCCGACCGACCGGACGCGCCGCTCGAAATCTGAACCCCAGGCGCCGCTCAGGGGATTCCCAGATATTTGTGGGTCTGGACGCTCAGCCGCCATCGGGGATGGGCCAGGCAATAGTCGATCGCCTGTTGGGTGGCGCGTCCTCGTTCGGGTCCGTCCATCGGTTGTAGATAGAAGCGCTCAAAATCCAGACCGGCGAACCGCGCCGGATCGACGCCCGCCTGCGGGAAGACCAGCTTCAGCTCCTGGCCGGCGGTCTGGGCGAGCGGGGCGTCGGCCTTGGGGCTGACGCAGATCCAGTCGATCCCGGGCGGCGCCGCGATCGTGCCGTTGGTCTCGACGGCGATGCTGAAGCCCTGGGCGCGCAGGGCCGCGATCAGCGGGGGGTCCACCTGCAACAAGGGCTCGCCCCCGGTGCACACCACCAGCCGATCCTTCGCGCCGCCGCGCCATTTGTCCGCCACCGCCGCAGCCAGGCGATCGGCGGTGTCGAAACGCCCGCCGCCTGGGCCGTCCAGGCCGACAAAGTCGGTGTCGCAGAAGCGGCAAACCGCCTCGGCGCGGTCGTCCTCGCGCCCGCTCCACAGATTGCAGCCGGCGAAGCGGCAAAACACCGCCGCGCGCCCCGCCTGGCCGCCCTCGCCCTGCAGGGTCAGGAACATCTCCTTGACCGCATAGCTCACGGCGTGGGCTCGTCCGGACGGTCAGGCCGTCCGGCCGCGACCCATTCGCGCCAGCCGCGCGCGCGCAGATCGCAGGCCGGACAGACGCCGCAGCCCGCGCCCCAGTCGTGGGGCGTGCGCTCGCCCGTGTAACAGGTGTGGCTGTCGCGCACGGTCAGGTCGATCAGGGCCTCCCCGCCCAGCGACTTGGCCAGGCCCCAGGTCTGGGCCTTGGTCAGACGCATCAGGGGCGTCTCAATGCGGAAATCCCGCTCCATCCCCAGGTTCAGCGCCGTCTGCAACGCGTCCAGCGTCTCGCGCCGGCAGTCGGGATAGCCGGAGAAATCGGTCTCGCACATGCCTCCGATCAGTCCCGTCAGGCCGCGCCGATCGGCCAGGGCGGCGGCATAGACCAGGAACACCAGGTTGCGCCCCGGCACGAAGGTCGAGGGCAGGCCGCGCTCAGTCATCTCGATCGCCCGATCTTCGGTCAGGGCTGAGGCGGCGACCGCGCCGAAGCTTCGCAGATTGATCCGGTGATCTGGGCCCAGCCGGCCCCGCCAGGCCGGGAAGGCGGCGGCGATCGACCGTCGCAACGTGCGCCGCGCCTGCAACTCCACCGAATGTCGCTGGCCGTAGTCGAAGCCGACCGTCTCCACCCAGGCATAACGATCCAGCGCCCAGGCCAGACAGGCGGTGGAGTCCTGGCCGCCTGAGAACAGCACCAGGACCCGGTCGTTCATCGGCGGATCGGCATCGGTGGGGGTGATCGTCATTCTCCTGCGCGGCTATGGGTCCGTGCGGCGGCAAGATAGGACCGAAGCCGTCGCCTCGCCAGCGCGCCGCTGGGTCAAATTCGGGTCACAATCGGTTAAGCATAAACGCGAATTAATCAAATATATCGCCGGTATACTGCTCGCGTTAGGGGTGAGCGCCTCGATCTGACCGCTTTAACGAGATTGCAAGTCTAATCTGAGAGGGTTGCTCTACAACAAGAGCGCAGTTTGCAGAATGCCTTGCATCTCCAGTTTGATCGAATTTTTTGCGCCCGTCGCCGCGGGTTCCACGTGCGGCGCTGTGCTTGATCGTTTCCTGGACCAGCCAGGATGCGATCTGCTGGTCGTGACGGAGGCGGATCGGCCGGTGGGCGTGGTTGGGCGCGGCGCGATGCTGGCCAATGACGCCGATCGCCCGGTGCGCGAGGTGATGACCAGGCCGCTGGTGGTCGATCCGAGCATGGAGATCGATCAGGTTTGCGCCCTCTGCCTGGCGCACAACGAACCGGTCCCCGGCGTGGTTGTCGTCGATCAGGCCCGCTATGTGGGCGCGGTCCCCAGCCGCGCCCTGCTGCGCCATAAGAGCGATGGCCATGACGCCCTGGGCGACAACCGCCGCTTCCTCGATCTGATCAGCCATGAGATCCGCTCGCCGATGAACGGCGTTTTGGCCGTCGCCGAGCTGTTGGAGCGTCAACCGCTTTCGGCCGATTCCCAGGCCTTCGTCCGCACCATTCTGGAATCCAGCCAGGCGACCTTGCGAGCGCTCAATGACGCTATTGAGCTGTCGCAGGCGCAGATCGGCGAAATGACCTTGAACGCCGCGCCGGTGTTGTTGCGCGAACTGATGGACGGCGTCCAGGAAGCCTGGCGCGGGCGCGCCGCGCGCGATGGCGTCACGCTATTGGCGGCTTATGACGGCGAACCCGATCTCAGCGCCAACGTCGATGCGGGGCGCGTGCGCCAGCTGTTCGACAAGCTGGTCGAGGCTTCGCTGGGCGGCGCCGGCTGCGGCGCGGTCGAGGTCAGCCTGCGCGCGCGGCGCGATTCAAACGGGCTCAAATTGACCGGCTGCGTGCGTAACACCGCGGCCGGCTTTTCGGCTGATCGGTGGGCGGCGTTTTTCAGCGCGCCTTCGCGCAAGGGCTGCCTTGAAGCAGTGGGTCCAGGCTTGGGCGTGGCCCTGTGCAAGCAGGTGGTCGAGCGGCTGGGCGGCGTGATCAGCGCGCAAAGCAATGTGGGCGACGGCGTCAGCGTCACCTTCGAACTGGCCGCCGACGAGGCGCTGGCCCCGGCGGTTCCGGGCCTCGGCGCAGCGCAGGGGGCCAGGGGCGCGGCCCATGTGCTGGTCGTCGATGACAACGCCACCAACCGCATGGTCGCCGAGGCGCTGTGCGAAATGTTCGACTGCACCTCTGAATGCGCCGAGGACGGCGCCGAGGCGGTCGAGGCCGCCCGCACCGGGCGCTTCGACGTGATCTTGATGGACATCCGCATGCCGCGCATGGACGGGGTTGAGGCCACGCGCGCCATCCGCGCCCTGCCTGGCGCCGCCAGCGCGGTGCCGATCATCGCCCTCACGGCCAATGCTGATCCTGAGGACGCCAAGTCCTACATCGGTTGCGGCATGCACAGCGTTGTGGAGAAGCCGATCAAGCCAGAGCGACTGCTTCAGGCGCTCAACGCCGCTCTGGCCCCATCCGCCGGGCGCGCCGCCGCCTGACGATCGCCAGGCGATGCAAACGGGGAGTTAATCCCCGGCGGCCATAGTGGTCCTTTCAATGGCCGGCGATTCCCGATGAGCGACACCGCACCCCTTGAGCTCGCCACGCCGCCGATCCCGCAGCCGCGGGGGTCGCGAGCGCGCGCAGCCCTGCTCAAACGCCTCGCAGACGTGGTGTGTCTGCCCAGCAGCCGGGTGAACGCCTTCGAGCGGGCGGTCACCGCTGATCTCTTGGTTGAGATGCTGCGCGAAGCCGAGGTCGCGGAACGTATCCGCGTCGGCCGGCGCCTGTCGGTCCTCAGTGAAGTTCCGCCGGCCTTGTCCCGCCTGCTGTTGCGCGACCGGTTCGAAGTCGCCGGCCCCCTGCTCGAAAACTGCCAGTCGCTGAACGACGCCGAATTGCTGGACTGCGCCCGGCAGGCCGGGCTCGATCACCGGCGCGCCATCGCCCAACGCCGCGGCGTCAGCGAGGTGGTCAGCGACGCCCTGGTCGAACGGCTTGAGCCGTCGGTGATCGAAGCGCTGATGCGTAACGAGCAGGCGCGCCTTTCCTCCGACGCGATCGAGCTGCTGGTCGCAGCCAGCCGCGATTTGCCGCAAATCATCCCCCAGCTGCTGCGGCGTCCGGAGTTGCGCCCGTCCCACGCCTACATCCTGTTCTGGTGGGCCGACCAGACCGCGCGCCGCACCATCCTTCAACGCTTCGCCGTCTCGCGCGAGGTGCTGCAGGACGCCTCAAGCGACGTCTTCGCCCTGGCGGCGGCGGAGCACTGGGGTGACCCGTTGTCGCGCAAGGCGCTGCAGTTCATCGAGCGGCGCCAGCGAAACCGGGCCGCGATCGAAAAGAGCCCGTTCGACAGTCTGGACGCGGCGGTGGCCGCGGCCGAAGCTGGCCTGAGCCGCGAAATCGCCGAGGAGATCGCTTATCTGTCGGGTGTCAAGCCGATGACCGGCGCCAAGATCTTCACCGATCCGGGGGGCGAGCCGCTGGCCATCCTCTGCAAGGCCACGGGTCTGCCGAAGAGCGCGTTACGCAGCCTCTGGCGCGGTCTGAAACGGCCCGAGATCGACGCGGGCGGCGCCGCCTCGCCCGCTTTGGAACAGGTATTGATCACCTTTGACATGATCGCGGTCGACCGCGCCCAGACCGTGCTTCGCTATTGGAACTGGTCGCTGTCCTCCGCGATGACGCCTGCGCTAATCAAGGCGATTCGCGATGGCGGCGACGACGAAGGCGAGTACACGATTCCCCAGCGTGCGGCGCTTCTGGCCCTGTCTGACGATTTCGGTCGTTGAACTGAATTCAGCCTGCCATCGCGTCGAAAAAGGCGAAGCTGAATCACTGAAATTTCAAGAGAAGTCGGCCGGCCGAGGCGCGCGCCCGCTCAACGCGGCCTGACCTCAACTTGAGTATTTCTTTCCGATGATTTATGGCCGCAACTCAAAATTGACCGTTGTCTAGGCTGGGGAAGGGCTATATGCAGTGCCCCGATCGACGCAAGACTGAGTGCGCCTCGATTGGATCAAACCGAGACTGACAGAGATCAAAATGGACGAGATGTCGGATATCATCGAGATGGCCGCGGACATTGTGTCCGCCTATGTGGGCAACAATTCAGTATCGGCCGCCGATCTTCCTTCGCTGATCCAAAGCGTTCACGCCGCCCTGGCTGGCGTGACCACGACTGCGCCCGTGGTCGAGGCCGCGCCGAAGGAACCAGCAGTCGCCGTCAAGCGCTCAATTACGCCTGACTATCTGATTTGCCTGGAAGACGGCCGCAAATTCAAGTCGCTCAAGCGCCACCTTCGCACCAAATATAACCTGAGCCCGGAAGATTACCGCGCCAAATGGGGCCTGGCTAAGGATTATCCGATGGTCGCGCCGAACTACGCCAAGGCTCGCTCTGATCTGGCCAAGCAGATGGGCCTGGGCCAAGGCGGTCGTCAGGCCGCGCGCAAGGCCGGCTAAGCCTTAGACGCTTTCAACGTTTTGCGACCCAACGCCCGCGCGGCCTCGCGCGGGCGTTGGCGTCTAGGCCGGATGTCGAACGCCGTTCGGCCGTTCATTCCCCAGTCCGCGACGTAAAAACGTCGTCTGTTAACCAATTATCGCTTGCCAGTGATTCGTTGCGTGAGCGATATTGAATCATCGTGATTCCAATGGGTTGTTAAGGAATCCGCGGATGATAGCGCAGACGGGCGGCCCGGCGACGGCGGTCAGGGCCCACGAAGAACTGTTCGCCTACTGGGCGTCGCGGCGGCAAGGCGCCCTCTTGCCCGCGCGCTGCAACATCCATCCCGCGCATTTCAAACGACATTTGCCGACCATCAGCCTGATCGACGTGGTCGGTGAGCCGCGTGACTATCGCCTGCGCCTGGCCGGCACAGGCCTCTACAGCGTCTATGGGCGCGAGATCACCGGCCAGACCCTGGCGGAGGTCTATAACGCCGCCTCAGCCGAATACTGGCGCATCGAGCTTGATAAGATCGTCGAGCAGGCTCGCCCCGGCGTCGGCGTGCACAATTTCGCTTGGCGCGGCGCCAGCCACATGTCGATCCTGTGGCTGCGTCTGCCCCTGGCCAGCAATGGTCGGGATGTGGACATGATCCTGGGCTATGACGCCCTGCTGGGCGTGCAGGGCGAGCACTTGGCCTCCGGCATCCGCGCCGCCTGACCCAGACCCTTTTAGCAGGGCAGGGCCAGCCGCGCCGCCTTGAGGAACACGCTGGGCAGGTCCGACAGGCGTGACTGCGGCTCCCAACTCATCGGCGCCTGAAGCGTGATCGTCGTCTTCGCCTCCGCCCGCAAGACCGCCAGGTCCAGGGTGAAATGGGTGAACACGTGCGAGATCACGCCGATGGCGCGCCAATCTTGCCGGTCTGGCGCCGTGGCGAGGACCTCGTCCACAGACCACGGCTTGGCCCGCCAATCGGTGCTCGGCAGACCGAGCATGCCGCCGAGCAGGCCCTTGGGCGGCCGGCGGACCAGGACCAGCCTATCGCCGTGGGTCAGAACATAGGCCGCGCCATACCGGCGGGGCCGATCGGCCTTGGGGCTGCGCCGCGGATAGGTCTGCGCCGCCCCTGACGCGCGGGCGGCGCAGTCGGCCGCCCATGGGCACTGATCGCAGAGCGGGGCCGCGGGCCGGCAAACCGTCGCGCCGAGGTCCATCAACGCCTGGGCCCAGTCGCCCGGTCGCTCGTCGGTGACCAAGGCGCCGGCCAGGGCGTGCAACGCCGGCTTGGCGGCGGGCAAGGGCGTCTCGAGCGCATAGAGCCGGGCCATCACCCGTTCGACATTGCCATCGACCACATTGGCCGGCCGGTCAAAGGCGATCGCCGCCACCGCCGCCGCCGTATAGTCGCCGATGCCTGGCAGGGCGAGCAAGCCGCCTTCGGTGTCGGGGAACGCCCCGTCATGATCGGCGGTCACGGCGCGGGCGCAGGCCAGCAGGTTGCGGGCGCGGGCGTAGTAGCCCAGCCCCGCCCAGGCGGCCATCACCGCATCGTCACTCGCCGCAGCCAGGTCGCCGACCGTCGGCCAGCGCTCGACGAACCGCAAAAAATAGGGGGTCGCGTGGGGCACGGTGGTCTGCTGCAGCATCACCTCCGACAGCCAGACGCGGTAGGGATCGGCGCGCCGAGCCGATCCCGGCGCCGCGCGCCAGGGCAGGTCTCGCGCCGTGCGATCATACCAGTCCAGCAGGCGCCGACGCAGCTGGGCGGTGCGGGGGAGGGTCATGACGGCGGAAAATCCTGCACGGGCCGACGGCTTTGGGAGCGCGATCCGGTGACAGCGTTGATCCCAAGCCTGATTGCGCCGCAGGCGTGAAATTTAACCACGAAGGACACGAAGATCACAAAGGATAACACGAGGTTCAAATTCGGCGCTTCGCGCGACGTGCGGTAATCGTCCCTTGGTGTCAACCTTCGTGTCCTTCGTGTCCTTTGTGGTCAGATTTTGGTTGCGAACGACTGTCCTGGCGGGCTTTCGCCTTCGCCGATGACGTGATCCGGACTATCTTGATCTCATGCCCCGTCCCCTGCCCAGCGTCGAGGAGGCCGGCCGCATTTTGGCGGCCAAGCGGACGCGTCCGCTGCGCCGCCCGCCACCGGTGGCCGGACGCGCCCTGGCCGGCCTGCTCAAAAGTCTGGACGAACGATTTGGTCGCGGTCCCGAGGGTCTGAAGGCCCGCTGGCGCGAGATCGTCGGGGAGGCCTTGGCCCAGCGCACCGAGCCGATCAAGCTGACCAAGGGCCAGGGCGGCAAGGGCGCGGCGCTGGAGCTGAAGGTCGATGGCCCGGCCGCGGCCCTGATCCAGCATCAGGCCGGCGATATCCTGGCGCGGGTCAATCTGTTCCTGGGCGAGGGCGCGGTCGAGCGCCTGCGGATCGTCCAGGGTGTGATCCGTCGGCCCGCCGCCGACGCCACGGCGAAAGCCGCCCAGGCGCGCCGCCGCAGGGCGCAGCCGCTCGACGCCGCCGTTGAAGCTGAGCTGGAGCAGAGCCTGGTCCGCGGCCAGGACGAAGGCCTCAAGACCGCCCTGCGCCGGCTCGGCCGCGAAGTGCTGCGACAGACCCGCTGATCGGCCCCGGTCCGTCGTCGTACCGGCCTTGCGCGATCAGGGCGAATTGCGCTTATTGCCGCATCATTTGGGGCGCGGGCCGGCCAGAGGACTTTAATCCATGCAATCCATCCATCGCCGGCTGCTTGTCGCCGCCCTGATGTTGGTCAGTCTTGCGGCCTGCCATAAGCCGTCCGCAGGCGTGGTGCCCGACGACATGTCTCAGGGCAATCCGGCCGCCAAGGTCACGGTGATTGAATACGCCTCGGTGGCCTGCCCGATCTGCGGCCATTGGTATCGGGAGGTGTATCCCGCCTTCAAGGCCAAGTACATCGACACCGGCCGCATCCATTTCGTGTCGCGCGAGATGCTGGTCGGCAATGACACTGAGGTCGCCGCCGCCGCCGCCGGGTTCTTGTTGGCCCGCTGCGCCGGCAAGGACAAATATTTCGCGGTCACCGACGCGATCTACAAGGACCAGACCGCGCTCTACGCCGACCCCCGCGGAACCCTGCTCAATATCGCCAAGTCGATGGGGATGAGCGAGCCGCAGTTCGACACCTGCATCAATGACCAGGCGGCCATGCTGGCGCTGAACAACCGGGTCGAGGGCTACGCCAAGAACGACAACGTCAATTCCACGCCGACCTTCGTGATCAACGGCAAGGCGCTGCAGCCTGGCTACCACCCGCTTGACGAGTTCGACGCGGCGATCGCCGACGCGCAGAAATAGCCCGCTCTGCGGGGAGGCCATGGCGGACGGTGCCGATCATGTAGAATCGGGCTCTAATGCGCGCCGTGGACTGACTGATCTGAACGGGCGGGCCTTGCGAGGAGCCAAACGCGTGCGACCAATCGCGACCCTGATCGGCCTGGTGTCGGCCTTGATGGTTGGCGTCGTCGGCGCCCAGCCGGCGATGGCGGCGCCCGATTGGAAGATCGAGCCAAGCGACATGACCCTGGGCTCGCGCAAGGCCAAGATCACCGTGATCGAATACGCCTCGGCCAGCTGTCCCCACTGCGCCCGGTTCAACAATGAGGTGTTCCCCGCCTTCAAGGCCAAGTACGTCGACACCGGTAAGGTGCGCTACGCCCTGCGCGAGTTCCTCACCCCGCCGGAGGAGGTGGCCAGCGCCGGCTTCCTCGCCGCCCGCTGCGGCGGCCCGGCGCACTATTTCACCATTCTCGACCAGGTCTTCCGCCACCAGGCGGAGATCTATCAGACCCAGGACCTGCATGGGGTGCTGGTGCGCGCCGCCAAGGCCGGCGGGGTCGGCGAGGCCCAACTGGACGCCTGCATCTATGACGGCAAGGCCCTCGGCGACCTGAACGACCGGGTCAGCACCTACATCGACCGGGACGGGATTCAGTCGACGCCGACCTTCGTGGTCAATGGCCGCCTGCTGCCGGCCGGCGAGCAGACCTTGGCCACCCTTGATCAGGCGATCGCCGATGCGGAAAAGGCTCGGTAGGCGGCGATCGTGCAATTCCAGAAACTTCGCCTTTCGGGCTTCAAGTCCTTCGTCGAGCCGACCGAGTTCCGCATCGAGCCTGGGCTGACCGGCGTGGTGGGGCCCAATGGCTGCGGCAAGTCGAACCTCCTGGAGGCGCTGCGCTGGGTGATGGGGGCCAATTCGGCCAAGGCCATGCGCGCCGGCGGCATGGATGACGTGATCTTCGCCGGCAGCGGCGGCCGGCCCTCGCGTAACCATGCCGAGGTGTGCCTGACCATCGACAATTCGGATCGCACCGCCCCGGCCCAGTTCGCCAACGACCCGGTGCTGGAGGTGGTCCGCCGCATCGACCGGGGCGCCGGCTCGACCTACCGGGTCAATGGGCGGGAGCTGCGGGCGCGCGACGTGCAGCTGTTGTTCGCCGACGCCTCGACCGGGGCCAATTCGCCGGCCCTGGTGCGTCAGGGCCAGATCAGCGAGCTGATCGCCGCCCGGCCGCAGAACCGCCGGATGATCCTGGAGGAGGCGGCCGGCGTCTCCGGCCTGCACACCCGCCGGCACGAGGCCGAGCTGCGCCTGCGCGCCGCCGAGGCCAACCTGGCCCGGCTGGAGGACGTGGCGCGGGAGATGGACCAGGCCCTGGGCCGGCTCAAACGCGAGGCGCGCCAGGCGGAGAAGTTCAAGCGGGTGTCGGCCGAGATCCGGGCGCTGCAGGGCGCCTTGCACTTCGCCCGCTGGCGCGACGCCGGCGAGGGCCTGGCCCGCGCGCGCCTCGACGCCGAGGCCGCCGAGCAGGCGGTGGAGCTGGCCACCCGGCAGGCGGCGGTGGCCCAGACCGCGGCCCTGGCGGCGGACGCCGGCTTGCCGGCCCTGCGCGAAGAGGCCCAGGTGGCCGGCGCCATCCTGCACCGGGTGGCGATCGAGGCCGACCGGCTGGAGCGCGAGGCCGAACAGGCCAAGGCCGAGGTCGACCGGCTGGCCGGCGAGATCGAGCGGATCGGCCGCGACCAGGCCCGCGAGACTCAGATCGCCCAGGACGCGGGCGTAGCCCTCTCACGACTGGCGGCGGAGCTGGCCGAGCTGGAGGGCGAGGTCGCCGCCGCCCCCGAACGCCTGCCCCAGCTGACGCAAGAGGCGGCCCAGGCCGAGCAGGCCCGCGTCGCCGCCGACGCCCAGGTCGAGGCCCTGGCCAGCCAGGCCGCCGCGCGCGAAGCGCAGCAGCGGGCCGCCGAACAGCGGCTGGCCGACGCCGAACAACGCCTGGCCCGCACCGGCCGGGCGCTGGACGCCGCCAAGGCCGATCGCGCCGCCCTGGGCGCCGAGACGCCGCCGCAGGCCGCCCAGGCCCAGTCGCGGTTTGATGCGGCGCTGGCGGCGTTGAAACAGGCCCGCGCCGATCTCGCCGCCGCCGAGACCGCCCAGAGCGCCGCCGCCCAGGCTGAGACCGCCGCGCGGGACCTGGCGCGCAAGGCCGAGGATCGGCTGGGCCGGCTGAAGACCGAGGCCCGTGGCCTCGCCCAGCTCACTCAGCCGGCGGCCAAGAACCCCTATCCGCCGGCGCTCGATAAGGTCAGTCCGCAGGCCGGCTATGAGGCGGCCCTGGCCGCGGCCCTGGGCGATGATCTGAACGCCGCCCTCGACCCCAAGGCGCCGGCCTATTGGGCCGGGCATGAGGCGGTCGCGGCCCCAGCTTGGCCGGCGGGCGTCACGCCCCTGGCCGACGTGATCCAGGCGCCGCCGGCCCTGGCGGCGCGGCTGGCCCTCACCGGACTGGTCGACCGCGCGGCGGGCTCTGGCCTGCAGGCCGCCTTGCCGGTCGGCGCGCGGATCGTCTCGCGCGAGGGCGATCTGTGGCGCTGGGACGGCTTCACTAGCCGGGCCGAGGCCCCGCGCCCGGCGGCGGTGCGGCTGGAGCAGCGCCGGCGGCTGGCCGACCTGGAGGCCGAGATCGAGCGGCTTGGACCGGAGGCGTCGCAGGCCGCGGCCGCCCATCGCGCGGCGGTCGATCGCCTGCGCGCCGCCGACGAGGCCCTTCGCGCCGCGCGTCGCGGTCCGGAGGCGGTGGAGCGCGCGGTTGGCGCGGCCCGCGAGGAGGTCGAGCGCCACGCCCGCGAAATCGCCCGCCGCGACGCCCGCGCCCAGTCGCTGGACGAGACCATCGCCCGCTTTGACGCCGAACGTGCGGAAGCGCAGGACACTGCCGATCAAGCGCGAACCGCAGCCGAGGCCCTGCCGCCGCTCGACGCCGACGCCGAGCCGCTGCGTCAGGCCCGCCTGGCCGCCGCCGCTGCGCGCGAAGCCGCGGCCGTCGCCCGCGCGGCGCTGGACCTGGAGACCCGGGTGCGCAGCGGCCGGGCCGGGCGGCTGGAGCGGCTGCGGCGCGACCACGACGACTGGCGCCGCCGGGCCGAGGGGGGCGCCAAGCGGCTCGAGCAACTGGCGCTGGAGCAGGCCAAGGCCGCCCCGGCCCTGGCCGCCGCGCGCGAGGCGCCGCGCGGGCTGGAGACGCGGCGCGCCGACATGCTCGACCAGCTGTCCGCCGCCCAGGCGCGTCAGGCCAAGGCCAACGACGCCCTGGCCGCCGCCGAGACCGCCCGCGCTGGCGCCGACCGCGCCGCCATGGCCGCTGAATCGGCTGCCGGTCAGGCGCGCGAGCAACGCGCCGCCGCGGGCGCCCGGCTGGAGGCCGCCCACGGTCGGCTGGCCGAGATCGCCGCCGCCCTGCGCGAGGCGGTGCGAATGGAGCCCGAGGCGCTGGGCCGGATGCTCAGCGATGACGCCGTCGCCGTGCCCGCCGACCCTTCAGGCGTCGAACAGCATCTGATCGCGCTGCAGCGCGACCGCGACGCCATCGGCGCGGTCAACCTGCGCGCCGAGGAGGAGGCGGCCGAATACGAGGGCCGGCTGCACACCCTGCGCAGCGAGCGGGCCGACCTGTCGGGCGCCATCGCCCGCCTGCGCGAAGGCATCGAGACCCTCAACGCCGAGGGCCGCGACCGGCTATTGGCCGCCTTCGACGTGATCAACGGCCATTTCCAGAGCCTGTTCCAGGCCCTGTTCGGCGGCGGCCAAGCCGACCTGCGACTGATCGAATCCGACGATCCGCTGGAGGCGGGGCTGGAGATCTACGCCTGTCCGCCGGGCAAGCGGATGGCGACCATGAGCCTGATGAGCGGCGGCGAGCAGGCCCTGACCGCCGCGGCGCTGATCTTCGGGGTGTTCCTGGCCAATCCGGCCCCGATCTGCGTGCTCGACGAGGTTGACGCCCCGCTCGACGACGCCAATGTCGACCGATTCTGCAACATGCTGACCGAGATGTGCGCCCGCACCTCGACCCGCTTCATCGCCATCACCCACAACCCGGTGACCATGGCCCGGATGGACCGCCTGATGGGCGTGACCATGCCCGAGCGCGGGGTCTCGCAGCTGGTGTCGGTGGACCTGCGCCAGGCGGAGGCCCTGGCGGCGCAGTAGGGTCGGGCTGAGAGCTATAGGGTATATAGTTGAATTGAGAAAAACGCCGCTCATCTCGGCGAATGCCGGGACCCAGATCAAAAAACAGGGCGGCCTCAGATCAACGACTCCGCTCCCAAGACTGCGATTTACGATCTGGGTCCCGGCATTCGCCGGGATGAGCGGAGATAAATCGAGTCGAATACTTGCTGCTCAAGGGACACATTCAAGATCGGTCTGGCGGAACGCGTTATCCGTCGCCAAGATCGGAACACCGTAGAACTTGGCGCAGGCATAGTGCAGACAATCGCCGAGGTTGAGGCGATGGCGGCCCGCGCGATAGCGATGGGCCGCGGATAAGGCCAGACGGGTCGTCTCCATCGCCGGCGGCAGATCCCGGATCTCGATGCCCCGCTCGTCCAGAAACTCCACAACCATCGCCTCGACGGCGTCAACGGCAAGGCCGAACTTGTCCGGCCGCGCCAGGCCCAGAACCGCCTCCAGCACAGCGACCGGTGAGGTCATGCGCTGCTCGGCCAACACCAGGGCGTCGGACACCCTGTCGGCTTCGGGCTCGTCCGACAACAGCGCGACGATCGCGCAGGCGTCGACGAACATCAGGACTTGTCCCACATCGCATCGAAGGCGTCCCTCGGCAGAGGCGCCCTGGCCGCCTCACCCAAGGTGACGCCGTGTTTGGCCCTCAGCCGCGCCGCCGTCTGGCGCGGCGTCTCAGCGCCCCGGCGGCGTTCGATCGCCTCGCGCATAGCGATGACGATGGCGTCGGTGATCCCGACCCCGGCCATCTGGGCGAACTTGCGCGTCAG
>Ga0302196_10000465_pt1 | contig 39364 bp, 40 predicted proteins | sample II_Bog_N1_3_FD_198794 | JGI IMG/M metagenome (GOLD analysis project Ga0302196, IMG submission 198794) | Peat permafrost microbial communities from Stordalen Mire near Abisko, Sweden - II_Bog_N1_3 | ecosystem: Environmental > Terrestrial > Soil > Wetlands > Peat | place: Sweden: Abisko...
AAGTGACCTCGCGGGCGATCGCACGCGGAGCACTCTGCGGCTACAACCTCGCGAGGTTCCGGCCCACGACAGCAAGTGGGACACACTTGACGTCCGATTTGCTGTCCATCGTGCTGTCCACTTTGCTGTCCCTCGCGGGGCACTCCGACGTAACGAGCTGGACGTGCGCGTAACGCCTCAGAGGCCGTTTTCTCGATGTTTGAGGTTTTCAGTCACTTCAGGAAACGGGCCGTAACGTCTTGAAAACACGTGCCAATCACGTTCCCAAGCTTGATGTCGCGGGTTCGAATCCCGTCTCCCGCTCCGAAAAAGATAAGTAAAAACAGCCGGTTAGTTAGGGCGCCCGGCTGGTTTTTTTTTTTCGTTCTGCACACCCACTTCGGGACCCTGCACACCCGAATGCGCACCCACGGGGGGGGACGCGTCCGGAAGTCCATCACGTCGAGCACCTGCTCCCCCTGCCCCACCGTCGAGTAGCGCTCCTTCATCTCGTCGGTGATGTGTCCGCAGATCCGCTTCCGTACTTCTTCCCGGAGCCCCGCCCCACGAGCGAGATCCTGGAAGGTCCGGCGCATGCCCTGATGCGAAAGGGTGAGCTGCGGCACAACCCCGACGCACCTCCGTGCCCGAGGCTCGAACGGATCAAGCGGGAGGACCGGCAGGACCGGATGGAACGAGACTGGCGGCGGCCGGATGCCCCTCACACCGCGGCGGCGACCTGCGTTCTGCTCGTCGACTGGCTGGCGTTCGCGCCGCTAGGACGGTGAGCGCGCTGGAGGCTCAGCCGCCGTTGGTGGTCTTGCACGACGGGCAGGAGACAGGGCCGGCTTTGATGGTGGTCTTGATCTTCGTGGCGTTCGGCTTTCGATGACTGGCGGGAGAGCTGGCGCCAGAATGTGGACGACTAGCCCACGCGGTGGTTCGACGCAACGGTGCCCGGTTTCGAGCGACGAGCGGGCCCTCGCGTGCCCGGCGGTAGGTGAATAGGAGCCCGAGCGCCGGTAGGGTCCCACCGCAGCGAGGCGGCTCACACCGGCATCAGCATCTCGCCGACCAGGCCGTTCGAAGTACTTCCCATCTCTCGTCTCGCCTCACAGGAACGAAACGCCGATCGAGCTGCTCGGATATCCAAGCCGCATGGCGAGCGTGACCGTCTCGTTGAATTGATACCGGCCACCGATCGCGAACGCCGGGCCGATGCCGAAGTCCGAAGGCTGTTGGCAGGGAGCCAAATTGCCGCAGCTATCCATGAACCCCTTGTAGACGTAGAGCCCTGGTTCGCCGAAGACGCTCCAGTGGCGGGTCAGAAAGAAGTTCCACTGGAGCGCGACCGGCAGGAGCAAGTAGTTCGCGCCGCAGCGCTCCGCATAGTAGCAGTTGGAGTAGTGCAGGAAGTCACCCCCAAAGCTGATCGCTACGCTGTCGTCGATGGATTTCACGAACCCGTTCTGGACGATCGGAATCGAGAGTCGCAGGCCCACGCCGGCGCCGGTGGAGCCATAGATGTCGCCCATGCCGAGCACGGCGTGAGGCTCAATCTCGATCGGGTAGCTCGGATGCTGTCCTGGATCCTTGATCGTAGTCTCTTCCGCTCTCGCGACCGCGGATACCGCGAGCGTCGACGCCAGCGCGATTGCGATGGCGCCATAGCTCACGAACAACGGCTGCAATCGCGCACCGATTCTATTCGTCATCTGCATCACCGTTCCTCCCGGCTATCCTGCTTCGTCTCGCTCGGCCGTTGCGGCGACGTCTTCGCCGACGACACGACGATTTCGACGCGTTCGATTGTTCGCCCGCCCTTCGGCGGACCCGTTGCCTTCAGCCCGTCCGCCGACCGCACGCAACCGTGCCCTGAATCGGCCCTGCTGTGAGTTGAGCCTACTCGCTAGGTGGAGAGGCGTCGGCCCGTGATGATTCGAACGAGGACCGAGATCACTGCCACGACGAGCAACAGGTGGATAATCCCACCTGCGTGGAACGCAAAGAAACCAAGCATCCACAGCAGGAAGAGAACAACGGCGAAAGCCCACAATAGATCCAGCATCGTCACATCCTCCTTCTCTCAGCCGTCGTGGCCCGTGAACTATCGCGAGGCCGGCGACACGACGATTTCGACACGTCGATTGTTCGCCCGTCCTTCGGCGGACGCGTTGTCGGCAATGGGGCGGCCGGGGCCGAAGCCCTGTGCCGTCACACGATCCGACGCCACTCCGTGCGAGACCAGGTACGCGCGGACTGATTCCGCTCGCCTCTGCGAGAGCTCCTGATTGAAAGACGCTCCGCCCTGCGAGTCCGTGTGCCCCTCGACGACGATCTTCGAATCGGGGCTCTCCTTGGCGAGCACGTTGGCGACGTCGCTCAGTTTAGCCTGCGCATCCGGCAGCAGGTCCGACTTCGCCGAAGCGAAGAGGACGCTCCCCGAAAGCGTGATGACCATTCCGCGCGGCTCCTGCTTCACGCTCGCGATCCGCGCGAGGTCCGCAGCCGCCTGCGTAGCGCGCGTCTCGGCGTCTTGCCGGCGCAGCGTCTCGTTCTGGAGCTGCTGCTCCTGCGTCGAGAGTTGCTGATTGGCGAGAGAGAGAGCAGCGGACGTGGTTCGGACCGCCGCCGTCTGCGCCGCGTTCATGCCTGCGACCACCTGCGCCTTGCGCTGCTCCTGGAGCGCAGTGCGGGCGCGTGTCTCCGCGATCTCGATGCGGCGCTCGGCGGCATAGGCGACATCCCTCGTCTCCGGCGTATCGCCATTGTCCGCGAAGGACTTCTCCGCGCTGTCGAGCGTCTCCTTGGCGGTGTGCAGATCGGCAGGATCGGTCTGAACCGTTTGGCCCTGGCTCGCGCGATCGTACGCGGTGCGGGCGTTGATGAGCTCCTGAGGCGGCACGCTGGGCGCGCACGCCGCGAGGCTGGCCAACCCGAGGCAGAGACCCAATGCTCCGATAGTTTTCATTTCTGCACTCCTTGGATCGCGTTGGTCGTGGTCGTCGCAGTCGCCTTGTCGATCGCTTGTTGGGTCTCGACCTTCGCGTTCTGTTCATGCGCCAGGGCGAGCGCGAGCTCGGCGTCGGCCTTTGCGCGCACCAGCATGCGGTCGGCGGCTCGGTTGTCGCCGTCTTTGATGAGTGCGTTTGCCTTCGTCATCTCCTCATCGGCGAGCTTCACGTAGAGCTGCGATGCAGGTTGGTTGTTGGCGCCGACCTCCTCCGCGCTACGCCGCGCCCCCTGTGCGTCGGCGAGTCGCTGCGTAGGCTCGGGAAAGCTCGCGCCGCAGGCGACTGTGACTGTGGCGGCTGTAACGAGAATGAGGCTGAGTCGCGTCTTCATGGTTCAGCTCCTTCGCGAACGATCTTGTTCTCGCTGTGTCGGCGAGCGAAGTCTCGGCGAAACCGGAATGCGATGTCCGTGCCACTGCGACGCCTGCACGCAAAGTGAGTCAGGCTCACGCGTTGGCGCCGGTGATGCGCGCAGCGGTCCGCACGTCATGCCGATTCGAGCATCCATTGCGTGCGCGGGAGACCTCACGCGCGCTCATCGTGATCGTCGAGCCCCGTTTCGCCGAGTGCTACGCGCGGGACCGGGCGTCACTTCCGTCGACGATGAACCGGCGCCCCCGCCGAGGAGGCCCATGAGGGGAAGTAGCCGTCCGCAGAGCCGTCGCGCGTCCGCTACGGGATGGGCAGGTGGACATGGAATGTCGTCTTCACGCCGGGGTCACTCTCTGCCCAGAGGCGGCCGCCGTGGGCTTCAACAAGCCCACGCGCGATGTACAACCCAACCCCAATTCCCGCGACTTTGCTGGCGCGCGCTTTTGCTGTTCGGTGAAAGCGGCGGAACAGGTCGGGCATCTCCCTCGCATCGATGCCGTCCCCCCAGTTCGTGACCGAGAGGGTGAGCTCGACGCTCGTTCTGGCGATCACGACCTCGATGGGGGCGCCTTCACGACCATACTTCACAGCATTCGACAGGAGATTGGCGAACGCTTGCTCGAGGCGTTCGCCGTCGACGTCGAGCTTCGGGAACGGGCCGCGGACGTCGAAGCGGACCTCGCAACCCGCTCCCACGTTTCTCGCGACGATGTCTCGGACCATGCTGTCCACCTGCACCGGCCTGCGGTTCAATGCCATGCGTCCCACCTCGAGCCGTGAAGCGTCCAGCAGATCGGAGATCATCCGCGCGAGTATCCCGACGGAAGTCCCGATGTGGCCGAGCTCCTTGTGTACCGCCGGATCTTTCGCGAATGAGCTGCGCTCGAGGAGGGTCGCGCGGAGGACGATTGCATTGACTGGTTGGCGAAGGTCGTGGGCGATGACCGAGATCCACTCTTCGCGCTGCCGCTCCCTCTCCTTACGCTCGGTGATGTCGCGCCCCTCGGCAACGATGAGGACCACGGAGCCGGTTTCATCCCTGACTGGCGACAGCGAGAAGTCGGCCGTGATGGCCACCCCCTGCGCACTCACGTGCCGCACCTCGTATCGTACGAACTCGCCGCCGCGCTCGGCTCGCTTGATGGCTCCTCTCAGTTGCTCCTGGATCTCGGCCGACTCGCTCCACCACGGCCCCTCCCAGAACGGTCTCCCGATCACAGCGGCGCGCTCCACACCCGCGAAGTCGAGCGATGCTTGGTTGGCTTCGAGCAGGATTCCGTCAGTCGACAGGAGGCCGATGAACTCCATCGAATGGTCGAAGATGGCGCGAAGGCGCGTCTCGCGGTCGCGCAGGAGGGCTTCGAGATGGTGGCGCTGTGCGACTGCCCGAACCAGGTGCGCGTACGGGGCGTCGATCTCGGCGCTCGCCCGGGCGTCGCGTGCCTCCGTCTTCGCGATTCCGATGGCGAAGACCTCCGCGATGGCGCGGATGGCCGCGCGTTCGGCGGCCGTCGGGGAGTACGGGTCGGGGTGTGTCCACGTGAGCACGCCATAGAGCCTGCCGAACGTGACGAGCGGCGCGCAGATCATGCTGCGAGATCGCGTCCGGACGAGGAGGTCCGCCGCGGCGCTCAGGGCAGGCTCGATCTGCTCGAGGTCTTCGATGACTTGGAGGTCGCGCGTCGACGCCGCGCGACTCGCGAGGTGGGGCGTGTTGAACGTCACGTGCGCAACGCCGTCGACGAGGGCCGCCGTCAGGTTGCGGTGTGCGACGAGCCGCAGGCCGTGCGGGTCGTCCTCCAGCGTGATGAACAACGCAGCCGCCGAGGCACCGAGCGCCATCGCTTGATCCACGACGACCGAGACGACCTCGTCCAACGTCTCGGCGCGCGCGACTGCCGCCGCGCAGAGCGCGATCGCTTCGGCGCGCGCCGCGCCCGCAAGTCCCGAGACGTTCATGTGGTTCGCGGCGAGCCGCCGCCGCCGGTCGCGCAAAGGCCGATCCCTTCAAGCGAAGCGAGGATCTCGTCGTGTCCTTGGTCGGAGAGGCCGCAAACAAGCTTCCCCAATTCATCGACCAGTTGATTGTGAATGGCCCCCGCCCGCGCCGAGAACGGTGTGAAGCGTTCGAGCTCGTCGATGAGTGCGCGTACGAGCGCCGTCTGGCAACACCGGCTGCTGTCGGGACGAGCCAACCGGACGTCGCTGGGCGCGATGGCGTGCGGAATGGTCGGAGTGGGTCGGGGTGGCAGTGACATTGTCGGCACCTCTCGCGGGAGATTCGTTCGTGAGGAGAGGCGTAGCCGAGCAACAGGCGCGCCAGGTGGGCGGTCGTTGCAGCGCGCCTGCCTGATGGGGCGCGGTTCCGATAGCGAGCGAACGCAAGCTCTGCGCGCAGCGCTCTTCAAGCGCGAGAGCGCGCGGTCGCGATGGGGGGCGCCTTCAACTGAGTCAGGATCTTGGTCCAAGTTCCCTCTTGCACGACCTTCCTCGGGAGTACGTGCCCCATCGGAGCAGCCGTTCCGACCGCACGTCGCACACCCTGATCAAGGTGCTCCAGGTCGAGATACTCGTCTCCGTCCGAGAGGCGAGCGGCCGTCTCCGCGTTGCTTACGCGCGCGACTTCGTCGTCGGAGAGCAGCTTCAAGATGACGTCGCGGGTCACGTACTCGGTTCGATTGTCATTCTTCATGGCTCGGCTCCATTCGTCTCGACACGCGTGCAAGCGTCTCTCTGGATGTGGGCGGGCGCTGAGACCCGCCGAAATGTGAGCAGCAGCTACTTCTTCACCGCCTCCTTGGCGGCGTGCTTGATCTCTTCGATGGCGCCTTTCACCTTGCCCTTGGCTTCGTCGACTTTGCCCTCCCGTTCGAGCTTCTTGTCGCCGGCCGCCGCGCCTGCGGCTTGCTTGATCTTGCCCTTCACCTTGTCGATGATTTCGCCCATTGGTTTCCTCGCTAGGTAGATGTCACGCGCGTTTGGCAGAACGCTCGAGGTGGATTCGGTGAATACCGAGCCTCCAGGACCTGCAAATCCGGAGCCGCGGCGCGCGCCTCGCGGCCGGTCGAGAGCAGAGCGAGACACGCGGCGCGCCGCGCTTCCTGAAAGCGAACGTGGAAGCAAGTCTTTGCGTCGGTGCGCAGATCACGCGGCGTCGTCGGAAGAGACTCTGGAACCGTCTCGCGGACTGTGTGCCACGGCTACGGCCGAGCTAGTAGCGCTGCGGTCTGCGCGCTGCCGAGCGCGGAATCTCCTTCGAGGACGGGCGTCGCGGAGATCTCTTCCACCAGCGACAACGACACGCGGCGCGGCCAGCGCGTCACCGGTTCCGTGGCTAGCTGATCGAGCGCGACTCCCAGCCGCGGAACAACGACTTCTTTCGTGTACCGAATCATGTGCTCGCCCCGCACTGCGCAGGCGATCGCGGCGCGTACCGCGTGAACGCCGCGCGGGACGGCACGAGCAAGCAGCCGCCAGAAGAGAGACCGTCGCTCACCGAGAATGCCCAGCCGGAGGAGGGCTCGCAGCGCGACCAGGACATCTTCGACGAGTAGCGGCGTCGGATGCGCCGGCGCACCGATGCCCTCGACCAGCGCCGCGCTCCTGCCGAAGTAAGCGTTCGGTGAGTAGAGGTCCGCGAGAAGCTTCGCATAGCCCGCGACGAGCTCCCGTTCCGCCATGGTCGGCGCAAAGTTTGGTCTCGCGAACGCGTCCCCGTCGGAATGAGCACGCAGTCGTCCCTCCCGCTCGAGCCGACGCCAGAGGGCCGTGCCGGGCAGTGCGGTCAACAGGCCCGTCATCGCAAGCGGCAACGGTGCGTCGCGAAGCAGCTCTCTATGTGCGTCGAAACTCTCGGCGCGATCGCCGTCGAAGCCCACGATGAAACCGGCCATCACCTCGAGGCCGGAACGCGTGAGTTTGTCGAGCGCCGCACGGACGTCGATGCCTACGTTCTGACCCTTGCGGGTTTTCTTCAACGCTTCCTCGTCGGGTGTCTCGATCCCAATGAAGACGGAGGTGAAGTTCGCCGCGTGCATCGCCTGGATGAGATCGTCGTCCTCGGCGAGATTCAAGCTCGCCTCGGTGTAGAAGGTGAACGGCGCTCCCCCCTGCCTCTGCCAACTCGCGAGCTCGCTCAGGATCGGACGTACCGCCTTCTTGTTCCCGATGAAGTTGTCGTCGACGATGAAGACCTCGCCGCGATACCCCAGCTTGCGGAGTGCATCGAGCTCTGCGAGGACCTGCGCCGGCTGCTTCACTCGCGGCACGCGCCCGAAGATCTCGATGATGTCGCAGAACTCGCACATGAACGGGCAGCCGCGCGAGGTCTGGATGCACATCGAGCGATACTGCCGCACGTCGAGCAGATCGAATCGAGGTACCGGCACTTCGTGTAGAGACGGTCGCGCAGCCGGAGGGTGGAGAACGCGCCCCTCGCACGACCGCCCTTCGATGGCCGCAACGAGCGCCTCGACTCGGCCTTCGGCTTCTCCGAGAAACAGACAATCCGCGTCGTCGAACCGCTCAGGCGAGGTGGTGCACGCCGGACCTCCCAACACCGTGCGGCGCCCGAGCTCTCTCGACCGCGCGAGGATCTCGTGCATCGATTGCTCCTGCACGAGCATGCCGCTCGAAAGCACCACATCCGCCCAACGCAGATCGTCCTCTCGCAACGCCGCGACGTTCGTGTCGACCAAGCGTATCTCCCACGCTCGTGGCAACAGCGCTGCGACGGAGATCAGCCCGAGCGGCGGCAGCGTCGCGCGCTTGCCGATGATTGGAAGGCTGTGCTGAAAACCCCAATAGGTCGTCGGAAACGTCGGGTACACGAGGAGAACGCGCATGACGCTCGGCATGCAGACCGGGTGCCTGATACCCGAGCCCGACGCTCACGACAGATGCCATGGTGAAGCGACGCCTCACTCCGGCCCGATCTTCAAGGTACTGGTCGCGCTGCGGACCGACGACGGGCCACGCGAAGCGGCGGTACTGCGGCATTCGCGTGTGTCTCGAATGCACAAGATGTGGCGCCGTTGCATCGGGACAGCGTGTTCGTCATGGCTTCGTGCGGCGACAGGAGCGCCGCGCAACCCCACGCGCAAGTCAGCGGTGACCTCCGCCCCCGCCGCCACGCGCACCGCCGCCACGTGCACCGCCGCCCCCGCCGCGTCCGCCTCCGGAGGTACGCGCGCCGGGCTCGTAGTTCCGCCGTGCGGGCACCCCCTGCATGCGATGCTGGGCGAGCCCAGGCGGTTCTCGATCGTAGTGACCCCAGCGTCCCCCCGCGCCGCGGAAGTACCAGAAACCACCACACCAGTAGCTGGGGGAGCCGTTGTAATAGACGGGATCCGTGGTGGCGATGCACCCATCCGGGTACTCGCCGTAAGCGACGGGATAGTCGGCTCCTTCCATCCCGACCTCACAGGCCGGAAGGACGATAATGACTCCGCTGACGGCGGCGACGCAGACGAAGGCTCGAAGCAGTCCCGCACCGCTCATGTCAGCCTCCGTCCGCGCTCGGGTTGTGGCTCGCGTGCTGGCGCAGCAGCTGCGCGAACTTCGCGCGCTGGTCCGGCGTCAACGCCGGGCCCACGGACTCGATGAAGCGCGCCATGTGCGCGCCGGCCCAGCCGACCATGTGGGCCGTGGCCGCGCCCCCAGTGGTGAGCGTTTTCGCATCGAACGTCGGAGCCTTGAAAGCGTCGCAGAATGCCTGGATATGAGCCGACACCTCCTGTGCATCGAAGCGCGGCACGACCTTCATCCCTTCGGGAAGGCTCACGCGAATCCTGTCGACCTGATCCGGTGCGAGGCCGAGCTCCACGGTAAGCTGGGCGAGGTGGTCGCTCTCCTCCGTGTTCGCCTTCTGCCACACGGACCAATGCGCCTCGAGCTTGTCGACAAGCGCGACCCGCTGGGGCGGCGTGAGGACGGCGTGCAGCTGATTCAGCGCGTCCGTCGAAGCATCGTTGACCCCGGCGGCCGCGCTCGATAGTTGCCCTACCGCGGCATCGACTTTGGCGGAGTCGATCGCCCCCCCCGCGAGCCCGTCGGCGAGCGTGACTAGGAGGCTCTGCTCGGCAGCGCGCGCCGGCTCCATCCGCGCGTGCAGATCGCGACGGATCTTCTCCACCGCAGCCTTCTGTTCCGGCGAGACCCCCAGTGTATCAAGGCTCATCGCGATGAGCAGCGTCACGCCTCCGTGGTGGTGATGGCGGTGGTGCTCGACCAATCCGGCCGTCGCGTCCTCCTCCTCTCCACCAACGCCCGCAACGGGTGCCCTGGGTGACCCATTGCTCGCGGCGCTCCCGGCGCATCCGAATACCGCAGCGGCGCCAAGAAGCAACACCGCGACCCTTCCGGTCACCTGCCTCATCGCACGCATGGGCTAGCCCTCATGGATCCTCACCTTTCGTTCCGACGATAGGCACTACATATGCCAGTCCATCCGGACTAACTCATCCGGTGGAGAACGACCGAGCGAGTGAGCCGCGTCGCGGGCTTCACGTAATGCCCGCCACCGGAGTGCGGGACGCTAGAACCGCGACGCCGCGAAGCGGCATCTTGCGCGGCGGTGCAGATCGTGCGCCGAGGCGGAGGTGACGAGCGAAGGTCGTCCCAGCGTGCGCGCCTCCAGAGCCGGCGGCATGTCTGATGCTGTCCATGCCGACCAGGACCCGCGAAAGGTCTCGGGTGTCAAAGCTCCATCAAGAAAGAGATCGAACGACCAATGGGTACCTTTCAGCAAGCCGCTCCACCGATAGGCGATACTACTCCTGGGATCGCACAGGACGCGACGCCGCCGCTTCCGACAGCGACGGTCGGTTCTTCGAACCGTGCCGGCGGCGCGGTGATCGTCGCTGTGCTTGCGATAGCGCTCCTCGTCACGGTGGGTGCGTCTTTCTTTCGGCGCCAGACGGACGCGAACGCGGCGAAGGGGGATGACCGTCTGCCGGCGGTGAGCGACTCGCTTCGCATCTACGGCGCGGTCGCGAAGTGGCTCGGCGTCTTCATCGGTGTCACGGCGATCTTCGAGGTGTTCCTGCTCGGCGGGGAGACGGCGGTCGTCGCGTCGGTCGTCGGGGTCTTCTTCGCTCTGGTGATGCACGCGATCGGTACGGTCATCTGCGCGATGGGCACGGGGCTCCAGGCGGCATCGGACGCTCTCGTGACCTCTCTACCAAAGAAGAGTGCCGAGGCGACACAGGCGACGTCGAACGTCACCTCAACCACGGCGAGTAAGAGTGACGAGAAGCACGTGGCATCGACCAGTACCGCGAAAGCGGCACCGAAGAAGGACGGCGAAGTGCTCCACGCGGGATCGGAGGCCGCGGCATCGGAGAAGAATGGCTGGGCGCCTCAGACGACGCCGGACCTGACCTCAACCGCGGCACAGAAAAAGGGTAGCGAGGGGCCGCAGGCGGAATCGGATGTCACCTCAGGGGGAACACAAATCGGCGTGGCGACGCCGTCGGCATCGGAAACGGCGCCGAGGAAGAATAGCGGAGACCCCCTGGCGGCATCGGAGATCGCCTCTACTCCGGCACCAAAGAAGAATGGCGAGGCGCTCCAGGTGGCGCGAGACACGGCCTCAATCGCCGTCATACCCAAGAAGAGTGGCGAGGCGCCGCAGATCTCATCGGAGATTGTCGCGAGCACCCCAGGGAAGAAGAGCGAGGAGGCGATCAGGTTGGCAATCAAGCTCGCCGTGGACGCGGGGGAGTATGGGCGCGCGGTCGAGCTGCTCGACGTCGCGAAGCATGACCCGACGAAACCAAACGTCTCGCCGACACCAGGCTGACCCGCGGGTCGCGACGGGCGGGCGTGATCTCGCTCGGGCCCGAGCCTTGCTACGCCCGATGCCATGAAGTGGCACAAGTCTCCCGACGCAGTGGTCCAGGCCTTCAATCATTGTCTTCCGGTCGTAGCGGGCGTCGAGCGCAAGGCGCTGTTCGGCTACCCGTGCGCTTCGGTGAACGGGCACGTGTTCTGCGGCCTCCATCAGGACGGCATCATCGTGCATCTTCCCGAGGCTCGCCGAGACGCGCTGGTGGCGGAAGGAGCTGCTGTCTTCGAGCCGATGCCAGGACAGGCGATGAAGGAGTTCGTCGTCGTGCCGACCGAGATTGTCCAAGAACGCCAGAGGCTTCGCGCGCTGCTGGGCGAAGCGCTAGCGCACGCGTCCTCGCTGGCGCCGAAGGCGAAGAGGGCAAGCGCGGTGAAGAAGACGGCTACGCCCCCGATGAGACCATCGGCACCTGCGAGGAAGGCGGCGACGGCCAAGAAGGCGCTCGCGAAGAAGCCTGAGAAGGAGGCGCTCGCGAAGAAGGCGGCGACGGCCGGGAAGGCGCCTGCGAAGAAGCCTGAGAAGAAGGCGCCTGCGAAGAAGAAGGCGACGGCCAAGAAGGCGCCTCCGAAGAAGAAGGCGACGGCCAAGAAGGTGCCTGCGAAGAAGAAGGTGCCGCCCGAGCGAACGCGTACGAAAAGGAAGGCGCCGGTCAAGAGGGCGCCGGCGAGGAACTCCGCGAAGAAAGCGGTCGCCAAGAAGAGCGCCGCTGGGCGGGCCAGCCCCAAGACGAAGCGCTCGGGCTGACCCACACGCCTTGTCGAGGCACCCCGGGGAGCCCGAACGTGATCCCTCGCCGTGATGGCGCGCCGCATGCAACGCGTCGCGTTATGCAATCGCACCACCGGAGGCGACGACCTCCCCGCAAGCCACCGCTCCTGAGCGTGAACGAGCATCGGCCGCGCATGAGCCCAGCGGGTCACCATTTCGCGCACGTCGAGGGGGTTCTGCTGCACTGGGCCGAGCTCGGCGAGCCCAACGGCAAGCCGCCGCTCGTGCTTCTACACGGCTTGAACGACTGCTACCGCACGTGGAGGCAGCTGGCGCCCCGACTCGCGTGCGACCGACGAGTCCTCATGCCCGATCTTCCCGGACACGGTCTGTCGGGCCGACCGGATGCTTCGTATGAGCTGCGCTGGTACGCGCACGTCATGGCGCGCTGGCTCGACGCGGCGGGTGTCGATCGGGCGGACGTAGTCGGCCACTCCTTTGGCGGTGGAGTCGCGCAGATGATGTTGCTGGAGTGCCCCGAGCGCATCCGCCGACTCGTCCTCGTATCGTCCGGCGGGCTCGGTCGCGAGATCGCGGTGTCCCTGCGCCTGGCGTCAATCCCCCTCGTCGTGGAGCACCTGGGTCAGCCCTTCATGGGGCCGTGCACGAGGCTCGCGCTCAAGGCAACAGGAGACGTCCTGCCTCGCAAGGATGTGGCGCGGCTCTGCGTGCTGAACGCGCAGCGGGGGTCTGCGCGGGCGTTCGCGCGAACGGTGCGCGACATCATCGATCTGCGTGGGCAGCGACGAACGTTCTTTCAGCGCGCGGGTGAGCTGTCGACGCTTCCACCGCTCGCGGTTTTTTGGGGGGATCGAGACGCCATCATCCCGTTCGCGCACGCCGAGGCGCTGGCGAAGTACGTCGAAGGGGTCCATGTCACGCGGTTCGGAGGTTGCGGCCACTACCCGCATCACGCAGAGCCGGACGCTTTCGTGCGTGCGCTTCGCGAATTCCTCGACTCGGCCGCCATGCGACCGGCGAGCCTGAGTCGGAAGGTGGCGCGTGGGCGATGGGCGCGCCTCAGGACGCCGGTTGCAGCGGTAACGTCGGTTGCTCCGGAGTCGTGACCACGCTTGCCGAGGTACGCGACGGCGTCCCGCCCGCATCCGCGGCACCTGGAACCGTCGGCGGAGCAGCGGAATCGCGTGCTTCCGATTCGTACTTCTCGAGGCGGCGATACAGGGTGCGACGATCGAGGCCGAGCAGATTGGCAGCGAGAGACTTGTTGCCATGGAGTGCCACGAGCGTGCGCTCGATGTGACGACGGTCGAGCTCGTCGAGCGTCAGGATCTCGCCAGGCGGTACCGAGGGGTCAATGACCGCTGGCGCGCGGTACGAGGTGATCTTGTCCGGGAGGTCTTCCGCGCTGACATGATCCAATCGGGCGAGCGCCACCGCTCGCTCGATACAATTCTCCAGCTCACGGACGTTCCCCGGCCAGTCATAGGCGAGGAGCGCGGCCGCCACCGGTGGCGAGAGAAACATCTCGCCTTTCTTGCTCCTCGCCGCGAACTTCCGGAGAAAGTGAGCGGCGAGCGTCAGGATGTCGCCGCCGCGAACGCGGAGCGGAGGAACCTGAATCTTCACGACGTTGATGCGGTAGAAGAGGTCCTCTCGGAAGCGGTGCACCTCGACGTCGGCTTCCAGATCACGGTGGGTCGCCGCAAGGATGCGAACGTCGAACGAGCGCTCCGCGTTCGAGCCCACGGGCCTGACCTTCCTCTCCTGGAGGGCGCGCAGCAGCTTGGTCTGCATCTCCAGTGGCATGTCGCCGACCTCGTCGAGGAGCAGCGTCCCACCGGACGCTCCTACGAAGAGGCCCACCCTCGACGTGTCGGCGCCTGTGAAGGCGCCCCGCACGTGGCCAAAGAGCTCGCTCTCGAGGAGGTTGGCCGGGACCGCGCCACAGTTGATGGCCACAAAGGGGCCGTCTCTTCGAGAACCTGCTGCGTGAAGCGCGCGCGCCACGAGCTCCTTGCCCGTACCCGTCTCCCCCTCGATGAGCACCGAGACATCACTCGCCCCGACGCGCGCCACGAGATCATGCACCCGCTTCATCGCCGGGCTCGTCCCGATCAGCCCGTCCACCGCCGAGCGCTCGAGGGACTCCTCGCGCAGCTTCTTCACCTCCTCCTGCAACCGATGGTGCTGCACCGCTCGGGCCACGCTCAACCCGAGGAGCTTCGGATCGATAGGCTTCGTCAGGAAGTCGTAAGCCCCAGCACGCATCGCCGCGACCGCGACCTCCATACTCCCCTTCCCTGTCACCACGATGACCGGCACGTCGCCACGTGTCGCGATGATCCGAGAGCAGAGCTCGAGGCCGTCCATGTCGGACATCGCCAAGTCGGTGAGAATGGCGGCGAACGTCTCCCCCACGACGCGCTCGAGGGCCTCTCGGGGCGAGGTGGTGAACGTGGCGTCGAGCCCGAGCTCTCGGAGCGTCGCCGCGAGCGCCTCACAGTGGTCCTGATCGTCGTCCACGAGGAGGATTCGGTCTGTCATGCGGATCTCCGCTCAATGTGGATGCTTGACGGGCTCTCGAACGGCGTCCTGCTCGTTCACGGGGATGCGAACGGTTGCCCGGAGCTCTTCGGCCAGCTCGCGGCTCGAGAGGTGACTCATGTCTTTCTCCACGGTCCCCAAGAGGTGCTTCCTTAGCTCAGGCGTGAGCTCTCTCTCGATCAGCCCGACGAAGTGAGGTGGAGCGACGAGAACCCACCGATGAAAGCGCGCCGAGCGCATCGCTTGGTCGAGCGTCTTCTCCAGGGCGTGGGCGAAGTGGTCCTTCTCGACATCCTTCGGCGACGACGAGGGCGCGAGCGCGTTGTGGTGCACCGAGGCGCCCTCGGAAGAACGACTCCCTGAACGGTCGCTCACAAGCGCGCTTGCCTTGCTCCGGGATTCTTCGTGAGAAACCTCGCTCACCAGGTGCCACGACGGCTCGCCGCCGCGGACCTCGAAAAACCTGCCTCTCGCCGAATCGCAGACAAGAATCCAAACGGTATGCATTGCAAACCTCCCCTATTCGCTGCCAAGGAGGACTCCGTGACCAACACCGGCTTCCGCATCATCGCGGTCCTCAAAGGCGCGCACGCAAGGCCGCACCCCCGACGGCGGCAGCGCCGACGCCTCGTCGACGAGCAGCTGTGCCAACCGGATGACCTCCTCGTCGAGCTGCCTTGAGAGTAGGCTCCTCTTCGCGCCCGGCCATCGACGCCCATCGACTTCGTCGATCAGCGCCCGGACGTACGCGACTTGGGTCCGTACGGCGGCGTCGCACGCGACGTGACCGCAGACGACTTGATCGAGGAGCGTGAGCGGAGCTGCTGTCGGCATCGGAACCTCATCGGGACGGGACGACCCCATGGCCGAAAGCAAGGGGGAAGCCAACTCAATCTCGCCACGTTCTCGTAGCCTCCATCCGGCGTGACGCACGTCGTGCGCGGACCGCGCGATTTTGCGTCACCTCCTCAGGATCACATGCCGGTCGCCGGCGGGAGGGCCGGGGCACGTCCACGTCGCGGTGGTGGCCCATCGCGCCCGCGTGCCGCACTTCCACTTCCGCAAGCTCCGCGTGTCGCGGGAGCGAGGGGCTATCGATAGGCAGCTGAGCTGCGCTCCTGGTACAGTCCGCCTCCCTATCCCGGAGCCTGAAGCCTCCTCGTAGAAGTGCGACGACCGAGACCACGATGAACGAGCCTCGCCCTCGCCCCTCTGCTACTCGACTCGCCAAGGCGATCGTGCGCGCCGAACCCGCGCGCGGTGGGGACGGGAGCGATGCCGAGGTCACTTCGCACATCATCGCGCGGCTGCGTCAGGAGCTTGGAAAGCTCATTGGCCCGGCCGGGTTCGACATCCTTATCGCTCGGTCGCTCGTGCTCGCCCGACGGGCTCACCCGGTCCTCGCCGGGGTCACCGCGGTTCCTGGGGGGACGCCCGCAGGCCTCGACGACCCTGCACTCGACGAAGTCGCGCTCATCGCCCTCGTGGCTAACTTCATCGAGCTCTTGGCGACACTGATCGGAGAGGACCTCGCGATGGGTCTGGTGATTGACGTCTGGCCCGCGGCGGCGGAGGAAGAGAAGAAATGACGACGCGTCGCGATCCAACGATCAGGCTGCTTCCTACTGGAGTGCCCGGATTGGACGCCGTCCTCGGCGGCGGTTTGCCCGAATATTCGTTCAACCTGATCGCTGGCGGCCCCGGCGGGGGCAAGACGACGCTCGCGCTGCAGATTGCCTTCTCTCGAGCCTCGGTCGAAGCACCGGCGCTCTACTTCACCGTGCTCGGCGAGCCGCCGCTGAAGATGCTGCGGCACGCGCAGCAGTACAGCTTCTTTGACAAGGCGAAGGTCGGCAAAGCGGTTCGGTTCGTGAACCTCAGCGCCGAAGCGATGGACAAGGATCTCGGCAGCATCATGAAGCGCATGCTCGCCGAGGTCGAAGAGATCCACCCCGCGATCGTCGTCGTCGATTCGTTCCGCACGGTCGCGCATGCAAGCGGGTCGGAGACGGATCTCCAAGCGTTCGTGCAAAGACTCGCGCTTCATCTCACTGGCTGGCAAGCCACGACGTTCCTCGTCGGCGAGTACGAGACCGAGACCGCCGAATCGCACAGCAACCCGATCTTCACCATCGCCGACGGCATCCTCTGGCTCACGCAGCGTATTGAGCGCACCGCCAGCGTGCGCCGGCTTCAAGTGACGAAGATGCGCGCGTGCGCAACCATGCCCGGGCTTCACACGCTCTCTCTGTCGCTCGACGGCGTTCGCGTGTTCCCGCGGATCTTGCCGCGCGGTGAGCCGCGTCCTCATCGGCGCGGATCGGCACGGGCGTCGACAGGTGTCGAGGGGCTGGACGCGATGATGTCCGGAGGCATCCCGACGGGCGAGTCGGCGCTCTTCGTGGGGCCGTCAGGCTCGGGCAAATCGCTCTTCGCACGTCACTTCATCGCGGCGGGAGCAGAGGCTGGTGAACCAGGAGTCCTCGTCGTCTTTGCGGAGCACCCCGAAGAGCACCTCTCACGAGCGAGCGCGTTCGGGCCCGAGCTCGCATCGTTCATCGAGCGCGGTCTCGTCGAGGTTCTCTACCTGCGGTCTCTGGATCTGACGATCGACGAGGCGCTGGCCGCCGTGCGTCTCGCCGTCGAGCGCAAGAAGGCAACGAAGGTCGCGATCGATTCGTTGTCTGAGTTCGAGCTTGCGCTGGTTCCCTCGTCACGCGACGATTTTCGCGAGGCGCTGTTCCGCTCCGTCTCGGCGCTCACCGACCTCGGCGTGACGCTGGTGATGACCGTCCACGTGGTGCAGTCGTTCACGGAGCTGAGCCTCTCGCCTCATCTCACCGAATTCATGACCGATGTGCTCGTCTTGCAGCGATATGTCGAAATCGATGGAAAGCTCGAGAAGGCGGTCGCTGTGGTCAAAATGCGCGACAGCTCGCACGACACGAGCATCCGGCGCTATTCGATCGAAGGTGGCGGCATCGTCGTCGGGGAGACCCTTCGCGGCTACGGCGTCCTCAATGGGATCCCAGACGTCCGCGCCGAAGGGGGCGCCCCGCTCCCGGGCATGACCGGCGACGAGGCGGCCCTTCTGCAACACTTGGGTGAGCTCGGCGAGGCTGACGCGCGCACGCTCTCCCGCCGAACCGGCATGAAGGGCGCGACCCTATCGCTGGCGCTCGCACGCCTGGAGCATTTGGAGTACGCCACTACGAAGCGGCGCAAGGGCGTCACGCTCTACTGCACGACGACGCAAAAGAGTACGGGGGTGGTCGCGCGTGGGGCCGGCGCGCAGAGAGAGACTCAGCATCGGGCGCGCCAATCATGACGCATCGAGACCTCCAAAGGCGTCGGACCGACGCGGATCTAGCGCCTCTGGGCGCAAGCTCAGACGCTGCGCGGATCAGGTCGGCGCAGCCTGCGACGGCAGCGCGAGAGTGAAGGTGCTCCCCCTGCCGACCTCGCTGGTCACGGCGATTCGGCCACTGTGTGCCTCTGCGATCAAGCGCGCGATGTACAGGCCGAGGCCGAGGCCGCTGGCTCGCGCCTCACCTGCCTTCGTCCTGTAGTACCTCTCGAAGAGCATCGTCACGCTCTCGGGTGGGATGCCGATGCCGCGATCGACCACGTCGAGCTCGACGGCGCTTCCCCGGCGCGCGAGCCGCGCGTGCACGGGCGCGTCGTCGCCGGAGTACTTGAGCGCATTCGTCAGGAGATTCGCGACGACGCGCTCGAGCCGCAATACATCCGCCATGACGAGGTAGGTCGGCGCACCGTCCGTCTCGATCGTGATCCGCCGCGCGCGGTCGTTGTCCATGCGGCCGACGACGCCGGCGACGAGGTCACGCAAATCACACGCCTGGCGCCGGAGCTCGGCGCCTCGCGCCTCGAGCGTGGTCGCCTCGGTGAGATCTTGGATCATCCCGTCCATCCGCGTGACGTTCTCCCTGGCACGCTGGGCGAGGTCCACGTCGTCCGATAGCCCCTTCTTCACCAGGGACCGCTGAAGCGCTGTGCAGAAGAGCAGAATGCTGTTCAGCGGATTCCTGAGGTCATGGGAGACGAGCGCCAGGCACTGATCGCGTTCTTGCTCCAATCTCCTGAGCTCGGTCACGTCGCGAAACACGACGATCGCCAGCGCGAGGTTGCCGTCGGCGTCTCTCACGCTCGTGCCCGTCGACACGATACGGCGTCGCTCGCCGCTCGGTCGTGCGAGCAAGATTTCGTAGTCCGCGAACTGTTCGCCCCGCAGCGCGCGCGAGAGAGGCCGCTGCTCGTCGCGGAGGCGCTGCCCCTTGAGGTCTCGCGCCCCTTGCGCGCGGAGCGCGTCGAGGGAGTAGAGCGGTTCGCTTCCGATGCCCATGATGGTGCGGGCGGCGTCGTTGACCATCAATACCCGACCGCGAGTGTCTACGATGACAACGCCTTCGCTCAGGTTCGCGAGCAGCGCGTTGAGCTGCGCGCGCTCACGCGCCTCGCCTTCCGCGTGTTCTTGCTCGCGGACGCTGCTCAGCACCAGGCGCTCGTTCAGCGTACGCTGGAGCTCCTCGGTGCGCTGGCGGAGGCGTTCGTGCTCGAGCTTGGCTCTGCGTCGGCCAAGCGTGCGATCCACGCGCCAGCAAACCTCCTCGAACTGAAGGGGCTTGAGGAGGTAGTCCTCCGCACCCGCGCGCAAGCTTTCGATCGCCGACTCCATGTCGCCGAACGCCGTCATGATGAAGACCGGCAGATCGGGGTCGATTTCGTGAAGGCGCTGGCATAGCTCCACGCCGTGAAGCTTTGGCATGTGCAGATCCGTCAGAACGACGTCGGGCCACGCTTGGCGGGCTTCGGCGAGGGCGCTCTCACCGTCGGAGGCCACCGAGATCGCGAACCCCTCCGCGCGCAACAGTTTCGCGAGCGCTCGGCCCGCGCTCTCGTCGTCATCGACCACGAGGATCCGCGCTCTCGTCGCCTCTTCTCCAACCCCGGGACTTCCGGCGGTGCGCGCGATGCCATCTCGATCTCGATCGATGTGTGTGAGGGACATGAGCACACTCCTTCCCCGAGCGCGTACGGAGGGGGGGGCCGAACGCCGCGTGCCGTCAACATACTCCGGCTTGCATCACGCGTTCGAGAGACTCGCGGCTACGGCGCGCTCTTCAGGCCGGTTCGCGCTTAGAGGCGTCCTTTTCAAGCTCTCGGAACAGCGCGGCGCGCGGTTCCGGCGCGGCGTTACGAGGGGAGTACCAGGCGGAACGTGCTCCCCTTGCCTACCTCGCTCGAGACCTCGATTCGCCCCCCGTGGGCCTCGGCGATCAGGCGGGCGATATAGAGCCCGAGGCCGAGGCCGCTCGCGTGCGCCTTGCCCGCCGCCGTCCTGAAGTACCTCTCGAAGAGCCGATTCAGGCTCTCGGGCGCGATGCCGATGCCGCGATCGATCACGTCGAGCTCGATGCTGCCCGTTCTGCGCGTGAGCCGGACGGTCACTGGAGCATCGTCGGCGGAGTACTTGAGCGCATTCGTGAGAAGGTTGGCGATGACGCGCTCGAGCCGCGACGCATCCCCGAGAGCGAGGTAAGGCGAAGCCCCTTCCGCTTCGATCGTGATCCTGCGCGCGCGCGCCTCATCCAAGCGACCAACGACGGCGACGACGAGCTCCCGCACGTCGCACGCCTCGCGGGGCAACGCAACGCCGCCCGCCTCGAGGGCCGTCGCCTCGGTGAGCTCCTCGATCATCGACTTCATCCGGTTGGCGCTCCGCTCGGCGCGCGCGATGACGCTCGATTCCTGCACGAGCCCTTTCTCGTCCATCGATCGCTTCAACACCGCGACGGACATCATGAGCGTGCTCAGGGGGTTCCGCAGGTCGTGGGAGACGAGCGCGAGGTATTCCTCGCGCTGCTGCTCGAGGAGCCGCAGCTCCGTGACGTCGCGAAAGACGACGATCGCCAGCGCGACCTCTCCGCTCGCGTCTCTCACGCTCGTTCCCGTGGAGGCGAGGCGGCGCCATTGTCCGTCCGGCCGCACTCGCAGCATCTCGTCGTCCTCGAACTGCTCGCCTCGCAGCGCGCGCACGAGCGGCCGCTCGTCGCTGCGGAGGAGCCTCCTCTGGAGGTCGTACGCCTCCCGCGAGTAGAGGTGGTCGATACGGTCCAGCTCCGCGTCCCCGAGGCCGAGGGTCGCACGCGCCGCACTGTTGACCATCACGACGCGGCCGCTCCTGTCGACGATCAGGACCCCCTCGTTCAGGTTCTCGAGGAGCGCATTGAGCTGTACGCGCTGCTCCGCTTCGGCATCCGCGCGCTCCTGCTCTCGAATGCTGCTCAGCACGAGCTGCTCGTTGAGCTCCTCGGTTCGCAGGCGGAGACGCTCCCGCTCGCGCTTCGCGCCGCGCTGCTCGAGCGCGCGCTCCACGCACCACTGGACCTCGCCGTAGTCCAGCGGCTTGATGAGGTAGTCGTGCAATCCGGCGCGCAGGCCTTCGATCACAGATGTCCTATCGCCGTGCGCCGTCATGACGATGACCGGCAGATCGCCGTCCATTTCGTGCAGACGCTTGCACAGCGACACGCCGTCCATCGTCGGCATGTGCAAGTCCGTGAGCACCACGTCGGGCAGCGCGCGCCGAGCTTCGGCGAGCGCCGTCTCGCCACTCGGAACGAACGAAACCGAGAACCCATCGTTGCGCAGCAACGCTTCGAGCGCCCCGCCCGCGGACTCGTCGTCATCGACCAGGAGGATTCGCGCTCGCGACGCGGTCTTTCGCGGCCCAGGCACCTCGCGCGGCGCTCGAGCGGAGTCTGCCACTGCCATCGCCATTCGCGCGCGCCTCCCATCGATCGCATGGCGCGGGATGCGCCGGTCGTCCTGCAAGCTCGAACCGGGCCATTGACCGAGCGGCGGGTTTTCCCCTTCCAGTAGGTGCGGCGGACGCGCCGACGCGCGCACCGCGTGCGCGCACCCGCAGCGGGTGCACGGGCTGGCATCCCTCGATGCTCAACAGAGCTGGCGCGGCGCCGGTTTGCGGTCCGGCGCTTTCCGCGCGGCGAACCTCGTGCCTGGTCCGAGGGCCGCGAAACATCCGCGAGGGCTCGACGATGCGCGTCACTTCGTCAACCGCTGGCGCGTGCCGCGCCCGATGCGGGCTCTGTTCGTGCCGCTCTTTCGGACCTACGTCGCGGGACGGGCGTTCGATCTCGATGAGGCCCGCGCGCTGCTGGCCCGCGTGCACCTCGATGAAGCGCGCGTCGAGTGGCTCGAGGGGCTGCCCGCGCTCGTCATCAGAGGGCGCAAGCCGGTGACCAGAGAAACGTTGATCAAGAGGATCACGTGACGCCGCGCGCAGCCCGCTCCTAGCGGCCCAGAAGCAGCGCTCCCCGTGTGATTCGCCGTGGTCGAGCGGCCGCCGAAGCCCCGCCGCGAAGGGGACCTGCTTCCTCCCTGATTCCCGATGTCCGAGCATCGAGAGCCAGAGCGCCCTGCCGGCTCGCCACGATCGCGTCCCCGACGGCCATCACGGCCCCGTCGGGCGGTCGCGATGATGATGGACATCACTTCTTTCGTCATCCAGAGCGTCCCGGTGACGGGCCACACGATCGGGATGAGGAGCGACACTACTATTTTCGTGACCCACATCATCTCGACGACGGGCCACACGATCGGGATGAGGAGCGACACTACTATTTTCGTGACCCACATCATCCCGATGACGGGCCACACGATCGGGATGATGACCGACGTGACTCCAGTGATGTCCCTCGTCACCGGGATCATGGCGGACACCATTCGGATGATGTGGAACGAGAGCGCGGTGATGAGGGAGGTCCGTGCGATGATGGTCGTCATCAGTACGGGCACGTCCTTCATCATCGGACGGATGTCGCTCATGAAAAAAGTGCCGTCGAGAGTGAAGCGAGAGATCTGACGGGCGAAGCGGCGGCTGAAGACGTCGCGGGCCGAGGTGCGGGGAACGACCGCGGTCTCGACCGACGTGAACCGATTGCCTTCTGGCATGATGGCGAGCGTCCCACGACCGAGACCTCGAAGGACGGAATGCAAAATCGGCACGACTCGCCACGCGCACTCTCTGAGCGAGCGTTCGATCAGCGGTCCTCCCACCGCGAGCCCGTGCTCTTCCGGGGTGCGAACCGGACCGGCGGCGATGACCTCGCGATCTACGTCCCCCCCGGGAACCCGATCGCGAACCCCATCGAATACCGCGCGTTGATCTCGCTCCGCGCCTGAAGCTGCCTGTCGCCCCTCCGGTCCCGATAGGTGAAAGCGTCGATCCCGAAGGGCCCGAAGTACCCCGCCTCGAACAGCGCTCGGCCGACGCGCCGCGCCTCCTCGGACATTCGCGCGGGGACGTCACCGAGCGGCTCGCGCGCGGGATCGATCCACTCGGTCGATAGCCACGCCCCGCGCACGTCGCATCGCTGTCGAACGAGCCTGCCCAGGTCCACACGGGCGTCCACGGTGACGAGCCCGTGGAGTGCGTACTCCTCGTCGATGGCGACGTTCGGCTCGATCTGGACCCCGCCTCGCGCGAGACCCCGCGAGACGAACGCGAGATCGTTTTCCGCCAGCGTGGCGCCGGAAACCACGCGCTGGTTCCTGCCCGCCATGCCGAAGGCGTACTTGACCCGCCACCCCTCGCCTACCGGCGGCTCCCCTTCGAGCGCCGCCTTCGCACGCTCGAGATCCGTCACGAACGCGCCGCCCGGCAGCGTCGGCCCGAGGGCGCTGGCGAAGGCCCGCGAGTTCACGCGACGGACCACGTCGAGCGGCGGGGTTGGCTCCGGATCAGCGCCGGCGCGACGGAGGATCGCGAGGGCGCAGGGGGTCGGGCAGAACGCACGTCCCGCGAGCCCGCGAGCGCACCCCGCGGGCGAGCTCTCGTCGACGAGGACGTCGTCGGGACCGAGCAGCGACCCGGCGAGGGACGCGACGTGCGCCTTCATCGCGAGCCGCACGCTCTTGGTCGGCGTGTACGGACCGCTCGCGCCGAGCTCGAGATCGGCGTCGAGGTTCAGGACCCAGGCGCGTCGGGCTGCCATGCTTCGAGTCGGTCGAGGAAGTCCGATGGGAACCCGGCGCGCTCGCGGACGCTCCGCTGAAAGGGCCGACCCCGCATGAGCAGCGGAGAGAGCGGCGGCGGGAGGGCGCGGCGCCACCCATCGAAGTCGAGCCCCCCTTTGAGCTCGGTGAACCAGCGCACCCCGAAGCGCACGTGCGCGATCTCTTCGGCGCCCACGCGCTCCTCGACCCGCGCCGCTTCTTCGTCGCCCGCCTCTCGGAAGCGCGCCGCGAACGAGGCCGCATGGTCGAGGTTCGCGCTCTCGAGGCCGAGCCCCATCACTGCGACGAACGACGCCGGCTCGGCGCAGGTCGGGATCCGCTCCCAGAACCAGTCGCGCACGGCGAAGTCTCCCACCCGGTGCCCGAGCCGCTCAATCTGCTCGGCGTAGAGCCGCATGTGGCGAACCTCGTCGAGCGCAATGCGGACGAGCCCCTCGCGAAACTCTCGTGGCGCAGCCGGGAACGCGAGAAGCGCCCAGGCCATGAGCTCGGCCGCCTGAAGCTCGTGGTGCAGGAAGGCGTGGAGCGCGCGCGCGCGCCCGGTGGCGGTCGCGAGCCCGCGGGTCTTCGACGCCTTCGCCGCGACGTTCAGGCTGGAGGGCCGCCCGGGGCGCGTGAGCCGCCGCGGCTCGAGGGAAGCGCGCTCCTCCCAGCGCTCCGGCACGGGCGGTGGAGCGAGCTTCTCTCCGACCGACGTCGCGCTGATGTAGTCCCACGCCCAGCGTTCGACGGTGTCGGGAGCGGGCGCGATCATGGGCGCATCCTAGCGCGGAGATGGGGGGCCGCTACTGGCTCGGCACCGTGCCGGCGCGTCCCTTGCTGCTCGATCGCGAACTAGACGCTCTTCCGCGACCGACGCTCGGAGCGCCGCTGCGTGCGCCGTCGAGAAATGCCGACCCACCACGAGAAAGGCGGGGCACCGATGCGACGCCGCGCTCGGCGCCTGTGGCCGCGTTGCCCATGGCTCAACGGCCGTGAAGAAACAACCCTCTGCGCGTGCGCAGCTCGTACGTGGTGCCGCCGCGGCCTGTCTGCGGCGCCGCACGCGGTCGCACACGTTCGTTATATCGGACGCTTATGTTAGGTGTCTGTCCGCAGGCGCACGCTCGTGTCCCCGCTCTCCGCGGATTCTCGCGCCTAGACAACCGAAGCGTGGCGGGTCTGAAGCTCGCGTGCGCTCCGCGGACATGAGCACCTCGCGACAACCGCCATCCGCGGCAGGCGCGCGTGCCTCGCGATTCAATCGAGATGCGATCGCCGACGCGGCGTTTGCGGGCTTCTTCGGAGCTGGCCGCAACGGCGCGGCAACGCTCCGGCGGCAAAGCGGCAGAGGACAGCCAGGTCCGCCTTGACGTATGAGGTCTGCCATAATAGACAGATGACGCGTCGCGACGAACGGCATACGAGGCTTTCCAATGTCCTTTCCCAGAGCACACCGCGTCTTCTCGGCTGCCGTGACGGCCTGCGCAGCACTCGCAGCGGGCCGCAGCGCGCAAGCGAGCAACCCGAACTGCTCGAGCCTACCGGGAACGATCATCTATGGCGCCGGCGGGAGCGCCCAGCAGCCGCTCCTCGCGCAGATCGGGACGCAGCTCGCGCTCGCCTCTTCTCCCGTCTCGGTCGTCTACTCGGACAGCGGCAGCGCCTGCGCCGGGTACAACGACCTCGTCACGCCCACGAGCATCACCGGCACGGCGCTCTATTGGGATGGTTCCGGAGCCACGCTCACGTGCCAGCTCGATCCGGGCGGCGATCCCATCACGTTCGCCATCATGGGGAACGCGCCGAATCTCTGCAGCGGCGTGACGGGGCTCGCCGCGGGCTTCGGGCAGTTCCTGGGGCCCGTGCAGCCGATCGACTTCGTGGTGCCTTCGTCGTCCAACGAGCAGTCGATCAGCACGGAGGCCGCCTATTACATCTGGGGCTTCGGCGCGTCCTCGTCGGGTAACACGGTCAGCCCGTGGGGAACGACGGCGGACATCTTCACGCGAAGCGCGAGCTCGTTCGTCGGTCTCTTCGTGAGCCTCGACACGGGAGTCCCGGCGGCGACGGTGGCCGCGCACGGCACGTCGGAGAGCACGAACTCCGCGACGGTGACCGCGCTCAGCGCCCTCAACGGGACGGCGAACGCGCAGGCCGGCATCGGGTTCGTCTCGGGCGAGGTCGCGGACGGAAACCGGAGCTCCATCAAAGTGCTCGCGTACCAGCACACCGGCCAGAGCTGCGGGTACTGGCCCGATTCGACGATCGACGCTTTCGACAAGGTGAACGTCCGCAGCGGGCAGTACTGGCTCTGGTCGCCGGTCCACTTCTACGCAGCGGTGAACGCGAGCAACGTGATCACCGACGCGAACACGGCGAACTTCATCGGGCTGTTCACGGGCACCAGCACGCCGCCCGCCGGCGTCGACGTATTCGAGGCCGAAACAGGCGCCTTCACCGTGCCGAGCTGCGCGATGCAGGTGTGGCGCAACGGCGACCTCGCCGCGCTGTACTCGAACGCGCCGGCGAACCCGTGCAGCTGCAAGTTCGACTTCGCGGAGAACAACGCGAACAAGCCGTCGACATGCACGACGTGCACGCAGGACAGCGATTGCACGACGAAGGACTGCCGCAACATCGGGCCTCCGCTCGGAGCGGATGCGGGCGCAGATGCGGGCTCCAACGTCGGTTACTGCGAGGTGAACTGAGATGAGCACCTCCACCAAGTCACGCCGGCTAGTCGCCCTCTTCCTCGGCACGCTCGCCGCCTCCGGGGCACTCGTCGCCGCATGCTCGAACGACAACGCGAACCCGCAACCGACTACGCCCGTGTACACGGTCGACGACAGCGGCTCGCCGACGCCGTCCGCCGACGCCGGCCAGGACGCGGGAACTCCAGCGCCCGACGATGCGGCGCCCCCCAACGTGGACGCGCAGCCGACGCAGCTGGACGGCGCGCCGGTTCTCGACGCGGCCTCGTGCGCCGCCGACGGCGGATGCTGGAGCTGCACCCCGGAAACGACGTCCGAGTTCCTGAACCAGTGCAGCGGGTCGCAGTGCTCTCCGTTCGTGAACGCGCAGCGTCTGCCCAATTACGACGGCGGCTTGCCGCCCTTGAACTAGTCGGCGGCCGATGTCGCCACGTCTGGCCCGAGCCGGGCTCGCGCTGGTCGTCGCGACCTCGTGGGCGTCGGTCGCATCCGCGGCGTGGCAAGCGACGCCACCCGCATCCGACGACGACCTCGAGGTCCCGGCGGCGAAGGCGAGCTCGGTCGTCGCGCCCGCGCCTTCCGCCTCACCCGCGCTCGTTGGGACGGCGCCGGGCACGCCGCCATCCACGGCACCACGGCTCCTCCCCGCAAGTCCGGGGCCGCCGTCCTCACCCGTTGCCTCCGACGTCGCCGCCGAGCTCGCGGAGCTACGCGCGCGCGTGCAGTCGCTCGAGGCGAACGGAGCGACGGACACGAAGAAGACGACCGAGCCCGCTCATCCCATCGTCCGGAGCGATCCGCCGACGTCGAGCCTTCCGAGCACGTCGTTCGACGGGAGCGCGTGGTCCCGCGCCTGGCCGCGGGGGCTCGTCGTGAGCGGGTACGTGCAGGCGCAGTACCAGCAGAGCCAGGCGTCGCAGGACCAGCTCGACGCGAACGGCGCCCCGCTCAATCAGAACCGCTTCCTCGTCCGCCGCGCCCGCCTCCGCATCGACCGAGGGTGGGACTACGCCTCGGCGACGATCGAGGTCGACGGCAACAACCAGAACGGCGTGGCGTTCGGACTGCGGAGAGCCGAAGCGTCGCTGCTCGAGAGAGCGTCCGACCCGGCGGCCCCTCCGCTCGTCGCACTGACGGCCGGGTTGACCGGCATCCCGTTCGGATACGAGCTCTACGAGCCGAACCGCACGCGCCTGTTCCTGGAGAGGACGACCTCGTCGCGCGCGTTCTTCCCCGGGGACGGCGACTTCGGCGCGACCCTCGGCGGAGCGCTGGGCTTCTTCCGCTATTCGGTCGGCATTTTCGACGGCACCCCGGTCCCCGACAGCCAACCGACGGCGATCGGATTCGACCCGACGAGCCAGAAGGACCTTCTCGCGCGCTTTGGCGCCGAGACGCAGCCCGCCGAGAACGTCGGCCTCTCCGGTGGGGTGTCATTCCTCCGGGGGACTGGGTTCCACGCCGGAACGAGCGCGACGAAGGCCACCCTCCAGTGGCAGGACACGAACCAGAACGGCGTCGTCGACCCCGGAGAGATCATCGGCGTGCCGGGGCAAGCGGCGACCCCGTCGCAGACCTTCTCTCACTGGGCGATCGGCGTCGACCTCGAGCTCCGCGTGCGAACGCCGGTGGGGCGCGCGCTCCTCTACGGGGAGGCGTACGTCGGGCAGAACATCGATCGTGGGCTCTTCGTGGCGGACCCGATCGCGACGGGGACCAACCTGCGCGAAGTCGGCTGGTACGTCGCCTACGTGCAGGAGGTCACCCGCTATGGCGTCGTCGGGCTCCGCGTCGACGCGTACAGCCCGAACGGCGACGCGACGACACAGCTCGGCGGCGCGCTCCTCCCGCTCGACCAGACGATCACGACCTGGTCACCGCTCGTCGGCTTCGTGCTCCCCGATCGCGCGAGGCTGGTGTTCGAGTACGACCACATCCTCAACCACCAGGGGCTCGACACGCGCGGCGTGCCGGCGTCTCTCCCCGAAGACCAGTGGGCCCTGCGGCTCCAGGTGGAGATGTGATGCGCGCGGGCGCGATAGCGGGCGCCGGTATTGCCGCGCTACTCGCGGTGACGTCGTGCGCCGGGGAGCAGACGTCGCCCAACACCGGGATCACCGAGCCGATTCGCGTCGAGACGGCGCAGTTCGTTCCGGGGGGACTCCCTGGGGTGCCGCAGTCCGACGCGGCGACCGTCGATGGTGGGGTGAATCCGCAGGTCACGGACGTGAACGTCGCCAACACGGCGATCGAGCAGGGGGAGCTGGGGCTCGTCCTCTCGGGGCATGCGACGACCGGCGCGCAGGCCGTCGGCGTGCGCTTCGCCGACCTGGGGACGGGGTACTGGCTCGTGCCCGTCGGCGCCCCCGATCCGTCGGACGACGGGCTCCTCACGTGGCAGGCCTCCGCCGACTTCGGGCGCAACCTACCGCCCGGCTTCCACGATCTCGTCTTCGCCGCCGTCGCCCCTGACGGCTCGAGCGGTACGCAGTCCGATCTCTCGGTCTGCATCGATCTCCCGGTCCCCGACAACCTCAACATCTGCGTCCCGAAGCGGAAGCCTCCGGTCGCCGTGCTCTCGCTCAGCTGGGACCAGCCTGTCGATCTGGATCTCATCGTCGAAGATCCTTCGGGCGTGGTCGTCGGCGGTGATCTCGGATCGGCCCAGCCACCGGACGCGGGAAGCGCGGCGAACACCGGCAACGGCGTGCTCGACCACGACTCGAACCGCGACTGCGTGATCGACGACATCGACCGCGAGGACATCGTCTGGCAGTCGACACCCGCCAAGGGGACCTACCAGGTGTGGGTCGACCTGTTCAGCGCGTGCGGCAAGCCGTCGGTCACCTTCTCCGTGTCGCTGTGGCTCGCCGCAGCGCAGGCCGACGGCACGCAACGGTTGGTGCAGCAGCAGCCGCCGCTCGCCACCGGGATCATGACGGCCGTGGACGCGAACGGCGGCGCGGCGCGGGGGCTTTACGTCGGGGACTTCGTTCTCAGGTGACTCGTGAAGAGAACGGGAAGAGACGAGAGGAGTGAGAAGCAATGCTGGTCGAACGTCTGTCTCGGATCGCTCTGTTCGGTAGCGCGTGGGTCCTGTACCTGCTCCTCGGGCTGTCGGTCGTCTCGCTAGCCTCGGCGCTCGAGCGCTGGGTCTTCTTCGCGCGCCGCTCCGACGACATCGACGCGCTGGCGGCTCGTTTCTCGGAGGCGCTCGAGGTCGAGGACTTCGACCGCGCGCGTCGCGTGCTCCGGGAGAGCCGGTCGCTCGAAGCGGGCATCGTGCTCACCGCGCTTCGGTGGGTGCACGGCGGGCCGGCTGCGCTCGCGAACGCGCTCGACGCGTCCCTCGGGAACGCGCGCGGCCAGCTCCAGCGCTCGACGTACCTCCTCGGCACGCTCGGCAACAACGCGCCGTTCATCGGCCTCCTCGGCACCGTCATCGGCGTCATCGACGCCTTCCACCAGCTCGGAGACGCCGGGCAGAACCACGGGGCGATGGGGAACGTGATGACCGGGATCGCCGAGGCGCTCGTGGCTACCGGCGTCGGGCTCTTCGTCGCGCTCCCGGCGGTCGTCGCCTACAACGTCTTGCAGAAGAAGATCTCCGAAGTGGAGACGGGCGTCCTGGTGCTCGGCAAGCTCGCCGGCGCGTTCGCCGAAGCGCGCGAGCGCGCGGGGGAATCGATCCCGCGCTTCGCCGATCCTGCCAGCGACCCTGCCGCGACCGTCCTCTCGACGGCCGCGCAGGCGACGGAAGGAGAGTAGCGCTCATGGCCGGCAACACCTCCAGCGGCGGCGGCCCCATCGTGGGCATCAACGTGACGCCGATGGTCGACGTGGTGCTCGTGCTCCTCGTCATCATGATGGTCTCGGCGACGTACATCGTGCAGCAGTCGCTGAAGGTCGAGCTGCCCAAGACGGCGACGTCGGACGAGGCGGCTGCGTCGCCGGCCGCCGTGACGATCACGAAGGACGGCGCGTTCTCGTACGGCGGGCAGCCCGTCGACGAGCGAGAGCTCATCGCGCGCCTGCACGCCGCGTTCGCGTCGAACGCCGACGTCAGCCTCGTGGTGACGGCGGACGAGCACGCGTTCCACGGGAGCGTCGTGCACGTGATCGATCTCGCGAAGGTGGAAGGGATCACCAAGTTCGCGATCAACGTCGACCGCACGAAGTGAGCCGCGCGGGACGCGGACGAGGAGAGAAGCGCGCGTGACCGGCCGGACGTACCTCTATGCGATCAGCCTCGGAGCCCACGCGGCCCTCGGGGCGGCGCTCATCGCGGTTCCGGCTCGCGAGCGCCACGAGATCATCGCCATCACGATGGCGGAGACGAAGCCGAAGCCCGTCGCGCACGTCGAGTCCCCTCCCCCACCGGAGCCGCCGAAGGCCGCCGCGCATCCCGTGCGCGCCAAGACGGCACCTCCCCCCATGAAGCCCGTCGATGTCGCTCCCGTGGACGCGACCTCCTCGTCGGCCGCGGCGCTCCCCGACTTCGGGATCTCGCTGTCGAACGGATCGGGCGTCGGCGTCGCCGTGCCGGCGGCGCGCCCGGCGAGCGCGCTGCCGGGAGCTCCCACCGCGGTCAAGACGCTCGCGCGCACGACCCGCGCCCCGGTCGCCGACTGCGACGAACCCGCTGCGAAACCGAAGCTCGTCTCCCGCCCCACGCCGGTCTACACCGACGCGGCACGAGCCGCGGGCATCGCGGGGAAGGTGCGGGTCGAGATCACCGTCGACGAGCGAGGGAGGGTGGTCGCGGTCACCGTGCTCCAGGGGCTCGGGTACGGGCTCGATGAAGCGGCCGTGGCGGCCGCGCGCGCCATGACGTTCGAGGCTGCCGTCCGCTGCGGCAAGCCCGCCTCCGCGACGTTCAAGGTCGGGTTCAACTTCGCGCCCGGGACCCCTTGAGACGGCCTCGCCTCGCCGTATGGCTCCTCGTGATGACGGCGCTCGTGTCCGCGCGTTCGGCGAGCGCGCAGCTCGCCGCCGTGCCCAACGGGTCCAGCACGCCGAAGCTCACCCGGGCGCCGACGCTCGTTCACTTCGTCGAAGCGCCGTACCCCGCGAGCGAGAAGGCCGCCGGTCACGCGGCCACCGTCGTTCTCGAGCTGGCGATCGACGCGACGGGCGCGGTCACCCAGGCGCGCGTTACCCAATCGGCGGGCTCCGCCTTCGACGCCGCCGCCGAACAAGCCGCGCGCCAGTTCGTCTTCGACCCGGCGCAGATCGACGGCAAGCCGGCGCCGATCCGCATCCTCTACCGCTACGAGTTCGTCCTCCGGGCCGCGGTCCCCACGACCGCCGAGCTCACGGGCCAGGTTCGCGATGCGCGTACGAAGAAGCCGCTCGCCTCCGTTCGCGTGGCCATCCAGGGGGGCCCGACCGTGACCACCGACGCCGAAGGGCGGTTCCGCTTCGAGGCCGCGGAGCCCGGGCAGCGCACGATCACGCTTTCGGGCGACCGACTCACCGACGTCCAGACCACCGAGGTGCTCGAGGTCGGACGGCGCACGACTGTGACGTACGACGTGGAGCCGCAGGACGAGAGCGTGCCTGCGGACGAGAAGGACGACCTCGAGATCGTCGTCGCCCCCCCCGCGGTCCAGAAGCAGGTCGTCTCCACCATCGTGAGCGCCGACGAAGCGCGCACGGTCCCCGGAACGCAAGGAGACGTCCTCAAGGTGGTCGAGAACCTCCCCGGGGTCGCGCGGCCGGCGATCGGCTCGGGGCAGCTCGTCGTCTGGGGGGCCGCGCCAGAGGACACGCGCGTCTTCCTCGACGGCGTCCCTCTCCCGAGCCTCTACCACCAGGGGGGCTTCCGCTCGGTCATCCATTCCGACATGGTCGAGTCGGTGGAGCTCGTCCCCGGCGGCTGGGGGGCGGAGTACGGCCGCGGCAACGGAGGGCTCGTCGGCGTGCACCTCCGCCCCCTCGATCCGGATGGAATCCACGGGAGCGCGTCGGCGGATCTCCTCGACGCGTCGGCGGACGTGCGCGCGAAGCTCACCGACCGCATCGCCGTCGAAGTCGCCGGCCGGGAGAGCTATCTCGAGCAGCTCCTTCCGCTCTTCACGTCGCGCAACATCGGCGCGTACGTCCCCATCCCTCGCTACTACGACGCGCAGGCGCGCGCGGTCCTTCACGCGGCTCCGGGAGAGACGATCGAGCTCGGCGGCCTCATCTCCGGCGACTCGGTCTCCGACGACGTCCCGAGCGACGATCCTACGAACGTCCAGACGCAGACCCACACCACGTCGTTCCAGCGCGTCTGGCTCCGCTGGAAGAAGCAGGCCGCCGACGGAGCGGAGGTCGCCGTCGTCCCGTCGTTCGGGTTCGACTCCAGCTCGCTCGTCGATCAGTTCGGCGAAGTCCCCACCGCTCTCCTCGTCGATTCCACGGTGGGTAGCCTTCGCGCGAGCTGGCGGAAGCAGATGGAGAGCTGGGTCACGCTGTCGGTCGGCCTCGACGCGCAGGTGACCCGCAGCCACTTCAGCCGGACCGGCTCCTCCACCTCCCCCCCTCGCGCTGGCGAGCCGTACGTCTTCGGGCAGCCGCCGAGCGACGAGACCGCCCACGACGACGGCACGACGATCTCGGCGAGCGCCGCCCCGTACGCGACCGCCGACTTCGCGCTGTTCGACGGCCGCGTTCACCTCGTCCCCGGGCTGCGGGTCGAGCCGTACTTGCAGACCGCGAGCCGGACCGCACCGCCCGTGGGAGACACGCCCGCGGTCGGCCTCTTCGAGGAGTCCACGGTCGTGGAGCCACGCCTCTCGGCGCGCTGGACCCCCGTGCACGGCCTCACCTGGAAGGTGGGATGGGGCATCTACCATCAGCCCCCGGCGCCCGCCGATCTCTCATCGGTCTTTGGCAACCCGACGCTCGGTCTCGAGTCGGCGCAGCATCTCCTGTGGGGCGTGGAAGCAGGCTCGCCGGACGTGCTGTCGTTCGAGGCGACCGCCTTCGCGACGAGCTCCAAGAACCTCGCGGTCGAGAGCTCACTACCGTCGCCGCTCGTAGCGCAGTCGCTCGTCGACACCGGCATCGGCCGGACGCGAGGGATCCAGGTGCTCTTGCGAAAGCAGCTCTCGAAGAAGTTCTTCGGCTGGCTCACGTACACGCTCTCGCGCAGCGAGCGCGCGAACGCGGTGGGCGACCCCTTCTCCCTCTACGATTACGACCAGACCCACGTGCTGTCCGCCGTCGCGTCCTATGACGTCGGCGCCGGCTTCGTCGTCGGCTCGCGGTTCCGATACGCCACGGGCTACCCGCGGACGCCCGTGACGCACGCCTACTACGATGTGCAGACAGGCCTCTACGAGCCCTTCTTCGGCTCGCTGAGCTCGACCCGCGTCCCCGCCTTCGTGCAGTGGGACATCCGCGTGGCCAAGACGTTCGCGATCGGATCGGCGTCGCTCGAGACGTACCTCGACGTTCAGAACGTGACCAACCGCGCGAACCCGGAGGAGATCGTGTACTCGCTCGACTACGCGCAACGCCGGTACATCACCGGCCTACCGCTCCTCCCCGTCGCCGGCGCGAGGCTCACGTGGTGACGCCGGTGAAGCGAAGCATGGGAGGCGCGCTGCTCGTCGGCGCTTTCGCCGCGTGCACACCGACGTTCACCGACGACACGGCGATCGTCAGTGGCCCGCAGCTCCTCGCCGTGCAAGCCGTACCCGCGGAAGCCGCCCCCGGCGCGTCCTTCACGATGACCGCCCTCTACGTCGGTCCGGGTGGCACCGAGGATCCCTCGTCGATCGACTGGGCCGTCTGCCTCCTGCAGAACCCGCTCGGCGACCCGGACCCGATCGCGCCCGCGTGCTTCGTCGACGCGTCGAGCAGTCTCTCGCCGCTGGGGGACGGTGCCTCGGTCTCCGGCTCCGTCCCGTCGAATGCGTGCGAGCTCTTCGGCCCCGAGAGCCCGCCTCCGCAACCGGGGGTGCCTGGCGCCCGACCGACGGATCCCGACGCCACCGGAGGCTTCTACCTCCCGGTGCGCGTGAAGAGCGACGGCGACGTGTGGTCGGCGGCGCTCGAGCGGATTGCGTGCCAGCCGAGTGGCGTGACGCAGCCGGTGTTCAAGGCGTTCGCGAACGGGTACGTCGCGAACCAGAACCCGGGCGTCGCGTCGCTGGCGAGCGTCGCTTCCGGCGGGAGCACGACGATGATCGCCCCCGACGCTCCGGGCGCTCCGCCCGCGCTCACCGTGTCCGCGGGCGAGCGCACGACCCTGCGCGTCGGATGGCCTTCGTGCCCGGCGACTCCCGCCGCCTGCAGCGGCGCGGAGGCCTACCTCGTCATCGATCCGACGACCAAGCAGATCGAGACCGGCCGCGAATCGATCGTCGCCTCCTGGTACGCGACGACGGGGAGGTTCGATCTCGATCGGGTCGGGCGTGAGGGCACCGACACCGCGACGACGGTGGACAATGGATGGACCGCGCCGAGCTCACCGGGGCGCGTGCGCCTCTGGGTCGTCCTGCGTGACGCGCGGGGCGGCGTCGGCTGGGGGAGCTATACGATTGCGGTCGAGTAGCGCGGTCGAGTCGCGCGGTGACGGATCTACCCGCGTGCGCCTCGGTACGTCATGACGAGGTTCATCCAGCACTCATCGCTCGCCGGATTGATGTACGCGTGCGGGACGTCCGCGGTGAACGCGATGGCGTCGCCCTTGCCGAGCTCGTACCGCTCCTTGCCGACTTCGAGGACCAACCGACCGCTGGTAACGACCAGGTTCTCCCGCGTCCCGGGCGCGTGCGCCTCGGCGTCCTCGCGTCCGTGACCCGCGAGCCACAGCTCGTAGAGCTCGAACGTCGCGCCGTCCTCGGGCGAGAAGAGCGCGCGGGACGAGAAGCGGCCGTCGGCGCCGGTGATGCGCTGCGCGGTCGCCGCGCGGAAGATCCGCGTCTCGCCGCGGTGCGGGCCCGCGAGTAGCGCCGAAAAGGGCACCTCGAACGCGCGCGCGATCTTCCACAGCGTGCCGAGGTTCGGCACCGCGCGACCGAGCTCGATCTGCCCGAGCATCTGCCTCCCCACGCCGCTCAGGCCCGCGAGCACGTCGAGCGAGTAGCCGCGCTGCGCGCGCAGCTCCTTCACGTTCGTGCTGACCACCGTATCGAGCTCGGCGACGGCGTTCGCCTCGGCCGGCACGCTCTCCGGCACTTCGACAGGCAGGCCCGCCGCCCGCCAGCCGAGCGTTCCGTCGTCGAGGCTGAACACTTCGGCGACGCCGCGGGTGTCGGCGATCTCCGCCGCGTGCCGGCTGCGACCACCGCGCTCGCAGACGAAGAGGACGCGGCGGCCGACTTGAGCCCCTTCCGGGTCGGCGCGAAACTGCCCCAACGGCACCAGCCTCGCCCCCGGGATGTGCCCCGTGGCCCACTCGTGCGGCTCGCGCACGTCGATGACGTCGAGGCCCGCCTTGGCGATGAGCTCACTCGCCTCGCGAGCCCCGACGGCACGAATCACTGGGGCTGCCCGGCCTGTATCCGATGCAGCGCAGCGACGAGCGCGTCGATGTCATCGAACGTGTTGTAGGGCGCGAGCGACGCGCGCACGGTGGCCTCGAGGCCGAAGCGACGGAGGACCGGCTGCGCGCAGTGATGGCCCGAGCGCACGGCGATGCCTTCCTGATCGAGCATGCCCCCCACCTCTTCGGTCTTCTGGCCGCGAAGGACGAACGAGAGAACCCCCGCCTTGGCCGGCGCGGTGCCGATCATCGTGAGACCCGGCACGCCGAGGAGGCGAGCCGTCGCGTACTCGAGCAGCTCGTGCTCGTAGCGCTCCACGCGCTCGACTCCCACCCGTGTGAGCCAGTCGAGCGCGGCACCGAGACCCACCGCGTCGGCGATGTTCCCCGTCCCCGCCTCGAAGCGCGCGGGGGCCGGCTGGTAGACCGTCCGCTCGAAGGTCACGTCCTGGATCATGTTCCCGCCGCCTTGCCACGGCGGCATCGTGTCGAGCAGCTCGCGCCGGCCATACACGGCGCCGATGCCCGTCGGCCCGAACACTTTGTGCCCGGAGAAGACGAAGAAGTCGCACCCGAGCGACTGCACGTCCACCGGCATGTGCGAGACCGCCTGGGCTCCGTCGAGCACGACGACGGCGCCGTGACGGTGCGCGATCTCGATCATCTCCTTGGCGGGCGTGATCGTGCCGAGCGCGTTGGAGACCTGCGTGAACGAGACGAGCTTGGTCTTCTCGTTGAAGAGCTTCTCGTACTCCTCGAGGATGACTTGGCCGCGGTCGTCGACCGGGGCGACGCGCAGACGCGCCCCCTTCTCGGAGCAGAGCTGCTGCCAGGGGACGATGTTCGCGTGGTGCTCGAGCCAGCTGACGACGATCTCGTCGCCCGGGCCGACGTTGCGCCGGCCCCAGCTCTGCGCGACGAGGTTGATCCCCTCGGTCGTACCTCGCACGAACACGATCTCGCGCGTGGACGGCGCCTTGATGAAGCGGCGGACGCTCTCGCGCGCGGACTCGTACGCATCGGTGGCGCGGGCGGCGAGCGTGTGCGCCGCGCGATGGATGTTCGAGTTCTCGTGCTCGTAGAAGAGGCTGACGCGATCGATCACCGTCTTCGGCTTCTGCGTCGTGGCGGCGTTGTCGAGCCAGACGAGCCGCTTGCCGCGGACGGTCTCGCTCAGGATCGGGAACTCGCGCTTGAGAACGTTCGCGTCGAACGGCTCGGCGCTGAGCGAGCGAAGCGACGCATCCCCCGTCGGCACGATCTCGAACTGGTCGAATGTGAGGGCGGCGGGCGCAGGCGGTGCGGCGGGGGGAGCGGAGGCGGGCGCGCCGCCGGGCATGTCAGGCGTGGGCGCGGGCGGATCGAGCAGGGAGAACGAGAGGCCTTGCGGGGTATTGGCACCGAAGAACGGGTCGACAGGGCCGCCGATCGCGCCGAAGTCGAGCGGCGCCGAGAAGGGAGTCGACGGCGTGGACACCAACGCCGGAGCCGACGCGAACGCCGGAGCCGGCGGTGCCGACGCGAAGCCCGGAGCCGGCGGCGCCGACGCGAACCCCGGGGCCGACGGCCCGGACGCGAGGGACGGAGCCGACGGGGAGGACGAGAGAGCGCCGGCGTCCGCGAGGATCGGCGCGGGCGCGGCCGGAGCCGGTGCCGTGAAGAGCTCGTTGGCCATCTGCGCGATCACGCGCGACAGCGACGCCGGATCGAGCTCGGGGAGCGTCGGCCCGCCCGGCACGCGCGCGCCAGCCAGCGCCACACCGGGCGTGGACGACGTTGCCGACGGGAGGGACGGCGTCTCGCCCGGGCGCGTCGGAAGCTCGGTGCTGAACGGCACGGAGGTCGCGGGCAGCGCCACCCCCGTGCCGGCCTTGTCAGGCGTACTCATGGTAGTGATCGACCGTCACCCCATCGAGCGCGCCGAGCGCGTCGTGCGTCAGCACGGCGACCGAGCAGTAGAGCGAGATGAGGTACTGCGCGGCGCCCTTCTGGTTGATGCCCATCATCCGAACCGAGAGGCTCGGGCTCACTTCGCCGGGGAGCCCGGGCTGGAAGAGGCCCACGACCCCGCGCTTCCGCTCGCCGATGCGCATGAGCAGGATCTCGGTCTTCTTGTCCTTGATGGGGAGCTTGTCGCTCGGTACGAGCGGCAGCCCGCGCCACGTGAGGAACGGCGAACCGAAAATGGTGACGGTGGGCGGCGGGACGCCGCGGCGGGTGCACTCGCGACCGAACGCCGCGATGGCCTTGGGGTGCGCAAGGAAGAACGCGGGCTCCTTCCACACCGTGGCGATGAGCTCGTCGAGGTCGTCGGGCGTGGGCGGGCCCTTGCGCGTCTTGATGCGCATGTCCGGATCGACGTTGTGAAGGAGGCCGTACGTCTTGTTGTGGAGGACCTCGTTCTCCTGCTTCTCCTTCACCTTCTCGATGGCGAGGGTGAGCTGCTCCTTCACCTGATCCATCGGGCTGCGGAAAAGGTCCGAGATGCGGGTGTCGACTTCGATGGTCGTCGTCACCGACGTGAGCACGTGCTCGCGCGGGTTGTGTTCGTAGTCGCTGAACCCGACCGGCAGCTCCTCGCCCGGCGCGGGGCTGCACTTCACGTCGAACTTCTCGTCGAGCGCCTGGTTGACGCGGTAGACGCCCGCCTCGACGGGGGCCCACGGAATCATTTGCACGAGCCACCGCGGCGTGGCGCCACGCCATTGCGGCGGGGTCTTCGTGGTGTTCGATAGCTGGCGTGCTGCGCGCTCGCCTAGCGTGCGTTGGGCGGTCATGATCGAGTCTCCTCGGGGCGGCACGCTAGTGCGTCGCGGTGGCCGATGGCAAGACCACGCGCCTCGATCCACACTCGCGCGGTCTCTTCGAACGTCTCGGCCTTCACTGTCTCGCGCTTCGCCTCTTCACGGCGCGATCGTGAACCGTGTCGATCGCCGCCAACGGTAGGTGGAAAATCCCCGTCGATCGAGCGTCAGCACACGCCCCACGGCAAACTCCTCCGCAAGCGCGACGAGCGTCGCGTCCGCGAAGTCCATGGGCGTGTCGGCGTACCGCGCCATGAGATCGCGGCACAGGCTGAGGCGCGCTGGCGTCGTCGGAACCAGGATGGCTCCCGCCCGGAGGAAAAACTCGAGGCACGCTCGCGCGCCGTCGCGTTCCCGGCCGAGAAGGTGCATGGCCTCGGTGAGTACGGCCTCGCTCGTGAGGAGGTGTCCACGGATCGACTCGAACGCGGCAACGCACGACGTGTGCGCCGTGTCGCTACGCGAGAGCAGCGCGACCAGCGGGTGAGTAGGGCGTCCTAGCCCCCTCGCCGAGGAAGACGGGCTACATCCCGTCCCCCCGTCACGCTTCCCTCGAACCGTTCCGCTCGGGGCGGAACCGCGGACCTACGTGGCTGCGTTCACGTTCGTGCGGCCGCGCGTCCCCTGACTCCCGGACGCTGCGACGTCCCGCGTGCCGTCAAGGCGGGGCATGGCAAGACGTTACGTCCGAGCATCGAAAGCCAGGCCGCCCTCCCGCTCACTACGATCGCGTCCCCGACTGCCCCCACGGCACCTTCGCCCTCGACCACCCGTCCTCGGCCCGCCTCGCCCCCCAGATCGCCCGTCAGAGCATTCCACTGCTGTCCGACGTGATCCCACTG
>Ga0302196_10000468_pt1 | contig 39178 bp, 24 predicted proteins | sample II_Bog_N1_3_FD_198794 | JGI IMG/M metagenome (GOLD analysis project Ga0302196, IMG submission 198794) | Peat permafrost microbial communities from Stordalen Mire near Abisko, Sweden - II_Bog_N1_3 | ecosystem: Environmental > Terrestrial > Soil > Wetlands > Peat | place: Sweden: Abisko...
CGAGGCTCCGGCGGCGCGCTCGTGGCGCGGGAAAGAGGGGACGCCCAGCGCTTCGCGGAGCATCTGCAGCGCGGCGAAGGCCGACTGCATGCGGATCTGTCCGCGGTCGCCGCGGAACTTGTGCGTGTGCGCGTGGACCGCGATGGGCGCGGCCGCGCGCGATTCGGGCGGCGGCGCACTGGACGCGCGCGCCTCGCTCGCTGGCCCGGCCACGCAGATGCAGACCGTGCCGACCGGTTTGTCCGCCGTGCCACCGTCGGGCCCCGCGATGCCGGTGATCGCGATCGACCAACTGGCCCCGCTCGCCGCGCGCGCCCCCCGCGCCATCTCCAGCGCGACCTCGGGGCTGACCGCGCCGTGCCTGGCGAGCGTCTCCGCGGAGACGCCGAGCGCGCGCTGCTTGAGCTCGTTCGCGTACGTCACGTAGGCGCCGGAGAAGAAGCGCGAGCTGCCGGCGAACTCGGTGCAGAGCTGCGAGAGCAGGCCGCCGGTGCAGCTCTCGGCGCAGGCGAGCGTCTCGCCGCGCGCGACCAGCAGCGCGCCCACCGACTGCGCGAACGTCACGCCGTCCTGTCCGTAGACGTGAGAGCCGAGCGCCGCGCGGCAGTCGGCCTCGGCCGCCGCGAGCAGGCGCGTGGCCTCCTCGTCGCTCGCGGCCAGCGCCGCCAGCGAGAGGTGGTTCTCGGGGAACTTGGTGCGAAAGCCGAAGCGGACGCCGGGGTGCGCGAGGCGGACCGCCGCCACCGCCTGGTCGAGCGCGCTCTCGGTGATGCCGATGCACTGCAGCGCGCGTGAGCGCATCGCCGTCTTGCCGGTGGCGCGCCCGACCGCGGCGACGATGCGCGGCAGCACCAGCTCGTCGATGATGCGGTGGTACTCGCGCGGCACGCCGGGGAGGAAGAAGAAGGTGCAGCGATCGATGCGCAGCGCGAACGCGGGCGCGCTGCCGTCGGGGTTGCCGAGCAGCTCGCAGCCCTCAGGCACCAGCGCCTGCCGCTCGTTGTTGAGCGGCATCGGCTCCTTGCGCCGCGCGGCCCAGCCCGCGCGCAGCTTCTCGAGCCAGGGCTGATCGAGCCGCATCGCCACACCCGCGGCCTGCGCCGCGCACTCGGCAGTCAGGTCGTCGGAGGTGGGGCCGAGCCCGCCACTGACGACGCAGAAGTCCGCGCGCACGGAGACCTCGAGCATCGCGCGGCGGATGTCCTCGCCGCGATCGCCCACCACCGTCGTGCGCCGCAGCGAGAGACCGAGCGGATAGAGCTTGGCCGCGGTGGTCGACGAGTTGGTGTCGGAGATGGTCCCGCGCAGCACCTCGTCGCCGGTGACGAGAAACTCGACGATGGGCGCGAGCACGGCCGGGGCATCGCTGGCGGGATGGCTCATATCCGGTTCATATCCGCTGAATATGGGTTTCTATTCTCGCTTCGAGGGAAACTTCGAATCGAGCGAATATCATTTCTATCGATTCAGACCAGGTGCGCGCGCAGCAGGAGCTCCCACGTACCGCGCGTCAGCAGCGCCGCCCAGACGGCCGCGAACACATCGTCGAGCACCACGCCGGCGCCGTTCTTCCAGCGCGGATCGCGATCGAAGAAGCGGGCTGGCCACGGCTTGAGCACGTCGCAGATGCGGAACCAGACGAAGCCGATCAGCACGAGCGGCCAGCTCCACGGCAGCATGAACATGGTGACGAGATATCCGGCGACCTCGTCGATGACGATGTGCCCTGAGTCGGCGACGCCGTAGTACTTGCCGGCGCGCTCGGCCGCGAGGATGCCGGTGACGGTGACCACGAGGGTCGCGAGCGCATAGAGCAGCGTGCGCGGCCAGAGCGGCAGCGGCGCCAGCGCGAGCATGAGGACGTAAAAGAGAGGAATCGCGGCGGCGGTGCCGGCGGTGCCAGGCGCGATCGGGAAGTATCCCGAACCCAAGAAGCTCGACCAGGTGAGCGCGAGCATGGGCGGCTTGCCGCGATCTCCCGCCAGGCGCAGCGGCTTGCGCACGACCACGGCGCGCTTGGGTTCGCTGCTCGCAGAAGTGCTCGACTCGGTGCTGCCTGTCTCGCTCGGCATGGCGTGCGTTCTAGCAGAGAGCGTGCGCGGCGGTGCGGACGCGAGTTTCGCGGCGCGCATCGCGCGGACGAGGAGCGCGGATGGCCGGGCTATTTCAATCCGCGCGGCCGATAGAGCACCTGATCGTCGAGGCGGCGCACCGCGAGCGCGCTCTTGTCGACCGCGACGAACTCGAGCAGACCGGGCGCGCCCGTGCTGATGCCGACGATGAACTCGGCCGGCTCGTCGGCCCAGACCGTCGCGCCCGGTGGAAATTTCGCGTCGATCAGCTCGGGAGAAGCCGCGCGGAAAAAGCGCAGCGCGGCCTCGCACACGGCGCTTCGCTGCGCATCAGGCATCGCGACGCGATCGCGCTCGAGCTTGCCCAGCAAGGCCTGGATCGATTCGAGCACGCGAGCACCGCCCGGTGAAAAATGGATCAGCGCTTGATGCCGCTCGTCGCCGGCTCGCTCTCGGCGAGCTCATCCTCTTCGGCGGGCAGGAGCTCGTCGGCGTCGGCGTCGGGGCTCGCGTCGTCGTCGAGATCGAGGCTGTCGAGCGGCTGGCTGTCGGTGGCCGCCGCCCGCGTCGCCGCGCGCCGCTTGCGTCCGAAGAGCGCCTCCTCGGCGAGCCCGACGATGAGGTAGGCCGAGAAGTAGACGAGCAAGACTTGGTGGGCGCGGCCGGTCAACGCGAACCCGAGGAAGACGAGCAGCACGCAGGCGAAGATGATCAGCGTGCGCGCCGAGAGGCCCGCGTCCTTGAACGTGCGGTAGCGCACCGTCGAGACCATCAGGAACGAGAGCGTGAACATCAGCGCCGCGATGGGCAGCGGGCCATCCGCGCCGGGCGAGCGCAGCGCGAGCACCAGCGCGACCACCATGCCGGCCGCGAGCGGAATCGGCAGGCCGACGAAGTAGCGCGAGACGCCGCTGGGCGAGTTCTCGTGCTCGGCGTGCGTGAGCACGTTGAAGCGCGCGAGGCGGATCGCGCCGCACGACGCGTAGGCCGCGCAGATGAAGATGCCGAGCGTGCCCAGCCCCGAGAGCGCCCATTTGTAGACGAGGATCGCGGGCGCGACGCCGAAGGTGATCACGTCGGCGAGCGAGTCGAGCTCGACGCCGAACTCGCTCTGCGTCTTGGTCATCCGCGCGACTCTTCCGTCGAACGCGTCGAAGAACGTGCCGAAGAAGATCGCGATCGCCGCGCGGTAGAAGTTGTCGCCCGTCTGCTCGCCCGCGCAGAGCATGATCGAGTAGACGCCGCAGAAGATGCTGCTCACCGTGAACAGGTTCGGGAGCACGAACATGAGCTTGCGCAGGTCGCGGCGGTTGCGGCGTGCGCGGGGATCTGCAGGCATTCGTCGGAAACTATCACGCCCGTTGGCGCATCGCGCGATCCACCATCCAAAGTGGGTGATCCTGAAAAATCGTCTACCCGTTGTGGATCGATGTTGACACGTCAGATCCGCTCTGGTAGCGGTCTCGGCGCGTTTCGATCGCGCCAGTCCAAGCCTGGCGCGGGCCGGAGAGATCCGGCGAATCGGGACGAGCAGCAATCACTCGGTTGGAGGGTCACACAATGACGAAGGCTGAACTGGTTCACGTGGTCGCGGGCAAGGGTCTCACCAAGAAGGCGTCGGCGGAGCTCGTCGACTCGCTCTTCGAGACCATTGGCAAGGCCATCAAGAAGGAGAAGCGCTTCTCGTACCCTGGCTTCGGCACCTGGACGGTGCGCGAGCGCAAGCCCCGCATGGGCCGCAACCCGCAGACCGGCGAGGCCATCAAGATCAAGGCCTCGAAGACGGTCGGCTTCAAGCCGTCGAAGGAGCTGAAGAAGGGTCTGTAATCTAGACTCTGCTTCGCATCGACGCCCTCGATCGCCTCGCGCGGTCGGGGGCGTCGTGCTTCGGGGGGCCGCGCGTGCTTCGCGTGCTCGCCAGGCGGCGAGCGGCCGGCCGGCACTCCCTCTGTCTAGCGCGTCGCCGAGAGCCCGCGCGCGGCGTCGGGCGCGCCGGCGGGCGGCTGCAGATCGGCCACCGAGACCTGGCCCTCTTCCACCAGCGTGGCGGCCGCGTTGAACGAGTGGCCGCGCGCGCGCAGTTCGACCGAGAGCGGGATGCCGCGCCAGAGGCAGCGGGTCAGCGTGCCGCCCTCGGGGAGCTCCTCGCTCACGACTTTGCAGGGATGGCCGGCGACGCGATCGTTCTTCGAGTTGCCCAGCTCGGGCGCGGGGCGCAGCGAGCGCTGCAGTCCCTCTTCGATCGAGCCGGGCCGCGCTTGTGCGACGTGGCCCGCGTGCAGCAACAGAGCCTCGGAGGCGAGGCCATCCACCCAGACCTCGTCGGCGGAGACGCCGCGCGGCGGCGCGATGCGCGCGCGCAAGCGGGCCCCGTCGGCCCACAGCTCGACGTCGGCCATCTTCGAGCGGCCCTGCGATTCGGCGCGGACCATGTAGAGCAGGTGCGCGTTGGCGAACGACTCGCGCTTGAGCAGCGGTGCTTCGTCAGCGCGAGACGCGCGCGCGAGCGCAGCAACGGCGAACATCCCGGCGAGCGCGGCGGCAGAGATCGAGACGACGGCGGTGCGGTGCATGTCGGCTCCGAATGAAATCGTGACGACCTCGTCGCCGATTTTCTGCAGCACACAGCGCAATGCGTCAAGTCGGTCGACTGGCGCGCTCCAGCGATACGAGGTGCCCCGCTGGGCCGCTCCCGTCGCCAAGAGCGATACGCGCTAGAAGCCGTTTCAAAACTGCTTCTAGACCGCGATGTAGCTGCCGGCGGCCACCCAGTTGAACCGCCGCGACGGCGGGCGCACCGACCGCAACCGATCCTGCTCGAGCCAGACCTCGACCGGCCAGGCCCCTTCCCACGCGCAGGCCGGGCAGGGCCCCTCGACCGAGCCATCGGCGACGACGTGCGGCGCACCGATGCCGCACACTTTGTCGCCCAGCGCGAACGAGCCGGTCTCGCCGTAACGGAAGAGCACCGACACGGCGACGCGCTCGCAGCAGTGCGGGCAGAACGCTTGGGCGCTCACGCGGCTCGCGGGGGGATCGCCGGGCGCAGCGAAGGGCGACATGCGCTAGCGCTTCTTCTCGGGCGGCGGTAGCGCGAGCGGCGCGGCCGCCGATGCAGGCGCAGACGGAGCGCGGACGGCCGTGCGCAGCTCGCCAGTTCCATAGAGCGCGACCAGCTCGTCCGCGCTCTTGCCGAGCTCGCGGCAGACCGCGGCGATCAGCTCGCCCGCCTGCAGGAAGTGGAGCCGCTCGCCAGCGAACAGGCAGATCACCACGCCCCCCGCGTGCGGCAGGTGCGCCCCGATCGACTCGAGGTGATAGACGAGCTTGGGCAGCTGCTCGCGCGCGAACGACTCGAAGGTCGCGCTGGCCGCGAGCGCGATCTCATACGAGCGGGCGAGCGGCGCATCGAGGTCGTCCTCGGCAGCGCTCGTCTCGTCCGCGCCCAGCGTGCCTTTTCGCAGCGCCTCTTCGCCCGCGGCGGTGGCGCGGCGCGCGCGCAGCATCGCCTCGTTGGCCTCGAGCGCGGAGACGCTGCGCCACGCGAGCGCGACGATTCGCTCGAGCGCCGCGTCCATTAGAAGAGCGACTCGGGGACGTAGAGGATGTCGCCGGGCAGCAGGCGGAAGTCGGGCGCGCGGCCGCCGACGATGTCGTCGATGGGGACCTTGATGCGCTCGTCGGGACCGCCGTGCGCAGGGCGAGTGACCGTGCAGCCGTTCTTTGCGGCCATTCGCGTGAAGCCGCCCGCGACGGCGATCGCCTGCACCACCGAGAGGCCGTCCTCGTACGAGTAGGTGCCCGGCTTCTGCACCTCGCCGAAGACGAAGATCTTGCGCGAGTTGAGCTCGCGGAGGAACACGGTCACTTGCGGGTTCTTGAAGTAGCGTCCGCTCAGGCACGCGGCGATCGCGTCGGCCGCTTCGTTGGCGGTGAGCCCGCCGACCTTCACCGTCCTGCAGAGCGGGAACTCGACGCTGCCGTCCGGCCCGACGCGAAACGCGCCGGAGAGATCGGGCTCCTGGAAGACGCGCACTTCGAAGACATCGCCGGGGCCGAGCGCGGAGGCGGGCAGCGCCTCGGCAGCGCGCGCGACGGCCGGGCTGGTCGAGTCGACGCCGGGCCCGTTGCCTTGCGCGAGCCGGCAAGCAGGCGCGAGCACGAGCAGCAGGATCGCGGAGAGCCGCGCTGGGAGCGGGTTTGCGCGCATGGCGATCTCAGTAGGTGAAATTCACGCGGAAGTAGATCTCGGCGCGATTGTAGGTGAAGACGCCGCCGAGGCTCGAGTTGCGCGTGGTCAGCACCGTGCCCACCGCGGTGTGCAGCATGCGGAAGATCTCGACCGACGCCTGCGCCTCGGCCTGCGCTTGCGTGTCCTGGCGATCGCTGTTCGCGAAATTGATGAAGTCGAGGTTGCCGGTGAGCGTCAGCTGCAGGCGGCCGAACAGCTGCAAGCGTCCGTTGAGGTAGCCGCGAAAATCGTCGTACCAGCCGTAGGAGCCGGAGACCGGCTGCGCCGCGCGCGCGCCGCCGAGCGTGATGCTGGCGGTCTCGCTCGGATCCCAGCCGAACTCGACCTGGCCGATCGGCTGGCTGAAGTTGTCGCCGACCGCCGCGAAGGTGTTCGAGTAGCCGGCCTTCACCACCACGCGGATCTTCTCGGTGAGCAGACCGGCGAGGCCGGCCTCCACGACGAACGGCATCGTCGAGACGTTGTCGGCGTCGTCGCCGTAGTGGCGGATCGAGAAGGACGAGTCGAACACGATGGCGGTCTTGGGGAAGAAGCGCCAGCGCGCGTCGACGGCGAAGCGGTGCGTCTGCGAATCGAAGTTTCCGAAGTCGCTGCCGTTGCAGCTCGGGTCGTTGCAGGCGAAGGCTCCTTGCGCGTGCAGCTCGTAGGCCTCGACGCCGAAGTTGTAGGCCAAGCCCGCTTCGATCGCGCCGCCGCCGGGCCGGAACGCGAGGCGCGCGCCGATGTCGTTCGAGTCGGTGATGCTGCCGATGCCGAGCGAGGGGTTCGAGGTGTGATCGCTGCGGGAGAAGTTCTCGACGACGCCGAGGCCGACCTGGCCGGTCTTCGCCACGTCGAGCGCGGCCTGCACGTTGGCGCCGAGATACGAGAGGTCGTGAGTGGGCGCGAGCCAGCCGGTGTAGTCGACGTAGTCGATGTTCGCCGTGCCGGTGAACTGCACGGTGGTGCCCTGCTCGACGAAGCGCGCGCCCGGGCGGATGTGCAGGATGAAGTCAGCCGGATCCTCGACGGGAACGCCAACCTGGCCGATGCCGCCCTGCCCCGCCAGGCTGTCCCAGCGGAGCTCGCTCTCAAAAAAGAAGTGCAGGCGGCCGTCTTCGCCGATCGCGATGCCCGGCCCGTCGGCGCGCGCCGCGCGCGGCGCTGCGCATAGCGCAACGACCAGCGCAACCGGCAGCGCAGCGAAGAGCGAGCGAAGGATCACAAAGGTCTCAGAATCCGCTCGCCGGCGCTGGTCGATTGTCGATCGGCGTGGGCAGCGCGATCCAGGTTGGATCGCTGTTCGGCAAGCCGGGCGGGACCTCCACGTCCACGTGCGTCTTGTCGTCGGTGTAGTAGGCGAGTTGGCCGATGCACTGCTCGGCGTCCTGCCGCAGCTGGGAGACCTTGCGGCCGGCCATCATCGCTTTGGTGAACAGGTTCTGCGACGCGTCGTCGTCGTTGCGCGAATTGGCCTCGTGGAGATCGGCCGAGGCCTGCTCGGAGACCTTCACCAGGCCCTTGGCCTGGTTGACCTTGGCGTTGACGCAGTCGAGCTTGACGATGTCCTTCTCGTTGCGCGCCTGCACGCCGATCTTCTCCATCGCGGCGGTCTGCTGGTGCATCTGCTCCAGCGCCTTCTCGATGCGCTCCTCGCGCGCCCCCAGCGAGAGCTTCTCTTCCGGAGCAGCAGGCTGCGACTTGGCGGCCGCGGCAGCGGTCGTCGTCGACTGCGCGTAGGCGCCCGTTGCACACGCCATCAGCGCGGCGGCAGCGAGAAGTGTCCTGAGAGGATACGGCACGGTCGGGAGTCTAGAGGGGGTTCGGGGGAGGGTCAACGAACTGGCGATAGGACAAGTGGCGATTGCGCCAACAGGAATCGGACGAAAGGCCCCCCGAATTTGCTCCTCGACTCCTCGCTTTTGCGGTTAGCCGCCGGACGACGAGAAGAGGAACGGGAACGCGACGGCCGTCTCGGAGTCCGGCGTGCAGGGAACCTTCCAGGTCTTGATGCGGTTCATCACGCAGCTGGCGACCTCGTCGGAGCCCATCGTGTCGGAGTCGATGGAGACCTCGGTGACGTTGCCCTTGGTGCCGATGGTGAAGCGGACGACCAGCTTGCCCTTGAGCGTGGGGTTGCGCTTGAGCTGGGTCTCGTAGCAGCTCTGGATCGAGCCCTTGCGCGCGTTGATGAAGTGGCCGAGCGCGTCCTTGTCGCAGGCGGAGGACTCGACCTCGGCCTCGCCGTCGGAGGAGACCGAGCCGTGCACCGCGACGTCCTGGTGCTCGCGGACCTTGACCGCGCCGCTGCCCGTCGAGGTGCCGATCGCGCCGATGCCCGCGGCCTGCGCGGTTCCCTCGCCGCGGCGGGAGGGTCCGCCCTCGGTGGCGATGCCCAGGCCGGTCGCGCCGGCGAGCGCGTTGTCGATGTCGCCGCTGAAGCCGCCACCCGCCTGCAGCACGTTCGCGAGCGCACCGCCGCTGGAGACCGAGCCGAGCACCTTGATGAGGCCCGAGTTGGCGACTGCCTTCTGGACCTGCGCCTTGTGCTCCGCCGAGTCCTTCGGAGGCTCCTTCTTCGCCTCCTTCTTCTCCTTCTTGTCCTCGACCGGCTCGTCGTCCTTCTTGTCCTCTTCCTTCGGCTTCTCCTCTTCCGGCGGCTTGTCCGGCATGAGCAGCTTGGCGAAGCGGTCGGGGATCTCGTCCATCGCCGCGTCTTCCGGCGGCAGCTCGCGCCGGGAGATGGCGCCGATGGCGCACGCGTGCACGGTCAGGCTGATCAGCAGCACCGACATGAAGGTGTGATCGGTGACGTTCCAGAGAGTGCCGCGCACTTCCTTGGGCAGCTTCGGCTTGGGCGGCTTGGGCGGCGGTGGCGCGAAGTTGAAGACGAACGAGACCTCGCCCAGCGTGATGCGGCCGCGCGCGTCCTCGCCGATGGGCAGCTCGAAGAAGCCTCCCTGCGGCGTCGCGAGCCCCTCTTTGCGCCAGTCGGCCAGCTCGAGCTCGCGCTGGTTGAGCGTCACTTTTCCGCGCGCGTTCTCGTCGAAGTGCAGGACGATCTGCCCTGCCTTGTTGTGCGTGAAGAGCGGCTGGCTGCCGCTCAGCGTCGAGAGCGGCAGCGTGAACGTGTTCTTCGCGGCGGTGCCGACGGTGATCTGCAGCGGGCCCTGGAACCAGCGATCCTCGATGAAGCGCCCCTCGCGCACGACACCGATGTGGAGGGCCTTCGAAGATGTCTGGACGGTCTTGGTCATCGGGATCGTTGCGCGGGCAGAGTTGCGAAAACCGGTGTGGCAGAAAATTGCGGAGCGAGTTCTAGAACGGATCCTTGTCGCAGGTCTTTACGATCTTCGGAAGGAAGCTTTCCTTCTTGTCGCCGTCTTCAAACTTCAAATTGTTGCGGGGCAGGAAGAAGAAGGCCTGCGGCTTCTGCAAGCGGCCTTCGACGGTAAACTCTTCGAGGCGCAGCACCTTCGCTTTGTGTCCGGGCTGCGGCGCGGCGCTCTCCGCCTTGGGCGGCGCGGGCGGATCGTCGGCGCGCGCAGGCGCGAGCGGCGCGAGCGCGAGCAGCATCAGGGCGATGAGCCTCATTTCTCGTCCTCCTTCCCGTCGCCGATCTTACCAGACGGAGCCGCGGGAGCAGGCTTGGCCGGCGCGTCGGCGTCGTCGTCGATCTTGCCGAGCTTGCTCGCCTCGCGCTTCTTCTTCTCCTGCTCCGCCTTGGCGGCGGCGTCGGCCTTCTTCAGCTTGTCGCGCTCCTCGCGGGCGAGCTTGTCCTTCTCGCGCTTGAGCAGCTTGTCCGCCTCCGCCTGGTAACGCGCGAGCTTCGCATCCGATCCACCCTTTTTTTGGAAATCGGTGAAGAAGCCTTGGGCCTGGGTGATCCGGTCGAGCACCGTCTTCTGCTTGAAGTCGCCGTCGAGGTAGAGAATTCCCAGGTTGAAAATGGGGTTGAGATCGTTCGGGCTCAGCTCGAGCGCTTTGCGATACGCCTTCTCCGCTTCGTCGTAGCGCTTGGCCCCTCGCAGCGCGTTTCCATAGTTGACCCAGAGCGCGGCGCGATCGGGAAGGAGCTTGATCGCCTCGGCGAGCAGCGCCGCGGCGCCGTCGAAGTCGCTCGCCTCCGTGAGCAGCACGCCCAGGTTGTTGCGCGCTTCGGCCAGCTCGGGCGCGAGCGCGACCGCGCGGCGGAACGCCTCGATGGCCAGCGGCTTCTGATCGAGCGCGAGAAAGACGAACCCCTGCGCGTTGGCGGTCTCCGCGTTGCTCGGATCGATGGCCGCGGCCGTTTCGAGCACATCGCGCGCGAGCTCGTATTTCTTCTCGCGATACCAGACGTCGGCGAGCGCCTGCAGCGCAGGGACATTCTTCTCGTCCTCCTTGCGCACGCGCTTGGCTTCCACCAGCGCGGCGTCGAACTTCTGCTCGGCGATCAGCACGCGCACGTACTGCACGCGCAGCGGCAGGCTCGCGGGAAACTGCCGGATGCGGCCGACCAGCTCGGTCTCGGCTTCCTTCAGCTCGCCCAGTTTGAGGTGCAGCCGGGTCAGGTTCGCCGACGCCTCAAGACAGTCCGGCCTGGCCGCCAGCGCGGTGCGCAGCATCGCCTTCGCGTCTTCGTTCTTGCCCGCCCGCGCGAGGAGGACGGCCGCGTTCATCGCCGCGTAGCACTGCGCCGGATCGGCCCTCGCGGCGTCGGTGAACAGCTGCTCGGCGCGGGCCGCGTCCCCTTGCGACATCGCCTCCTGCGCATCGGCGAACGCCTTCTTCGAGCGCTCCTTCTCCTCGGCGCTCGCCTCGGGAACGGCGGGCGCGGCGGGCGCGGCGGGCTCTTGCGCCGCGACGCCCGCTGGCAGCGCAGGCGCCTCGACCGTCGTCTGCTCGGCCGGACCCGCGTCGCTCTCCTCCGCGGCGGGCGTGGGCTTTACCTCGCCGCCCGCGCAAGCGAACAGCAGCGCGAGCGACGAGAGCGCGGCGAGCGAGCGGAGGCATGCGCGCGTCATTTGTCATCCTCGCCGCCGAGCTTTCCCGAGGGCGCGGTCGCCGCGGGAGGCGCTGGAGCAACCGTGGGTGCCGCGGCAGGCGGCGCGCTGGCCGGCGCCGCCGCGGGAGTCCCGGCCGGAGTTGCGGGAACGGACGCGGGCGCACTCTGCGGCGCGGGCGACGTGCCATTCGCGGGCGGCGCGACATTGGGAGGAGCAGCTGCCGCGGGCGGCGCGATAGGAGCCGGTGCGGGAGGCGGCGGCGGGCGGATGAGCGTGCCATCGCTGAGCGCCAGCGCCGTCGGCGAGATCGGCTCGAGCAGATACTCCTGCTTGGGATCCTTGAGCAGCGGGAAGCTCTTGTGATCGTAATGGTCGAGCGACTCGAGGATCTTGCGCGTCCACTCGTTGGCGATCTTCAGATCGCGCGCGCTCTGGATCGCCTTCTTGTAGGCCTCGACCGCCCGCTCATCGATGGGAATGGTCGCCGCCGAGAGCTGGTCCTGATAGGCGGCGATGCCTTCGTCGCCGAGCTTCTTCACGTCGGTCGGAATGGGCGCGTCGGTGAGCGCCGCGGAGAAGCGCTCGTCGGCAAATCCAATTCGATAGAGCGCCGCGACGATCCAGTCGGGCCGCTTATATTTCACCGCGACATCGAGATAGAGACTCAATACCTTCTTGCGCTCCTCGGCCTTCTTGTTCAATGACGCGAGCAGCGACTTGCTCAGCGCCGCCCCGCGGCCGTGGGCTTCAATCTTGATCTTGTCGTAATCGGCAAACGCGATCTCGGCGAGGTTGAACTTCGCCTCGGCGGCCGCCGCCGACGCGATCAGGTCCGCCGGCCCCAGCTTGCGCGCGTCATATTCCGCCACCGCGTCCGCGAACTGCTCTCGCGCGGCGGTGTCGCTGCCCAATTGCTTGAAGGCCAATCCGATCTTCAAATAGGCCTGGATCACCCGCTCCTTCTCTTTGTCGTTCTTCTTGAAGCGGCGGATGTAATCGGTCAGATCCGCGATCTCCTGCTTCCAATTCTTGGTGTGCTCGGCCACCAGCGCGCCCTTGAAGAGCATCTCCGGCGCGTCCTCGCGGTCGGGGAAGAGCTGCGCATATCGGGCATAGGCCGCCTGCGCTTCGGGATATCGCTGCAGCTCCTCGAGCGCCTTGGCGAGGTTGTAGGCCGCGTCGGCGCGCTTCTGGCTCTGTGGATACTTGTCGACCAGCGTGGTGTACCGCTCGATGGCGCGATCGAAATCAAAGGCCTTCTCGGCATTGAGACCGACCAGGAAGAGCGAGATCTCCGCGAACGGGCTCTGCGGATATTGCGTAAACAGGCGCTCGTAGATCTTCTGCGCCGTCTCGTTGCGGAATGCCTGCTGGTAGCAGAAGGCCGCGTTGTTCAATGCGGTATCGGCAAACTTGTATTTGGGGTCTTCATCGACCGCGGCGATGAAGAGTTTGGCCGCCTCTTCATACTGCTTGGAGTTCATCAGCGCCGTGGCGCGCTCGAAGCGCGCGCTCAGCTCGATGCGCGTGAGCTCGGTGCGCTGCTTCTCGTCGAGCTTCGAGCCCTTCTTCTTGAGCGCCTTCGCGGAGAAATCCTCGACCTTCGCCCAGTCCTGCTCGGCGAGATACGTCTCGAGAGTCAGGTTGGACGCGAACGTCGCGACCTCGGTGTCGGGATATCCGTCGATAACCGCCTGGAATCGCCGGCGCGCCTCATCGAACTGATTGTGCCGATAGAACGTCTCACCCGTTCCATAGAGAAGTTCGGGCGACTTCTCGTCCTTGGGGAGGATGCGGACGAATGCGTCAGCGGCATCGATCTGCCGCTTGCGAACCTCTTCCATTTCGATCGGCGCGATCTTCTGATCCTTCTGCCGATCGGCCGCTTTGAGGAACGGCGGCGACTCGAGCTTGCCAGCCTTTTCGAGGCGTTCGATCTCGCGCTGCAGCGCAAGCACCACGTCGTAAGCGGCCTCATTGAGATACTTGCCGTCGGTCTGATCATCTCGAACCTGCGCATATTCCGCGGCGGCCGCTTCAAACTGCAACGAATTGTAGAGCGTCTCGGCGTGGAAGAAGCGCGTGTCATATAGGTTCTTCGCGCGCGGGAATCGCTCGAGATAGATGCCATATGCGGTCGCCGCCGCCTGGAACTCCTTGAAGGCGAGATCATACTTCTGCGCCTTCTTGTACTCCTGCGCCTGCTTATGGTGGAACGCCGCGCTGTTGTAGAGCGAGTGCTCCATCAGGTCGCGCGTCTTGGCGAGCACCTCGGCGTCGTTCTTGTTCGCCTCGTACCAGGGGCTGCCCTCGCCGAACTGCTTGACCAGGTTGTCGCGCTCCGACCAGGCCTTGTCGAAGTCGCGATCTTTTTCATAGGCGCGGACGATCTTGTCCTGGATCTGCGGCGCATAAGGCGCGGTCGGATCCTTCTGCAGCACGAGGTGATAGCACTCGATGGCAGCCGAATTCTTCGACTGGTCATAATAGATATCGCCGAGCTTGCGCCAGAAGAGCGGTTCCCACTCGCGCCCGCCCAGCTTGGCGAAGAAGGCCTTCGCCTTGTCGACGCCGCCCCACTGATCGTCGGCGAAGGATACCGCGGTGTATTGCAGCGCTTCGTCGCGGAGCTCGCCGGCGTCCTGCTTCTTGTCTTGCGCCGAGGCGCCCTGGCTTGACTTGTCGGCCTCCTTCTTCTTCTTCGTGCGCTCATCATAGGTATCAATGAGCTCGACGAACGCGCCGACCGCGTCGTCATATCGATCGAGCCGATACCAGGTCCAGCCGAGCTTATAGAGGCCGCGATCATAGAGCGCGCCTTCGGGATGATCGGTGACGTGTCCATAGGCCGCCGCCGCCTGCAGCAGCGCGGCGTTCGCGTCGGCGCCTGGATTGTCAAACCAGTATTCACCGATGCGCATCCACGCCTCGGGGACGAACTTCGAATCGGGATACTTGGCGATCAGCTCGGCGAACGCGTCGCGCGAATCTTCCAGCTCGCCTTGCTGCTCGAGGACATATCCGAGCAGGTATTGAACCGCGTCGATCAATCGATACGAGGGGAACTTCGCGATCATCGTGCGATAGAGCGATACCGACTTGTCGAAGCGCACCGGCTGCTCGGGCGGCGGCTCTTCGCCGGGTCCGAGCGACTTGGCCCGCTCTTCCATCTCTTTCTGCGCGAGCGCCTGCGTGTCCTTGGCGTCTTCGAAGTAGAGCTCGGAGAGGCGGAACATCGCGTCCGGCGTGGTGCGCGGCTCGTCGGGATATCGCGCGATGAAGGCTTCGAAACGCTCGATCGCCGTCTTGCGCAGCGCGCGCTCGTCGATCTCCAGCTCGCGGATCTGCGCCTCGTACGTCTCGGTCAGCTTGCTGCGGCGCTCGTCGTACTTGCGCTGGACGAGCAGCGCGACCTCTTGGCGGAACTCCGCGTTCTCCGCGTCCCAGCGCGCGTGCGCCTCGAGAAAATCCTGCAGCTCGCGCTCGTCGGCCTCGGGGCTGAACGCTTCCGCCTCGACCTTCGGGCCCGCTGGCGCGGCGGGCACATTCGGCGCATTGGGCGCGGCGGACGCAGGCGCGGGCGGCGCGTCCGCGGGGGCAGGCGCGGCCGCGCGCAACGAAGGCGCGACCAACGCCATCGCGAGCGCGAGCGCTGCCCGGCGCCCGCTCACTCGACCTCCTTGAGAACCTCGGAGAACTCGTCCGCGAGCGACTTCAGATCCTTTTGCTTCTTCTCTTCGAGCGCGGTGATCGAGTCGGTGCGGTCGCGCTTCTGCGCCCAGGCGGTGTCGATCACGCCGACATCCGATTTGAGGATGATATCGCCGAATATCCGGCCGACGCGCGCGAAGGTCTCGGTGGTGATGCGGCCGAGCAGGTGCTTGGTGCCGCCCTCGACCTCGCCCACTTCCTGGCCGTAGCCGGAGATGTTCTGCGCCTCGCGATCGAGGCGGCCGCGCAGCACCGCGAGCTTGGCCTGCGCGCGCGCGCGGATGGTGCGCCGCACTTCCACCGCGCGCAGCCGCAGCTCGTTGAGCATCGCGATGGACGCCTGGATGCGCGTCTCCACCGCGCGCGCATCCGGCGGCAGCTGCGCGGCGAATGCCGCCGAGGCCTTGCGCTCGGCGTCGGCCGCGATGGTGTAATCGGCGCGCAGTTTGTCGTCGCCCGCGCCGCCCGCGACCGCGCCCACCACCGCGCCGCGCGTCGCGTCGATGGCGTGCTCGATCCGCTGCCGCTCCTCTTCCAGCTCGCGGACCACCGCGCGATCGCCGGCGATGCGGTTGGCAAACTCGAGCTCGGCCTGCTTCGCCTCGGGGCTCGCGTGGGCCTTCTTGGCGCGGCTGGCCGCGGTGTCCTTCTGCCACTTCTCCGCGGCGATCAGCTGCGCGGCTAGATTGTCGATCTGCTGGCCGAGGCGAAAGTCGGCTTTCGAGAGCTCCGACACGCGCGCGAGCGCGGCCGCCTTGCGCGCGGCGAACGCGGCCGCCGAATCGGGAAGTTCGGCGACGCGCGCATCGAGCCCCGCGCGGTTCTGCCGCGCCGCCTGCAGCTGCGCCGCGATCGCCGGATCGGCGCGGACGATCAGCCGCGACTCGACGCTGGTCAGCTCGCCGTCCGCGCGCACCAGCGCGTTCTCGATCTCGAGCGCGCGCAGGTTTCCTTCCTGCAGCGTCGGGAACAGCTCGAGCTTTCCACCCTGCAGCGCCGCCGCCAGCGTCTCGAGCAGCGCCTTCGATTCCGCGAGCCCCTGCCGGCCCGCGCCCAGCTCATCGATGATCACCCGCGCGGTGCTCGCGTCGCGGCCAGTCACATACTTGCGGGCAATCTCGGGGAGCAATTGAGTGGTATCGAGCGACTTCTCGCCCCGCTCGAGCAATTGATTGTAATAGGTGACCGGATCCGGCACCGAGACCAGCTCTTGAATGCGCGCCTGCACCGGCCGCATCTCATTGGCGAGCTGCTCATACGATTCAATCGCCTTCTCATATCGCTTGATGCGAAGGAGCAAGGACGCCTGCTGCAGGCGCGCTTCCGGCGCGATGGTCGAATCCTCGACGAGCAGGAGCAGCAGCTCGGTGGTGTGCAGCGCCTTCTCGTATTCGCCTTGCTTCTGCCAGCAGGCCGATAGTTCATAGAGCGCGTCATTGAAGCTCTCTGAATCGTGCTCGATGCGCTGGTATCGCTCGGTCGCTTCGATGATCTTGCCCTGCTCGTAGAGGACGCGGCCGACCGCGAGCAGGGCCAGGTCGCGCAGGCGCGAGTTCTTCGCGTCGCGCGCGGCCTTCACCGCCGGCTCGCCCGAGAGCTCCTTGGGCGTCGCGGCGACCTCGGCCGCGGTGGGCGCGGCCTGGATCTGCGGAAGCGCGAGCACGCGCTCGAACGCCTGGTGGGCCTCCTCGAGCGCGCCCTTCTGCACCAAGAGCGCGCCCTCGAAGTAACGCGACTGCGCGCCGAACTCGCTCGCGTCGGGGATGCGCTGGAACGCCGCCAGCGCCCGCCCGATGCGCTCCTCGTCTGGAATGTCCGAGCGGCGCGCGGTCCACTTCGCGTGCACGTAGACAACCTCGGGCTTGATCTTCTCCTCGCTGCCCGCCTGCGCGACCAGCGCTTGGTAGAGCTCTTCGATGCCGGTGTGGTCGTTGACCTTGTCCGATAGATCGATGAGCCGCAGCATGCTGCTCTGCAGATGGCGCGGCACGCGCAGGTCGGCCAGCTCGCGGAAGTAGCGGCGCGACTCGAGCCAGCTGCCTTCGCGATAGAGCGAGTCGCCCAGATAGTAGAGCGCGTCGGGCCGGCTCTCTTCCTTGGCGAAGATGGGCGCGTCGACCACGTCGTAGAGCAGCGCCGCCGCGTTGGCATATTCGCCGAGGAGATATTGCGTCTCCGCTTCGGCGAACCGGTGGCGCAGCTCGAGCAGCTCGCTCGGGTCCTCCTGCTGGCCGTACTCGCGCTCGACCAGCGCGAGCCGATCGTAGACGGCCTGGATGACCGTCTCGACCTTCTCGACCTCGGCCGCGTCGTTCTGGACCAGCGTCGGCTCGGCGGCGTGCGCCTTCGCGCCCAGCGAGAGCGCGGCCGCGAAGGCCATGGCTCCGGCTGAGCGCGAGCGAATCACTGCGGCCTCGCTCCGGCCGGGGCCGCCTCCGCCCCCGACGCGGGTGCCGACGCTTCCGAGGCGGCGTCGGCGGCGCGCTTGACCGCATCGCGCGTGACCTCGACGTCGTATTTGACCGCGGGGCGATCCTTCAGGTCGGTGGTGATGTTGCCCTTCTCGTACCCGACGATCTTGATCTGCGTGACCTTCCCGCCCTCGGCGTCGAAGGTGTAGCTCGACTGGACGTGGAACTTGTATCCCTCGAGGTACGAGAAGACGCCGTAGCCGTGGCCGCGGTACTGCAGCTTCACGCTGATGGCGTGGTTGCCGGCGACGATGCGGCCGTTGAAGATCTCGATCTCCTGCTTCTTGTCGAGGTCGCCGTCGGTGTCGACGCGGGTGAAGATCGGCGCGCCGTCGAGCGCGTAGCTGCACGACTCGAGCACGAACTGGCTGCCCATCTCGTTGCGGTGGAGCAGGATGGCCTTCGCGCCGGCGGTGATGTCGCCGCCGAGCACCGTCTCTTGCAGCAGCAGCAGGCGGGCCTTGGTGCGGAAGATCTTTTCCTTGAGCTCGTTGACGTTCTCTTCGAGCGACTTGACCTTCAGCTCGAACGCCTCGTCGACACCGGAGCTCTTGGCGGCCTCCGCGGCAGCGGCGACGCCCGGGGTCGCGGCCGGATTTGCCGGCATCGCGCCCTGCCCGCCCGCGGCGCTGGGCGCGGCGGCACCGTTGGCCGGAATCGAGGGAGCGATGCCTCCCGAGGGGAGCGGCGCCGCAGGAGCAGCGCCAGGCGCGGCGGACGGAGCGTCAGCGGCAGGAGCCGCGCTGGTGGCGGCGCCCGTCGCCGTCGAGGGCGGCGCGCTGGGCGAAGGCTGCGGACCGGTCGCGGCGGGCGCGGGCGGCGCGTCGCTCTTGGGCGAAGGCAGCGGGGCCGGCGGCATGGGCAGCGGCGCGGCCGGCAGCGGCAGCTCGGCCGGGGTCGCAGCCGCCGCGGTCGCCGGAGCCGCGCCCGCAGGCGCAGGAGCGCTCGACGCAGGAGCAGCAGCAGCGTCTGAGGGAGCGGCAGCAGCAGGGACACCGGCGTCGGCATGCGCGTCGTCTGCCCGCGCCGCGAAGGCGGAGAAAAGAAGGGTGCCGACGAGGCACAGGATGGCTTGAGCGCTCCGCACGAACTCAGGTTCCCTTCTGCTTGATGATGACCTGGCGAATGATCGCCTTGAGCGTTTCGAAAACGCCCTCGCCCTTCGGAGCGACCGCTTCGAACGACGGGACGTTTCGTGGATTGAGCAGCTGCTGCAGCTCGTCGATCGGCGCCGCATTGGGCAGATCGCGCTTGTTGTACTGGATGACGAACGGGATCGTGTCGAGATCGTGCCCGTGCTCGGCGAGGTTCGCGCGCAGGTTGATCATCGACTCGTCGTTCGCCTCGGTCCGCTCGACCTGGCTGTCGGCGACGAAGACCACGCCGTCGAGCCGGCTCAAGATGAGCTTGCGGAGCGCGTCGTAGTGGAACTGCCCGGGCACCGAGTAGAGACCGAACTTCATCTTGAAGCCGCGGATCTCTCCGAGCGAGAGCGGCATGAAGTCGAAGAAGAGCGTGCGGTCGGTCTCGGTCGCGAGCTTGGTCATCTTCCCGCGCGACGCCTCGGGCGTGGTCGCGTGCAGATACTCGATGTTGGTCGTCTTACCGCCCAGGCCGGGGCCGTAATAGACGATCTTGAAGGTGATTTCGCGCGAGGCGTAATTTCGGTAACTCATTCGCGTCGCGCCTTAGGGGCTTTCGCTGAACAAGTTGTCGATGTCCGCGTCGGTGATCTCCGCGAAGGGAGAGCCGGCGTCGGGAACCGCGGCCTTCTTGGCGAGCGACTCGAAGATCTTGGCGAGCTCGTCGGAGGCCTTGCGCACGCGCAGCCGCACCAGGCCCAGGCTGGAGCGCGCGTCGAAGATGACGACGAGGATCACGCGCCCGCCGACGATGCTGATGTGCAGGTTGTCGCGCTCGCCCTCGTGGAAGAGGATCGAGAACTCCTTCTCGCCGATCAGCTTGGCGAGCCCGCCAGTGGCGGCGATGTTGCCGGCCGTCAGCGACGCGAGCGAGGTGGTGTCGAGGTTCTCCGTCGCGCCCACCGACGCGATCAGCTGGCCGTTCTTGTCGACGAGGAAGACGACCTTGGCGTTCGCCTCGCGCGCCAGCCGCTCGCAGACGAGGCTGATGTGCTGGAACTCCTCGTCGTACATGACCATCTGCGGCTGCATGGAGCGGTTCCTCGCGTGGCGTGAAGGCTGCCCGAAGCTCGTGGACGCTAGCAGAGGGTCCCGGGGACGGGCAAACAACCGTTCTGCCCAGGATCGGCCGATCGGCGGAGAGTCAAAGCTCGCGCCGGCCGGTGAGCGCGCGCGCCAGCGTGACCTGATCGGCGTACTCGAGGTCGCCGCCCATCGGAACGCCCTGGGCGATGCGGGTCAGCTTGAGGCCGAGCGGCTTGAGCAGGCGGGCGAGGTAGAGCGCGGTCGCCTCGCCCTCGACGGTCGGGTCGGTAGCGAGGATGATCTCTTCGATCGGAACTCTTGCGGGCTCGCTGGGAGCTCTCGCGGCGTCGCCCGGTCCTGCCGCCGCGCCGTCGTCGTGCAGGCGCGCGAGCAGCTCCTTGATCTTCAGCCGGTCGGGCCCGATGCCGTCGAGCGGCGAGAGCGCGCCGTGCAGCACGTGGTAGCGCCCGCGGAACTCGCGCGTGCGCTCGATGGCGAGCAGGTCCGGCACCGTCTCGACCACGCAGAGCAGCCGGCCGTCGCGCTGCGGATCGCGGCACATCGCGCACGGGTCCTGCGCGGTCAGGTTGCAGCAGCGTGAGCAGAGCCGCACGTCGTGCTCGAGCGCGAGCAGCGCCTGCGAGAGCTCGCGCGCGTACTCCTTGGGCGACTCGAGGATGTGGAACGCGAGCCGCTGCGCCGTCTTCTCTCCCACGCCAGGCAAGCGCGCGAGCAGCACCGAAAGCCGCGCGATCGGATCCTGGATCCGCTCGCTCATCGCCAGCCGGAGCCGCGCAGGCTCTTGGCGTCCAGCTTCGCCGGCAGCGCGCAGACGCCGTTCTGCGCCGGGCCGCCCTCGATGGTCCACAGCTCGCAGCGGGCCATCCAGGCGTTGCCGCCCGCGCACGAGGTGTCGACGCGCAGCACCTCGAGGCGGCTCTTCGCATCGACGCGCAGGAACGAGGAGTAGCCGCCGGTGACCTCGCCGCCCGCCGAGCAGTCGCCCTTCTCGCCGAACTCCTTGAGCGTGCCGGTGTCGACGAAAGTGAAGCCCTCGCCGCGGCGCAGGAGCAGGTGCAGCTCGTCGCGGGTCAGGCCGCTGTGCAGCGCGATGGCCAGATCGTCCTCGCGGTGCGTGCCGCGCAAGTTGAGCGGGTGCGCGTCGGCGAGCGTCTGGCCCTCCTCGAGGTTGAGCAGCCGCGAGGCGCGCAGCACCACGCCGGTCGAGTAGGCCATCACGAACGAGCCCTGGCAGTTGACGATCTGCGCGACGATCACCGCGCCGTCGCCGCGATCCTTGATGGCGATGGCGTCGGGCGAGGCGGTCGCGGCGGTGGGGCACTCCTCGCCGCGGCGAGCGGCCGGCAGCAGCGCGAGCAGATCCGCCTGCACCGTGTCGCTGAGCTTGATGGGGCCGTCGCCGTGGATGCCCTTGAGCGCCTTCTCCAGCGCGGCGCCGCGGTCGCTCTTCGGCGCGCCAGGGGCCGCGGCGGGAGCGGGCGGAGGCGCTTCTAGCCTGGCGTCGGCGTCGGACTGCGCGAGCCCCGGGCTCGCCCAGGCGGAGATCGCCAGCAGCAGGCCCGCGCCCAGCGTGCGGCCGGCGAGCCACTGCTGCGCCGTCAGCGGATTCGATCGAACCAGACCCATGCGCTACTCCTCCCCGAGATCGCGGACGTCTTCGATGTCCCCGCCAAACATCTCCACCGCCGCGCGCACGTTCGGATGCTCGCGGCCCAGCGCGATGCGCGCCGACGATGCGCGCGTGCGCATCTCTTTCTTCTGCTCGGCGAGGCTCTTCTGCGCCGCGCCCTCCGCGCTCTCGATCTGCTCGCGGATCTGGATCTGCGGCTTTGCGCCCAGCGTCTTTTCGAACGCCTGCTCGAGCACAAGCCGGTTCTCGCGATCGTCGAGCAGTCCCATCCGCATCTGCGCGCGAGGGAGCGCGATGGAGACGAGCGACGCGCTGATCTCGAGCGGAACCGCCTGCTCGAGGACCGAGGCGAGCACCGCCTTGCGCATTGCGCGCACGCCCTCGACGAGTCTCTTCCAGTTCTCCTCAAGCGAGCGCCCGCTCACGTCGGGAGCGGCCGGGCCAGGCACGGCCACCGCTGCGGGCGCGACCGGAGGGGGAGCGCTCGCGGGCGCAGCGGCAGCCGGGCCCGTCTGCGGCGCAGGTGGAAACGAGGGCGCGGGAGGCGGCGGAAACGAAGCGGGCGCAGCGGCGGGCGCAGGAGATGATTGCGGTACCGAATATTGGGACTCAAACGACTTGGCCGCCGCCGCGCTCGCGGGCGCGGAAGCCGCCGCTGGCGCGCGCGAAACCGGCGCCGGAGTTTCGCGCGCGGCGGGGGCCGCTGGAGCCGCCAGGTCGCTCTCTGCGCGGACCAGCGGCGCGCCGGCGCCAGAGCCGGGAACGCCGCGCGAGATCCACGGCGGGACCTGCCCGCGCCCGGCATTCGGCGAGGCCGGCACCGCGACGCCACCCATCTTTCCCGCCAGCTGTTCCACGCGCGCGACCAGCTCGGGCAGCCCGCTCGAGGGGGCGAGGTGCACCGCGCGCAAGAGCGCGACCTCGATCGCGTGCCGCGGCGTCGCCGCGCGCGAGACCTCATCCTGCGCCTGCTGGAGCAGCTCGAACACGCGCGCGAGCTGCGCCGGGTCGGCCTCCGCGCCCTGGACCTTCAGCTCGCGCAGCTCGTGATCGGGCAGGTCGAGCGGCACGCCGTTGAGCTGCGCGAGGAGCAGATTGCGAGCGTGTGCCGCCAGCTCCTCGGAGAACCGCTTCATCTCCGCGCCCGCTTCGTACGCGCGCACCACCGCGGCCAGCGCGCCCGCGGCGTCGCGGCGCAGCACCGCCGTCACCGCGTCGGCCGCCACGCGCCGATCGAGCGCGCCCAAGATCTCCGCCGCCTCGACGTCGCCGATCTCCCCCGCGGCCGGATCGTGCGCCGAGAGCAGCTGGTCGAGCAGGCTGAGCGCGTCGCGCATCGAGCCGGCCGCTTGCCGCGCCACCAGCGAGAGCGCGCCGTCGCTCGCTTGCACCTTCTCTGCGAGCACGATCTCGCGCAGCCGCGCGACGATCTTGCCGAGCGGCACCAGCTGGAAGTTGTGCCGCTGCACGCGCGAGAGGATCGTCGCCGGCAGCTTCTGCGGGTCGGTCGTCGCCAGCAGGAACTTGATGTGCCCGGGCGGCTCCTCGAGCGTCTTGAGCAGCGCATTGAACGCCGCGCTCGAGAGCATGTGCACTTCGTCGATGATGTAGATCTTGTAGCGATCGCGCGCGGGCAGATAGCGCGCTGCTTCGCGCAGCTGGCGGACATCGTCGACGCCGTTGTTCGAGGCCGCGTCGATCTCCTGCACGTCGATGTCGGTGCCCGCCGCGATCTCCAGGCAGGGCGCGCAGGTGCCGCACGGCTCCGCGCTGTCCGCATCGGGCGCGCCAGCCGGCCGCGGGATGTTCACGCAGTTGAGCGCGCGGGCGAGGATGCGCGCGCTGGTGGTCTTGCCGCAGCCGCGCGGTCCGCAGAAGAGGAACGCGTGCGCGACCCGGCCACTCTTGAGCGCGTTGGCCAGCGTGCGCACGACGTGCTCTTGCCCGGTCAGGTCGGCAAACTTCTGCGGCCGGTACTTGCGGGCCAGAACCAGATACGGAGCCGAGGCCAAAGCGGGACCTGTGCTCTCAGCGGATTCTGGCGCCATAGGGGGGATCGATCCTTCGGTTCGCCTTGCAGCGTGTTCGCCGAGGCGCTGGACCGGAGACCGGGCACACGGTTGAAGCCGCTACCGTTGCTCCCTTCCGGGCCTGGCGGGTTCACGTCCCGCCGTTGCCCGGCCCCCGGTCCAGCGCCTCCGCGAGGCGCGCACCGTGTACCACAATCGGAGCGCCGAAGCGCAAGCCCGATCGGACGGATGAACTTATCAGCGCCCCTGCTGCGTAGCAATTCCGAAACGCGTCTAATGCGGCGGCGGCAGATTCGGGTTGTCCATCTGTGGCGCGGGTGCGGCCTCCCAGGGCAGCGAGGTTCCCAGCCGAGGTGCGGGAGATGGCAGCGCACCCGCCGGTGCGTCGGTGTTGCGCGGACCTGCGCTCTGGAGGGCGGCGGCGGGCGCGCGCACGACGCTGCCGTCCGCGCCTGGCGCGGGCGAGCTCGCGCCTGCTTGCGGCGAGGCGGCTGCGCCCTGCCCGCTTGCCTCGCCTGCCGAGACGGTGGCGGCTCCCGTCGCGGGCTGCGCCGACTGGCTCTCGCCGAAGGGCCGCGAGCTTTCGAACGCGGGGCCGCTCGAGAGCGTGCTGCGTGGAGCACACGCGGAGCCGGTCTCCGTTTCCTGGCAGACGAAACCCGTGGGGCACTGGCCGCTGCACGCGAGCGCATCGCACAGCCCGGTGCTGTGGTTGCAGCGCGAGCCGGGCAGGCAGTCGACGTAGCACTCGCCATTTGCGCGGCGGACGGCCGAGTAGCCGCCCGCCAGCGAAGTCATCACCGCCGCGCCGGCCGCATTCGAAGCGTGGCACGCGGGCAGGCCGGCGAGAGCGACCAGCAGCGCCAGCGGGCCTCGCGCGCGCATGCCGCTAACGGCGGCCCGGCCGAACCTGGCGCGCGAGCGCGCCGCTGGGCGCGTCGAGCCGGTAGACGCCGTCGCTGAATCCGTAGGGCGCCGCCGTGCGCTGCTGCACAGCGAGCACCTCCATCGTGCCCGGAACGATCGCGTAGCTCGCGCTCGCCTGCGAGAGCATGTGCACCGCCCAGCCGTTGGTGGTCGCGACCTCCAGCGAGCCGATGCCGGTATCGGCGTTGCCGACGTCCTGCGCGCTCGCCCGCATCCCGAACAGCAGCGTGCCGTCCTGGAGCATCGCGCCGCGGAGAAACCGGCCGAGCGCCGAGACCGCCAGCTCTCCCGGGAGCGTGTCATTCGGCTGCAGCGTGGGCGTGGCCTGCGCCTTCGCCCGCTGGAGGAAGGGAGTCAGCGTCGACTGCCGCGACAGCGAGTTGCCCAGGTCGGTCGCCCCCGCGGCATTCGCGGCGAGCACCGCGACGTCGGCCGAGAGATAGCCCGAAACGGTGGAGTCCTCGATGTTGCTCTGGATGGCGAGCATGCCGCCGCCGTTGGGCGCGACAGCAACCCCCGCGCTCAGGTTCGACGTGTCGTAGTTCGGATCCTGGATGAGAGTCGTCGCGAGCCCGTTCGGCGCCGACGCGTCCAGCTTGGCGATCAGGGTCGCGCGCGAGTTGCCGTCGGCCGAGTAAGCGGAGACGACAATCGAGTCGTCCGAAAGGAAGCTGGACGCGCTCAGCAACGTCTCGGGGAAGCTGTCGAGCGCGACCGGCACCGCCAGCGGAGTCGCAGCGGTGAGCGAGATCAACTCGACGGTCTTCTCCTGGTTCACCAGCCCGCCGAACGCCGCGGTGCTGCTGTCTGCGCTGAACACCACGCTGTTCCCGTTGCAGGCGCCGAGCAGAATCGGGGCCGGGCTGGCGACGTCGATCTTCGCGGCGTAGCAGTCGTTCGTCGAGTCCTTCTGCTGCCAGCCGATCCATTCGGACGAGTCGCGGTACGAGTTCAACAGCGTGTGAGCCGGCTGGATCAGCAGCCCCGTGATCCCGGCGTTGCTCGCGATCGTCTGGCTGGTCTGGGCAGCAAAGCTGTAGTCCTCGATGGCCGCGGCGGTGTCCTGGTTCTGGTCGAGCACCGAGTTGAGGTAGATGAGGTAATCGTTGCCGCCGATGGTCTCCAACTGGGGCGCCAGGGTGTTGCCGGACATGCCGTTGTAGTGCGCGGTTGTCGAGATCACCGTCGGGCTCGCGCCGCTGAACGCCTGCGCGAACGAGATGGCTTCGAGCGAGCCCAACCCGTCCGATCCGTCGCCCAAGCCGAACACCAAGTGCGAAGCCGCCTGCCAGGAAATGTTCGGCGCGGCGAGCACCCCCTGCCTGTTGAACTGGGTGGTCAGATTGCTCAGCGCCCACGGCATCATCTGGATGCCCGGCTCGACGCTGGTGCTCATCACCGGAGCGGGCGCAGACAGCCCCGCGCGGAACGGCATCAGCACAATGGCGCCGACCGCCGTGCCCTCGTCGGACATCACTTCATAGAGGCTGAGCTGGAGCAGATCGGACGCGGTGCCGATCAACGCCGCGGGATAGACGTTGAAGTAGTCGTCCCCGCCGCTCGACAGCTGCAACACCGAGGTGCCGTCGGAGGAGATCAGCCAGATGCCCTCGGAGGAGGTCACCACCGCCGCGGTGCCGTCCGAGGAGAAGGTCGGGTTCACCCCGTTGTCGAGGCCGTAGCTGTTGGCCAGCGACTCGAAGTGGCAGCCGTTGTTCTCGTTCATGTCGCAGCGGCTGGAGACAATGGTGTCAGCCGCCTCCTCTTGGCTGAGCGTCCACTCGATCCAGACGCCCGCGCCGTCGGGCGAGACGTAGAGCGCGTCCTGATCTGTGTTGCTGTTCGCGCAGCCAACCTGGCGCACCGTCGCCGGGGCCTGCGAGACATCGACGGAGTAGACGGGATAGAGCGAGGTGCCGTCGATCGGGTCGGACGCACAGCCTCCGACGCCTTGCACGCTGCCGATGAGCGCGATGATGTTTCCACCCATCGCGACGTTCTCTGCGAGCGTCAAGTCGCCGATCGTGCCGCTGACCTGGTCCACACCATTCAAGGTCGAGCCGGCCATCTGCACGCCGAGCGTCTCGATGCTTCCGTTCGGGCGCGCCAGATACGCCATGCCGCCCTGCAGATAGACCGCCGTGTCCTGCGGGCCGAGCTGCATCGAGGGCAAGGCGGCCGAGGAGAGGCTGCGCAACGCGGTAGAGATGACCGTGTTGCCCAGGTCGGGCACCGCGCCAGGCACCATCGTGACCGCGCCATTGTGGTAGAGCGCGAGCGTCCCCGCGGCCTGCGGCGAGTCGACGCCGGGGTGCACGGCACCTCCGCTGATCGTGAAGATCGCATCGCCCAGGTAGCTGGGATTGGTGAGGATCGACGAGACGCTCTCGCCGCCGACCACCTGCTTGCCGTACTCGAGCTCATACGGCGTGGTGAGCGGGTAGAGCTGCTCCTGCGCGACGAATCCGCCGCCCGGCAGCACCACCGTGCTCGGGATGGACCCCGCGCGCACGCCCGACGAGTCGGTGAACGAGAGCGAGTAGAAGCCGATCGGGAGATCGGCGCTCCAGTTGCCTGCGCTGTCGGCGTCGGTGGTACCGGCCTGCACGCCGTTCCACTCCGCGGAGATGGTGGACGCGTCCGGCGTCGAGCCGAACGGGCCGCCGTACAGCGACAGCTTGCCCGCGATGGCGACGTTCGCCTGCACGGCGTTCGAGAGCGTGAGCGTGCCCGCGGCCGTGGTCTGGCCGTACGCGATGGTCACGGAAACCGGCGTCGAGCTGCTGCCCGCCGCGCTCGCCGACAGCATCGCGGGTTGGTTCGCGCCCAGCCCGCTGAGGAGGAACTTGCCGCTCGCATCGGAGACGGCGCTCTGGCTGCTGCCTTGCGCGACGACCAGCGCGCCAGCGACTGCGGTGCCGTCGGTGGTGGCGACCTTGCCCGAAGCCGAGCCGACCTGCGTGAAGTTGAAGTTCTCACCCGCCACGAACGGCGCGTCGGACGCGATGGTGAAGCTCTGCGTCTGCTGCCCCTCGGCGGTGGAGCTGGCCGAGGCGGTCAGCGTGTAGCTGCCAGCGACCAGGTTGCTGAACGAGTAGGCGCCGCTTGACGGCGTGAGCATCACGCCGCTGATCGGCCCGGAGAGCGTGACGACGATTCCGCTCGAGTCGATGGGCGTGCCGCTCGGCCCCGCGATGAACTGCGCGGTGCCTTGCACGGTGCCGATCGCGTCGACCGCGGGCCCGAGCGAGAGCGCCGGGGCGGTGGTGGTCTGGCCCCACGTCACCTGCACGGCGGTCGCGGTGGTGGCGCTCGCGCGGTCCGGATACGAGGCGACGACGTCGAAGCTTCCGACCGGGACCTGCTCGAGCAGATAGGCGCCGCTGTCGTTGGTCACCGTCACCGACGCCGAACCGAGCGCGGTCGCGGTGATGCCGGCATTTCCGGTGGTCGCGCCCTGCAGCGTGGCGGAGCCGGAGATGAGGCCGGTCGGCGTGAAGTGGAACTGCGGCGACGAGAGCTGCTGACCGCCCAGCACTTGCACCGCGAGCGTCTCGGAGACGCGCAGCGCATCGTGGACGATCGCGGTGAGAGCGTATTGCCCATCGGGGAGGCCGGTGAACTGGATGTTGCCGCTCGCGTCGGTGAGCACCGCGGCCGAAGCGCTCGTCCCCTGCAGCGTGACCGGGATGCCCGCCTGCGGAGCCATGCCGGCGAGGATGACCTGGCCGGTGATCGAGCCGCTGCCGGCCGAGCCTGGCTGCAAGGTCAGCGCAGGCGCGGGCTGCGTCGCGTTGTGCACGACCGCCACCGCGTGATCGACGGCCGACGAGTAGCCGGGCGCGCTGGCGATCACGTCGCAGGTGCCCGCGACGAGGCCGCGCAGCGTGAAGTTGCCCGCGTCATCGGTGACCGCGATCGACGAGCTGCCCGGCGAGACGACCAGGATGCCCGCGTTGCCGGTCGCAGCGCCGAACGTCGCCGTGCCGCTGAGCGAACCGATCGGCGTGAAGACCACGTTGGGCACCGTCGAGCCGGGCGTCGCCGAGACGGTGGCGGTGCGCAGCTGAGGCCGCTCCTGCGCGGCCGTCGGCGTCATCAGCACCGCGTAGCTCCCCGCCGGCAGCGCGGTGAACGTGTACGTGCCGTCTGCAGCGGTCACGGCGCTCTGGTGCGCTGGGCCGTCGAGCGAGATGGCGATGCCGCTCGAGTCCGTCTCGCCCGCGTAGATGGCCTTGCCGGTGAGCGTGCCGGTCGCCGGGGGGGTCGACTTGCTCCCGGAGCAGCCCGCAGCCGCCAGCGCCGTCAACACCAGCGCGGAGCAAACCCACTGATTGAACACAGACGTCCTCATGGCTGCTCCCACGGCGCGGCGAAGTAGACGCCGTCTTGGAACGAATAAGGCTCAGGCGAGTCCTGGCGAACCCCGAGGATGGCGCCGCTGGGCAGGAACGTCGCTTGCGCAGAGCGGCCGAGCAGCGTCTGCACCAGGCCGTCGGAGTAGCGCAGCGTCTGCAGCGTCCCCGAGTTCTCCTGCTGCTCGTAGATCTGGTTCGGCGAGCCGGTCGCGTTGGAGTGGAAGAGAAGGTACTGGCCGTCGGCCGAGTTCTCCAAGACTCCCGAGAGCAAGCCGTTCTGCTGCGTCGAGCAGCCGTCGTTCGTGTTGTTCTCGGGGATGAGCACGTTGGTGCCGAGCACCTGCGCCGCCGCACCCTTGCCCAGATAGAGCAGCGTGCCCAGCTGCGCGTTCGACGAGATCTCACCGGAGAGCGTGCCTTGCGTCGGGTCGATGAGGGCCGCGACGAGCGCCGTGGCGCCGGGCCCGACGACGCCGATGGCTGGTCCACCGGATCCGCCCGGCAGCTGCGCGATTGTCAGCGAGCCCGAGGCGAGCGTCGCGCTCCAGATCGAGGCGACCCCTGCGTCCTGGTCGACGCTGAAGAATCCGAGCGTCCCATCCGCGAGCAAGAAGGACTGTCCGAGCGAGACATTCGCCGACTGCGTGCCGGACTTGCTGCCGTCGGCCGCGAGCAGGGTGACCGAGGCCTCGTCCGAGTTGGAGAGGAGCCCGCACGAGAGCGCCGACGCCGTCGTTCCATCGCTGGAGACCGCCCCGAGCAGCGGGCTGCCGTTGGCGCCGTACTCCTGGCCCTCGCTGCCCAGCTGCATGTTGGGGATGGCGCTGCAGTCGCTCAGCTGAGGCAGCGCGAGGGTCGCGGTGATCTGCGGGCTCGCGCCGGCGATGGCCGCGCTGCTGACGTTGGCGATCGACATCGTGTAGTTGTTGTTCCCGAGGTTGTCGAACCAGACCACGTGATCGCCTGCGGGGATGAACGCGTTGGGCCCGCTCTGCTGGCCGGCGCCACAGCCGATGACGCCCTTGCCGGTGCTGCCGTTGTCGAGCACCTGAGACACGCCTGAAGGGCTCGTCGAGTAGTCCGTGACGATGAGCGCATCGGTGTCGGAGTCCGAATAGGCGATCTTGCTGCCCGAGATCGCCGCGACGCAGTCGAAGCCATCGGGCGCGGACACCGCGCCCTCGACGTCTTGCGCGTTGAAGTTGAAAGAGATGGCCGAGACCATTGTGGCCCGCGTCGTGCCCGAGGCGCACGCAGCGTCGCTGATCGCCGTGGCGACGATGCCGGTGCCATCGCTCTCCACCTTGATGTCGCACAGCTCCTGCTTCGCCGTCATGATCTTCGCCGAGCGGTTGGCCGACAGCGAGAACTCCGCGATGGTCAGCGACGTTTCGCCCACCGGGAAGACGATGTACTTGCGGCCGTCGTTGGCGGTGAACTCGTCGACCCACGTGCTGATCGATTTGACCGTGGTGCCGTCCGGCGTGGCGACGAGATAGCTCTCGCAGACGGACTGGCCATTGCTGCCCGTGTACGGCCCGACGCAAGCGAGCACCGTCTGCCCGTCGGTCGAGGTGTCGATCACGCGCATGTACGAGTTGAAGTTGTCGCCGTTGGAGTCCTGCAGGAGGACCGGCTCCGGGCAGCCGCCGTCGAGGTCGAAGCCGCCGGTCGAGGCCACCGCGACGTTCCCGTTCGAGCTGTACCAGACCCACTGCCCGTCGGCCGACACGTAGAGGGGCGAGGCGCCCTGGTCGTTGTAGCAGGTGAGCTGGACAGGCGCGGGCACGCTGTCTCCCAGCGCGGAGTTCACGTTGAACCCGAAGAGCTGATCGGTGCCCGCGTCCCCGTCGTAGCCATCGTTCTCGAGCACGTCGAGGTTCGCCGAGTTCCACCCGAGGTAGACGACCTCGTCGCCGCCGCTCGCGATCGGCGCGCGCGGCGTGCCGCTGCATTTGGGCGGCGGGCAGCTCTTGCCTTGTTCGCAAGCGGATGCCATGCAGGCGGGATACGCCCCGACGTCGACCTGCGGCCCGAACGCCTTGACGGCGGTGCCGTCGGAGCGGCCGACCATCAGCGGGCCCGGCGCGGCGACTTCGAGCGCCGCAGAGTAGAGCGCGGTGTGCTCCGGCCCGAGGACGGGCGCGGGATACACCGTGTCCAGCTCAGTCGAGAGACTGCACTGATCGTCGGCGACGTAGACGGCCGCGCTCGGCATCTGCACCGCCTGGCCATTGGTCTCGAGCCAGAGCGTCCCCGTCGGGCCATTGGAGATGACGTTCGTCTTGTTCAGCAAAGAGCCGCCGTTGGAGGTGCTCGTGTAGTTGGTGATGAAGAGCGCGTCGTCGGTCTGCCGGATGGTCGGGTTCACGTAGGTGGATGCGCGGCTGGTGATGGCCGCGCCCTGCCCTGCGCCGATGCGAGCCGCCCGCTGCAGCTCGACCGTGCCGATCGGCGCCGGCGTCGCGCCGCCCCAGACCAGGCCATTCGAACCCGCGAGCGAAGCGACCGGGACGTTCTCGTGCGAGCCATCGACCGCGGCGATCTCGAGCGAGTAGACGCCCTCCGTGGCGAGAAAGGAGAAGTCGCCCGAGCTGTCGGCGCTGGCGGTGATGCTGGTCAGCCCTGAGCCGGTGGCTTGGATGCTGGCCGACGCGGCCGGCGTGCCGTCGACCTGGAGCGCGCGGCCGGCGAGCAGCGCGGCGGCGCCGTGGGCGCCCAGTACCAGGGTCTGCGCGGTGGCCGTCTCGCCGCGGCTGAGCGGCGCGACCGACTGGAGCTGCGAGATCTCAGTCGCGGTGCTCGCCTGCACGAAGAGCGCGATGCCCACCGGGGCGCCGGCCAGTTTGAACGAGCCATCGATGGCGCTGATCGCGCTCGAGGTTCCGCCGTTGACGAGCACGAGCGCGCCGGGGACCGGCGTGCCGTCCTTCTCGGTGACCTGCCCGACGACGGTGGCGATCGGCGTGAGCTGGAGCGAGATGCCCGTGAGCGGCGTCGCGCCCAGGGTCACCTGCGTGGAGACAGCGCCCTCGAGGGTGCCGCTCGCCGACGCGGTGATCTCGTAGCTGCCCGTCTGGAGCGCGGTGAAGTCGAACGCGCCGTCGGCGGCCGTCACCTGCACGCTGGACGCCGGTCCGCGCAACGTGACTGTGATCTCCGAATTGTCTTCGCCGCTGCTGAAGGTCGCGTGCCCGCTGATCTCCCCGGTGGCCGCGAGCTGCGACGCCGACAGATTCAGGTCCGGCGCGACGACCTCCTCGTTCCACACCACCGTGACCTGCGCGGTGGCGGTGCCGCCTCCGATGACCGAGCCCTGAACCGTCGCGCTGCCGGCCGGGACGTTCGCGAGCTGGTACCGACCGAGCGCGTCGGTCGCGGCCGAAGAGGCCGTGCCGAGCGCCGTGATGGTGATGCCCGCGGTGCCGGTGGCGCCGCCCGAGAGCGTCGCCGTGCCGCTGACAATGCCGACCGGCTCGAACGAGAGCGTCACGCCGGAGACCGACTGGCCGCCGCTGATCGCGACCGACTGGGTCTGGAGGTTCGGCAGCGTCGAGCGGACCTGCGCTGCCACGGTGTACTGGCCATCGGCGAGGCCGCTGAAGACGAACGAGCCGTCCGCGGCGGTGATGGCCGCCGAGGAGGTCGGCCCTTGCAGCGAGACCGGCAGACCCTGCTGCGGCGTCACGCCGGTGATGGCGAGGGTGCCCGAAAGCGTCGTGCCGCCGAGAGGCGCGGGCGCGAGCACCAGCTGGGGAATGTGCGTCGTCTGCCCATGCGCCACCGCGATGCCGGTCTGCGACGCTCCCGACTGGCCGGAGAGAGACGCGATCAGATCGTAAGTGCCGCTGGTCAGCCCGCTGACGACGAAGTCGCCCGCGGCGTCGGTGACCGCGACCTTGCCGCTGCCCGAGATGATCACGATCGCGCCGGGCACGCCGGTGGTGCCCTGCGCGACGTTGCCGGCGATCGAGCCGATGCCGGTGAAGAGCAGGTCGGGCGCTTGGACCGCACCCTGGCTGACCGTCGCGCTGGTCTGCAAGAAAGGCTCGAGCCCGGCGGGAGCAACTGCGCTGATCACGTAGGTGCCCGGAGGCAACGCCGCGATCGACCAGGTGCCGTCGGCGTCGGTGAGCGCCGCCGCGCTCGCCGGACCGTAGACGGAGACGACGATGCCGGAGGCATCTCCGCCGTCCTTGTACGCAGCGTGCCCGGAGAGGCTGCCCGAGTAGATGGGCGTCGGCGCGCTGCTGCAGCTGGCCAAGGCGAACAGCGCCGCAAGGAGCAGGCTGGTGCGGACTACCATGAGACAACTCCCTCGTAGATGCCGTCCTGGAAATCGTCCGGAGCGGGGGTGCCCGAGCGCAGGCCGGCGTACAGCGAGTTCTGCAGCCAGATGGCGCCGTCGAGGCTGTTGTAGGGGCCGTTGGATACCGCCGCCATGTTCCGCGCGGACGCGTCCGGATGCATCACGGCGTTCGCGTGCCGCACGCTGCGCCCGGCCACGTCCTTTTTGCTGCCCTGCTGTCCGAGATGATCGAGCAGCGTCATCGCGGGAGGCCCGGCGGCTCCAGCGCCGATCAGCAGCAGCGGGCCGCTCGCGTCGCCCGCGGGCATCGCCGGTCCCGCTGCGAAGCCGGAGGCGAGCATCCGCTCTCCGTCTGGCGAGATGGCTTGTCCGTTCGAGTTGTAAGCGACGAGTTCGAGAGAGCTGGCGCCGGAGACCAGGCGATAGGCGTTGACGACCGTGCCACTCTCCGAGGGGACGCCGTCGAAGAACGCGCCGCGCCCGGAGGGCGAGACCGCGATGAAATCGTTGTACGCAGTCAGCAGCGTCGGAACCATGGATGAGGAAGAGACGCTGACCGCCGCGGCGAGCGAGAGGCCGTTGTTGTTGTTGGCCTGCGCCTCGTAGATCTGCACGAGCAGGCGGTCGTCCGCGATGAATCCGAACGACTGCACCTGATCTTGCGCGCCCCCGGGGATCAGCGTCGCGTTCTCATCCAACGCCGCGAGATACGGCGCGGCCGGCTGGGTGACGCCGACATTGAAATCGCCTCCGTCGGTCGACCAGATGATCTCGTAGCCGTCGGGAGAGAGCGCCGCGTACTCGAAGCCGACCCCCGCGTCGTCCACCGCGACCGTGCTCTGCGTGGTGGCGTCGAGCGTGGAGTAGCGGAGGAGCTGATCGCCCGAGCCATCGCCCACGACGTAGCTGACTGCGGCGACCGGAGTGTTCCACTGCGTCGCCTGGATCAGGCTGCCGTGCACGAGCGCCTGGCCTTGGCTCGAGCTCTGCTGGTTGGCGTAGTCCGAGCGCCCAGCGAGCGTGAGCGCGGTGATCTGCGAGACATTGTCGGACTCGATGAGACTCTCCCCGACGCCGCCGTCGCTGCTCTGCTGCGCGACGTAGAGCCTCGGATGGGCATTGAAGTCCGGGCGGACGTGCGCCGGCGCGCTGCGGTTGTTGTTCACCGTCGAATCGCGGTGGACGATGGCGGTGCCATCGCTCGAGATGAGCCAGTCGATCGCGTTGTCAGTGATCTTGGTGAACGGCGCTGCCTGCGTCGGATCACCGGCGAGGATCGTGGTCCAGCCGGTCGACGAGTTGGGTATCGCGACATAGAGGGTCGAGCCGGCCACAGTGGTGTCGCTGATCTTGCCGCCGTACGCCTCGCTGCTGGCGAGCACGTGCGGCGTCTGCGCGCCCGCGACGAACGGGAAGACCTCGACCTGCAGGAAGTCGTTGCCCGAGTTGCCGGTCCCGTACCCGGGCGAGCCGACGATCTGGCCGCCCGTCGAGGGATCGGGCAGGGCGCCGGCGTTTCCGACCATCGAGTAGGGGACGATGATGTGCAGATTCGTTCCGTCGCTCGCCGCGGTCCAGATGGCGCCGCAGTTGTCGGGCTGATCGATTCCCGCGTCGCTGCCGTCGCCGTTGGTCAGCGGGATGTTGCAGCCGTTGCTGTCGACGAACGCGGCGGCCGAGCCGTCGGGCGAGAACAGGAAGAAGTCGCTGTCGTCGATGCCGCCCGGCACGTTGGCTTCTACGTCGGCAGTGCAGGCGCTGCCGCAATTGGCCGAGGTGGGACCGACCACCATGACGCCGCTGCCGTTGCGGAACCAGACGTGCTTGCCATCGGGCGCGAAGTAGAACGGGAACGAACTGAGGTTGATGTAGGGCTTCTTGGTGCTTGCGAGCAATCCGAGATCGGAGATGGCGGGAACGGCCTGCGAAACGTCCGCGTAGAGCAGGTGCAGGCCGTCGCTCTCCTCCGAGGTGAAGACCATTCCCTGGCCGAACGACTCGACGTACGGGACGTATCCGCCGGCAACTTTGATGCACGCATCGCAGCCGTTGGACGACGCAGGCACGAGTCCAATCGTCGCGATCTGGAGCGCCGTGCCACCCGAGGTGCCCAGCATGAGCGTCGCGGTGTCCGTGCCCAGCGGAGAACCGTTGGTGTTGTTCGCATCGAGGCTCACGCCGGTCAGGAACCAGAGGCTCGTCTGCTGGCCGCTGCCCTGCGCGGGGCCCAGCCCGATCCCCTGCTGTGGAACATCGGTGAAGGGAAACTTCACCGAGGCGCCGCCCGTGACCAGGACCGGCGCGCCGAGGCAGCCGCCGTAGAGGGACTCGGTCGACGTGGAGCAGTCGACATCGACGATCATCGCCACGTCGTCCGCCGTGCTGACGGCGTTCGGCTGGACGCCTTCACCCTGCGCGAGCTGGTGGCCGTACTGCAGCGCGATGGAGGACGGGAGCGACCAGGCGGTGCCGTCGTCGTAGAGGGTGCCGCTGCTGCCCGGCAAGGCGAAGACGTTCGGGATGAGCGCCTCGTAGCCGCTGCCTCCGTCGATCGGGTAAGTGAGCGAGAGTTGGTAAAGACCGGGCGTGACAGACAGCGAGTAGGCACCGCTGCTGTCGGTGTCGACGCTGGCGTTGACCGCGCCTGTGGCGCTCGCGAGGATTCCCGCGCTGTTGCCGAGACCGACGAGGGCCGCCTGACCCTGCAGCTGCGTGCTGCCGCCTTGCGGAGTGAGGACCAGCACCGGCGCGCTGATGTTCTGCGCGTAGCCGAGCGTGCCGACCGAGAGGGGCGCGGCGAGAAATCCGCTCTCGGTCGCGGTGATACTGTAGGCGTGGCCCGCGGGCAGCGAGGAGAGAACGTAGCTGCCGTCTGCGCCGGTGATCGCGGCGTTCGAGGCCCCCGCGACATAGACCGCGGCGCCCGCGGCAGGCTGGCCGTTGAGCGTGACCTTGCCGGAGATGCTGCCCGCGCCCGTGAATGGAATCGAGAGCGGAGCGCTTCCGCCGTCGCTCACGCCGATCGAAAGAGTGACCTCATGCTCGACCGTGTTGTCCGCTCGCGCGGTGACGGCGTAGAGCCCGTCGGGGAGCGAGCCAAAGCTGAACGCCCCGCTCGAGGGCGTGACCTGCGCGGCGCTGGCCGGGCCGGTGAGCGAGAGCTGCACGCCGCCCGCGTCGGTGGCCGACGAGATGGCGACGCTGCCGGCGACCGTGCCCACCGCCGCGGCGCCAGAGAGCGTGATGTCGGGCGCCGCGACCGAGCCGTTCCAAGGAACGACGACGCCGGTCGCGGTGGCAGTGCCGCGGCCCGGATACGTCGCGGTGATGGTCTGCGTGCCGGCGGGAACCCCCTGCAGCGAATAGTTGCCCGAGACGTCGGTGAGCGCGATGCCGATTGCGCCGGGAGCTGAGACGGCGATGCCGTTGCTGCTCGCCGAGCCGGCGAGGAGCGCCTTGCCGTTGACCGTGCCGAGCGGCGTGAAGTGCATGTCTGGGACCGTCTGGGCGTCGCCCTCGGCGAGCTGCTCGGTCGCGCTCTGCACCGCCGGCGAGGCCGACGGGAGCGCGACGGTGATGGTGTACTGGCCTGCCGCGAGGCCGGTGAACGAGAAAGCTCCCGTCGCGTCGGTGGTGGTGCCGCTCGCGGTCGGGCCGGAGAGGCCGACCGGCACGCCCTGCGGCGCGGACTCGCCGTCGAGGACGATCTTGCCGCTCAGGCTCGCCGTGCCGGTGGCGCTGCCGCCGGTGAGCTGCAGCAGCGGGGCCTGCGCGATCTGCCCGCGCAGGACCGTCACCGCGACCGAGGCCGACCCGCGCCCGGCGCGCGCGGCGACGACCGTCTGCGCGCCCGCGGGCACCAGGTTGAGCTGGTAGTCGCCCGAGTCGCTGGTCACGCCGATCGCGGAGCTGCCCGGAACAGAGACGACCACGCCGCCGTTGCCGGTTGCACTGCCGAGCGAAACCGTGCCGGTGATCACGCCCGCGGGAGTGAGCGTCTGCAGCGGTATCGTGGTCGTCTCGCCGGCGCGGACCTGCGCCGAGAGGGTGATGGTGCCCTCGACCGTGTTGGCCGCCGAGATGACGACCGCGTAGCTGCCCTCGGGGAGCCCGTTGAGCTGGAACTTCCCATTCACGTCGGTGGGCCCCTGCGCGGCGGCCGGGCCAACCGCGCTGATCAGCGTCCCCGACTGATCGCCGCCGCCCAGCGAGACCACTCCAGAGAGCGAGCCGGTCTGGCTTTTGCTCGAGCAGCCCGCGACCGCGAAAACGCTCACTGCCGCGAGCGCGGCCACGCCCATCCGGGGCGCGCCAGCGAGCATCTTCTTGCGACGCGGCCAGAGGAACATCAACGCGAGCAGCGGGAAGAACGCGAAGTTGCGCCCGCTCGGCGAAGTCTGCGAGCAGCCCGCGGTGGCGACGCCGCCGCCGACGCGATCGACCGTCTGCTTGAGCACGGTGATCTGCACGGTGATGCTGCCGGTGTTGGTCCCGTCAGAGCACGTGACCGTCACCGCGTAGTTGCCGGCCTGGCCGTATGCGGGGGTCCAAGCGAACTCCATCGCGATGGCGTCGAAGGCGGCCCCATTGGGCAACGGCGCGACCGAGCAGCTCAGCGGCGCGGCCGGCCCGCCGTCCTGCTCGGTGGCCTGCACCGGGAAGGAGACCGGATTGCCTTCGTAGATGGTGAACGGCCCTTCCGGCGCGACGATCAGTGAACCGCCCGGAGGAGGCGGCGACGCGATGAACGTGACCGGCGCGGTGGTGCACATCGGCGGCGACTCGGGGAAGCCCGGCTGGTCGCAGCAGGTCAGCGTCGCGTGGTAGGTGCCGACCTCGTCCGCGCCCGGCGTCCAGTTGCCCTGGTTGTTGCTGGCATTGAACGACACGCCGGTGGGCGCGCCGGTCAGCGAGCAGCTGGTCCAGTCGTTGTCGGGATCGGTGACCGTCGCTGTGAACGAAACCGGGAGCCCCACCGTCGCCTGCACCGGCGGGATCGGCGCGATCACCGGCGGGCGATCGGTGTTGAGCACCTGGATGCGGCCCGGCTTGCTGTCCTGGTAGGTGCCGTCGGAGACCGTGAAGATCGCGACGTACTGGCCGGCCTGCGTGTAGGTCGGGGTCCAGGTGAAGACCTGCGTCGCGGCGTCGAACGTGGCGCCGTCCGGCAGCGAAGCGGCCGAGAACGTCAGCACCGCCTGCGGGTTCGCGTCGGTCGCCGTGACCGTGAACGTGAGCGTGCTCGCCTCGTGGACGACCTGCAGCGGGATCGGGTTGAGGATCGGCGGCGCGCCAGCTCCGTGGAGGATCTCAATCTTGGTCGGCGAGCTTGCGCAGTCGTAGAGCGAGGACGGCGTGTTCGCCTCGTCGGCGCCCGCGGGCGATTGATTGCAGCACTGGGTGACCACGTTGTAGATGCCCGCGCTTCCCGTCTCCGGCAGCCAGCTGAACTGATCGCTGCTCGCGTCGTAGGTTGCGCCTGCGGGCACGTCGCTCATCGAGCAGGTGTCGGGCCGGCTGCGCGGGTCGGTGACGTTGGTGACGAAGTGGAGCCACACGCCCTCGGCGCCGGGCTCGTACGTATCTGCCGCGATGACCGGCGGCTCGTTGTCGTACTTCACGTGGACGTTGATGACGGTGGTCGCGGTGAGGCCATCGTCATCCTTGACCTGCGCGGTGATGGCGTAGTCGCCCCACTGCCCGAAGGCCGGCGTCCAGTTGAAGACTCCCGACAAGCTGACCAGCGTCATCCCCGGCGGCAGGCCCGTGACGGGCGCGTGCACCGAGCTGCCCTGCGTCTCGACGTAGCTGATCGCCGAGTAGCTGATGTGATCGCTGTAGGGGACGCCGCTGCTGTTGATGCCGGTGACCGGTATGTCCGCGTCGTGGCCGACCACCGCAAAGGTGAGCGGCTGCGTCTCGGTGGTGACCTGGGCGGCGACCGCGTCCAGCGTGGGCGGGCGGTCGACGTTGGTCACGGTGATGGTGACCGGCACGGTGGTCGAGCACCAGCTCGGTCCCGGCGTGGCGCCGGTGCAATCGGTGACGTTCTTCGTCGCGGTGACCTGCACGACGTAGACGCCCGCCTGGAGATACGTCGGGGTCCAGTTGAAGGTGCCGCTCGTGTAGGTCGGGCCGAACTGGGTGATCGGATAGCTCGTGCCGTCGCCGTCGGTCATCTGCAGCGAGATGATGGTCGGGTCGCCGTTGGTGTCGCTGACCGAGGGCGTGAACGAAACCGGCTGGTTCTCCGGAATGGTCT
>Ga0302196_10000481_pt1 | contig 38819 bp, 30 predicted proteins | sample II_Bog_N1_3_FD_198794 | JGI IMG/M metagenome (GOLD analysis project Ga0302196, IMG submission 198794) | Peat permafrost microbial communities from Stordalen Mire near Abisko, Sweden - II_Bog_N1_3 | ecosystem: Environmental > Terrestrial > Soil > Wetlands > Peat | place: Sweden: Abisko...
CCCGAACATTTGCCGCCGGAAAACCGAAAACAAGGCAGATTGCAAATGCCCGGGAGTTCTGGACGCTGGCTCGCCGGGGGATCGATTCATTTTTGGGCCTTCCCGGCGTCCCCCTGGTTCCATGCGTCTCCTCATCGCCTTCGACAAATTCAAGGACTCGCTCACCGCGCTGCAGGCCTGCGAGATCGCGGCGCGGGCCCTCCGCGCGCGGCATCCCGACTGGGAGCTCGACCTCTGTCCGCTCGCCGACGGCGGCGACGGATTCGTCGAGATCCTCACGCGGGCGGCCGGGGGGCGGCGCGAGAATTTCCCGGTCACCGGTCCGCGCGGCGGCCAGGTGGAGGCGCCCATCGGCCTGGTCCCGGCCGCGAACATACCTCCGGCCGCCCGCGCGCTGCTCGGCCTGCGGGCGCCGGAGGGCACCGTCGCCGTTGTCGAGATGGCGAGCGCGAGCGGGCTTGCCCTGCTGGCCCCGGAGGATCGCGATCCCTGGCAGGCGACCTCCTACGGTACTGGCCAGTTGATCCGCTTGGCGGCGGAACTGCACGCCTCCCTGATTCTGCTCGGGGTCGGCGGCAGCGCGACCCACGACCTCGGGCTCGGCGCCCTCGCCGCCCTCGGCCTGGAGTTCCGCTCCGCGGATGGGCGGCGGCTCCGGCTGCCTGTGCCTGTACTCTGGCCGGAACTGGCGCGGATCGAGGGCGGCGTCTTTTCCGCGCTGCCGCCGATCCGGATCGCGTGCGATGTTTCGAACCCGCTGCTTGGGTCCAATGGTGCCGCCGCCGTGTTCGGGCGGCAAAAGGGGCTGAAGCCCGGCGACGCCGATCGCCTGGAGGCGGAGAGCGCCCGCGTGGCGGCCCAACTCTGCGCGCACAGCGGACAGCCCGTGGCGCTGGCCGCGACGCCGGGCGGGGGCGCGGCCGGGGGCATCGCCTTTGGCCTGATGGCGGCGGCGCGGGCGCGCCTTCTGCCGGGTTTCGCCCTCGTGACCGCGTGGCTGGACCTCGAGGCGCGGATCGCCGCCGCCGCCGCTGTCATCACCGGCGAGGGTCGTTTTGACGAAAGCTCCCTGGGCGGCAAGGGCCCGGGCGCCATCGCCGCCCGGGCCCGCGCGCTCGGCAAGCCGGTGCATATCTTCGCGGGGCAGGTTCAGGGCCGGGTTGATGGGGCTTTCCACCACGCCATCACGCCCGACGGCATTCCGCTCGGGCAGGCCCTGCGCGAGGCCCGGTCTTATCTGGCCGCGGCCGTGGAGCGGGCATTTTAACGGCTCGACCGAGCTGCGGCGGGCTGCAAAGTCTTCGCTCGCATGCCCGGCGCCTCCCGCACCTTTCTCCCGAAGCTGTTCATCTCCGTGGTCGCGCTGGCGCTCAGCCTGGGCGGATGCAGCGCGAGCCCGCCGCCCAGCTCGACCAACGCCGTGCCCGTGCCGGCGGTGCGGACGGCGGCGCCGGCCTTTGTGATCCCGCGCGTCGATTTTCCCCGGCAGGTCATGCTTGGCATCGACGTGCTCGAGGCCGAGGGCTTCGCCCCGCTGCGCGGCAAGCGCATCGGACTGCTGACCCATCCGGCAGGGGTGGACCACCGCGGGGTCAGCACCGTCGAGATCCTGCACGACGCGCCCGGCCTGCGGCTGATCGCCCTCTACTCCGTCGAGCACGGGCTGTACGACCAGTACCCGGCCTCGCACTACTATTCGGATCAACTCGATGCGCGCACCGGGTTGATGAACTACTCGCTTTATTCCGGCCGCGGCCACAAGCCGACGCTGAGCCAGCTCCGGGGCATCGACGCGCTGGTGATCGATCTCCAGGACATCGGGGTCCGGGCCTATACCTTTACCAGCGCGATGAAGGTGACGATGGAGGCGTGCTTTCAAAACAACATCGAGGTCATCGTGCTGGACCGCCCCAATCCCCTGGGAGGGCTCAAGGTGGACGGACCGATGCTCGACCCGCGCTGGTCGTCGCATGGGGCCAAGGACAATTATGTGGGCGAGTTTCCCGTGCCCTATGTGCACGGCCTCACCATTGGAGAATTGGCCCGGATGGCCAAGTTCCAACCGGGGATCCTGCGGATTCCCGACGAGGTGCGAATGCGGGGCCGGCTCACCGTCATCCCGATGCGGGGATGGACCCGGAGCATGCGCTGGCCGGAAACGGGCCTGAGGTGGGTCCCGACTTCGCCGTTGATCCAGGATTTTTCGGCGGTGGTGGGCGATCCCATGACGGGGCTCGGGTGCTTCATGGGCGATTTTCCCGGCCTCGGCGGCTTCAGGCACGGGGTGGGCAAGATGTATCCCTTTCGGGGCATCTCCAACAAGTATGTCCCGATCGAAACCGTGGAGCGGGCGCTCAACGAGCTGGCGCTGCCCGGCCTGGGATATCGCCGCGTCAGTGTTCCCAACTTCAGGACGGGCCAGCCGGCGATCGGCCTCTACATCGAGGTCACCGATTGGGACGATTGGCAGCCGACGGAACTGGCGTTCTATCTCATGAAACTCGACTGCAGGTTTTCGCCGCGCAATCCCTTTGCCGCCGCCTCCCCGCTGATCGTCAGCGAGTTTTTGGATACCATGGGCTCGACCGCGTTCTATGATGACCTGGTGGCGCATGGGTCGCGGGTGGACGTCGACTTCTACATCCGCGCCTGGCAGGCCCGGGCCAGGATTTACCAGGAGCAGTCGCGGCGCTTCTGGCTCTACGAGTGACCCCTCCCGCCATGCCCCGAATCGACACCCTGGCCATCGCCCTCACCCCGCAGGAAGCCGCCGACTTCTTCCCTGAGCCGGCGCTGTCCGAGGTCCGCGCCCTGGCCGGCTCCTCCCATCTCCTGGACACCAGCCGGCTGTCGCCCGCGGAATACTACCGGGAGCTGGCGGCGATCGACCCCGACGTCTTGGTCGCCTGCTGGAGCACGCCGCCGCTGCCGGCGGTCCTGCCGCCGCGCCTGCGCTACCTCTGCTACCTCACCGGGGGCGTGCGCCAGCTGGTCGCGCGCGCGCACCTCGAGCGCGGCCTGATTCTCACCAACTGGGGCGGATCGATCAGCCGGGTGGTCGCGGAGTGCGCCCTGCTGCTGGCGCTGGCCACCCTGCGCCGGGCGGGGAGCTGGATACCCGCGATGCACCGCGATGGCGCCTGGCGGGGCCATCGCCCCGAGGGGGTGTCGCTCTTCGGGCAGCGGGTGGGCGTGCACGGTTTCGGGCAGGTGGCGCGCGAGCTCACCAAGCTGCTCGCGCCCTTCGGGGTCGCGATCGGGATCTGCGCGCCCGAAACCGATCCCGCCCTCTACGCTGCGCACGGGGCCCGGCGCGTCGCCACGCTCGACGAGCTGTTTTCCGGCAGCGACGTGATCTTTGAAATGGCGCCGCTGACGCCGGCGACGACCGGCCTCATCACCGAGCGCCTCCTGCGCCTGATCCCGCCCGGGGGCGCCTTCATCAATGTCGCCCGCGCCCGGATCGTGGACGAGGCGGCGCTGCTCCGGGTGGCGCAGGAGGGCCGCCTCCACGTCGGCCTCGACGTCTATGCCACCGAGCCGCTGCCGGCCGACTCCGGTTTCCGCGGCCTGCCCAACGCGGTGCTCCTCCCGCACATCGGCGGTCCGACGGTGGAGCGGCGCTGCGACGCGGGCGCGTTCGCCCGGCGCAATCTCCAGGCCTACCGCGAGGGGCGGCCGCTCGAGGCGGTGATCACCCCGGAGGTCTTCGACGGCTCGGCCTGACGTTCACCACCATCCCCGCTCCGCCGCGCTGACCAGGGCGTCCTCAAGCGGGGCCAGGTAGGGATGCCAGAGTTTCTCCCACTCGAGGCTCACCGCGCCGGCGAATCCGGCGCGCAGTTCGGCGGCGAGCGGCGCCATCGGGAACTCGCCGGTGCCGGGCAGCACATAGGTGAACGGATGCCGCCCGCTCGGGCGGCGGATGGCGTCCTTCACGTGCACGTGGACCACTTCCCGGCCGATCGCCCGCCAGGTTGCGACGGGATCCTCGCCGCTGCGCAGCCAGGTGTTGAACGCGTCCCACAGGATTGCCGTGCCGGGCGCGGCCTCGAGCAGCCGCCGGATCGCGGCGGCCGAGGTGAAGGCGTCGTGGGTCTCGACCATCAGGTCCGCCTGCCAGCCGTGGTCGCGCCGGAGGTCACGCCACCAGCGCACGGTGGCGGCGGCCTCGGCCAGTTCGGCGGCGTCCGCGGTCTTGCCCCCGTCGAAGGCCCGCAGCCAGCGCACGCCCAGGGCCTCGGCCCAGGGCAGGAATTCCAGCAGCTTGGCGCGCTCCGCCTCCGTCACCCCGATCAGGTGCAGGGAGGTGTCGAGGGACACGATCCTCACCCGGGCGCCGCGCAGCCGGGCGGCCAGCGCGGCGGGCGAGCCGTGGGCGGCGGCGAAGTGGGCGGGCAGGTCGATGGTGCCACCGAGCGCCCGGACCTCGACCGATTCGAGGCCGTGCCGGTCGGCCAGGGCCATTGCCTCGTCGATCGTGAATTCGGGACAGCCAAGGGTGGAGAACGCGCGGGAGTAGGGCATGGGACTTTTCAGGTTTCGGTTTTCAGCTGGCGGAAGGAGGACGGGGTCATGCGGTAACGCCGGCCAAACAGCCGGTAAAAATGGGAGAGGTCGCGATAACCGGAGGAGAAGGCCGCCCCCACGATGGAGTGGTGCCCCTGCCGAAGCAGGCGGGCGGCGTGGTTCAGGCGGAGCTCGGTGAGCCGGGCGAGGAAGGTCTGCCCGGCATGGCGGCGGAAATGTCCGCTGAAGGCGCGCCGCGACATTTCCGTCCGCGCGGCCGCCCGGTCGAGGCTCCACTCGTCGAAGAAGGACTCCTCGATTTCCTGGAGCACGGCCGCGATCCGCTTGCCCGGATCGCCGCCCTGGGGCCGGGCGGTCAGCCGCGCCAGGTGCACCAGGACCTGGGCGGCGGCGGCCTTCACCGCCACGCCGCTTCCGGGCTGGCGGGCGGCCTGCTCCCAAACCGCCCGGCGCCAGAGGCTCTCCATGCGCTGGCGCCACCAGGGTCCGAGCGGGCGCCCCCGGCCGCAGGCGGCGAGGCAGGCCGACCACAGTGCCGCCATCTCGCGGTCGGCCTGGACGAATTCGCCGGAGAGGCAGAGCAGGAAGACCGTGGCCGGCTCGCGGTCGTGCAGCCGGTGCTCGACGCCGGCCGGGATGGCGATGAGCGCGCCGGCGGCCAGCAGGGTCTCGCGCGCCGGCGCTTTCTCCTGGTAGGCCGTCTGGTTTTGCAGCACGTAGATCAGCTTGTGAAACGGATCGCTCCGCCAGGCCATCCGGAAGCGCGCGTGGTGGACGCTCTCGGCGAAGAAGACGCCGAGCCGGGGCAGGGTGACCGCCACCGGTTGGGAGACGAGGGATGAAGCCATGAGTTTGCCCGATCTGCAAAGTCAGATCAACCCGAATGTCCAAGACGGGGCAACGCCTTTCTGCGATGGTGCTTTGCCCGTACCCCCCATGTCCAAAGCCGCCCATGTCCCCGCGACGCGGGCGGAGGTCGAATCTGTCCTCCGCTGTGCGGCGCCGCGCCCGGTCCCGCTCTTCCTCCCGGCAATCTATGAGCACAAGGCCTGGTTCATCGGCAGCACGCCCTCGGCGGTCGCGCGCAGCGCCGACCTGCTGACCCAGGCGATGCTGACCGAGTTCGAGCTGATCGGCCCGGATGCGCTGACGGTCGGGGTCGACGTCTACAATCTCGAGGCGGAGGCGGTCGGCTGCAAGGTGACCTTCTACGAGGGCGCCGACACCAGCATTCCGGGCATCAAGCCGGGCAACCATGTCGTCCGCGTGGGCGATGATGTCGCCTCGGCCCGGCTGCCCCATCCGCTGCGCGACGGCCGCATGCCGGTCAATATCGAGGCCGCCCGGCGGGTGCGGGCCGCGGTGGGCGGCGACGTCTGGCTGCGGGGCGCGATCTCGGGTCCCTTTTCCCTGGCCATCTCGCTGGTGGGGGCCGAGGCGTTGTTCCTCGCCTGCCTCGACCGCCCGGAATGGGTCCACGACGTCCTGGCTTACTCGGGCCGGATCATCAAGGAATTCGCCCAGGCCTATATCGACGCCGGGGCGGAGCTCGTCGTCTTTGACTCGCAGGCCTCGCCCGAACTGCTCTCGCCGCCGATGTACGAGGAGTTCGTGCTCCCGATCACGGCGGACCTCGCGGCCTGGGCCGCCCGCCAGGGCGTGCGCGATCTGCCCCTGATCATCGGGGGCAATGCCACCCCGATCGCGGACCTGCAGATCCTCACCGGCTGCAACAACCTGCTCTGCGACTTCACCGCCGATTTCGACACCTGGGCGGCGGCCTGCCAGGCGGCGAAGGTCGCGATGCGGCGCAACCTCTCGCCGCGCCTGATCGAGACCTCGCCGCCGGCGCAGATCTACGACGTGGCCCGGCGCGAGCTGGAGCGGGGTCGCGACCTGCCCGGCTTCATCATGGGGACGGCGGTGGTTCCGTTCGCCACGCCGACGGAGAACATCCTCGCCGTCAAGCGCGCCTGCCTCGACGCCGCCCGGACCTGACCCGCCGTGCCCGATTACGCCCAGATCAACCAGCTGCTCTACGAGGGCAACGCCCGGGAGGTGGAGCGCCTGGCGGCCGAGGCGCTGGCCGAGGGGCGCCCGGTCGACGAGGTGCTGAACCAGGGCCTGATCGCGGGCATGGCGGTCGTGGGGGAGGATTTCAAGTACAGCATCCTGTATGTCCCGGAGGTGCTGGTGGCGGCTCGGGCGATGAAGGCGGGGCTGGCCGTGCTCAAGCCGCATCTCGTGGCCAACGCCGCCGAGAACCCGCCGCGCGGCACGCTGGTGATCGGCACGGTCAAGGGCGATCTCCACGACATCGGGAAGAACCTCGTCTGCATGATGGCCGAGGGGGCCGGCTTCAAGGTGGTCGACATCGGCGTGGACCAGCCGGCCGAGAGCTTCATCGCCTCCGTCCGCGAGCACCGGGCGGACATCCTGGGAATGAGCGCGCTGCTCACCACCACGATGCCGTACATGAAGGTCGTGATCGACGCGGTCCAGCAGCAGCCCGACCTGGCGCACGTCAAGGTCGCGGTGGGCGGCGCGCCGGTCAACCGGATGTTCGCGGAGGAGATCGGCGCGGACGGCTATGGCGCGGACGCCCCGAGCAGCGTCGAAATGTTTCTCAAATTCGTGACCCCGGCCTGAGCGCCGGGGGCGGGCGGTCCCGCCCGCGCCCCCGATGAACGCCTTCCAGCAAAAACTCGAAAACCCGGACGCTTTCCTGATCGGGGCGGAGCTGGTGTCCACCCGCGGCACGATCGCCGACGTGCGCGCGGGGCGGACCGTCGCCTATGCGCGCGACCTGGCGGACTGCCCGCGGGTGGACTGGGTGTCGATCACCGACAACGCCGGCGGGAACCCCATGCTCGCGCCCACCGCGCTCGGCGGCCCGATCCGCGCCGCCGGCCGGGAGGTGGTGATCCACCTCTCGTGCAAGGATCTCAACCGCAACGGGCTCGAGTCCGAGGCCTGGCAGCTCGCCAGCGGGGGCTTCCACAACCTGCTCGTCCTGACCGGCGATGCGGCCGGGCCCGGCATTGCCGGGGGGGCGAAGCCGGTCTTCGACATCGACTCCGTGGGCCTGCTCTCGCTCCTCGGCCAGATGAACGCGGGCCTGGGCGTGACGCGGCCCGGCGCCCGCGAGCCGGTGCGTCTCGGCGCCACCCGCTTTTATTCCGGGTGCGTCGTGACCAACTTCAAGCTGCACGAGAACGAGGTGGTCCCCCAGCTCCTGAAGTTGGAGAAGAAGCTCGCCGCCGGGGCGCGCTGGGCCGTCAACCAGATCGGCTACGATTCGCGCAAGATCTCGGAGCTGATCGTGTGGCTGCGCCGCCGCGGGCTCGGGCACGTGCCGCTGGTCGGGAATGTCTTTGTGCTGAATCCGGCCGTGGCGCAGGTCTTTCGCCGGCAGGTGGTGCCCGGAGTGGTCATTTCCGACGAGCTGGCGGCGCTCTGTGAGCGGATGGGGAGGTCGCCGGACCGGGGCCGGGCGTTCTTCCTCGAGCTTGCCGCCCGGCAGGTCGCCGTCTACCGCGGGCTCGGCTATCGCGGTGCCTATCTCGGCGGCCTGCACGCCGCGCGGGACCTCGAGCGTGTGCTCGAGCTCGAGCGGGGTTTCGCCCCGGACGATTGGCGGCAGTTCGCGCGCGAGATCCGCTATTCGCGGCCGGGGGAATATTTCATCCACGCCGAGGACCCCGCCACCGGGCTGGCGGATCCGGAGCGGTTGAGTCCCGCCGCCGCGCCCGGTGGCGGGGGCGGGGGCGCCGCCTACCGGATCTCCCGGCTGGCCCACGCGGCGATGTTCACGCCCGGCCGGGGGCTGTGGCACCTCGGAGCCCGCCTGTGCGCCGGGGCGAAGGATCCCCGCCAGGGCCCGCCGCTGCTCCGGGCGCTGGAGCACGCGAGCAAGTCGGCGCTCTTCGGCTGCAAGGATTGCGGGGACTGCTCGCTGCCCGACATCGCGTTTCTCTGCCCGGAGTCGGCCTGCGCCAAGAACCAGCGCAATGGCCCGTGCGGCGGGACCCGCGACGGAAAGTGCGAGGTGGGGGACTTTGACTGCATCTGGTCGCGCGCCTATGACCGCCTGAAGCACGAGGGCCGCGAGCAGGAACTGCTCGCCCGCGCGCCCGTCCTGCAGGACCAGGCCCTGCGCGGCACGTCCAGCTGGGCGAACACCTGGCTGGGTCGCGATCATCTCGCCCAGCCCAGGAATCCATGAGCCCGCCGCGAAAAATCCGCATCATCGGCGAACTGATCAACAATGCCTACGCGCGCGCCCGCCGCGCCTGGGAGGCGCGCGACGTCGCCGGCTTCCAGCAGCTGGCCCGGCTCCAGGCGGACGCCGGGGTCGAGGCGGTGAACGTCAATATCGACGGCACCCAGCGCGTCGCGGTGCGGCCGGCGGAGATGCTGGCGTTCCTGCCCGAGCTGATCCCGGCGATCCAGGCGGCCACGGACGTGCCGCTGAGCTTCGACAATCCCAACATCGACTACCACCGGGCGGCGCTGGCGGTCTTCGACCGCGCCAAGTCCCGCGGCAAGCCCATCCTCAACTCGCTCGCCGCCTCGCGGCGCGACCTCGACGGGATGATCGGGCTCGTCCGCGACCACGACATGCGCTGCATTGTCATGGCCTCGGAGAAATTCCTGCCCGGCGGCGGCAGCGGGCAGAGCCTCGATCCCCGGGACAGCTACGACACGGTGCGGCGTTTCGTCGACCGGCTGGTGACCGAGGCCGGCCGGACGCTGGACGACATCATCGTCGACTCGGGGCTGGCCCCGGTCGGGGCGGACACTTACGGGCTGGTGAACATCGGCCTCGACACGATGCGCCGGTGCACCGCCGACCCGGACCTGCGCGGCCTGCACTTCTCCGTCGGGCTGTCCAATTTCGCCTGGGGCACGCCGAAATGGGTGAAGGACCGCCTCGAGCGCGCCTACCTCACCCTGGCGGCGCGGGTCGGGCTGGACACCGCGCTCGCCAACGTGGAGCACAACGCGGAGCCGCTGCCCGAGGACGACCCGATCGTCGCGGAGCTGGAGGCGGCGCTGGCCGCCGGCCGGGTGTCGGGCGGGGAGTCGGTCGAGGCCGCCGGATTCCGCCAGGCGGAGAAGATCATGGACATCTGCAATGCCTATCCCGAGCCCTGAGCCCGGGAGGCCCGTCATGCCCGTCGCGCTCTTCATCAATTCAGCGGCGACGACCGCCGAGCCCGGGGTCACCCTGTTCGACGCGGCTGAGCGGATCGGGCTCCTCGTGCCCTCGTCCTGTCACAAGCAGGGCAAGTGTCGGGAATGCCTGATCGAGGTGACGGCGGGGATGGAGTGCCTGACCCCGCGCGCGCCCGAGGAGGGCCACCTGCGCGGCGGTTTCCGCCTGGCCTGCCGTTGCGCGGTGGCCGCGGCCTCGGGCCGGGTGACGGGGCACCTCTTGGGACGCGCGGCCCTCCGGATCGAGACGGCGGCCGTCAACCTGCCGGCCGGCCCGGCCGGCGCCCGGCCAGACCCGGCGGTGACCCGGGCGGGGGATCGCATCCTGCTCGACGGCGAGGAAATCGCCCGCGGTTTCGGGCCGCTGCACGGCATCGCGATCGATGTCGGCACCACGACCGTCGTCGCGCGGGCGATCGACCTCGAGACCGGGGCGATCGCGGGCACGGCGTCCTTTGAGAATCCCCAGAGGTTTGGCGGCAGTGATGTGATGGCCCGGATCCAGTTCGATACCGACCATCCCGGGCGCCTGCTGCAGCGCACGCTGCTCGGTTACCTGGCGCGGGCAGTGGCCGACCTGCCGGTCGATCCCGGATCGATCTATGAGTACGTCGTCGCGGGCAATTCCACGATGCGGGACCTTTTTTTCGGCCTCGACGTGCATTCCATCGGCCAGCGGCCGTACTGGTCGGTCACCCAGCGGGAGTTGGCGGAAGGGCGGCGCGCCGGGACGAGCCTGGCGGTGTCCGCGCGGACGCTGCGGCTGCCGGGCCACCCGCGGGCCCGGGTCTACGGGCTGCCGCTGGTCGGCGGCCACGTCGGCGCCGATGCCGCCGCCTGCCTGCTCGCGATCGAGCCCCAGCGCTGCGGCCGGCTGGTCGCCATCATGGACATCGGCACCAACACCGAGCTCTTCCTCGGCAATCGCGACCGGCTGCTGGCGGCGTCGTGCCCGGCCGGCCCCGCCTTTGAGGGAGGCGCCATCACCTGCGGCATGCCGGGGCTGGACGGGGCGATCGAGCGGGTCGCGATCGCCGACGACGGCCGCGTCGCGACTCGGGTGATCGGCGGAGGCCGCCCGGCTGGCATCTGCGGCTCGGGCCTGATCGATCTCCTGGGGGAGCTCCTGCGCACCGGCCGCATGAACGCCTTCGGCCGCTTCGAGAACGGCGAGGACGCCTTTGTGGTGGACGCCGGGGCCGGCATTGTCTTCCGCGAGAGCGATGTCAATGAGCTGGCCCAGGCCAAGGGCGCCAATGTCGCGGGGCTGCAGATCGTCGCCCAGCGCTACGGGTGCCCGCTCGACGATATCGAGGTATTCTATCTGGCCGGCGGTTTTGGCCGGCATATCGACGTCGGGGCGGCGCGCCGGATCGGGCTGATCCCGGACCTGCCCGACGGGAGGATCGTCCCGGTGGGCAATCTGGCGATCGAGGGCGCCTCGATCGCGCTGCTGTCCGTGAGCCGCCGCCGGGAGCTGGAGGCGCAGGTGAGGTCGATCGCGCACGTGGAACTGGAAACCGATCCGAACTTTTTCGATCACTTTGTCGCCGGCTGCCAGTTCCGGCCGATCGGCTCCGGGCGGGAGGGCGGGGCATGATCCTGGTCGAAAGGGATTTTCGCCCGGAGGTCGAGGAGCAGGACTTCAAGCGATTCCTGCGCCTGCCGCCGCTCCGGGAGTTTCCCGGGCCGGTGGCGGAGAACGCCGACTGGGCCCGCAGTTGGTATGCGGCGCACGGCCGCCCCTGGATGTGCGCGGCCTTTCTGCCGGCCTCGGCCGAACCGGGTGCCGGGGTGATGATCGCCGGCCGCCCCTTCGGCGGCGCCGAGCTCGGGCGGCGCTTTGCGGGGATGACCGGGGCGGCGGTAGTGGCCGCCAGCGCGGGGCCGGAGGCGGAGGCCGAGGCGGCGGCGCGCTGGGCCGCCAGCGAGCCGGACCTCTATTATTTCCTCGAGTGCTTCGCGTCGGCGGTGGTCGAGGCCCTGCTGGCGGAGGCCCGTCGCCGACTTGTCGATTGGGGACAGGCCCGGGGCCTGGAAATCTCCGCGCATTATTGCCCTGGTTATCCGGACTGGACGGTGGGCGACGCCCCGCGGCTCCTGGAGGTGCTGGCCGCCGGCCGAGAGATGCCCGGGCCGCTCGACACGCTTTCGTCCGGCATGCTGCGCCCCAAGAAGTCGCAACTGGCCGCGGTCGGCTTTGCCGCCGCCGGCGCCGCGCCCCGATGAGCGCCGCCGCCTATGCCTTCTCGCCCCGCACCCTGCGGGTCTGGCGCGACCACCGGCTCTCCCTGGCCGAGGAAAATGACGGGGGAATCGTCGGGAGGTTTCGCTTTGAAGGCAGCACCTGCGGCAACGTGCCCCTGACCCTGATTTATACCGCCCGGCTGGCGCCGGCCGAGGCTGGGCACCGCATCGTCGCGCTGAGTGCCGCGCCCGAGCCGGGCGACACGGGGCACACCCGGATGTGCAGTTATTTCGAGGGCTCGGGTCGGATCCTGGAGACGCTGCGCACCGAGCAGCCGCTGCTCGGGGAGCCCCTGGCCGCGGCGCTGGCCTGGCGGCCGGCGCTGTCGCCGGCGGGCTGCGTCTGCGCGGCGTCCAGCCGCGCCCATAAGTGGCTCGCCGTGCTGCAGACCCTGCATTTTGCGCTTGCCGAACGCGCGGCTGCGCCGCCTGCCTTGTCGTCATGAAGATCGAGCTCTGTGCCGAAAACCCCACCGCCCCCGACCTGCTCAAGCCGGAGAAAAACGACCGCTCCGGCATCGGGGTGCATTACGTGGATGCCTTCCTGAAGCCGCTCAAGGCGCCTGTCGTCCTGGCCGACGGGACCAAGTTTTCCGCCAAACGCCGGGGCCTCAAGGTCACACTCACGCTCGGCGGGCAGAAGGGCGACGGCCTGATGCGCCGGCTGACGGTGAGCCGGGATCCGATCGTGATGCTGCGCGCCGCGCTGGACGAAGCCGGGGCCAAGCTGGGCGTCCGGGTGCTGGCCGAGGATGGAAAACTCTGGCTTGAGCGTTGATATATCCTAGAAGAGGGGATGGCCTCGACCGGAAGAGTGATCGGCTGGATTTTCTTGCTGGGCGTCTGCCTCGGCGCCGTCGGGCCCCTGCGAGCGGACAGCCTGGACGATGCTTTTGCGCAGCCGCCGGCCGTCGCCAAACCGCGAACGTGGTGGCACTGGATCGGCGGGAACATCAGCCGGGAGGGGATCACCGCCGATCTCGAGTCGATGCAGCGCATCGGCCTGGGTGGTGCCCAGATCTTTACCGCGGCCCAGAGCAATCTCCGGGGTCCCGTGCTCTTCATGACCCCCCAGTGGCGCGGGTTGGTCCAGCACGCGCTGGCCGAGAGCAACCGGCTGGGCCTGGAAATCGCGATGGAAAACCAGGAGGGCTGGAGCGAGTCCGGCGGCCCGGCGATCAAGCCGGCGGATTCGATGCAGCAGATCGTCAGTTCGGAGAGCCATGTCCTGGGCGGGCGCCGGATAGACCTTCGCTCGCTGCCGCAACCCTGGACCGAGCTGGATTACTACGGGGACATCGCCCTGGCCGCCTTTCCCGCCTCGCCGGCGGATTCCTCGGTCGACGCGCCGCTGGTCACCGTGAGCCCGCAGGGGGTGACCGGCACCCAGGGGCGCGACGGCCGGGTGCGCCCGCTGGCGACCTTTCCCGGACCGACCTGGGATACGCCGCAATGGATCGAGCTGTCCTACTCCACCCCGCATACCTTCAGCTCCGTGCACGTCGGCATCAGCCCGCTGCTGTGGCGCGAGGCCGAGGACACGACGACCCCGACCCACTGGGAGCTGCAGGCGAGCGGAGACGGCACGAACTTCACGCGGGTGTGCGATATCGCCCTGCACGGCACCCTCACGTTCCCGGAGGTGACGGCGCGGTATTTCCGGCTGTGGATGCCCACGCGGACGATCGAGGCCCCGGATCGCATCGTGATCACCGAATTTGTCCTGGGCGGCCCGCGCGTGGACCGGGCGGAGTCGCGCTCGGGCCTGGTCGTGGACCGGCTGATCGGCGAATTCTCCTCGGGGAATATTCCGGAGGCCGACATCATACCTGACGGGGGATGGATCGATCTGACCGGGCGCACGGAGTGGGACGCCCCGCCGGGCCGCTGGACCATCCTCCGGATCGGGCACACCTCCACCAACCGGAAAAACGGGCCCGCCATGGCCGAGACCGAGGGGCTGGAGTGCGACAAGCTGAGCCGCGCCGCCGTGGAGAAGCACTTCGAGCAGGATATGCTCGGCCCGGTCATCGCCGATGCCGGGCCCCTCGCCGGGACCACCTTAAAATATGTGCTATGCGACAGCTGGGAGGCGGGGTGCGAGAACTGGACGCCCCTCATGCGCGGGGAGTTCAAGGCGCGCCGCGGATACGACCCATGGCCGTGGCTCCCGGCCCTGGCCGGACGGGTGGTGGGCAGTGTGGACGAAACCGAGCGGTTCCTCTGGGATTACCGCCGGACGATCGCCGACCTGGTGGCGGAAAACCACTACGGCGTAATCCAGGAGCTGGCCCACCGGCACAACATGGGCCTCTACGCCGAGGCGACCGGCATCCACATCCCCACCGTGGCGGACCAGCTGCAGTGCAAGGGCCGCACGGATGTCCCGATGGGCGAGTTCTGGGTCGACATGCCCTGGGGCACGGACGACACGAAGGAGGCGGCCTCGGCCGCGCACATCTACGGCCAGAACATTGCGGGGGCCGAGTCTTTCACCGCCTACCCCTTCGCCGCCGGCTGGGCCCGCGATCCCTATTCCCTGAAGGCGCAGGGCGACCGGGAACTGTGCCTTGGCATCAACCAGATCATCTTTCACGAATTCGCCCACCAGCCCTGGATGGATCGCCGGCCGGGGATGAGCCTATGGCTGTGGGGCACGCAGTTCAACCGCATGAACACCTGGTGGGAGCCGGCGGCCGCCTGGATCTCCTACCTGACGCGGAGCCAGGCGCTGCTGCAGCGGGGCGTCTTTGCGGCCGACCTCTGCTATTATTATGGCGAGGGCGCCCCCGTGGATTTTCAGGCCGCGCTGCTGGCGCCCCAACCGCCGGCCGGCTTCGATTACGATGCCTGCAACGCCGAGGTCCTGCTGACGCGGATGAGCGTGCGGGACGGCCGGATCGTCCTGCCCAGCGGCATGAGCTACCGGGTCCTGGTCCTGCCGGACACCGACCGGATGACCGTGCCGGTCCTGAGAAAAGTCCAGGAGCTGGTCCGCGCGGGCGCGACGGTCTACGGACCGAGGCCGGTGAAGTCGCCGAGCCTCGACGGCTATCCGGCGTGCGACCGGGAGGTGGCGGACATCGCCGGCGAGGTCTGGGGCGGCTGCAACGGGACGACCGTCACCTCTCATGGCTACGGCGCCGGCCGCGTGGTCTGGGGCCGGTCCCTGGCCGAGGTGCTCGGCGTCGCGCCCGATTTCTCGAGTCCGGTGCAGGACATGCGCTACATCCACCGGCACGACGGCGACGCGGAGATCTACTTCGTCTCCAACCAGCAGGCGCGCGACCTGGTCGCTGACTGCACCTTCCGCGTCGACGGCAAGGTCCCCGAGCTGTGGCATCCCGACACCGGCCGCTGCGAGACGGCGGCGGCGTACGTCACCCGGGATGGTTGCACCACCGTGCCGATCCACTTCGATCCGATCGGATCGGTCTTCGTCGTCTTCCGGCGCAGCGCGGCGGCGGCGGATCCGGTGGTCGCCATCCGTGAGACGCATGAGATTTTTGCCCCGGCGGGGACGGTCGCCGTCGGGGCGACGCCGCTGGTCGAGCCGCCGGCGGCGGTGAACGGCGCCGTGCTCCTGTCCGTCTGGCAGCCGGGGGCGTACACGCTGACCACGGCCTCGGGCCGGACGCTGCGCGCCGAGGCGGCGGAGGTGCCGGCCCCGCTGGAGCTCGCCGGACCCTGGCGAATTTCATTTCCGCCCAAGCTCGGCGCGCCGCCGCAGGTCACGTTCGACCACCTGATGAGCTGGACCGAGGCGACGGACTTTGGCGTGAAATATTTTTCCGGCACCGCCACCTATGTGAATGACTTTGCGTTCCCGGCCGAGGCCATGGGTCCGGCCCGGCGCTGGTACCTCGATCTCGGGACGGTCAAGAACCTCGCCGACGTCAGCCTCAACGGCCGGGAAGTGGCGATCCTGTGGAAGGAGCCGTTTCGCGTGGATGTCACGGGCGCGCTTCAGCCCGGCCTGAATCATCTCGAGGTGAAAGTCACCAACCTCTGGCCCAACCGACTCATCGGCGACCAGCTGCTGCCGCCGGAGAAGCGGATCACCTGGATGGAGTGGAAACCCTACGAATCGAATTCGCCGCTGCTCGTCTCCGGGATCCTCGGCCCGGTGGTCATCCGGACTGTCCAGCAGATCGTGGCCGAGCCGGTCGCGGAAAAGTAGGAATCAATGGTCGGGCGGCAGAAAGTAGCGCAGGCGTCCCGCCTGCCGGCGTCGAAGATTCAGGCGGGACGCCGGCGCATTCTCCTCAGAAGTGAAAGCCATCGATGTTGCCGTTGTTGAAAATGAACGGCCGACCGAGCAAGATCTGGTCGCCCTCGACCTTGAGCGTGCCGAGGCGGCCGGCGGCGAAGCGGGTGTCGCCGTGCTTCAGTTGGCCGTCGCGCACCGCCTTCGCGGCGTAGATGGTGAGGTAGCCGAGGTCCCGGGTGTTCCACAGGACGATGCTTTGGACCCAGCCGTCGTGCACATAGCTGCGGCAGAGGTTGGGCGTGGATAGCCCCGTCAGCCTGACCCGCCGATTGTTCTCCTGCTTGAGCGCCTCCGCCGCGCCGGGAACGGCGGGCGAGCAGATGGCGATCAGCACCTTCACCCCGGGATAGGCCCGGACGACATTCCTCGCCTCGGTCATCGCCTTGTCGCGCTGGCCGTCGCAGGGATGGATGGTCGCCAGGACCATGGCCGGGTGGGCGGCCTTCATTCGGGCCTCGATCGCCTTGATCCATTCATTCTGGTTCGTGTCGGTGAGGGAGGCGGTGATGATCGCGTACTCGCCGGCACCGCCCGCCAGCCGCGAGCCCTCGTCGGCCAGGGTGGAACCGATGCCCTGGGCGGTGGCCTGGTTGACGAAGAAATCGCGGGCGTCCGGCTCGGCGTCGGAGTCCCAGGTGACGACGGTGATGCCATGCTGCTGGGCCTTGCGGAGCACCGAGGAGATGGCCTTGGGATTGACCAGGGCCGCCGCGATCACATCCACGCCCTTGGTGATCCAGCCGTCCACAATCTCGTTCTGGCTGGCGGGATCGGCGTATTCCGGGCCGTCCCACAGCAGGTTCACCCCGAGTTCACGGGCCGCCTCGGCGGCGCCTTCCTTGCAGGTGACAAAATACGGGTCGGTGATGGTCTTGGGTGTGACCGCGATCGTGAGCCGGGGCGCGGGCGGCGCAGGCGGCGTCCCGGCCCGTCCGGCCAGCGACCGGATGAGATAAAAATTGGTCCCGGCGATCAGCAGGGCGGCGGCGAGGATGGCGGCCACAAGGACGGCGATCTGGCTGTTTTTCATCTTGAACTTTCCAACGGGGGTCGGGGCGGGGTTCTGGAGCCGGACGACCTGGGCCGCGCGTTGCGCGCGCATCCAGGACTGGTTGAGGATGATGGCGACCAGCAAAATAAGGCCAGCGCAGAGTCCGGCGATCTCGCCGGGCTGCCCGGACAGGCGGAGCCCGTTTTGCAGCACGACCAGGCAGAGCAGCCCGAGCAGCGTGCCGTGGAGCGTGCCCCGGCCGCCGGTGATCGACGTGCCGCCGAGGACGACCGCCGCGATGGCCACCAGTTCGTAGCCCGATCCCGCGTCCGCCTTGGCCTGGCCGATGCGAGCGACATAGAGGATGGCGGCCAGGGCGGAGCAGAGGCCGCAGGCCACGTAGACCCGCAGGAGGACGCCATCCACGCGCAGCCCGGCGTAGCGCGCGCCGGCGGGGTTGAAGCCGATGGCGGTGATCTCGCGGCCGATCGTGGCGCGATGCAGCATAAGCCAGAGCGCGAGGAAGACGGCGCCGATCACCGGCAGCTGGGCGGGCACCACGCCTCCGATATAACCCTGGCCCAGGGCCAGAAACCAGGGGGGGAAGCCCGCATAGCTGACGTATCCGCCGGTCGCGGCCTCGGCGAGGCCCCGATAGAGGGAAAACGTGCCCAGGGTGGCGATGAGCGGCGGGACGCGCAGGCGGGTGACGAGCAGGCCATGGAGGGCGCCGCCGGCCGCCCCGGTCAGGAGCGCCAGCAGGGCTGCGGCCCAAAGCGGGAGGCCGAGCGCCGACCATGTGCCGCCGAGGACGACCGCCGCCAGGCCCATCATCGAGCCGACCGACAGGTCGATCCCCCCGGATTTGATCACCGGGGTGAGGCCGAGCGCGAGGAGCCCGACCTCGGCGGCGAGGCGGACGACCTCAAAGGCGTTGGCCGCGGATAGGAAGTGGTCGCCGGTGGCGCCGAACAGAATAAGTTCCAGCCCGAGCAGCAGCAGCAGCACCCATTCCGCGTTGGGGAACCACCGCGGGATCAGGCCGGGGCGCGCGGGCGGGGTCTCATCCATGGCGGGGCCCCCGCACGAACGCCGTGTCGCTGACCACGGCGGCGAGAATGATGGCGCCCTGGATGGCCTTGCCCCAGGCCGGATCGACGTGCAGGAAAGTGAACACGGTGCCGATCATCCCCAGCAGCACGACCCCGAGCAGCGTGCCGAGGAGGCGGCCGCGGCCGCCGGTGATGGCCGTGCCGCCCACGACCACCGCGGCGATGACCTGGAGCTCGAAGCCGACGCCCGCGTTGGTTTCGATGGTCGGGTAGCGGGTGAAGTTGAGCAGCGCGGCGATGGCGGTCAGGGCTCCCATCGCCACGAACGCCGCCCGCACGACCCGCGCGGGGTTGAGGCCGATGCGCCGCGCCGCCTCATGGTCGCAGCCGACCGCATAAAACGAGCGGCCGGCCGCGGTGTGGCGCAGCGCCCAGGCGCCTGCCAGGAAGAGCGCCAGCGCCACCCCGAGATAGCAGGGCTGGGCGACGTCCTGGGGAAGGCCGAACCACTGGAAGCCGGGGGGCAGGTCCTGGATCCAGGCCCCGCCCGTGGCGCGGATGATCCCGTTGCGGAGGATGGTCATGGTCGCGAGGGTCGCGATGATCGAGGGCACCCGGGCCGCGGTGACCAGCAGCCCATTGACCGCGCCGAGCGCCGCGCCCGCGCCGACGGTCGCGAGCATGACCAGCGGCATCGGCCAGCCGGCCTTGGCGGCGAGGCCGGCCAGGGCGCCGCTCACGACGAACAGCGAGCCGATGGAGATGTCGATCTCGGCCACGACGATCACGACGGTCATGCCCATGGCGGCGACCAGCAGCGGCAGATTGTCGACCGCGAGGTTGCGCAGGTTGCCGGCGCGGTAGAATCCCGGCACGCCTAGGATCGGCAGCAGTCCGAGCAGGAGGATGGCGCCGAGCAGCGCCCATTCGCGCTTGTCGGGCTTCACGGGGCCGCCTCCTCCAGCGCGAGATGGAGCACGCGCTCCCGGGTGGCCTCGCCGCCGGGCAGGATGCCGGCCAGGCGCCCGCCGCGCATCACGCCGATGCGGTCGGCCAGGGCGAGGAGTTCCGCGAGCTCGGAGGAGATGAGCAGGATGGCGAAACCCTGCCGGGCGAGCTGGCCCATCAACTGGTGGATCTCGGCCTTGGCACCGACGTCGATGCCCTGGGTGGGCTCGTCGAGGATGAGGACCCGCGGCTCGGTGGCGAGCCAGCGGGCCAGGGCGACCTTCTGCTGGTTGCCACCGGAGAGGGTCCGCGTGGGGACGAAGAGCGAGGGGGCCTTGATGCCGAGCCGGCGGGCCAGCCCGGCGGCCAGCGTCGCCTCCGCGGCCGGGCGCAGCCAGGCCCCGCCCACCCGGCGGAGCGCGGCCAGGGTGATGTTGTCGCCGACCGCGAGGTCCTCGATCACGCCGTGGGCCTGGCGGTCCTCGGGCAGGTAGGCCAGTCGCTGCGCCACGGCGTCGCGGACGGACCGGATCGCGACCGGGCGGCCGTCGAGGCGGATCTCCCCGCCGCTTGCCGGGGTGAGGCCAAAGAGCGTGCGGGCGAATTCCGTGCGCCCCGATCCGACGAGGCCGGCCAGGCCGAGGATTTCGCCCCGGCGGACCGTGAGGCTGACGTCCCGCACGCCGCTCGCGGCGCAGCTCAGCCCGCGGGTTTCGAGCACGACCTCGCCGATCGGCACGGCCTCCTTGGGGTACAGCTCCGCGAGCTCGCGGCCCGCCATCAGGTGCAGGAGCCGGGACCGGTCGACTTCCGCCCGCCGGTGGGTGCCGATGAGCGCGCCGTCGCGCAGCACGGTGAAGCGGTCGGCGACGCGCAGCACCTCCTCCAGCCGGTGGGAGATGTAAAGGATTCCGGTGCCGGCGGCGCGCAGCTTCTCCACCAGGTCGAGCAGGCGGTCCGCCTCGGGCTGGGCGAGCGCGGCGGTCGGTTCGTCGAGGATCAGGACCCGCGCCCGCCGGGCCAGCGCGCGCGCGATCTCGATCGTCTGCTTCTCGGCCATGCGCAGGTGCCGCACCGGCCGCTCGAGCTCGAGCGCCGCCCCCACGCGCGCCAGGCGTTCACGGGCCTCCTCCCGGCGCCGCCGCCACGACACCAGCGGGCCGCCCTCGCCGATGCCGAGGTTCTCCATCACCGACAGCTCGTCGAACAGCGTCGGGTTCTGGTAGACCGCGGCGATGCCCAGGGCCTGCATGAGCCGGGGCGTGGGCTCGCGGATCTCCGCCCCGTCCACCCGGAAGACCCCGCCGGCGTCGGCCGCCTCGATCCCCGTGATGATCTTGATCAGCGTGCTCTTGCCGGCGCCGTTCTCTCCCAGCAGGGCGTGGACCTCCCCGGGCCGCAGGTCGAAATCAACCCCGCGCAGCGCTCGCGCCCCGGGATAGGTCTTGGCGATGCCCTTGAGCTCGAGCAGGGGGGCGGGCACGGCGGGGCTCAGCCGCGGGCGCTGAGCACCTCGCGTTCGTAGCGCTTCACCTCGGCGATCCACGCGGTCCCGACCGGGGCCCCGCTGCGGCGGCAGAATTCATCCCAGACCGCGGCCAGCGGGAAGGTCTTGGTTTCCTCGAGCAGGGCGAGGCGGCGGGTGAAGTCGCCCTCCCGCTCGGCGGCGCGGAGGGCGGTGATCGGTTCGAGCAGGGCGGCGAGCAGGCACTTCTGCGCGTTGCGCGTCCCGATCACCCACGCGGCCACGCGGTTGATGCTCGCGTCGAAGAAGTCCAGGCCGATGTGGGTGCGCGCCAGGAAATCCCCGCGGACCACCTCCTCCATCATCGCCCGGGTGGGATCGTCGAAGAGCACGACGTGGTCGCTGTCCCAGCGCACGCCGCGGCTGACGTGGAGCAGCAGCTCCGGGATGAACTGCAGCACGGAGGAGATCTTGTCCGCGACCGACTCGGTCGGGTGGAAATGGCCCATGTCCAGGCAGAGCAGCTTCTGGCGCTTGACTGCGTAGGCCAGGTAGAACTCGTGGGAGCCGACGACATAGGACTCCGAACCGATCCCGAACAGCTTGCATTCGACCGCGTCGAGGTTGTGGCGGGGCGAGAGGGGTTCGGCGAAGAGCGCGTCGAGGGACTGCTCCAGCCGCTCCCGCGGCCCCTTCCGGTCGACCGGCGAGTCCTTGCAGCCGTCTGGTATCCAGACATTGGTGACAACGGGCGAGCCCAGCTCCCGGCCGATCGCCGCCGCGATGCGGCGGCAGGCGATGCCGTGCTCGATCCAGAACTGGCGGACGGCGGCGTCGGGGTGGGAGAGGGTGAAGCCGTCGGCGGCGAGGGGATGGGAAAAATAGGTGGGATTGAAATCGATCCCCATCCCGCGGGCCTTGCACCAGTCGATCCAGCTCCGGAAATGTTCCGCCGTGATGGCGTTGCGCTCGACCGACCGGCCCCCGAAGTCCGCGTAGCTGGCGTGGAGGTTGAGGCGGTGCTGGCCGGGGATGAGCCGGAGGGCCTGGTCGAGGTCGCCGCGGAGCTCCGCGATGGTGCGGGCCTTGCCGGGATAATTGCCGGTCGCCTGGATGCCGCCGCCGTCCAGCGTGGCTCCGGGCCGCTCGAACCCGCCGACGTCATCGCCCTGCCAGCAGTGCAGGGAAATGGGCGTGCGCGCGAGGGTCGCGAGCGCCGTTTCGGGGTCGACGCCTTGGGCGCCGTAGGCTTCACGGGCGAGGGTATAGGAGTTCATGCGGAAGGAAAATCGGTCGGGGCGGGGGAACGGCAAGGTCTAGCCATTGCGCGCCAGGAATCGACGACAAAAAACAGGCCGCGGGGGAGCCGATTGGTGCGTCAAGGCGCCGGGCAGTGGATAAAAGTAGCGCAGCCGTCCCGCCTGCCGTCGTCGAGATTGCAGGCGGGACGCCTGCGCTACTTGGAAGCCCGTCCGCAGCCCCAAGGGACAGCCTCATCCAGGACGCAGGGACAGCCTCGGGCGCAGCCCCAAGGGACAGCCTCATCCAGGACGCAGGGACAGCCTCGGGTGCGATTACCAACGAGGATGGATGGATCAGAGATAGCCTCGAGGAAGGATGAGAGACGCAACCGAACTCTGAGCAGCAGCGGAAATCGATATGCAATGCATAAGACAGCCCGTGAGGCCGAGAAGACATGCTCCTGGGCGGCAGCCGGAAAATCTTTAGCCGGCCTCCGCGGTCCCCAGGTAGGATCAGCCAATGGCTGGTCCGCGAGGTAGTCTTAGGCTCACGAGCTCTCCCCAATCTGTGACTGGGGGCAGCGGGTAAGGCGCGCCCGCGAGGCGGCGGCCGCTCTTTCGGCGACACGCCGCGAGTTGTTCCTCCACAAACGCCCGGGTGCCCAATACCGCCCCCTGCGTGAAATAACGCACCCGGCACCGCAGGACCTCTGCCAGTGGTAGTTGACCGCCCTCGGCAATCACCCGGCGGAAGTCCGCCTGGCTGATCGTAGCCCCTTTGTGTCTGGGGTCCGATCCGACGCTAAAGAGAATCTGCCGGTAAGCCGCCTGGACCCTGGTCCAATCGTTGTCTCCGAACAGTGAGCATAGTCCCTCCTGGGCCTCGCGTCCGCCGGCGACGGCTTCCCCATAGGCGCAAAATCGATAGTCCTTCGGGTCTCCCACCAATTGGGCCCGGACGCAGTTCAGGTCGATATAGGGGGCCATGCGCAACAGGACTGGCTGAACGCTCTCTGCCAGGACGCTGGTGAATCGTTGGGACCACAGGGTTCCATATCGGTTGTGGTTGCGATTAAACCAGATCGAGAATCGCTGCTTCAACAGCTGCATGAACGGCGAGACGTCTCCCATCAACGCCATCATCCGCTGGCGCCACGCCACACCGTGGGGATGCTGGGTCGCCAGCCATTGCTCGATAACCTCAATCCGGGCAGTCTGATGCCCGGTTGGTCGGGGGTACAGTACGCGATAGCGTCGCAGGAGCTCGGCATCGCTGAGCTCGGTTTTTTTCGGCACTCGGGTCAGGATATGGATGTGGTTTGAGAGGATAGTATAGTCGAATATATGGAGCCCGCAGAACTCGGATACCTGCCGCATTTGTTTGCGAAATACCTCCTTGGCCACGTCGTCGAAGAGGAACTCTCCGTTCACCGTGCGGGTAATGCAATGGTATGAGGCATCGCCAAGTTCTGGAGCGATTTTGATGCGGGGAGTTCTCACGCTGATCATAATAGCAACTGCGGCGCGCGGAACCGCACGCGGTCGCCATGCCCGAGGCTGTCCCTCCGGGTCCCTGGCTGATGCTCGCTGGCCTTTGCTCTGAGGCTGTCCCCGGGTAGAACGGTCCCCGGGTAGGACGTGCCCGGCGGAGCCCCGAGGCTGTCCCTGGGGTGCGGGGGGCAGCGGAGGCTTGCGGCGGGTGGGGGATTGGCTAAGTTGTGGCTTATCTATTCCCATGAACCCTTTGTTCACCCTCACCGAGGCGCAGAAGAAATTCTACCACGATAACGGCTACCTGATCGGGTTGCCGGCGATCTATACGCCGGAGGAAATGCGCCGGATCAATGCCGAGCTGCCGCCGCTGCTGGCCTTGCTCAAGCCGGGGGAGTCGACCAAGGATATCCGGGAGTGGCACGAGGAAAGCCTTTACCTTTACGACATCGCGATGAACCCGAAGATTCTCGACTTGGTGGAGGGAATTCTCGGACCCGATTTCTACCTCTGGGCCAGCAATTTCTTCATCAAGGATCCCCACACCACAGCCATCGTCGGGTGGCACCAGGACGCCTACTACTGGCCGATGGCGCCGCAGGGCCGTACGGTGACGGTCTGGCTGGCCTTTGACGACGTCGATGCGGAGAACGGCGCGATGAAGATCATCCCTGGTTCCCACGTGTCCGGCATCATCAAGCACAAGCGCTCAACCCAGACCGACTCCGTCCTCACCCTCGAGCTCGAGCGCGGGAGCTTCCGGGAGGACACCGCGGTGCAGTTCAGGCTCAAGGCCGGGGAAGTGTCCCTGCACGACGACCGCGCCGTGCACGGCTCGCCGGCGAATCCCTCGGACCGGCGCCGCGCCGGGCTGACCCTGCGCTACAGCACCACGGACGTGAAGAACGACCTCGGCGTGAACCCGAACTTCAAGGCCTACCTCGCGCGCGGAGCCGACGCGTTCCATCACAATCCCGAGGGACGGAAGCCGGCGCAACGCTACGGCCGCCCGGGTTTCAAGGCGGTCAGCGTGGAGGATGCCGCCCCGGTGCGCAGCTAGCGCGCAACGCCCCATGCCGCGTCTGGTCAACTCCGCCTCGGCGGACTTGGGCGCCTCGCTCATGTGCGCGGACCAGGGAAACCTGCGCGGCGCGGTGCGCGAGCTCGACCGCGCGGGCGTGGACTACTTCCATTTTGACGTGATGGACGGGAGTTTCGTCCCAAACTTCGCCCTGAGCTCCGACACGGTGCGGGCGCTGCGGGGCGACACGCGAAAACCCTTTGACGTCCACCTGATGGTCCGGCACCCCGAGCGCCACCTCGACCGATTCGTCGCGGCCGGCGCTGATTCGATCACGGTCCACGCCGAGGCGGCGGCGGACCTGCCCGGCGTCGTCGACCGCATCCGCCGGGCCGGCCGCCAGTCCGGGGTCGCGATCAATCCCGGGACGCCGGTCGCGGTGCTGGAGCCGGTGATCCGCGCCCTCGACCTGGTCTGCCTGATGTCGGTCGAGCCCGGGTTTGCGGGCCAGGCATTCGTCGAGCCGGTGATGGCGAAGCTGGACGCCCTGGCCACCCTGATCCTGGTCGCCGGCGCGCGGGCGAGGATCCAGGTCGACGGCAACGTCGGCCTGCCGCGCATCCCCGACCTGCTCGAGCGGGGCGCCTCCCTGCTCGTGGGGGGCACTTCGGCGATCTTCCGCCCCGGGGCGGCCCCGGCGGAGGAGGCCGGCCGCGTCCGGCGCGCGATCGACGCGCTCATGGCGCCTCAGCCCGTATGAACATCGCCGTGGTAGGCAGCATCATCGTCGACCTGGTGGCGCACGCCGAGCGGCCGCCCAACCGCAGCGAGACCGTGACGGGCGACTCGCTGCGCATCGTCGCGGGCGGCAAGGGAGCCAACCAGGCCGTGGTCTGTGCTCGGATGGGATGCGCGGTGAACCTCATTGGCGCGGTCGGCCAGGACGCCTTCGCGCAGATTGCGCTCGATTCACTGGCCCGGTTCGGCGTGGTCACCGACGGGATCCACCGGTCGAGCCGCGCCGCGACCGGCCTCGCCTTCATCGTGATCGACGCGGCTTCCGACAACACGATCCTTGTCCTGCGCGGGGCCAACGACGACCTGTCGGACGACCACCTCGACCGCATGGCGGACCGGATCACGGGCGCCGATGCGCTTCTGGTGCAGCTGGAGATGCCGTTGCCGACCGTGGAGCGGGCGATGCAGATCGCGCAGCGCGCCGGGGTGCCGATCCTGCTCGACCCCGCGCCGGCACGGCAGATCGCGGACCGGTTCCTGGGCATGGCCGACTTCATCACCCCCAACGAGCAGGAGACGAAGACCCTCACCGGGATCGACCCGGCAACCCCCGAGGCGGCGCGCGCGGCGGCCGCGGTACTGCACCAGCGGGGCGCCCGGAACGTCGTCGTCAAGCGCGGCCCGCACGGTTGCCTGGTCTCGGCCGGCGGGACCCAGACGGAGATCGCGGGCCGCCCAGTGCAGGCAGTGGACACCGTCGGAGCGGGCGACTGCTTTGCCGGGGCGATGATCAGCCGCTGGCTGGAAACCCGCGACCTGGTCGACGCCTGCCGCTTCGCCAACGCCGCCGCCGCGCTCAAGGTCCAGCGCCCAGGCGCGCAGTCGGGCATCCCGGCGCGCGCCGAAGTCGAGGCGCTGCTAAAATCTCACTGAGCGTCCCCGTGGCCGCCGTGCAGGATGCGCGCGGCCGCCTCCCATTGCGCCCGGGCCTCGCCCGGCCGGCCCACGGCGCGGAGCGCCAGCCCGTAATTGTAGCGGATCTGCGCGTTGTCCGCATTGAGCGCCACGGCCTGTTCAAAATGCGGGATCGCCTCGGCGGGCCGGCCCGCGACGCACAGCGCGATGGCCAGGTCGCTCTGGGCCTCGGCGTAGTCTGGCCGCAGGCGCACGGCGGCGGCGAAATGGTCGATCGCCTCGGGCAGCCGGTGCGACCCGACCAGCGCCAGGCCGAGATTGTACTGGGCGACGGCGGCGTCGGGATCGCGGTCGACGGTGGCGCCCCAGAAGGCGGCGTTGTCCGTGAAATCGCCCGCCGTAGCACGGCCCCCGACCGCCCAGGCGGCGATCGCGACCCCGACCGCGGCCAGCAGGGCCGCCCGGACCGACGAGGCGAGACCGCAAAATCGCGGAGAGCGGATGAAGGCATCGAGCCCCGCGACGCCCATGCCGATCAGGACGGCCAGCGGCAGGTAGGCGCGGGGCTCACTCGGGGCCAGGTGGACCGGAACCAGGCAGGCAAGGAAGTACGAGGCGATCGCCCCACTGTCCGCCGCGAGGCGGGAAAGGAAGCCCCCCGCCGCCGCGTCCGCGGTCGAATACGACCGCAGGCACATCGCCACGACGACAAACATGAGCATGGCCGCGAAGCAGGGCTCGATCGCCCGCCAGTCCGCCCGGGTGACCCGGCGGTGCCGCCACCAGGCATGGAGCACCAACAGGATCGGAAACAGCGCCGCCGACGCGTGGCAGAGCAGGGCGAGGACGAAGCAGGCGAAGGCGGCAAAATATTTCCGATTCCGAATCTCGAGTTCTGGATTTTCCGCCCACGCCAGCGCCGCCAGCAGCAGAAGCGGCAGGGCGAGCAGGCTGCCCGGCTCCGGGATCCTGGCCGCGGTTTCCACGGCGAGCGGATGCACGACCAGCGCCAGCCCGCCCAGCCAGGCCAGCCGGATGCCGGACTTTTGCAGCAGCCGCCAGAGCAGGACCGCGCCCAGCAGTAGGAGCCCGGCGTTGGCAAGATGGTAGCCGAGCGGATCCAGGCCGAAGAGCCGCCACTCGAGCCATTGGAGGCTGGTCCGCAGCGGGGAGTATTCCGGGTCCTGGGGGGCCAGCCAGATCTTCCACAGTCCGTCGGGGTCCCGCACGACGCCATTCTCCCCGAGAAAGGACCGGTCGCGCCCCAGCCAGTCGCCGTGCAGCGCCGGGGCGATCACCCAGAATCCGGCCAGCGCGATCAGCGCGGCCTGGAGCAGAACGAGACGTCGGGCTTTCATCGGTGGCGGCGGCGCGGCGTTCGTTTCATTGCCAACGAAACACGCTCATCACGCTGGAGTAGTCGTCGGTCCACACCGCCTGCCGGTCATTCCGGCGGCTCGGCCGCCAGCCCGGTTCGTGCGCGAGCGCCGCGATCTCGTCCGGCTGGCGGGCCATGACGAGCCACAGGGAAGGCGCCTTGCCCAGCTCCACCACCTCCCGTGCCGAGACATTGGTGTCGGCCCGGGTGACCGCGGTGAGATCCGCGTCGTGGGCGAGGTTGCCGAAGACCGGCTCCAGGTCGAGGTGCTGGTTCGAGATGTGAAACGCGAGCCGGCCGCCCGGCGCCAGCTTCCGCAGGTAAAGGGCCAGCGCCTCGCGGGTGACGAGGTGGATGGGGATCGCATCGGAACTGTAGGCGTCGATGATAATCAGGTCGAACTTCCCGTCCGGCTGGCCGACCAGGGAAAGCCGCGCGTCGCCCAGCACCACGTCGACCTGCGCCCACGAATCGCGCAGGAAGGAGAAGAACCGCGGGTCGCGGGCGATCTTCAGCACGACGGGATCGATCTCGAAATACGTCCAGGCCTGCCCGGGCTGTCCGTAGCTCGCAAGCGAGCCGGCGCCCAGGCCGACGACTGCCACCTGCTCCGCCTCGCCGCGGCCGTAGAGCGCGAGCACGTCGCCGATCGGCCCGGTGCGATAAAAATAGGCGAGGGCCTCGTGCCGTCGGGCTGGGTCGAGGCTCTGCATGCCGTGGGTGGTCTTGCCGTGGAGCAGGATGTGAAAGCGGCCGGTGGGGTCGAGCGTGACGCGATGAACGCCAAAGAAGCTGCGCTCGGCGAACAGCACCCGGCCGGTCCCGCCGTAATAGAGTTGCGCGGCCAGCAGGAGGGCGGCGACGCCCAGGGTGAAGCGGAGCGGGCGCCGCGAAAAGGAATAGCAGATCAGCGCCGGTCCGGCGAAGACGGCGCCCGGCGCCACCGCCGCGGTGAGGAGCGGCGTGGACTGGGCCGCCAGGACCAGGCCGATGGCGAGGAGAGCGAGCCCGGCGGGCCAGGCAATGTCGCTCACCGTGATCGAAGGGGGCAGGACGCGTATTTTGATGTCGGGCTTGTCCAGAGCGGAGTCGAGGGGCCGCGCGACATCAAAATACGCGTCCTGACCCCTTGGGAGGCAGACCGCGCAGGCGAGGATCAGGGTCAGCGGGTATTCCGCCACCGAATTGAAGATGAGCGGTGCCACGAGGGCGCTGAACACCCCGCCGAGCGCGCCGCCCAGGGAGATCCAGAGGTAGAACTCGGTGAGATGCGCCGCGGCCGGGCGGCTCGCCGCGAGTTCGCGGTGGCAGATCAGCGCGGCGACAAAGAACGTCACCAGGTGCAGCGCCATCAGCCACCCGATGGGCTGGGTGGCCCGCATGTTCATGACCAGGACCAGCGGCACGACCAGGAGCACCAGCGCGCGGCCCCAGACCTCCGCTGCCAGCAGCGGGCGGCGCGCGAAGGCGAGGATGAACGTGAGCAGATAGATCGCCATCGGGACGATCCAGAGCAGCGGCACCGGGGCGATTTCACTGGAGAGGTACAGGGTGACGCTGAGCAGCAGGCTGGACGGCACGAACGCGAGCAGGATCCAGCGCAAGCGTTGCGCCGCCGCGGGCTTCGCGGGTTTGCCGCGTTCGGAGGCGAGGGGAGCGGCTGGGCCGCCTCCGCCGCGGGACGCGGCTTCGGACGCGGCGCCACCGCCGGAGCGATGGCGACGGGTGGACCGCCAGAGCCAGGCCGCGCAGCCGGCCACCAGCAGGACGAAACATCCGTAGCCCCAGGCCCAGGCGCGGCTCTGCCGGGTGAGGGGGAGCGCCGGCTCGACCCAAAGGGGATAGCTCATCAGCGCGAGCATGCTGCCCACGTTGCTCGCGGCGTAGAGAAAGTAGGGGTCCGCCGCCTGCCGGTGCCGCGTCGCGGCAAACCAGGCCTGGACCACCGGGCTGGTCGTCGACACGGCGAAGAAGGGCAGCCCGACGCAGACCACCATCAGGCCCAGCAGCCAGGCGATCGGATTGCCCGGCGGCGGCGTCCAGCCCGCGGGAATCGCGATCGGCAGGATCGCGATCGGCAGCAGCAGGATGAGCAGGTGCAGGGCGGCCTGCCGCCGCACGCCCAGCCACGCCACGCTGGCGTGCGCATAGGCATAGCCCGCGAGCAGCGCCGCCTGGAAGAAAACCATCGCGGTGTTCCAAACCGCGGGGGAACCGCCGAGCAGCGGCAGCGCCATGCGCGCGAAGATCGGCTGGATGAAAAAAAGCAGCGCGGCGCTCGTGAAGATGGTGACGCCGTAAAGCGCGAGGATGCTCACGCCTCAAGCAATCGACGTCCGGCCATAAAATGCAATACCGGCCCTCCTCGGCGGCTTGCGCCCCGGCGGGCCAGGAGTCAACTCACCGCGGCGGGACGGCCGCCCTGGGTCGCCGCAGAAACATGTAGTTGGTCAGGAAGCTCAACCCCAGCACGCCGCCCAGGGTGCGGACGTTGCGCATCGCCCCGACGACCACGGAGAGCGGGCTGGCGGCCGGCTCGTGCACGCGGAAGAGCAGGAAGGCCCCGCCGAGCGCCAGCACCGGCTGGAGCAGGAAGCAGGCGTGATAGACCGCGAGGCTGTCGCTCCACCGGCCGAGCGCCCACTGCAGGAAAATCCCGCCCGCGATGGGGGCGATGGCCGCGAAGAGCGAGGTGATGGCCAGGTTGAATCCGATCGCCAGGTTCTTCGCCTCGAGCGGCAGCAGGCGGAGCAGGATCGTGAACTGCCCGAGGACGAAACCCGCGCTGGTCGCGCCGGCCCACAGCCACAGCAGATAGAGCATGAACTGGTTGGCGGGGATGATCAGGCACCAGAAAAAATTCGAGAGCTGCCAGAGCAGCAGGGAGACGATCATCACCGGCTTGTTGCCGTAGCGGTCGAGCAGCAGGCCCCAGGCCGGCATCGAGAGCGCCCCGCCGAGCTGCGACAGCGTCCCGGTGATCCCCACCTCGAACGCCGACATGTGGGTCTGGTCGAACATGAACACCTGGTAGAAAGGACCAAAGCAATTGGCGGCGAAGGACCAGACGCAGCCGAAGGCGATGAAGGCCAGGAGCGACCCGGAGCGGCGGAGGATGCCCAGCTGCCGGCGCACGGAAATCCCGCCCCCCTCCACCGGCCGGCCGCCGGGCGTCGGGCTGATCCACTGGCAGCGCAGCGAGACGACCCGCAGCACCGCCGCGCCCGCGATGATGGCCACGAAGGCCGGCACGGCATAGTGCCACCGGCCGACAATCCAGCCCGCCACCAGCAGGAAGACCAGCGTCGCAATCTGCAGCAGCCGGTTGCGCCGCCCGAAATATTTGCCCCGCAGCCGGGCGGGCACCCACTCCTGGATCCAGGAGTTCCAGGTCACGCCCATCACCGCCCCGAACAGGCTGGAGATGAAGAACCAGCCGATCAGCCAGCGGCCGGCGCGGGCGGGATCGTCGTGCGGCAGCCACGGCAGCATCACCCCCAGCGCGAGCCAGGTGCCGAGGTGGAGCGTGGCCGAGACAATCGTGAGCGTCTTGGCCGGGCGCCAGCGCGCCAGCGCGGGCATGGCGAAGATGTGCAGGAAATTGGCGATGAACGGGACGGCGGTGAACAGGCCGATCGTGGCATTGGACAGCGGAAAGGTCTTCGTCACCAGGGCGGTCAGGAACAGGTTGACCGGCAGGGACATCGTGACGATGGGGATCGCCATGATGCCGTCGGTGGTGGAGAGCACGAAGCTCCGGACCAGGTCGGCCTTGCGCGCCGTCATTCGTGGATCCAGACGCGCATCTCGCCTTCGCCGCGGTTGGCCCAGAGCGCATAGGGCACCGCCCGCAGCGGTGCCGGCGCGGTCGCGGGGATTGCGACCGAATAAAGGGTGTCGCCGGGCTGGGTGCGGACGCCTTCGGCCTCGAGCACGACGCAGCCGCCGAGAAGCGCCGGCTCGAACCGCGCGCGCAACGGTGCCCCCCGCGGCAGCGCCAGGGCGGCCAGATCAGGTCCGTGGTCCGCCTCCTCCAGGCAATAGACGACCGGTCCGCGGTGGAGGGCCACACAGCCGGTGTCGGCCGCCACGCGTGGATCCGCGCGCACCCGCTCGACGGGCATGGGCAGCGACAGCGCGACGGTGTCGCCCGGGCGCCAGGTCCGGGCCAGCGCCAGGTAGCCGTCGACGGTGTCCATCGGGACCGGCTCGCCGTTGACCGCAGCCCGGGCGCCGCGGCACCATCCCGGGATACGCAGCCTCAGGGTGAAGTCCACGGGCGCCGCGGCGTGGACGGCCAGCGCCACCTCGCCGTCCCACGGGTAGTCAGTGCGGAGTTCGAGCCGGACGGACGCCCCCTGGACGGTGAAATCGGCCCCGCCTTCCGCGTAGAGGTGCACCGCCAGGCCGTCCGGCCGCACGGTGTAGGCGTAGGCGCCGGCCGAGGCCAGCAGCCGTGCGATATTGGGCGGGCAGCACGCGCAGCCAAACCAGCCCACCCGCGTGGTCTTCACCGCGCGGCAATCGTAGCGGCGGCGAGCGACGGCCGGCTGGACCTCCAGCGGGTTGACGTAGAAAAAGCTCCGGCCGTCCAGCGCCATGCCGGCGAGGACGTTGTTGTACAGGGCCCGCTCCATCACGTCGCCAAACTCGCCGCGCAGATCCAGGTCCAGCATCCGGCGCGCGAAGAAGACCAGCCCGACCGAGGCGCAGGTTTCCGCGTAAGCGCGGTCGTTCGGCAGGTCGAAGCCTGCGGAGAATTTCTCGCCGCCGCTGCCGTCGGCACCGACGGCCCCCGTGACGTAGAGATGCCGCCGCACCATGGCGTCCCAGAGGGTCCGGCAGGCGCGGCCGAGCGCGGCGTCGCCGGCCTCCCGGGCCACGTCGGCCATGGCGGAATACAGGTACATGGCACGCACGGCGTGGCCCACCGGCTCCGTCTGCTCGGTCACCGGCCGGCCCGCCTGCCAGTAGTCCAGGCCGTCGGCGTAGGCGTAGTAGGGCGGCTGGGTCTCGCCGCGGCGGCGCGCCTCCGCCTCAAAATAGAGCGGGTGGCGTCCCCGCTGGTGGACGAACCACGCGGCCAGCCGCCCGTAGCGCGGCTCGCCCGCGGCCCGGCCCAGCTTGACCAGGGCAAGCTCCAGCTCCTCGTGTCCCGGGTAGCCGGGGATCTGGCCGGGCCCGGGCCCGAAGGTCCGATCGACCCTATCGGCGAGACGGCAGCACACGTCGAGCAGCGTGCGCTTGCCCGTGGCCGTGAAATGCGCGACGCCGGCCTCGATCAGGTGTCCCGCGCAGTACAGCTCGTGGTTGTCGCGCAGGTTGGCAAACCGCTGGTCGGGGGCGGCGAGCTGGATGTAGGTATTGAGGTAGCCATCGGGTTGCTGGGCGCGCGCGAGCGAGGCGATGATCCCGTCCACCGCCGCCTCCAGCGCCGGATCGGGCGCGGTGGCGAGCCGGTAGCTCGCGGCCTCGATCCACTTGGCGAGGTCCGAGTCCTGGAAGCAATGGCCATGGAAACGGCCCGCGATCTCGCCCGCGGCGATGCGGACGTTTTGCACCGCGCCGCTGCGCTCGGCCCCGGCGACCCGGTCATTCAGCGCCTCCCATTGGTAGGGCAGCATCACGCCGTGGACGAGGGCGATCCGGTCGGCGAGCAGCCCGCGGGTGAAGCGCACGCGGTTGAGGGGGAGCGAGGAATGCAGGGGCATGGTTTAAAAGCCGCTCCGGCGCGGCGGTCACGGATGGCGGAAGGTCAGGCGGTGGTTGAGATCGAGGGCGGCGCCGGGCGCGAGCTCCGGCCCGTGCTCCCGGCGGAGGGAGAAGGCGGCGAGCGGATAGCGGCGGCGCACGAACCAGGGGAGGGGACCGCCCGGGTTCTCAAAGCGGATGACCGCGCGCCGCAGGGTCTCGTCCGATTGCGCGTGCCACTCCATCCAGCGGGCCGGCGCCCCGTGCACCGCCGCCTCGCCCTCCCGTCCGCCTTCCGCGCAGACCCGGATCGTGTCGTCGCCATGCTCGTCGAGCAGCGCGCGCGCGCCGCGGAATTGGAGGCCGCTGTAGTGCGAGCCGGCGAGCCCGGCGGACTCATAGTGCCCGAAGGGCAGCACGCGGCCGGTGGCGTTGACCAGCCGGCTGCGCCAGTCGAGCGTCCAGCCGTCGGGCGCGACGGCGATCGCGAGTTCGCGGGTTTCCGTCAGGAGCGTCTCGCCGGTCTTCGCCGCCCGCCAATCGAGGGTGTGCCGGAGGCGCGCGGGCGCGAGCTCGAGCCAGGCCCGATGCCGCTGCTCGCCGTGGTCGTCGCGCCAGCGGTAGCCGTCGGCCGGGAGATAGGTCGGGCCGCCCCAGAAATTCACGCCGCCGACGCTGGTGAAGGTGAGGCTGAGCCCGTGATGCCAGGGATGGTCATTCGGTCGAAACCCGCTGAGCGTGTCGCCGGCGAGGGAATTGACGGGATGGGCGTAGGGCCGGGGGGCCTCCTGGGCCGGCGTGGCCGGCGCGTAGACGTAGTGCAGGAGGACGCCGGAGCCGGCGGAGATCGTGACCGCGCGCCCCGCCTCGTGCTGGAGTTGGAGGGACGGCGCCGTCACGGCAGCGGGAAAGTCTCCTCGAACCGGCCCCCCGCGAACGAGCGCCGCGCCCCGCCCGGGGCCGTGACGTCCACGGGCATGCCGGCGGGAGCGTGGATCGTCAGGACGAAGCGGCCCCCGCCGGCGCGCCAGGCGACCTCGATCGGCCCGTGCGGCGTGCAGACGCGGCCGGCCGCGTGATCCAGCCCGCAGCGATGCGGCGCGACCGACACCCGGGCGAAGCCCGGCTCGGTCGGCACGACCCCGAGGATCCCGGTGAGGAACTCGATCGCCGGATGGGCCGACCAGGCATGGCACATCGAGCGCCAGTAGGAATTCTCCTCGACGAAGGTCGACAGCCCGTAGGAGATGGATTCGTGCCAGGGCCCGAGGTACCGCGGCATCTCGTCGTAGCGGCCGCAGAGCCGCAGGGCGGCGAAGATGGCGTGCCAGCAGAAAAACGACCCGGGCGCCAGGGCCGGATCGAGCGGGAAGCGGGCGACGAGACGCGCGCGCTCGCGCGGCCCGGCCAGGCCCGCGACCACGGCCCAGGCATTGCCGTATTGGCTGACCTCGGGGCCGCCGGGTCGGTCGAAATAAAGCCCCTCCGCCTCACTCCACATCAGCGCGTGGAGCCGGGGCCGGAGGGAGGCCGCCTCGGCCGCGAGCGCCTCCGCCTCGGCCGCGTGCCCCAGTTGGCGCCCGATCCACGCCGCCTCGTCGAGGGCCACGATGTACTGGGACGCGATGATGGTCGTGGGACCGGAGTCGGCGCCGGGAACCACGCCGCGCGGCCACCAGGGGCACCAGTCCGTGATGTTCCAGTACGGCAGCGCCCCGGGCAGCCCCTGGGCGTCGGCGTGGCGGCGGAACCAGTCCAGCACGCTGCGCAACCCGGGCCACAGGTCCCGCACGGTCGCCAGGTCGCCGGAATAAAGCAGGTAGTCGCGCGCGGTGGTGATCCAGTGCAGCGACCAGCTGGGAATGATCTGGACCAGCCGCGACGGGTACCGGCTCTGGGTCAGCCCGTCGGACAGCCGGGACCAGTCGAACTGGTGCAGTTCCTGGCGGCTGAGCCGCGAATCGCCGGAGGTGAGAAGGCCGATCAGCGAGGTGATCATGCTGTCGCCGGCGTACTGCATCTGCTCGTAGTGGGGACCGTCCACGAAGGTCTCCTGGGAGCACAGCCGCATGGTGTGCAGCGCGACGGGCCAGATCCGGTCGAGCTGCGGGTCGGACGAAGCGAAGGCGGCCGTCATGTGATACGGGTAGGCGGTGAAGCGGTGGCCGAGGGCGCGCACGGTCATCGGGTCCGGGCCGACGTCGATCCGCACCCCGACAAACTGAAACGCCCGCCAGTGCCACGGCTCGAAGGTCGCGTCGCCCCCGGCCGGCTCCCAGAGATCGCTCCAGCCGGTGATCGCGCCCCGTCGATCGAAGGTCCAGCCGGTCGTTTCGTCGGCAAAGACGGAGGCGAGATTCGCCAGCGACTGGCGGTGGCCGAACAGCGCGGCCCCGGGCGTATCCCACGGCAGCCGCAGCGCCTCGGCATAGGTGAGCCGCACGACGCTGCCCGCGCCACCCGAGACGGCGCAGACGGGATAGGCCGTGGTCAGCGCGCCGACGTCGACCACCAGGTCGACCCGGGTGCCGGGCGCGAGCGTAAGCGGCCGCCCCCGCAGCACGAGATCCTGCCAGGCGGCGGGGGCATCGCTTCCCCCCGAGGCGAAGACGGCGGCGAATGGCCTGGCGTCCTCCTCGACCAGCGCCGGGATCATTCGCGGCACGAGGCCATAAGGACTGGTGGGATCGCGGCGGTTCTCCAACAGCTCGGCCCGGTACAGCACGCGAGCGGCCGCCCAGGTTCCGTCGTCGAAGGCGGAATCCGTCCATCCGGCCGGAATGAGCCCGGCCAGCCGGTGCTCGAAATAGCCATGGTATCCCTCGAAGCGGGTGTTCTCGTTCTGAAAGCGATACGCCCGGTCCACCGCCACCTTCCAGCCCGCGTCGGTGCGCAAGTCGTCGAGCACCGTCCCCGCCCCGTCGCGCAGCGCCCCCTCCAGCACAAATCCCCCGGCATAGGTCATGATCGATCCCGGCGCGCCGAGCTGCGCCGGATAGACGGCCACGCGGGACATGTCGAAAACCAGGGCGGCCAGGACGTTCGCGCCCGCCCGCAGATGCGGCGTGAGGTGGAAGGTGTCGTAGAACTGGTGATTCACGTCGCCCTTGGCCGGACCGCGCCCGATCAGCTTCCCATTGCAATAAAACAGGAAATGGCTGTCGGCCGAGACATGCACGGCGAGGGCGGAGGCGCGCGGGTCCGCCACGGAGAACGCCCGGCGAAAATAGCGCACCTGATAGTGGGAGGGGGACGACGCGTTGGGCGCCGGAACGCCGTGCGAGCCCTCGGCAGACCAGATCCAGGACGCTGATTGGACAAATGGCTTTGACATGGGTGGAGCCAGATTCAGCTGGTCATTTCGATTTTTTTAAACAGAAATTTATATGAAATTTCATGCGATGAAAACCAGCCGCGCCCGCCCCACGCCCCGCCTGATTCAATGTGCCACCGGTTGGTCGATGATCGGATGGCCGTCCGCCCGCCGACCCTGGAAAATGCCCCGTCAGCTCGCCGCAATCAAGGCGGCCGGATTTGACGGCGTCGCCTCGGGCATCTCGCCGGAGCTCAAGGCGGAGGCGGATCGACTTGGGCTGCTCGTGCTGGGCGGCATCTCGACCGGCAGCCTGGCGGAGGCTCTCCCGGCCCTCCGGACCTACCAATCCCTCGGCGTGCCCTTCATCAACGTCCAGTGGATGGACCACGATACCCCGCCGGCCGTGGCCGCGCGCGGGATCGTGCCGCTGTTCAAGGCCGGGCGAAAAATGGGTCTGAAGCTCCACCTCGAGACCCACCGCGACACCTCGACCGAGACCCCGGAGAAGTTTGAGGAGATTGTGCGGCTCTATCGGAAGGCGACGGGCGAGCCGATGCCGGTGACCTGGGATCACTCCCATTTTGCCGTTTCCAAGCATATGCTGCCGCCTGATTATGCGCGCCGGCTGCTGGCGTGGCCCGAATTGATCCAGCTTTCGCAGATTTTCCATTTGCGGCCTTTTAACAGCCAGCACTGCCAGGTGCCGGTGACGAACGGACACGGGCGCCTTACCCCGGAGTTTCGCGACTACGTCGCATTTGTCGAGGAGCTCTTCACGCTCTGGCTGCGCGGGCCCCGTCCGGGCGGAGAACTCTGGACCTGTCCCGAATTGGGCATGAGCCACGGCTACCATGTCAGCACGGACCCTCATCCGTGGCCGGACGCCCAGGTCGCACGGCGAGCTTACGCCGCCGCCTGGAAGCGCGCTTTGGCCCGAGTTTGACGTTTTCTTGACATTTTCAGGTCTTTCAGGTGTTTTTCTGAAAATTCAGCGTTTCTCCGTTACCCCTCTGTATGTCATTGCTGATAGCCGATATAGCACGTAAGGCCAGGGTTTCCCCCGCCACGGTCTCGCGCGTCATCAACCAGCCCCATCTGGTGGCGCCCACCCGTCTGCAGCAGGTGCGCAGTGCGATGAGCGACCTGGGCTATGTCCCCACGCCTCTCCACCACCGCCGCGGGCCGAAATCCCGCCTCCCGGCGGCCAAGAAGATCGCATTATGGTTCGTCGGCGCCCGGAAAAGCTCGAATTTCAACTGGTTTCAGGACCAATTGCTGCAGACCTACCACTCCAATGAGCGGCAGCGCGCAGACCTGAGCGTGGTTTTTTCGGATTCCCCGGATGACGTGCCGCGGGCGTTGGCGGAACGCGAGGTGGATGGAGTCATCATCCAGGGCATGGAACCCTCGCCGGCGGCGCTGGCCCGGCTGGGCGACCTGCCCTTTGTGTGGTTCATGACGCGCCGCACGAGCACCTTTGGCGGGGACTACGTGGAACCGGACAACGAGCTGAACGGCCGCATGGCCGCCGAATACCTCCGTCGCCGCCACTTCCAGACCGTCGCGGTGATCGCGGCCGATGTCGGATACAGCGCGGTGGCCTGGCGGGTGAGGGCCTTTACCGAGCACGCGCAGGCGCTGGGACTCACGGTGCACAGCATCCTGGGCAAGCCCAAGCCGGTGAGCTATCTCGAGGTGGCGCCGATCCACGAGGAAAGCGACTGGCTGGTGAAGCAGTTCATGCAATACACAGCGGAGCCAATCGGCGTCTATATCCCGGTGGACCATTTCTGCGGCTCGCTCTTCCGCTCCATGCGCGCCGCGGGGTTGCGGGCCGAGCGGGACTTCGAGGCCATCCTGGGCAACTACAATCCCATCATTTACCACAACCTCGACCATCTGCCCGCCGCCCTGGACATCAATCTGCCCGCGCTGGTGCGCAAGGTGGTCGATCACCTCGTGTGGCGTATCGACAATCCCAAGATGGACGGCCGCATCGGCATCACCGTGGCGCCGTCCCTGATTTCCGCTGTGACAATTTCCAAGCAGATGAGTGCTTGACATCTCATCCTCGACACCTTCTTGTCACCCGAAATTATAGCAAACCCCTTGCCGGCTACCTCTCCGACATTCGCATTTTGATACCCTTTACCGACGCCTGATTCTGCTCACACGGGATCAGGCCCAGGCAATGCATAACCATCCCTAACCAACCAGTATGAAACCGGAACATTCGTCATCGATAGGAAGATACCTGGCAATGTGCCTCGGCGTCCTGACTGTGGCTGCCGCCCCCATGGCGCACGCC
>Ga0302196_10000482_pt1 | contig 38721 bp, 26 predicted proteins | sample II_Bog_N1_3_FD_198794 | JGI IMG/M metagenome (GOLD analysis project Ga0302196, IMG submission 198794) | Peat permafrost microbial communities from Stordalen Mire near Abisko, Sweden - II_Bog_N1_3 | ecosystem: Environmental > Terrestrial > Soil > Wetlands > Peat | place: Sweden: Abisko...
GGGCGGCGAGGAGAATCCCGAGCGGCGCGCGGTGGGCCAGAAGCTCCCGGACGAGGAGCTGCTCGCCCGGGCGGCCGCGCGCCTGCCGCGGATCCTGGCCCTGGGGATCGTCGCGGTCCGCGACGCCGGGGACAAAAACGGCGTCGGGCTCGCCCTGCAGCGGGCCTACCGCGCGGCGCCGCGCGGCGCCACGCCCTACGTGGACAGCCCCGGGCCGGCCCTGTATCATCAGGGTCGTTACGGTTCCTTTATGGGCCGGCCGATCGAGGAGCACGCCTCGCTCGAGGCGGCGATCGCCGACCGCGTCGCGGGGGGCGCGCACCGGATCAAGCTGCTCGCCACCGGCATCATCAACTTCGAGAAGGGCGCGGTCACGGCCAAGCCGCCGATGCCCGCCGAGGAGCTGGTCCGGGCGGTCGCGGCCGCCCGCGCGCTGGGCCGGCAGACCTTCGCGCATTGCTCGGGCAACGACGGCGTGGCCAACTGCCTCGCCGGGGGCGTGGACTCGATCGAGCACGGCTTCTTCGTCGACGACGCCCAGCTGGCGCGGATGCGCGATGCCGACATCGCCTGGGTGCCGACCTTCGCCCCGGTGCAGTTCCAGGTGGACAAGGCGGCGCAGCTGGGGTGGAGCGACCTCATCCGCGGCAATCTCCAGCGCATCCTCGACGGCCACGCGGCGAGCCTGGCGCTGGCGGCGCGGCTGGGCGTGCGGATCGTCGCCGGCAGCGACGCCGGCTCCCACGGCGTGGCCCACGGGCACGGGTTCCTCCACGAGCTCGAGCTGATGGAGCGGGCCGGCCTGGGCGCCGGCTCGGTGCTGCGCGCCGCCACCGGGGCGGGCGGCGAGCGGCTCGGCTTCGCCGAGGACTTCGGCGTGCTGCGGGCCGGGGCCCGGGCGCGCTTCATCCTGACGGCCGCGCCGGTGCTCGAGAGCGTGGCGCGCCTGCGCTCCCCCCGCCTCGTCGTCTACGACGGCGCGGTCCACGCCGGCGGCGACGACCCGGGCCGGCCGGGCCTTTAGGCCCGGCGGCGCGTGCGCCGCGCAATTAGTGCGCCGGGTTGGGCAAACTCTGCGCAGTCCGGGGAGGTCCGGGGGTGTAGCCTGAGCGTCACTTCGGGACGGGTTCGTCCCCGCGCCCCTCCGCCTGATCGCACCCCGCCCGATGCAGCTGCCACGCATTCCACAGATTGTGCCAGACCACATAAAACGTGGGCCCGAGCGCGATCAGCGGGCTGCCGTAGGTCAGCGCGAGGAAAATGGTGAACGAGGTGTTTTTCTGACCGAGCGACTGGCTGCACTCCCGGCCGAATTCCCGGCCGCCGAGCACCCGGCCCAGGGTGAAATTGGCGGCGCAAACCGCCAGGGTGACCGCCGCGATCCGAAACACCTGGGGATGCGACAGGCCGGCCTCCGTCCGCAGGAAATGCGACGCCTCGGCGGTGACGAACAGGATAGCCGCCACCCAGAGGCCGAAGGAGACGCTGCGCAGGCGGGCCGGCCACGCCGCCGCTTCCGCATGAACCGCCCGGACCGCCCCGGCCAGCACCATGGGCAGGAAGACGACCACGCCGACGGTGCCGGAAATCCGGGCGAAGGCCGCCGGGGTGGCGTGCCCGAGCACGACCGGCAGGACCACCGGCATCAGGCAGGCGATGGCCAGGTTCGTGAGCAGGAACGCGGTGGTCGCGTAGGCCACCCGCCCCCGCAGCAGGCCGACGATCACCGGCGCCGCGGTGGCCGTGGGGCTGATGCCGGTGAAGAACGCGGCGAGCGCCACGTCCCGGCCTCCCGCCAGCCAGCCGGCGCCCCACGCCACCGCGCCCATCCCGAGGTTGGCCAGCAGCAGCCGGGCATGGCTGCGGTCGACGTGCTGATGCCACCGGCGCACCTCGAGGAAGACGAGGAAGAGCATCGCGACGATCAGCCAGCGCACGGCCCCGACCAGGACGTGGAGCTGCGGCACGAGCCCGCCCAGGCCGATGGCCAGCAGAATGGCGGCGACACGGGAGAAACCGGGCTTCATCCTCGACAGAGTCCGGAATTGGCGCCGCCGGTGTCAATGGCGGGCCGCACCCCGGAACCCCGCCCATGATGACCCCGCGCGAACGCATCCTGACCGCCGCCCGCCGCGGCCGCCCCGACCGGGTCCCGCTGGACATCTGGATGACCCCCGAGGTGCGCGACCGGCTGCAGGCGCATTTCGGCGTGGCGACCGAGCCCGAGGTGTGGCGCCGGCTGCACCTCGACAAGATCGTGGCGGTGTACCCGCGGTATGTCGGGCCGCCGGAGCGCCGGCTGCCCGGCGGCCTGCGCCAGGTTCCGCCGTGGTGGCACACCGTGCGCGAGGTGGACTACGGCACCGGCCACTACAGCGAGCCGGTGGGCTGGGCGCTCAAGGACGCCACGACCCTGGCGGAGCTGGAGGCCTTCGAGTGGCCGAGCGCCGACTGGTACGATTTCTCCACGATCGAGGCCCAGTGCGACGCGTGGCCGGAGCACGCCATCGAGGGCTGCTACGTGGCGCCGTTTTTCTGGCACAATCACCTGCGCGGGCTGGAACAGAGCTGCGTGGACCTGATTGCCGAGCCCGAGCTGACCGAGTTTATGCTCGAGCGGATCACCCGGCTCTGCTGGGACTACGCCAACCGGTTCTTCGAGGCCGGTCGCGGCAAGATCCACCTGACGCAGGTGACCGACGACTTCGGCTCCCAGCACGACCTGATGATCAGCGCCGAGTGCTACCGCCGCTGGTTCAAACCCCTGCAGAAAAGATTCATCGACCTCGCCCACCAGGCGGGCGCGCTGGTCATGCACCACGACGACGGGGCGATCCGGCGGATCATCCCCGACCTGGTCGAGCTCGGCGTGGACATGCTCAATCCCATCCAGCACGTCTGCCCGGGCATGGACATGGCCGGGCTGAAGCGGGACTTCGGCGGGGCGCTCAGCTTTCACGGCGGCGTGGACAACCAGGACGTCCTGCCGCACGGCAGCGTGGCGGACGTGCGGCGCGAGGTGCGCGACTGCCTGGCCACGCTCGGCGCCGGCGGCGGCTACATCCTCGCCCCCTGCCATAATATCCAGCCGGTCACCCCGACCGAGAACATCATCGCGATGTACGCGACCGCCTTTGCCGAGGGCGGCTACTGATCCCCCGGCCATGCGCTTCCACCGCGAGCCATATCTCGACCTCATGACCTTCGGCCCGTCGCCCCGGCCGATGTTCGTCGAGCTGTTTGGCCCGCTGGTCGGGCTGGAGGAGGAATGGCGGGCGCAGGGCGCGACCGAGGACGAGATCAACCTCACGGCGTTCGACTGGGACTACGTGCCGATCGTCGACTGCGGCGGCCACCCGCTGCCGCGCGGCCCGGCGCCCGTGACCCTGGAGGAGACGGCGGAGCGGCGGGTCCAGCGGGACTTCCTCGGGCGCACGCTGCTGCTGCTGAAAAAGACGGCGACCCACGCGCTCCCCATGGACTTCCCGGTGCAGACGATGGACGACTGGCGGCGGGTCAAGCCGTTCTACGAGTTCACGCCGGATCGGATCAACTGGGACGAAGTCGCGGCCGCGCGCCGCGCGCGCGAGGAGGGCGCGCTGATCCGCGCCTACATGCCGGGGGCCTTCGACATGCCCCGGGACCTGATGGGTGAGGAGGTCGCCTGCCTGTCCTACTACGAGCAACCCGAGCTGATGGCGGACATCATGGCCACGCTGCGCGACACCACCCGCCGGGTGCTCGAGCCGATCAGTGCGGCGCTGACGATCGACCAGCTGTCCGTCCACGAGGACTTCGCGGGCAAGTCCGGGCCGCTGGTCGGGCCCGCGCAGATCGCGGAGCATTTCGCGCCCTATTACCGCGCGATCTGGGAGCCGCTGGCGGAGCGGGGCGCGCGGCTCTTCCAGATGGACACCGACGGCAACATCAACGCGGTGATCCCCGCGTTGCTCGACTGCGGGATCAACTGCCTCTATCCGATGGAGCCCGCGGCGGGAATGGACGCCGTCGAGGTGCGGCGCACCTGCGGGCGAAAGCTGGCGATGCTCGGGGGCATCGACAAGCACGTGCTCCGCGGCGACCGGGCGGCGATCCGCCGGGAGCTGGAGTACAAGCTGTCGACCGCGCTGCGGACCGGCTGCGCGCTCGGGCTCGACCATCAGATCCCCAATGGCACGCCGCTCGCCCATTACCGCTACTACGTCGATCTCGGCCGCGAAATCCTCGGTTTGCCGCCGCGCGATCCCACTCACCGGGGCTGGGAGAGGATGGGGATGTGACGTGACTCCACGCGAACGCTTCATTTCCGCCCTCGAGCTCCGGCCGCTGACCGGGCGGGCTCGACGGCTTCGCGCTCGGCGCCGACTACTGTTTCAACACCGGGCCGTTCATGAGCCCGGCGCGGTTTTCCGAATTCGTCACGCCCTGCCTGGCCGAGCTCACCCGCGGCTACCGCGATCTGGGCTACTACGTGATCAAGCACACCGACGGCAACCTCATGCCGATCCTCGACCAGCTGGTGCAGACGGGACCCCACGCGCTGCACTCGCTCGACCCGCAGGGCGGGGTGGACATCGCCGAGGTCAAGCGGCGCTACGGCCGCCAGCTCTGCCTGATCGGCAACGTCCACTGCGGCATGCTCGACACGGGCGCGCCGGAGCAGATCCGGGAAGCGGCGAGCTACGCCCTGCGCCACGGCGGATTGCCGCAGCCGGTCAAATTGACCGGGGGGATAGGGGCGGGAGTTGAACAAATGGGGTTGCAGGGGATCAACTCATGTAGATTATGGGACTTCGTGCCCTATAGCAGGAAAATCCGCGTCCGGCCGTGGCTGGCGAGCCCGCTCGTGACGGAGGTGGGGACGCTGCAGCTGGCGGGGGCGCTGGAGGACGGGGTGGGGCTCGATCCGGCGGCCATGCGGGTTTTGGGAAGCTATGCCCTGATCTATATCCTGGCCGCGGACGGGTACTATGCCGACGCCAACGGGGTGCGGCGGGACCTCCGGGGGGGCGATGTCGTGCTGATCACGCCCGAGCTGGCGCACGCCTATGGCCCGAAGCCCGGCACCCGGTGGCGGCACCTCTATGCGGTCTTTTCCGGTCCGCAGTTCGACCTCTGGCGCCGGCAGGGGCTGCTCGACCCGGGCCGGCCGGTGTGGCGGGCGGAGCCGGTGGACTTCTGGGCGCGGCGCCTCGAGGAGGCGGTGCTGCCGGACGAGGGCCACGGGCACGCGGCGGCGCTGCGGACGCTGGGGCGGTTCCTGGAGGTGCTCGCCGCGCTGGCCGCGCTGCGCGACGCGGACGAGCACGACGCGCAAGAGGTCGCGTGGCTCGACGAGAGCCGGAGGCTGCTCGGGGGCGTGGAGGCGCGCGGCTGGCTCGCGCCGCAGGACGTCGCCCGGGAGGTGGGGCTGAACTACGAGAATTTCCGCAAGCAGTTCACCGTCCGGATCGGCATGTCCCCGGGGCGGTTCCAGATGCGCAAGCGGATCGAGCGCGCCCAGTCCGCGATCTACCACGGCGACCGCACGCTCAAGCAGCTCGCCGAGGAGCTGGAGTTCTGCGACGTCTTCCACTTCTCCAAGGCCTTCAAGCAGGTCGCCGGCGTCTCCCCCTCCACCTTCCGCCGCAAGGTCCGCGGCGGGTAAAAATGATTGGGGTGGGGGATCCGGCCGAAGGGGTCAGCACGCGGGTATTGCTATTGAGAACCATGGCGCAGACGCCCTCGCGGCCAATTTCCGGGAGCAACCACTCGAGAATCCCCGACACTTCCGCTTGTCCGAGCCCGCAGCAATGGTGAGCATCAGCATCCGCGTGCTGACCCCTCTGGGCAGTTCCCGCCCGGCCCGTGGGCTATCGCGTCGCGTGGTGGGCGGCGCAGAGTTCCATGATCTTGTCGGTCTGGCGGTAGCCGGCGTCCTCGGCGGACTCGCCCGGCGCGGCGCGGCCGGCCGCGAGGACGGCCTCCAGCTCGGCGACCAGCGGGTCCTCGGGGGGCAGCGGCTCGGAGTTGAGCTCGACGTTGGCCAGCGCGTAGTCGAGCCCGGCGCCGGCGGCGACGGTGAGGTAGGCCCGCTCCAGCGGGGCGCGGATCGACTTGGGCAGGCCGAAGGCGAAGTTGGACAGGCCGACGGAGAAATGCAGCCCCTTGAGCTGGGGGTCGGCGCGGCAGAGGCGCATGGTGTCGAGGCCGAGGTTGATGATGCCGTAGGTGTCGGCCGCGACGGGCGCGAGGCCCGGGTCCACGATGATGTCGTCGAGGGCGCGGTCGGCCTGGGACACCAGCATATCGGCGAAGATGCGCACGGTCGCGTGGGCCTCCTCGGCCTTGAGCGTCATCTCGGACCCGCCGGAAGCGCTGAAACGCTCGGAGGCCATCACGATGCACCGCATGTCGTGCTCCTTGATGAAGGCGATCATCTCGGGCAGCCGCTGGCGGGAGGCGGCCAGGGAGTTGTACACCGGCTTGCCGCGCGACCGGGCGCGGTCGTAGTGCGCCATCGCCACGTGCTGGTAGTCCAAGTTGGGATTGTCGAAGCTGAGCGGCACGTCGGTCACGGCCTGCAGGGCGGGCACGAGCCGGGGGAGAAAGGCGATCATCTCCTCCAGCGTCACCGAGACCCGCTGGGTGCCGTCGATATTGACGTTGAGCAGGACGGCGCCCTTGCCCGCCTGAAGCTGCGCGAGGTTCTGGTACCCCGCGACATCGCGCTTCTCCCACGCCGTGCGGGCGCGGGCGTAGGCATTGTTCATCAGTTCACCGATAACGTTGATCTTGGGAGCGGGCATGGGTGGTTGGGGTTGGAGAGGCGGCCGACGGCGTCGAGAAACTCGGCGGCGAGGGCAATGGACTTGAAGGGGGAACAGACGGCGAGCCACACCCCGTCGGGCCCGAGCTCGCGCAGGACGGCCAGCGCGTCGTCGCCGTCGTCCGCGAGGACCTGCACGGCCTTGCCGGCCCGGAGGCACCGGCGGTAGACGTCGAGCCAGCGGGCGGCCGGGCCGTGGCCGGCGCCGAAGACCCACTGCACGGCATCGAGCCGCGGCAGTTCCAGCACGAGGTCGAGGTGGTGCAGCGCCTGGGGCCCGTCGAGGTGAAAGATCGACCGCTCGAGCGGGGCCATCTCGAGCTCGATGGTGGGGCGGATGAATTCCCCGGCGATCCCGCGGGAGACCAGGCAGAGGAAATCGCAGCTCGGGACGTAGGCCGGACCGGGGTGCAGGTACGGGGTCCAGGTCGTGCCCGGCTGGCCGAGGGCGGTGAGCTGCCGATGCAGCCGGCCAAAGGCCTCCCCGTAGGCGCGGGCGGCGTGGAGGCTGGCGCGCCGGACGAGCTCCGGCTCGTCCACGAGGTCGAGGCAGAGGTCCTCGGGCCCGCGCAGGCCGGCGAGCAGGTCGAAGCTCCCGTGCAGGTCCGGCATGGCGATGTAAGAGCGGCCCGCAAAGCGCTCGGCGGCCCGCGTGATCATCGCCTCGATCGCCGTCCAGTAGGGGTTGGCGAAGTCGGGCGGGGACGCGATCATGCGCTCCCAGCCGGCGGGGTCGGGCACGGTGTGCTGGCACCAGCTCGTGTCCTCCCCGAACTCGAGCTCCGCGCCGAACAGCGTCGAAGTCAGGTCGGGGCCGACGTTGGGCATGAAGGACGGCACGTTGTCGCCCATGGGGGGATTCGCCTCCCACCGGGCGAGGGCGGACTCGACCTGGAACTCGACGTCGAGCCAGCGTTCCCGCAGGGAGGCGTGCCGCGAGCGCAGCCCCGGCGGGCCCTCCACCGCGAGGGTCACCGGCGGCCGGTCCAGGAGGCCACCCCGCCACCAGGCCGCGAAGCGGGCGCTGGAGGTGGCGAAGTCGAAGCGGTGGCGGGGGGGGATCATCGCGGTGAGGGGGTTACGCGGCCGCGCCGTTGAAGCCGCGGACGGCGTCCACCATGGCGACGAGGTTGGCGACGGGCGTGCGGGCCTGGATGTTGTGGATGGTGTTGAAGACGAAGCCGCCGCCGGGCGAGAACGCGCGCAGCCGGGCGGTGACCTCGGCGCCGACCTCCGCCGGCGTGCCGAAGGGCAGGGTGCGCTGCGTGTCCACGCCGCCGCCCCAGAAGACAATGCGATCGCCGAAGTCGGCCTTGAGGCGTGCGGGGTCCATGTCCTTCGCCGAGCATTGCACCGGATTGAGGATGTCGAAGCCGACGTCGATGAAGCGATCGATCAGCGGCCGGACCGCGCCGCAGGAGTGCTTGAAGGTTTTCCAGGGCGTGTGGCGGTGCACCCAGTCGTTGACCTGGCGATAGTAGGGGGCGAAGAGCTCGTCGAAGGTCGCGGGGGAGCAGAACTGCGAGTTCTGCGTCCCGAAATCCGTGCCGCAGACCACCAGCACGTCGACGGCGTCGCGGGCGAAACCGGCGAAGGTCGCGAGATTCTGCAGCGCGACCTCGCATTGCCGGGTGAAGACCTGGTGGACATAATCGCGGCGCTCGACCAGCGAGACATACCACTCGTCCACGTCGCGGATGCCGCGCGGGTGCTTGAGGAAGGCCCCCGGCACGAGCGCGATGTCGCCGAAGCTGCTGCCGCCCAGGCTGGCGGCAATCGAGCGCGTCCCGCCGCGCACCCGCTCCAGCTCCCCCCGCCAGTGCGCCAGGTCGGCGGGGGCCAGCGGCTGGAACTCCACGCAGTTGTCGGCGGGATCCAGGCGATCCTCGTCGATCGGCGGCTGGCGGATGATGGCGTCGAAGAAATAGCCGCCGGCGGGGAGGTGCCCGCTGGCCGGCGCGGAGGTGTCGCCCTCGGGAAACAGGTAGACGTCGCCCGCGGGCTCCTCGCGCGGGCGAAAGCCCTCGGGCACGAGCACGACCTGGCCCCACGGGGTGCGCCACTCATGCCAGCCCTCGTTGGGGAAACCGAACATCGTCTTCCGTCCCCGGATCCCCGTGCAGTCGACCCCCAGCGCGTCCGCGAGGTCGTCCTCGACCTCGCCGAGCATCTGGTACGGCTCGCGCACTTTCACCGGGTGCCGGGCCAGCCCGTAGTGCTCGCGCAGGGCCGCGACGCAGCTCACGTGCACGCCGGTGACGTTGGTGCTCCCGAAATCCACCGGCACCGGCCCGGATTGGTGGGCGAGCGCCCGCCGGACTTTTTCGCGGGAGGTCATGGGGACGGGGCGGCCGATCCGGCCCGGCGGGTGAGTTGCGCCCAGGCGTCCAGGCCGAAGAGTCTTTCCTTCAGGTCGAGGTAGTAGAGGTAGTCGCCGGGGTCGACGTTGGGCGGGCAGCGGTGGTCGCAGAACGGGATGAAGCCGCCGCGCGCCACGTGGGGGGCGAGCGACTCCAGCCAGCGGCAAATCTCGGGGCGGCTGCGGCCCAGGACCATCTTGTCCACGCCGCCCATGATGCGCAGCTCCGGCCCCCAGCGGTCGAGGGCGGCGCCGGGGTGGCCGGAGCCGTTGACCTCCCAGGGGAACATCGTGTTCACCCCGCCGGCGAGGAAGTGGGGAATGAGCGGCCGCACGTCGCCGTCGCAGTCGATCCACCAGAGGTCGACCCCGTGGGCGCGAAGCTTGGCGCTGATCCGTCGGTAGCGCGGCACGACGACGTCGCGGAAGAAACCGACCGAGACGAGCGGGCCGCTCTTGTAGCAGATGTCCTCCCAGCCGGAGGCGAAGTCGAAACGCACGTGCGGCAGGACGGCGTCGAGGAAATCCTCCACCAGCAGGCAGGAGGTCTCGACGATGTCCTCGACCATCTCCGGATAGTCATAGGCCGCGTAGGCCAGGCCCTCGACCGTCAGCATGTCGCGCACCTTGCCGATCATCGAGCCGGCGTAGACCCCGAGGGGATAGTCGCGGCCGGGCGGATGATCGCGGAGGATCGCGGCGACGTCGGGCCGGCGGTCGGGGTGATCGCGGTTGAAGCGCTCCGCCTTGATCCGGGCCCAGTCGTCGGGCGTCTTGACCGCGGCCTCGAGGTAGTGGGGGATGGTGTCGTGGCCATCGAGCGGCACCTCGGCGAGCAGCCCGTCGTAGTTGCGCACGACCCGGGTGGTCGCGGTGCGCGCGATCTCGTCCGGCGGGAAGACCGGGTGCATCCAGGGGCACCCCACCGTCTCGGTTCGGTCGAAGCTGAGGAAGCGGTCGGCCTCGGGGTTGCTGGCGATGCCATGGTCGCGGAACATCGGCCAGAGCTTGAAATTGTCGTCCCAGTAGCCGAACTCCATGTTGAAGCAGCGGTCCACCGGCTCGTGGTGGAGCTGGCGGCGAAACCGCTCGCGGTCGCTGAGCGGGCCGGGCCATTTCGGCAGGAACGGGGGCGGGGCGGTTTCAGTAGTCGCCATAACGGTCGATGAATCCGATGATGGCGCGGTAGGTGTCCCAGCTCACCTGCGGCGGGACCGAGTGGTCCGAGTGGTAGGCATAGCCGCGCGTAGCCATGCCGGCGGCGAACTTCGAGCGGATCTCCTCCTCGATCGCGGCGAGGTCGTTGGTCGCCATCTTCATGACGTCGATGTTGCCGAACATCGCCAAGCGGCTGCCGTGGGTCGGCGCGAAGGCGCGGATGTCCATCCCGGCCTTGGCCTCGATCGGCTGGAGGCAGTCGAAGCCGGCGCCGACATACAGGTCGAGCACGTCGCGGACGCAGCCGTCGGTGTGGTAGATCACGCGCATACCGCGCGCGTGGGCCCACTCCGCCATCCGGCGGTGGGCCGGCCAGACCAGCTCCCGGTACATCGCCGGCGAGCACAGGGTGGCATGGTTGTAGGCCATGTCGCCGTAGATCCACAGGCCGTCCGGCTGCACGCCCGCCGCCAGGACGCCCTCGAAGGAGCGGAGCACGACGTCGGTGTGCACGCGCACGATGTCGCGGATCCACTCCGGGTCCTCGATCATTCCGATGAGGCAGGCCTCGTCGCCGATCAGCCGGCGCAGGGCCTCGAAGCCCTCGACGCCCGCCAGGTGGGTCCAGCGCCCGAGGGCGCGGCCTTCCCGGAACTGCCGGACTGCGACCCGGGGGTCGAGGGGGCTGGGGGCGGCGAGCAGCGCGGGCCGGTAGACCTGCTCCCAGGCCTCGCGGCTGTCGCAGCCGAAGCTGATGTGCTCCGGGGTCCCGGAGCGGTGCTTCCAGAAGCGCGCGACGCCGCCCCAGGCGTCCCGCACCGTTTCGGTCTCGTGATCCTCGGCCAGGAGCTCGCGCCGGCCGGGAAAGACCATCGGCCAGGACCAGCAGATCGTGTGGAAGTCAGCGCCGAGGAGCCGGAAAACCTCGGTATGGTCCCCCGTGAGTCCCTCGCGCTGCCAGCGGGCGATCGTCTCCGGCCAGAAGGTGTCCTGGCGCGGCACCCGATCCTGCTCCTGGCGCGCGAACATGCGGTTCACGCGTTCGCACCCGGTCAGGGAGATGGTGGTCATGGCCGCACCCCATGGGTCCGGGCGCCCGGGGCGGCTCAGGCCGCCTCGGCGACAAGCTTCTTGGCGATGTCCACGGCGGTGCCGGCGTCGGCCGCGTATCCGTCCGCGCCGATGTCGTCCGCGAAAGCCTGCGTGATCGGCGCGCCGCCGATCATGATCCGGGTGTTGGGCAGGCCGGCGGCCTTGATGATGCGCACCGTCTCCTTCATCGCCGGCATCGTGGTGGTCAACAGGGCGGACAGGCCGACGATATGGGCCTGGTGCTCCTTGGCGGCCGCGAGATAGCGCTCGGGGCTCACGTTGGTGCCGAGGTCGACGACCGCGAAATTGGCGCCGCGCCACATCATCGAGATCAGATTCTTGCCGATGTCGTGCAGGTCGCCCTGGACCGTGCCGATGATCGCGGTGTATTTCGGCTTGATCCCCGCGGTGGCGAGCAGCGGCTCGAGGATCTTCAGCGCCTCCTTCATCGAGCGCGCGGCCACGAGCATCTCGGGCACGAAAATCTCGTTGCGCTTGAACTGCTCGCCGACGATCGCCATGCCGGGCACGAGGCCCCGCTCGACGATGTCCTGCGGGGGAAGGCCGGTCGCAAGGAGTTCCTGGGTGAGTCGCACGGTGTCGGTCCGTTTCCCGGCAGCCACGGCGGCGGTCAAATCGGCGAGTTGGGGCATGCGTATCTTGTAGGCCGGGTGCCGCGCGAAGTAAATGCGAACACCCCGATTTTTCCCCGGCATACATAAATATTCCCATTTAATACATGATGCCCGCGTTGTCTCGGGCCGGGGCCGGCCCAATCCTCATTCACAACCCACCGCGCCGGGCGCCCCTCGTCCCAGTTCCAATTTGTTCATCCGGGGGATCGCCGACGCGGCCCCCCGCATCAAAACCCGCCTGTACCTCGAAACGCCGGACGGCCCCGTCGAGCTCGGCCTCTCGCCCGGCGACACCCGCCGCCCGCTCTCCGAGCTGCTGGCCCGGCGCGGCCATCCGCTCAACACGCGCTGCGGCGGCCGCGGCCTGTGCGGCGGCTGCGAGGTCCGGCTGCGCGCGGGCGCGCTGCGCCGGCTGGCGGACGGCGCGGCGGTCGGGCCCGCGCCCGACGCGCCGCTGCGCTCCTGCCAGCTGGGGGTCGTGGAGGGGAGCGATGCGACGGTGACCGTGCCCGCGCGTTCGCTGCTGCGGCACGAGCCGGCGGTCGTGGCGGATTTCAAGATCAACGTCCCGTGGGCCTGCGACCCGCTGGACCCCGCGGCCCGCTTCGGCGCGGCGGTGGACGTCGGCACCACGACGGTGGCCCTGCTCCTCGCCGACCTCGCCTCGGGCCGGGTGCTGGCGGTGGCCTCGGCCTTCAACGCCCAGATCAAGTTTGGCGAGGACGTGCTCACGCGGATCGAGCTGTGCCACGACCATCCCGGCGCCGTGCGGCAGCTGCAGCAGGCGGTGGCGGCCGGGACCATCCAGCCCCTCCTGGTCGAGGCGTGCGCCACGGCCGGGATCGCCCCGGCCGACGTCGGCGTCATGGCCGTGGCGGCCAACACCACAATGCAGCACCTGCTGGCCGGGGTGGACCCGAGCCCGCTCGGGGTGCATCCGTTCCAGCCGGTGTTCCTGGAGCACCGCGCCTATCCGCCGGCCGAGCTCGGCCTCGCCTTCGGGGGCTCCCGGGCGAGGGTGCACCTCCTGCCGGGGCCCGCCGCCTACGTCGGGGCCGATCTCGCGGCCGGCCTGGTCGCGACGGGCATGCTTTATGACGAGGGGCCGTCGCTGCTGGTGGATGTGGGCACCAATGGCGAGATCATCGCCCGGGTGGGCGACCGTCTGGTCGGCTGCGCCACGGCCGCGGGCCCAGCCTTCGAGGGCGCGGGCCTGACCAGCGGCACCCGCGGGGTGCGGGGCGCGATTGAGCGCATCGCCCTCCAGTCCGCGCCCTTCGCGGTCGAGCTGGGCGTGATCGGCGGCGGCGCGCGGCCGATCGGCATCTGCGGCTCGGCCTACGTGGATTTCCTGTGGGAGGCGCGGCGCCGCGGCATCGTGCGGGGCAACGGGCGCTTCACCGACGAATTCGTGCGGCGGGCGGGCGCGGCGGTCCAGGCCGACGACTACGGCCGCAAGCTGCAGCTGCACGCCCGGGGCGTCTCGGGCCCGGTGTGGATCTCCGAGGCGGACGTCGCCCGCCTGCTCCAGGCCAAGGCCGCGATCGCCGCCGGGATCACGACCCTGCTGGGCCTGCTCGGGACCTCGGCGGCGGAGGTCCGGACGCTCTACCTGGCGGGCGGCTTCGGCCTGCACCTCTCGCTCGAGCACGCCATCGGCTGCGGGCTGCTGCCCGGCTTCACCCCCGCGCAGATCCAGGTCGTGGGCAACACTTCGCTCGGAGGCGCCTTCCTCGCGCTCAACGACCGCAGCCTGCTCGTGGAGATGGAGGCGGCCTGCGCCCGCCTCGAGACCGTGGAGCTCAACCTGCAACCCGGCTTCGAGGACGCCTACATCGACCAGCTGATGCTCCCATGAACCCACCCACCATCTCACTCCTGCCGCACGACCGCGAGGTCCTGCGCCCCCTCGCGGAACAGTTCGCCGCCATCGCCGCCCTGCCGGTGCACCGCGAGAAGGCGCGACTGTGGGGCAAGGTGAACGACCTGCGGAGCGAGCGCCCGATGGTGTGGATCACCGAGATCCCCTGGCACGAGCTGATCGAGGACAATGCCGAGCTGATGGTGCAGTGCCGCGCGCCCTGGGCGCGCGCGGTGGAGCTGGACCTGCGCCGCCAGCTCTACCAGTGGCGGCACATGCCGGTGGACATGATCTTCAGCGATTACGTGCCGTGTCCGATCGCCTGGTCGAGCACCGGCTTCGGCCTCAAGCGCCAGGGCGAGCTGCTGCCGATCACCGGCGGCGCCGGCATCTCCTCGCAGCATTTCGAGTCGCAGATCTCCTCGCTGGCCGACCTGCACAAGATCGCGGACCCGGTGGTGACGGTGGACCGCGCCGACACCGCGGCGCGGCTGGCGGCGATGACCGAGGCGTTCGGGGACATCATCCCGGTGCGGGAGAAGGGCCGCGACAACTACTGGTTCACGCCCTGGGACAACCTCGTGATGTGGTACGGGGTGCAGGAGGCGCTGCTCGACCTGATCGAGCAGCCCGAGGTCATCCACGGCGCGATCGAGCGCCTGGTCGACTGCTACCTGCTGGAGCTCGACCAGATGGTCGCGCTGAACCTGCTCGCCCTCAACCACAACAACTGCCGGATCGGCTCGGGCGCCTACGGCTACACCGCCGACCTGCCGCGCCCCGGCTTCGACCCCGCCCATCCGACCCCGGAGCATCTCTGGGGCTGCTCGAACGCGCAGATCTTCACCGAGGTTTCGCCCCAGATGCACTGGGAGTTCGCGCTGCAGCACGACCTGCGCTGGTTGGCGCGCTGGGGCCTGGTCTATTACGGTTGCTGCGAGGTGCTCGACACCAAGATGGAGATCCTCCGGCGCGTCCCGAACCTGCGCAAGGTCTCGATGAACTACCGCCTCCACCTCGAGCGCGCCGCCGCCGCGGTGGGGTCGGACTATGTCTTCAGCTACAAGCCGAATCCCGCCTGCTTCGCCACCGACAAGTGGGACCTGGACCAGGCCCGCGCCGAGCTCCGCCGCATGCTCGACTGCACCCGCGGCGGCCACGTCGAGATCGTCCTGAAGGACATTTCCACGGTGGCGCGCAAGCCCGAGCGGCTGTGGGCCTGGGCCGCGATGGCCCGGGAGCTCGTGGAGGGCGAGCGCTGACCCGCCATGGCCGCCGTCGCGAACTCAGGCCGCCGCGCCGTCCTCCGGACGGTGGTCCCGCGCGTAGGCGACCATCGCGCGCAGGTTTTCCGGCGGGGTGAGCGGCGAGATCTCGCAGCCCGCCCCGACGATGAAGTAGCGCCCGCAGATCGCGTGGCAGCGCCGGCAGGCCTCATAGACCCGCTCCGGCGTCCCCTGGAGCAGGTCGGTGATGGTGGAGACATTGCCGGCGAGCACGCGGGTCGGGCCGAGCTGGTCGCGCGCGAGCTGCAGGTTGGCGGGGAAGTCGATCTCGTAGATGTCCACCGGCAGCTCGGCCATGCGCGGGAAGAGCCGGTTGGTCCGCCCGCACATGTGCTGGCGGCGGAGGACGCCGGGGTGGCGGTCCCGCAGGGTCTCGAGCACGCGCCGCTGCTCGGGCCAGAGGAACTCCTCGTAGAGCGCGGGTCCGATCAGGCCGGCCGCCGCGTCGCTCATGCCGATGGTGTCGGCCCCGGCGGCGATCTGCGCCGGCGCGTACGCGATCGCGACGTCGGCGCAAAACGCCAGCAATTCGCGGGCAAAGCCCGGCTCGTCGATGAAGTCGAGCATGATCGTGTTCAGGCCGCGGAGTTCGGCGGCGAGGGCGAGCGGGCCCTCGATCCAGCCGACGATCGACATGCCCGGGCCGGCCGCCTGGCGCATGAGCTCGATGCTGGTCACGCGGTCGCGCATGCGCCCCGGCGCCAGCGGATCGGGCACGCGCAGGGTCTTCAGCCGCGCCGGATCCGCCAGCGCCGCCCGGTCCTCGTTGATCGCCGGCCCCTGGTCGGTGAACCAGTCCACGCTGCCCTCGCCGGCCAGGTCGATCACCTCGCGCGCCGGGTCGGAGCAGGTGAGCAGGCAGTCGAGGCCAAAGTCGGCCACGAGCTTGAGCTGGGCCTCGGCCATCCTCCTCCCATCCTTGGTGTAGTCGATGAACGGGATGCCCGCGTTCCGCGCGGAAAACATCATCGCCATCGGCTGGGCCGGCAGGTGGTCCACGGCCTCGCCGCGGATGACGCGGCGGACGCGCTCGATCGAAGTCATGCCCGGATTCTGCCTGGCGCCGGGGCGGGATTCAACCCCGGGGTGCCCTGGTTCCTGCGCATTATCTCTCCGACCCTGCGCATTTTTTGCCTCCCATGACTCCACTCGAACGTTTTAACGCCAGCATGAATTACCAGCCCGCCGACCGGGTGCCCAACCACGAGGTGGGCGTCTGGGCCCAGACCCGCCAGCGCTGGTCCGGGGAGGGCCTGCCGGTCGACGACCTGCACTGGGACTGGTTCACCGGGGACGCCCGCTGGGACCTGGACCCGCGCGAGTACATCGACGTGCGCTTCGACATGATGCCGCCCTACGAGGAGAAGGTCCTCAGCCGCGACGGGGAGACGGAGATCATCCAGGGCGCCAACGGGATCATCTCCAAGGCGCTCATCACCGGGGCGATCGGCGGGGCCCGGGCCAGCATGAACGAATACCTCAGCTTTCCCGTGACGACACCGGCGGACTTCCAGGAGATCAAGCGGCGCTACCGCCCCGGCTGCCCCGCGCGCTACCCGAACTACTGGGAGCAGTTTCAGCTGCCCGGCTGGGCGGCGCGCCAGCACCCGCTCGTCCTCGGCCGCAACTGCAGCACGGTGGGCTATTACTGGCGGGCGCGCGAGTGGATGGGCACGGAGAACCTGAGCTACGCCTGGTACGACGAACCGGCGATGCTGCACGAGATGATGGAATTCACCACCCAGTTCACGATCGAGACGGCGCGGCCGATCCTGGAGCGGGGCGTGCGGCCGGACTACGTCTTCATCAACGAGGACCTGAGCATGAAGAGCGGCCCGCTGCTCAGCCCCGACACCTATCGCGCCTTCATCCTCCCGGAGATGAAGAAGCTGGTCGCGTGGTTCAAGTCGGCCGGCGTCCGTTGGGTGATCGTGGACACCGACGGCAACTGCGAGCTGCTCATCCCGCATTTCCTGGAGGCGGGAGTGGATGCGATCTGGCCGCTCGAGCGCGCCTCCGGCATGGACCCCTTGGACATCCGCCGCAAGTTCGGGCGGGCGCTGCGCCTGTGGGGCGGGGTGGACAAGCGCGAGCTGGCGAAGGACTTTGCCGCGATCGACGCGCACCTGCGCACCTTCCGGCCGCTGATCGCCGAGGGCGGCTTCATTCCCACCGTGGACCACCTCGTCCCGCCCGACGTGCCCCTGGCCAATTTCGAGCATTACATCCGGCGCAAGCGCCAACTCCTGCGCGACGAGGCGTTTTGACCGGAACCGCCCCGCCATGAGCCGCCAACTTGCCCTCGACACCCTCGCCCTGAAACCCGGGCCGCGTTTCGCCCGCACCGAGTACAGCCTGGAATACCAGCGGGTCGGGGCGGCGTCCGAACGCTACGCCGACGCGCGCTCCCTTTACGCGCACTGGGACCTCGACTTCCTCTGGACCACCCAGGATGGGCTGCGCGGCGACTGGGGCCGCTGGGGCCGGGCGACCGACATGGGCCACGCGGAATACGCCTCCGGCGGCACCGACCTGCACGCCGCGGTGGACTGCCCGTTTCACACCGTCGAGGAGGTCTGGGCTTTCGACGCCGTCGCCGAATACGGCCTGCCCACCGCGGCGGAGCAGGTCGCCGCCTATGAGGCCTGGGTGGCCGAGAAGCGCCGGAACTTTCCCGACCAGTTCTGCCCCGGCGGCTACTACAAGTCGATCGTGTCCGGGGCGATCCAGGCCTTCGGCTGGGACATGCTGCTCGAGGCCGCGGCCGACCGCGACAAGATCGAGCGGGTCTTCGACGGGTTTTTCCGCCGCACCCTTTTCCACATGGAGGCGTGGGCGCAGACCAGCGTCGAGGCGGTGATCCAGCACGACGACTTCGTCTGGACCGCCGGGGCCTTCATGCGGCCCGAGATCTACCGCTCCGTGATCATCCCGCGCTACGCCGAGCTGTGGAAACCGCTGAAGCGCGCGGGCAAGAAGGTGCTCTTCTGCGCCGACGGCGATTTCCGCGAGTTTGCCGCCGACGTGGTGGCCGCCGGCGCCGACGGGCTGATCTTCGAGCCGGTGATGGAGTTCGGCGAGATGGTGGAAAAATTCGGCCAGACCACGGTGCTGGTCGGCAGCGCGGTGGACTGCCGCGACCTCACGTTCGGGTCCTGGGACACGGTGCGCGCCGCGATCGACCGCTCGCTCGCGCTGGCGCGCCGCTGCCGCGGGGTGATCCTGGCCACCGGCAATCACCTGCCGGCCAACATCCCCGGCCCGATGCTCGAGCAATACCGGGCCTACCTGCAGGAACACCGCCGCACCTGAGGGCCGCCGATGCGCTGGAACCGGGAGCAGTATCCCGATCTCATGACCTTCGGGGCCGCGCCGCCATCCGCCGCGAACTCGAGGCCAAGCTCATCCCCGCCCTGAGCTCGGGGGGCTGCGCCTTCGGCCTCGATCACCGCATTCCCAACGGCACGCCGCTGGAGAACTACCGCTTCTATGTCGCCCTCGGCCGCGAGATCCTCGGGCTGCCGCCGCTCGATCCCGCCCGCACCGGCTGGGGCCGCATGGCGATGTGAGTCCGGGGCTAGGCGGGCTGGGGCACCGGCGCGGTGCGGCCGAGGGCGGCGGCGGCGAGGCGCTGGCCGGAGGCGAGACAGGCCGAGAGCGACACGCCGTCGCGGCAGTTGCCGCCGATATGCAGCCCCGGCGCCGCGGCCTCGGCGGCGGCGCAGGCGGCCTCGAAGCGATCGTATCCGGTATTGTATTGGGGGATGGCCCGGGGATGCCGCCGGACGCTGCAGTACACCGGGTCGGCGCCCAGCCCCAGCCACTGGCCCATCTCCGCGGTCGCCAGTCGGACGAGGAATTCATCATCGAGCCGGGCCAGCTCGGGCTGGCGGGTGCCTCCGATGAAGGTGGTCAGGGCGACGTGGCCCGCGGGCGCGCGGCCGGGGAAGAGGGTACTGGAGAAGAGCGTGCCCAGGATGTGGCAGTTCTCCACCTTGGGGGCGAGGATCCCGAACCCGTTGAGCGGATGGAGCACGTCCTCGCGCCGAAAGCCGGTGAAGACCGAGGCGACGGGCGGATGCTCGATCTCGCCCAGCACGGCGAGCCCGCCGGGATGCGCCATGCCCTGGAAATTCAGGCGGCCCAGCGCGTCGCCCGGCAGGGCGCAGACCACGGCCGAGCAGCGCTCCTCCCGAACCTCGCCCCCGCGATCGTGGACGATCGTCCAGCCATCCTCATGGCGCCGCAGGGCGAGGATGCGCGTGCGCAGGCGCAGGGACCCGGCGACCGCCGCGGCGAGCGCGCGGGGCAGCTCCTCCAGGCCGTCCGCGAACGAGAAGATCCGGCCGGACGGTCCGCCGCTGGTGTTTTTCTTGCGCATCGCGCCGCGCAGGAGCGAGCCATGCTCCCTTTCCAGCGCCAGCAGTTTCGGAAAGGCGTGGCGGACCGACAGGCGATAGGGGTCCCCGGCGTAAACCCCGCCGACAAAGGGGTCGATGGCGTAGTCGAGAAACTCCCGCCCGAGCCGCCGGATGGTGAATTCCGCGACCGATTCACGGTCGGTGTGCTGGCCGCGGGAGCGGAAGAACTCGGCCGCCACGCCCAGTTTCGCCCGGGTAGAGAAGAGCCGGGTGCGCAGGAAGCCGCCGGGCGACGTCGGCACCGGCACGAGCCGGCCTTTTTTGACGATGTAACGGTTCTTCGCTGCGTCCGCGGCGTAGAGCCGCCGGGGGGAGAGGTGGAGCGCCTCGATCATGTCCGCGAGCCCGGGCGGGCCCTCCAGGATGGAGTTGGGCCCGGACTCGTGCAGCCAGCCGTCGCGGCGGATCGACTCGATCACCCCGCCGGCGCGGCCCGAGGCCTCGAAGACCACCACGGCGGCCCCCGCCCGCTGGAGATGCCACGCCGCGCTCAGCCCCGTGATGCCGGCGCCGATCACGGCGATCGGAGCGGCGCCCGTCGGGGGCGTGGTCGCTGGACTGATCTGAATCATGTCCGGAGAGGATACCAGAGGCGCGGCGCCCCGGCTTCGCGACTCTTGTCCGGAACGCCGCACATTTTGACCACCCTCCCGGTCAATGGACCAGCCGCGACACCATCGCGTAAATGATCAGGACGAGCAGGAGCAGGCCGCCGGCCACGGCCAGGAACCCGAAGGCCTTGGCGAAGGGCTTGCGCGCCTTCCACTTCGCCGGCATGGCGTGGAGGTTGAGCCGCCCGGCCGCCAGCAGCCGGTCGTACCACTTCCGCCGCTCGTGCATCAGCTCGGTCTGGGAAATCGCGCCCGAGAAGATGACCGTATCCATGGGGAAGCGCTCGACCCGGAAGTGGGTGTTGAAGAAGTGGACGGTGAAGATGAACCCGGCGGCGAGCAGCGCCTCGTCGGAGTGGATCAGCAGCGAGACGTTGACCATCCAGCCCGGCAGGAAGTGCGCAAAGAACTTGGGGAACCACATGATCAGGCCCGAGACGCCGATCATGAACACGCCCCAGAAGACCGCCATGTAGTCGAACTTCTCCCAGTAGGTCCAGCGGTCGAACTGCGGCTTGGGCCCGCGCCCGAAGAACCACTTGGTGTGGGCGATGAAGTCGCGGACATCCTGCCAGGAGGGCACCAGGGAGTCCGGCCCGAAGATGGCCCCGAAGATCCGCCGGAGCGAGTAGCGCCCGGTCGCCGGATCGCGCACCGCGCCCCGCTTCCGCCACAGCTTGATCGCGAGCGAGGTCAGGTGGAGGGCGAAGTAGCCGAAGGTCACGATCGCGCCCAGGCGGTGCAGCTCGCGGGCATGGTCGACGCCGCCGAGCAGGGAGAAGATCATCCTCGCCCAGTGCGTGTAGTAGAACTTCAGCGGCATGCCGGTGAGGACGAGCAGCAGGAAGCTGGTGACGACCAGCATGTGGAGGAAGCGATCGTAGGCGGTGAACCGGGTGACCACCTCCGGGTCGGTCCGCGCCCGGGCGGCCGCCTCGCGGTAGGCCTTGGAGTCATTGAGGTAGAGCCGGGACGAGCGCCAGAGCCAGAGGGCGGTGTGCAGGCCGAAGAAGGCAAACACGCCGAGGAGCAGCCCGGTCATCGCGAGGAAGACGGCGTGAAACAGCGGGTAGTGCACCTGGTCCAACGGGTCGGCGTGCGGCCGGTATTCGGTGAAGCTCACGCCGACGCCCGGATGGCATTGCTGGCAGGTGTTGACGATGTGGGCCGGGGCGAGGAGCGAGCGGGGATCGGTCGGCGGGAACACGTTGTGGGCGCCGTGGCAGTCGTAGCAGGCCGCCACCTTCACATCGGATACTTCGCCCGGGCGGGCCAGCGCCATCGCCTTGCCGTGATAGGTGTCGCGATAGTTGGCCAGGCGGTCCTGGTGGCACTTGCCGCAGATCTGGTCGCTCGCGGCCTTGAACTGGGTGGTCTGCGGCTGCTGGATCTGGTGGGCGGTGTGGCAGTCGATGCAGACCGGCGCCTTGACGTTGCCCGCGGCGAGGGCGGTTCCGTGGATGCTGGTCCGGTAGGTGGCCTCGATCTTGGGATGGCACTCGCCGCAGGTGACGGCGATGTTGGCATGGTTGGTCCTCGAGCTCTGGTCGACGCTGCGCTTGATGTCGTGCACCCCGTGGCAGTCGTTGCACGAAGGGGCGAATTGATTGTTGTTCCGGAGCAGCGCCTTGCCGTGGATGCTGTCGCGATAGTAATCGGCGGTGTGCGGATTCATCCGGTAGGCCGCGATCAGCTTCGGGTCGCTGTGGCAGACCGCGCAGGTCTCGGGCAGGTTGCGCTTGGCGACCGGCGAGTCCGCATGCTTGACCGGCACCATCTCATGCGGGTTGCCGTGGCAGCTCAGGCAGGTGGCCGCCGCGGACACGCCCATCGCATTGCTCATGCCATGGATGCTGCCGGCGTAGGCCTTGGCCTCGGCCGCATGGCACTTGGCACAATCCACCAGCGGCAGCTTGTCGTCGTGGGGCACCTCGCGGATGGTGGAGTGGCAGTCGACGCACTGGAGCCCCCCGTGCACCGAATGGGTGAAGGGGTCGGAGCGGATCGTCTCGATCGCGGGGTTGGAATCGTCGTCGCTGCTGGTCTTCAGGGTCAATGCCGGCTTTTCGTGGCAGGCGAGACAGTCGCTGTTCGGCACGGCCGCGCGCGCCGCGGACGCCCAGGCGCAGGCCAGCACCGCCAGCCCGGCGTGAAAGAATGGGGTCCTGCTCATGGGTGGCATTCTAGGCCTCCGGCGGGCATCAGCCTCGCCGCTTCTTGCCGGATTGCGTGCAGAAATTGCGGCGACTCTCCTGCATTTCCAGTGACTCCCGCGCCATAATGGGCACGCTGGTCGGCCCTAAGATGGTCCCGAAGCAGCGCCCACCTCAACCGCCGCTGATCGCATCGTGGTCGGAGTGGATCGCCATCGGTTTGGCGATCGCCGCCGTGTTCTCGTTTTATTACTGGACGGCCGCGACCAGCGACGGACTCCCTCCCCCGGGAAAAGGGTATTATTCCGACTATTACAGCCTTTTGGTCCATGGTTTCCTCAAGGGGCACCTCTATCTGGATGTCCCCACGAGTCCCGCGATGCTCGCCGCGCGCGATCCCTATGACCCGGCCGTGTGGAACCGCCTCGGCTGGATGGCCGACACGAGCTACTTTCACGGGAGATACTACCTCTACTTTGGCGTGGGTCCGGCGGTCGCCTTCCTACTGCCCTACCGTTTGATCACGGGCGGGGATCTTTGGCTGGGTACCGCGGGGACGCTCATCGCGACCCTGGCCTTTTGCTCGCTGGCGGCCTTGTGGCTGAGAATCCGCCGGGACCATTTTCCCCGCAGCGGGAGCGTGGTGGCCATTGGCACTCTTTTGGCGCTGGGAGGTGCGACGGGGCTCCTGGCGATCCTGCGCCGGCCTTATATTTACGAAGTTCCCATTGTTACCGGATGTCTCTTCAGCACGCTGATGCTGCATTGCTTGTATTCGGCCGCCGTTTCACCTCGGGAGCGGCGATGGATGGCGACAGCGGGGCTTTGCCTGGGCCTGGCCGTCGCTTCCCGCCCGCCGCTGCTCCTTGCGGCCCTCGCCCCCGTGTGGACCCTGGGGTGCCTGCTGAGGCGCGGCCGGCGGCCAGGCGGCCACCCGGCCCTGAATATAGCAGCGGCATCCGGCCGCTTACCTCGGAGGTGGTGCGGCACCGCACTCGCATTCGGGCTGTCCTTCGGAGTAATCTTCGCCGGGACGCTGATCTACAACTACGAGCGCTTCGGCAATTTCCTGGAGTTCGGCATCCACTACCAGCTCACCGATCCGCCGGCGGCGCAGCGGATCATGGTGAGCACCTCCTATTTCTGGTTTAACCTGAAACTTTACTACACCGCGGGCCTCGCCTGGTCGCGCCATTTTCCCCTGGCCGGGATCATCCCGCCTGCGACCTGGCCCAGGGGCTACCTCCTGTCGGAGGCGGTCTATGGTCAGCTGAAATACACCCCGGTGATCTGGTTCGCACTGGCCTGCCCGCTGGCGCTGGGGCGCCGCCGCGGCGTCGAGCCGGGCAATTTGGCGATGATCGTCGGGGTGATCCTCCTGGCGTATCTCGGGCCGGGACTGTTCGACCCCTGCTTCGAGGCTTCCGCGATTCGATATACGGTTGATTTCATGCCCAGTCTGGTCCTGGCGGCCGCGATCGGGGCCCTGGCCCTGGTTCAGGTCTGCCGGACATCAACCGGCAAGAATATCGTCCGATCCTTGTGGCTCATGGCCGCGGTCGTCTCCGCCGGCGTGGCCGCGATTGTCAGCATCCCCCTGGAGGGCAGCCTGGTCCTGCACCGGGGCAATGCCTACAATGAACGCGTGGCCCGGGTATTGAATCTCCCGGCCTTCTGGTACGAGGGCGCCCGGGGCTGGCGCTATGGCCCGATCACATGGCGGTTGGAGTTGATATCGAAGCCTCCCGGCACGGTGGAGAAGCTCGCGGAGTCGCCTGATTCGACGCTGTCGGTTGAATATCTCGCGGACAACCGGCTGCGCCTGGGGCTGAGCTTGGACGAACGGGGCGAGACCCTCTGGAGCGAGGTCGTGGGAGGGGAGCCCGGCCGCGTCCATACCCTCTCCGCCGCCTACGGTTCGCTCTATCCCGCCGCCGACCACCCCTACTATCTCAGGGAGCCGTACTCCGCCCTCGCGCGTTCGACCATCGCGCTCTCCTGGGATGGTCGCGTCATCCTCGAGGGTTTTGATTCGCTCGGGCCGGTGGATTGCCGGGACCTTCGCGTGGCGGACGGCTCGCCGCGGCCCGGATGGTTTTCCGGGCGGATCTCGGCAGTCGGGCGCGACGAATTCGCGGTGCCCGACCTCCGGCCGCATTTCGCCCCGGCGGCCCTGCGTTGCGCCATCCCCCCGTATCGCAACACCGAGCGGTGGCCCCTGATCTCCGCGGGATCGCCCGGCCGGGGTGATCTCCTTTTTCTCGAAACCGAATCCAGTCGAACGGCCCGGTTCGGCTATTACTCCGCCGGCTCGCCTTTGGAGTTCAGCCCCCTTCTGCCGCTGGCAGCCGGAGCGACCTGGGAGGGCACGGTGCAAATGGAACAACTCGCGCCGTCCGGACGCACCGGTGGTCCCGCGCGACCCCTGGTGATCGAGCAAGGCGGCCGTATTCTATGGCTCGACACCGTCGCCTATCATCCCTGCGGTCCGAGCCAGGTGCGCATGGGCGAAAATCAAGTGGTGCCGGCGTACGGTGCCCCCACCTGGCCCGGCGGCATCAGGTTGGTAGAGACAAAACGCCGGCTGGCGCCCGCGACCACGCGCGACTGCCTTTTGCTCAGGGTCGTGTTCCCGACCAATCCCAGCTGGGGGCTGAGGGAGCCCATCCTGACCACGGGAACCCCGGGAGCCTCCGACAGCATCACCGTCCTGCACTATGGCGGTGGCGCCGGACGCTTTGTCCTCGAACACTCCGGAGCGCCCAGCCGGGAAGGCCCGATCATCGGGCAGCTCGACCACCAGGCGCTGCACGACATTGAAATCATCACGCCGGTTTTCGCCCTCGATCGCGGAACCCGCCAACCGATGCGCGGTACCATCAGCGTCCGCATGGATAATCAGGAGGTGCTGCGCTATGACGCCGAGCTTTATCCCGCGCCGCTCGGAGCAACGGCGGTGGGCGCGTACGGCAGCGGGGGCTCCCCTGACAGTCGATTCGCCGGCGCCATCCTGTCTCAGCGCTGGGTGAGCCCGGCATCCGACCTGTCCGATCCGCCATAGGGTCCGCAAAAAAACACGCTGCTTCCGACAAGAAATGAGAGGGGATAGCCGTTGCGACTTTCCCGGGGGTGGGCCAGGTTATACCGCCGTGCTCGACACCCCCTTCATCGACTCGCTGCTCCTGCGGGCCTTCCGCTTCCGGACGCGGGGATTTCTCAAGATGGAGGATGACGCGGGGGCGATGCCCCCGGTGCCGCGCGCCGGCGCCGGGTACCTTTACCTGCACGTGCCGTTCTGCGAGGTGCTGTGCCCCTTCTGCTCGTTTCACCGCGTCCAGCACAATCACGGCCTGGCGCGCGCCTACTTTCATTCGCTGCGGGAAGAAGTCCGCCGCTACCACGCAGCCGGATTCAAGTTCACCGGGGCCTACTTTGGCGGCGGAACGCCGACGACGGAGCCGGGTGAGCTGGTGGAGACGATCGCGCTGGTCCGGGAGCTGTTTGGTATCAGCAACGTCTCGGTGGAGACCAACCCGAAGGACCTGCGGCCCGCGATCCTCGAGCCCCTGCGGGCGGCGGGGGTCACCCGGTTGTCCGTCGGGGTGCAAAGCTTCGACGACCGCCTGCTCCAGGACATGGAGCGGTTCGAGAAATACGGCAGCTCCGCCCAGGTCCAGGCGCAGATCCAGGCCGTGGCCGGGTTCTTCCCGACCCTGAACATCGACATGATTTTCAACCAGCCGCACCAGAGCCTGGAGTCGCTGGAGCGCGACATCGCGATCATCCGCGGGCTCGGGGCGAACCAGGTCTCATTTTATCCGCTGATGAGCGCCCACACCGTCCAGCGCCGGATGGTCGACGCCATGGGCGCGCCGGACCGGCGGCGCCTGGGCCAGTTCTACCGGGCCATCCTGGCGGGCCTGAAGGGCGACTTCACGCCATCGTCGGCCTGGTGCTTCACGCGCCACGGGCACGGGATCGACGAGTACATCATCGAGGCCGACCACTACGTCGGGGTGGGCAGCGGGGCCTTCAGCTTCCTGGATGGGACGCTCTACGCGACCACTTTCTCCCTGCAGACCTACGAGCGGCGGATTGCCGGGGGATTGACCGGGATCACCAGCCGGCACCGGCTGAGCGAGGGCGATGTGATGCGCTATTCATTGCTGATGAAGATGTTCAGCCTGAGGCTGGACCGCGCCTGGGCGGAACGGCATTACGGGCCCCGGTTTTTCCGGCGGGTCTGGGGGGAGCTGCGCACGCTCGAATGGCTGGGCGCCGCCCGGCGCGACCCGACCGGCTGGCAGCTGACCGAGCGGGGGATGTACTGGCTGCTGCTGATGATGTCGGCTTTCTTCGAGTCGGTCAGCGATTATCGCGACGCGATGCGGGCCCACGTCCACGACGAATTGCACGAGGCCGACACGATCTGCGTGCCCTCGACCCCCGGTGCGGCCAAGACGCCCGTTTGAGGCGGGCGACAGATGTGGACAAGATACGCGCAGTCGATGCCAACCCTCGCGCAGCCGAGCGGGTGATTTCCTGCTAGGCTGGGATCTGCCTAAACCAAACTTTTCCGCATGAGCGATCCCACTCCAACCGTCCCCGCCGCCCCCGCCCGCCCGGTGTCCGTCTGGCGCAACTGGATCACGTTCGCCGGCACGGTGGTCGCCGTAGCGGCGCTGTTCGCCTTCCTGCTGCTCTTCACGATCGACCTGTCCGGCCGGGGAGCCCAGAACCCCTATCTCGGGATCCTGACCTACCTGGTCGCGCCGGGCTTCCTGATCCTGGGACTGGTGCTGGTCCTGGGCGGCGCCTGGCACGAGCGCAGCCGGCGGGCCAAGCGGCCGGATTCCCCGGTGCCGCATGTGGCAATCGACCTGTCCCGCCCCCGCGACCGCCGGATCCTGACCTGGTTCGTGCTGGGCTCGATGAGCTTTCTCATGCTCACCGCGGTCGGGAGCTACCAGACGTTCCAATACACCGAGTCGGTCCAGTTCTGCGGCGAGGTCTGCCACACCGTGATGCAGCCCGAATTCACCGCGTACCAGCACGGCTCCCACGCGCGGGTCGCCTGCGTCGAGTGCCACATCGGCTCGGGCGCGACCTGGTTCGTGAAGGCGAAGATCAGCGGCACCTATCAGGTCTACGCCGTGCTCTTCAACAAGTACGACCACCCGATCCCCACCCCGGTGAAGAACCTGCGGCCGGCCCGGGAGACCTGCCTCCAGTGCCACTGGCCGGAGAAGTACTCGGGCAGCATCGAGCGGACCTACCATCACTTCCTCTCGGACCCCGCGAACACCCCCTACACGGTGCGGATGCTGGTGCACGTCGGCGGCGGCAGCCCGGAGAACGGCCCGGTCGGAGGCATCCACTGGCACATGCTGGTTTCCAACAAGGTCGAGTACTATGCGAGCGATGCGCAGCGCCAGACGATCCCGTGGATCCGGCGGACGGCGGCCGACGGCACCGTGACGGTCTATCGCTCGCCCGACTTCAAGGGCGAGCCCAACCCCAAGGACATCCGCCGGATGGACTGCATGGATTGCCACAACCGGCCCGCCCACAAGTTTGCCACGCCGAACGATGCGGTGGATGAGGACATGTACCTCGGCCGGATCGACAAGTCCCTGGCCTCGATCAAGCACAACGCGGTCGACCTGCTGACCAAGCCCTATCCCACCGAGGCGGCGGCCGACGCGGCCCTGGCCAAGGGGTTGCGCGCCCAATATCCCGGCGCGGCGAAGCTGAATGACACGATAGCCGCCGTGCAGGCGATCTACCGGGGCAATTTCTTTCCGCTGATGAACGCCGACTGGAGCAAGTATCCCGACAATGTCGGCCACCTCGATTCGGGCGGCTGCTTCCGCTGCCACGATGGCAAGCACCAGATGGTCGGCGCCGGCAAGAGCGTGCTGACCAACGATTGCAACACCTGCCACACCATCCTCGCCCAAGGCGCGGGCGCCGACCTCGCCAAGCTCAGCCCCGAGGGGGCGGAGTTCAAGCATCCCTCCACCGACATCAACGGCATGGGCCTGCAATGCGCCGATTGCCATAACGGCAAGAACCAGGACAACTGACGCCATGATCCTTCCCGGTGAAATTCCCGGCGCGCCGGCCGCCCCCCTGGATCTCGACCTGATCCGGAAGTATTCCGTGGCCGGCCCGCGGTACACCTCCTATCCGCCGGCCACGCGTTTCGTGACCGACCTCGCCCCGGCGGCCATCGACGCGGCGATCGCGGCGGACAACCGGCCGGGCGCCGGCCCGCTCTCGCTCTACTTTCACCTCCCGTTCTGTGAGTCGCTCTGCTGGTACTGCGGCTGCAACACCATCATCACCCGCCGCCGCAGCGCCGCCGCCGAGTACCTCGAGGATCTCCGCCGCGAGGTGGCGCTGACCGCGCCGCGCATCGCCCCCGGCCGGCAGGTGACGCAGATCCACTTCGGGGGCGGCACGCCGACGTTTTTCCCGCCGGAGGTGCTGGCCCGGCTCGGCCTGCTCATCGCCGAAAATTTCACGGTCGATCCGAAGGCCGAGTTTGGCGTGGAGATCGACCCGCGGCGGCTGACTGCCGCGCATGTGGAGGCGCTGCGCGCGATGGGCGTCAACCGGGCGTCCCTGGGCGTGCAGGACACCGACCCCGCGGTCCAGATCGCGATCCATCGCTGGCAGCCCTCCGTCCAGACCCGCCAGGCCTTTGCGTGGCTGCGGGCCGCCGGGCTGCGCTCCGTCAGCGTGGACCTGATCTACGGCCTGCCGAAGCAGACGGCGGAGTCGTTTGGCCGGACGATCGACGAGGTGCTCGCCCTCGGGCCCGACCGGCTCTCGGTGTTCAGTTACGCCCACGTGCCCTGGCTCAAGCCGGCCCAGCGCATCTTCGAGACCCGCGGGGAGCTGCCGCTGCCGGAGGCGAAGCTGGCGATGTCCGCGGTCGCCCATGACAAGCTGACCGCGGCGGGCTACGTCGACATCGGGCTGGACCACTACGCCCGGCCGGACGACGAGCTGGCCCTGGCCCAGCGCGGCGGGACGCTCCAGCGCAATTTCCAGGGGTATAGCACGGCCGGCGGGGCGTCGCTTTACGGCTTCGGCGTCTCGTCGATCTCCTCGACCGACGATAGCTACCGCCAGAATTTCAAGGAGCTCAAGCAATGGAAGGCGGCGCTCGACGCCGACCGGCTCCCGGTGGAGCGCGGGCTGATTCTCACCGCGGAGGATCGGCGGCGGCGGGCCGTGATCATGGGCCTGATGTGCGACCGTCTGCTGGACTACGGGGCCCTGAACGACGAATTCGGCGGCGACGCCGCCAAGGATTACGCCGCCGAGATCGCCGGCCTGGCCGACCTCGAGGCGGAGGGCCTGCTGGTCCGGTCGGAGAAAGGCATCGAGGTCCTCCCGCGCGGCGTCCCGATCCTGCGCGTCATCGCCATGCGCTTCGACGCCACCTTCTCCCCCGCCGCCGGCCGCCACTCCCAGACGATCTAAAGCGAGCACTCATTCGCTCGGGAAGGGAGCCTTCCCGATCTCATTTGGCCACTACTATATTTTCGATTGGCTCGGTGCGACGGCGGACTGATTGCGGGATCTGGCTCGGGTGAAAATGAGGGAGACGATCAGGAGGACGGTGCCGAGGAAGAGAAAGGAGAGGATACGGTGGAGGGGGCCGAGGCGGTTGATGCCGACGATGCCGAGGTAGAAGGCGGTGAAGAGCAGGGTGGCGTGGCCCATCCAGCGGTATTTGGGGTTCCGCACAATCAGGTTCATCCCGTAGTAGAACAGCGCCACGCCCACCCACGCGAACCCGACATACGCCCCCGGGACCAGATGGTAGAGCGCGTAGGGCAGCACCACCAGCGCGCTCACCAGGTAGGCGTTGCGCATCAGCTCGGTTTTCAGCTCGAGCCGGTCCCGCTGCCAGTTGAGCAGCCGGGCCGTCACCAGCGCCACCACGCCGAAAGCCAGGCTGATCCCGGTCTCCACCTGCGCGAGCGCCATGTAGGCGATTACAATCGCGGCATAGATCAGGAAGTTGGCCACGACAATGAAGCGCGACTGGAACCAGATCGCCGTCGCCACCACCACCAGGCTTTGCAGCGACAGCCAGATGAACACCTCCGGCACCTCGGAGGCCTTGATGATTGCGAAGCTGAGGGCGAGATAGCCCGTCATGGCGTACAGGAACGTCGCCACCCGGCTGCGCTCCCGCACCCAGAACGCCACGGCCAGGGCGAGAAAGACGAGCGAGGCCGCTCCCTGCGCCGCCGCAAAGATCGGACCGAATGACGCCAGGCTGTGGAAGAGGAACAAGCTATAGGCCGCGCCGCAGTTGAAGAGGGCGCCCAGGTTGGCGACGGCATCCTCGGCCCCCCGGTCGCGCCGGCCCGCCGAGCCGGCCGCGAGGATGACGGCGATCGCCAGGAGAAAGCCCAGGCTGGTCGGGGGCGCCGCGGCGGCAACCCGGCCCGGCAGCGGGTTGCCGACGGCCCACAGCAGGTAGGTGGCATAGGTCAGGCCGATGCCGACGAGGGTAAACGCGGGCCAGCCGTACCGGCGGCGGATGGCGACCGCCTTGGCGGCCAGGACGGTCAGGGCAACCAGCACAAACCAGGGGGAGCCGACCGCGAGGGCCGTGGCATAGCCGGTCGCGAGGGCCAGGCCCGTCAGCCAGGGCGACTTCCAGCGGATCGCCAGCGCCAGGTTCAGCGCGACGGCCAGGACGAGCAAGGTCGCCTCCGCCGGGGAGCCGGCGCCGAGGGCGGGCCGATCGCCGAAAAAGCCCAGGCGCAGCGTCGCAAAATACAGCAGCGCCATGGCCGCGCCGCGGAGATTGGCGGAGATCAGCTCGAAGGTGCGGCGCGCGGCCCAGGCCAGGAGGAAAAAGGCGGCCGCGACGCCATAGCCGAGCAGCGGGGGCACAAACGCCGGCAGCCCGGCGAAGGGAAGCGAGAGGGCGAAGGCGGCGCCGAGCGCCAGGACGAGGATGCCGACGATCGCGAACCACTTCTGGCCGACGGCAAATTCGAGCTCGCCCTCCGGACGCGGAACGGCGCCGGGGTGTTCCCCGGCGCCGGCTGTTTCCGTCTCCAGCTGGAGGTAGCGCTCAACACGGGCGAGCCGCGCTTCGACCCGGGCCAGTTTCTCCGCCGTGGTCTCGCCCGGAGAAAGCTGGCTGGAACCGTCCATCGCGCCTCACAGCGAGTAGGTGAGGGAGATGTAGGCCAGCGGGCCGCGGTAGTTGGTGAAGCCGCCGGTCGTCTCGTCGTCGAGGTGGAGGTAACCGATCTTGCAGTCGCCGATCAGCTTGTCGCTGAACTTGTGCTTCAGGCCGATGGTGACGCTGTCCTCGAGGAAGCTTGCCCCATAGGGCTGGCCGCCGGCCGCGATCTGGGGATTGTAGTTGTCCGCCTTGGTCGAGATCCCCTGGAGCTGGATGTCGTCCAGCTTGTCGAGGACGAAGCCGACGAGGCCGCTGCTCGTGATATAGTTGTTGTTCGCGTTCTGGATCGGCGTCGGGATGTTGGTCGTCGCGGAGACCACAACCACCGGATAGGCGGTCTGGATGTAATTGTAAACGACGTTGATATTGCCCTGGACATAGATGCGCGTGGTCGGCGCCCAGTCCACCGTCTCGCTGATCAGCTGGCCGCTCGCCTTGCCGGACGTGACCTCGTTGTTGGATCCGCCGGTCACGGTGTTGCCGGTCACCGACATCATCCCGTATTGGGGTTGATAGCGGGTGCTGAAGGTCAGCTCGGGCAGGGGCTTGATGATGACGCTCAGCTTCACGCCGGTGAAGGTGTAGCCATTCACATAGAGCGCGCCGTAGCTGGCGGTGCCGATGATGTCGTTGGACCCGACGAAGTCATTCTGGTGATCCTTGCGGAAGACCTCGGCGCGGAAGGTGAACTGGTTGGAGGCGTTCCAGTTGGCGCCGACCTTGACGTCCTGGTCGGTCTCGTTCGCGTCCTGGAAGAACGTGTTCGCGAGTGACGCGGCCGCCATGGTGGTGGCGCCCGTGCCGGGGATGGTGATGTCGGCGAAGGGATTGATCCAGTGCTGGTGGTCGCGGTCCAGCCGGTCGTCGTAGGTGAAATAGAACGAGAGGCGGTCGAAGCCGAGGTACTGGAGATTGAACTCGGGCGTCGCCACGTGGTCGACGTAGTGCGAGTAGGTCACATCGTCGGAGGTCGTGATGTTCGCGGCCGTGACCGTCTTGGCGGTCGCGGACAGCGAGGTCGTGGTGAAGCCGCCGGCGGAGGAGGTCACGTTGGCCTCGTCGCGAAAGGCCAGCTCGGCCAGCCAATCCTGGGTCGGCGTGAGCTTGAGGCTGACGTTGCCGACATAGTCGTCGAACTTCGATCCGCCGTAGATGCCGGTGGCCGTGTTCGTCGCGTAGATCGCGTTCGCCGTGGAGCTGTAGGAAGGCGTGATCCAGCTGCCCCCGTCGGCGCTGGTCAGATGCAGGTAGGTCAGGCCCGTGTCGATGCCGACCTTGCTGCTGGCCTTGGTCTCGGTCTGGTTGATGACCTGGAAGCTGGTCGAACGGGTCAGCTCCTGGTCGTCCTGGACCGTCACGGTGGGATCGGCGATCACGGTCGAATTTGGGTACCGGACGTAGTCCCGCGAGTCATTGTTGTTCACCGTGTTGATGCTCGCCGTCAGGATCTCGGTCGTGGCTCCGACCTTGTCCGTCATGGCGCCCTGCACGATATCGTGGTGCTCGTCGAGGAGCAGGACATTGGGCGCGATATACGGGGTGTTGGCCGGGACGGCCGTGCCCGTGATCACGCCCGCCTTGATGACCGCGTCGGGATTGATCTCGGGCGCCCACTCGGAGGAGTCCTTCATGCCGGTCCGGATCTCGTCGCGGAAGGTGAAGGTGAAGGACGGCCCGGTATCCTTGGCCAGCTTGAGGGTGGCCCAGAACGAACTGCGATCGACGTGGAGCGACTCGGGATCGAACGCCTGGAATTGATCGGCGAGGGGAAAGAAACCGCCCACACCATCATAGAAGGTGCGGAAGCGCTTGTACCCCACTTCGAGGGAGCCGATGCCGTCCTTGGACAGATCGAACGTGCCGAGGTAGTCGTCGGTGCCCTCCAGGGCGTGGCCGTTGACCGTCGCGGTGGTCGTGTCGTTGAGGTCCTTGGAGTAGAAGAGGTCCTCGATGCCGACGGCGCCGGTGGCCGGCGTGCCGTTGTGGCTGGCGAAGGAGGACTTGTCCCCGGTGACCGAGGCGTCCTGCCCGGTGACCTTGATATAGCTGTCGAAGGTCGGAAAGGCGTCAGCCTGGGCCGGCGCGTCGTCGGCCGCGGCCCGGATCCCGGGAATGGTGAGTGCGGCGCCAGCACAGATCAGGCTGGCGCTGCGCCGAACGTGGCGGAGGAGAGTATTCATGGTAGTGGTGCAATTGAAGGTGAGGTGGCTTAGGGGCGAAGGGAGGCGTTCACGTTGGAGCCGTGCACGTCCTCGTGGCAGCCGGCGGACCAGCAGGTGCCTTCCGACAGGCGGGAGCCGATCGCGTTGGCGTGGGCGCCGCCGCTCTTGTAGCCGCCGATGTTGAATCCGGGGGCGAGTTCGGCGAGATGGCAGCGGAGGCAGAGGTTGGCATCCCGGGCGACCAGCATCTTGTCGTTGACCGTGCCGTGCGGGTTGTGGCAGGCCGTGCAGCCTTCCTCGCGGATGGCGCCATGCTGATAGACATAGGGTCCGGCCTGCTGCGTGTGGCAGCGGAGGCAGGTCTGGGTCTGGTTTTCCAGGGCCGCGCCGCCGCCGCGGATCGCGCTGCCCTTGTGCACGTCATGGCAGTCGACGCAGGTCACCTGGCCCGCCAGCACCGGATGGGTGTGGGGAAGGCTGAACTCGCCGCGCTTGTCGAGATGGCACTGGAAGCAGGCCTCGGGCGACTTCTTCGGATTGATGATGGTGCCGAGCTTGCCGCCCGACTCCACGTGCAGGCTGCCCGGGCCGTGGCAGGCTTCGCAGCCGGTGTCGCCGACCTTGGCGTCCGCGAGCTTGAGCCGGGCGTGGGTCGAGCCGGCGAAGTGGCCGGTTTCATCGGCGTGGCATTGGGCGCAGGCCTTGCTGCCCACAGACGTGGCGCCCGGTGTTCCCGCGCCCGGGGCGACCACGATGCGGTCGACGGTGACGCAGGAGATGAGGAGGAGCGACCAAAGCGCGCAGCCTCCGAAGAGAATTCGATTGGTGGACCAACGGGGTGTGGTGTTCATGGCGGTGATAAATCTTTCGCCACATTCTGCACCATCCCGGAGCTTCCATCTGCGCATTCCTTGGCGAGAATGGCGCATCGGTTGATCCCGGTGGCGGTCGCCGCCGGCGCTCTCACTGCAATCGGCGCGCAAGTTTCCGCAAGAATTGCGCAAGCTTTGCTTTCGACAAATCGGCGCCCCGGCGGCAGCGTTACCGGACGTTGGCGGCCACCCGGAAAAGCCGGCCGCCAGCAACCCTCCGCGATGAAATCCAACCCTTCCCCGACTCAACGCCGGATGACCCGCCTCCTGTTGGCGGGAGTTGTTTCCGGTCTGGCCGCGTGCAGGGACAAGGACATCACGGCTTATCGGATCCCCAAGGATCCCGACGCCGATCAGGTCCAGGCCGCGCCGGCGGCTGCCCCCGTTCCGAGCGCTTCACCCGCCGTGCGGTGGGTGGCGCCGGCCGGCTGGCAGTCGCAGCCCGCGACCGGCATGCGCGCAGCGACCTTCCTGGTGACGGGCGCCGCGGGCGCCACGGCGGATGTTTCCGTGGTGTCGTTTCCCGGCATGGGTGGCGATGACCTGGCCAACATCAACCGGTGGCGCAACCAGGTGAAGCTGCCTCCGATCACCGGCGCCGACCTGGCCGGTCAAACCCAGGGCGTGACCACGGCCGCGGGGGCCTTCGTCACCGCTGATCTGGCGGGCGACGTCCCCGGCAAGGGCGCGACGCGGATCCTGGGCGCCTGGCTCCGGCAGCCGGATCATGTTTGGTTCTTCAAGATGATAGGGCCCTCCGATCTCGTGGAGTCCCAGAAGGCGGCCTTCCTCAGCTTCCTTCAGTCGGTTAATCTGGCGGTCGGGGCGGCGGATGGCACCCCGCTGGCCCAGAATCTTCCCGGCGCGGCCAACACCAACGACCTGCCGCGCGGCGGCGGGATGGATTCCGTGCCGGTGCAGTCCGCCGCCGGAGCCTCCCTGCTTTGGCAGGCGCCGGCTGGCTGGCAGAACCAGCCCGGCAACGCCATGCGCAAGGGCAGCTACGCCGTGGGCGGGGGCGCCGAGGTGGCCATCACGGCCTTCCCGGGCGATGTCGGAGGCATCCTGGCCAACGTCAACCGGTGGCGGGGGCAGGCCGGCCTGGATCCGGTCGACGACGCCGGGCTCGCCCAAGCCACGACCGCGATCGATGCCAACGGACTCCATATCATAGTGGTCGATGCCGAGGGCGGCGCGACGGCCATCGTCGCCGGGCAGGTGCCCTGGAACGGCGGCACCTGGTTTTTCAAGCTGACCGGGCCGACCGCCGCGGTGGCCAAGGCGAAACCCGCCTTCCTGGACTTCCTCAACACGGTACGCACTCCCTGAGGCCGATGCCCCCCGCCCGCCAGAACCCGCTCGCCCTGTTCACGTCGCTTCGGCTGACCGTGGTGCTGCTGCTCCTCTCCATCGTCCTGGTTTTCGCCGCGACCATCGACCAGGTGCATCTCGGCGTCTGGGGCGTGCAGGAGAAGTATTTCCGCTCCTTCTTTGTCTTTCTCAAAGTCCCGGGCACCGCCTTTTTCTTTCCGGTGTTTCCCGGCGGTTACCTGCTGGGCGGGGTGCTGATCGTCAACCTGATCGCGGCTCACATCTACCGGTTCCGGTTCTCGTGGAAGCAGTCGGGCATCTGGCTGACGCACGTCGGCCTGATCCTGCTGTTGGCCGGCGAAGGGCTGTCCGGGATGCTGCAGGAGGACAACCAGATGCGGATCGATGTCGGCCAGACCCGCCGGTACTCCGAGAGTTTTCGCGAAAACGAGCTGGCGATCATCGAGATCACCCACCCGGACTACGACCAGGTGGTGTCGATCCCGACCGAACTCCTCACCGGGGATAACGGGCTGCAGCATCCGCTGCTGCCCTTTGTCGTGAAGCCGGTGGCCTACTATCCCAACGCCACGCTGCTGATGCATTTCCAGGTGCCCAATGCGCCGCCCAGCCTGGCGACGGCGGGAGAGGGCGACGACATCGTGGTCACGCCGGTCCCGGTGACGACCAAGCCGGATGAAGTGAACGCGCCGACCGGCTACGTCCAGCTGGTCGGGCCGGACGGCCCGCTCGCGACGGTCCTGGTTTCGGCCCTGCTCTCGCAGCCGGAGGCCTTCACCTATCAGGGCCGGACCTGGCTCTTCTCCCTGCGGGCGAAGCGCGACTACCTGCCGTTTGCCATCACGCTGGAAAAGTTCACCCACGACATCTACCCGGGCACCGACATTCCGCGGGACTTTGCCAGCACGATCCGGCTGCGCAGCGACGACGGCCGCGACGACCGCGTGGTGCGCATCTTCATGAACAACCCGCTGCGCTTCGGCGGCCGCGCCTTCTACCAGGCGGGCTATGCCAACAACGATCGCACCACCGTGCTGCAGGTCGTGCGCAACCCGAGCTGGCGGATCCCCTACGTGTCCTGCGCCCTGATCCTCCTCGGCCTGGTCATCCAGTTCGGCCTCCATCTTTTCGCGTTCTTCCGGCGCCGCCTGCGCGGCTCCGCCGGGCGCCCGGTTCCGGGAGGGGCGGCGCCATGAAGGGGCGGTACCTGGCCTCCGGGGTCCTCCTGCTCGCGCTGGCGTGGGTCGCCGCCACCCTGGTCCCGCGCGGCAATTCCGGCGCCTTCGACCTGGCCGGCTTCGGCCGGCTGCCGGTGCTGGCCGATGGCCGCATCAAGCCGATGGATACGATCGCCCGCACCGGCCTGCTCATGCTGCAGGGCCGGCAGCGCCTGGCCACGGCCGACGGCCGGGCGGTGACGCCCGAGGCCTGGCTGCTCGACCTGCTCTACCGGCCCGACGTGGCGGACGCCTACCGCATCTTCCGCATCGACAATCCCGACGTGCTCTCGCTCTTCGGCCTGGGCACGGGCGACAGCGCGGGCCAGGTGCGTTTTTCCTTCGCCCAGCTGCAGTCCGGGCTGGCCGAGCTCGAACGCCAGGCGGAGCTGGCCGACCCGGTCGACGCCGCGGCCCGCACCGCCTTCCAGCGCGCGGTCGTCGAGCTGCGCGAGCACGTCGACTACTACAGCCGGCTCAAGTACAGCCTCCAGACCCCCGACCTGGCCGACCTGGCGGGTGACCTCGGCGACCCGGCGCGACTGGCGGCCGACCGTCCCGGCTTTGCGGCAATGGAGAAGTTCAGCCCGCTGCGCGCCGTACCGCCCGCCCCGGGCGCGGCCCGGCCCGATGAGTGGGAGACCGTGGGCCGGTCGCTGCTGGCCTCCTTCTCCACCGGCGCGGTCGATCCCACGGTGGGCTTCTACGCCGCCCTTGGGCGGACCTGGCGGGCGCAGCTCCCGGACGACTTCAACACCCTGGTCGCGGCCGACCGCGCGGGGCTGTCCGCGCGCTTCTCCGGCGCGCTCCGGCGGTGCGCGATCGAGAGCTTCTTCAACGGGGCCGAGCCCTTTTACACCAGTCTGGAGCTCTATGTCGCGGCCTTCCTCCTCGCGGTGATCTCCTGGCTGAAGTGGCCGGAGGAGCTGGGGCGCGCCGCCTTCCGGCTCATGTTCCTGGCCTTCCTGCTGGCCACGACCGGCATCCTCACCCGGATGTGGCTCGAGGGCCGCCCCCCGGTGACCAACCTCTATTCCTCCGCGCTGTTCATCGGCTGGGGGGCGGTCGCCCTGTGCCTCATCCTGGAGCGGATCAACCGCAACGCGGTGGCCTCCTCGGCCGGCTCCCTCATCGGGTTCGGCACGCTGGTGATCGCGCACAACCTGTCGCTGAGCGGCGACACGCTGGAGATGATGCGCGCGGTGCTCGACTCGAATTTCTGGCTCTCGACCCATGTCGTCACGGTCACGACCGGCTACGCCTCGACCTTCCTCGCCGGCTTCCTCGCGATCATCTACATCCTGCGCGGCGTGCTCACCCGCACCCTCGACCGCGCGACGGCCGATTCCCTGGCCCGCATGGTCTACGGCATCGTCTGCTTCGCCACGCTCTTCAGCTTCGTCGGCACCGTCCTCGGCGGCATCTGGGCGGACCAGTCCTGGGGCCGCTTCTGGGGCTGGGATCCCAAGGAGAACGGCGCCCTGATCATCGTGATCTGGAACGCCGTCATCCTGCACTGCCGGTGGGG
>Ga0302196_10000488_pt1 | contig 38472 bp, 32 predicted proteins | sample II_Bog_N1_3_FD_198794 | JGI IMG/M metagenome (GOLD analysis project Ga0302196, IMG submission 198794) | Peat permafrost microbial communities from Stordalen Mire near Abisko, Sweden - II_Bog_N1_3 | ecosystem: Environmental > Terrestrial > Soil > Wetlands > Peat | place: Sweden: Abisko...
CATCGGCTCCCCGCGGCGCAGTGCCGGACAAGACGAAAAAGCTACGGGGCTGACCTGGCGACGGAGAAGCCGGAGTCGGCGACGGCCTTGGCGAGGGCGTCGTGGTTGGTCTTGGTGTCGTCGTAGGTGACGGTGACTTCCTTCTTCGACTTGTCGGCCGCCGCGGTGGAGACGCCCTTGACGTCCTTGAGCGCGGACTCGGTGCGCGCCGCGCAGCCGCTGCAGTGCCAGCCGTTGACCTTGAGGGTCTCGGTCTTTTCCGCGGCGCGCGCGGCGCCCGAGAGAGAGAAGGCGAGCGCGATGCCGGCGAAGAGCTTCGTCACGAGGTGCTCCTGGTTCGCGGCCGCCCTTGGACGCGCGGCCCGCGCAGCGTTTCGATAACCGCTCGAGAGGTGGAACTCAAGGCGCGCTGCGGGGCCGCGCGTCCTCGTGCGCGAGCGCGTCGGGCGGACGGGCCAGCAGCGTCGCGTGCGCGGTGGCTCCGGCGCGCAGGCGCAGCGCGGGCCCCACGACGGCCGCCTTCTCGTGCCACGCGTCGAGCTCGGCGCTGCCGGCGGGAAGGTTCTCCAGGCGGAAGTGCCCCTGCGCGTCGGTGACCGCGAACGTGGGCGCGTCCTCGGGCGGCGCGACGACGACCCACGCGACCTCCCACGGGTGCACGTCGCAGCCCAGTCGATACACACCCGGCGCGGAGAAGCGCAGCTCGGGCGCGGGCTGATCGCGCTGCAGCGAGCGGCGATAGACGACCGCCCGCTCGTGGGTCAGGCGCAGCGCGTGGAGGATCGGGTCGCCGCTCTCGACGATGAGGTGCTGGCCCGGCTGCAGCGCGAGCACGCGCGGCGCGAAGGCGCAGCTGGCGAGCGAGACGCGCGCGGGGACGCTGTGCTCTTCCTCGCGCGGCTCCTCGGGCCGGGCGGTGCGCGAAGCGCCGGGCGCGCTGGGGGCGGGCTTGCTGGGGTGCCCTCTCGCCGCGGCCGCTCCCTCCCGCGTGGGGAGGGGGCGAGCGACGCGCACCCGCACCAGCACGTTGGCGAGGCCGCCGGCCGAGACCGAGATCGACTCATCGAGCGGTGAGCCGAGCCGCGCGCAGTAAGGCTCGGCGTTGCGCGCGAGCGCGGCGGGGTGCGGCTCCTGCGCGCCCCAAAGCACGCGCCCTTCGAGCGAGGCGCTGCTGGGCGAAGCGGCCGGCGCTGGAGCGGGCTCGGGCGCTGTGCCCGGAGCGACCTCGCCGACCTGCGCGACGGGCGCCTCGGCGCGCGCCGGAGCGGTGGCCAGCGCGGCCAGCGCGAACATCGCCATCCGCGCGCGGGGGCTCATGCGCGACACTCTAGAGGCAATCGGGCCTGCGCGCGCGTTCACGCGGGCAAGCGCAGCGCGCGGCGGGCGTTGGCCGACGTCGCCTCGGCCACTTCGCCGAAGGAGATGCCGCGCAGCTCGGCGAGGCGGCGCGCGGTGTGGACCACCAGGGCCGGCTCGTTGCGCTTGCCGCGCATCGGCACCGGCGCGAGGAACGGCGCATCGGTCTCGACGAGCAGCCGATCGAGCGGCGCGCGCGCGGCCGCGTCCCGCGTGGCCTCGGCGGTCTTGAAGGTGATCACGCCGGAGAACGAGAGGTGCATCCCCAAGTCGAGGTACGCCTTCGCGGCGCTCCAGTCGCTGGTGAAGCAGTGGATGACGCCGCTCGCCGGCCCGAGATGCGCGCGCAGGAGCTCCGCGGTGTCCGCGTCGGCTTCGCGGCTGTGGACGATCACCGGCTTGCCGAGCGCGGTCGCGAGCTGCAGCTGGCGGACGAACTGCGCACGCTGCACTTCGCGCGGCGAGCGATCGTAGTGGTAGTCGAGGCCGCACTCGCCGACCGCGACGATGTCTGGCTCGGCGCACAGCTTCGCCAGCTCGTCCCAATCTGCGTTGCTCGCCGCCGCGGCGTCGTGCGGGTGCACGCCAGCGCTGGCGGAGAAGAGCGCGCTGTCGCTGCGGGCGAGCGCGAGCGTCTCGCGCGCTTGCCAGAGCCCGCTCGGCGAGAGGTCTGTCGCGCGCGGCGCGGCCCACTGGCCGATGAGCACCATCCGCGAAATCTCCGACGCGCGCGCCCGCGCGACCACCGCATCGCGCTCGGCGCCGTAGGAATCGAGATCGAGGTGGCAGTGCGAATCGATGAGCGGCATCGGCGGTCTCGCGGCTCAGGGTTGCGGCGTGGTTGGCGCCGCCGCGGCGGCCTCTTCGGCGGCGCGCGCTTCGGCGCGGGACATCTCCGCGAGCAGATCGCCCGCGAGCGACGCGAGCTCGCCTTCGGCGGCCGCGAGCTTTTCCAGCAGCGCGCGCGCGGCGGGCGTGCCCAACTCGGCGAGGCCCTCGGCGGCGTCCATGCGCAGATCTTCGGCCGTCTCTCCGTCGCCGGCGAGGCCGAGCAGCTTCTCTTCAGCACCGGCCGCGCGCAGCCGCCCAAGCGCGCGCAGCGCGGCCCCGCGCGCGAGATCGCCCTCTTCGTCGGCCAGCGCGAAGAGCGCTTCGCACGCCTGCTGCACGCGCAGCCGGCCCGCCCATTCGGCGGCCACCGGTCGGTCGTCGGAGGGCTCTTCGATGCGCGCGACCAGGTGGGCCGCGCCGCGCTCGTCGCCGAAGCGGGCCAGCGCCGCCGCGGTCAGCGTGCGGTCGAACGCGCCCTGACGCTCGCTCTCGAACAGCTCCGCGATGGGGCCGGTCGCCGCGGCGTCGCCGAGCGCCATCAGCGCCGAGAGCGACTCCTGCCGCAGATGCTCCTGCTCGAGCGCGTCGAGCAGCACCGCCATCGCCGCGGAGTCCTGCTTGTCCGCCAGCGCGCACGCGGCCGAAAAGCGCATCGGCTCCTCGGGCGAGTCGAGCTGCGCGCGAACCTGCGTGCGCGCGACCTCGCCGGGCAGGTGCGCCGCGGCCCAGATCGCGGCGGTGCGCACGGGCGCCGCCGGGTCGCTCAGCCGCGCCAGCACGCCCGACTGCACGCGCGCGAGGTTCTCCGGCTTGCGCATCATCCGGACCGCCGCCAGCGCGGACTGGCGCACCAGCGGCTCGGTGTCTTCGAGCAGCGCGTCGAGCCGCGGCGCGAGCGCCGAGGCGGCCCCGGTGTCGCCGTTGCGCCAGCGGTCGAGCAGCGCGCGCGCCGCGTCGACCCGCTCCGCGCCGCGCGAGGAGTCGAGCATCTCGTTCAGCGCCGCGTTGCTCTCGCCCGGCAGCACCTCGTCCGGATCGCCCTCGCTCGCCGCATCATCCGCGGCAGGCTTGTCCGAATCGTTGGTGTCCCGATGATTGGCATGCAACTTATCGGCGTCCGCCGCCGCGCTCTTCTTCTCGCCGCGCAGCCAGGAGAGCAGGCCCATCACTTCACCCGCGAGCCGGGCGCGACATCGCCGGGCAGCTCGAGCAGCGTCAGCCCCTTCGCGCCGCCGGAGGCCGCCAGCACCATCCCGTGCGACTCGATCCCGCGCAGCGCCTTCTTGGCCAGGTTCGCCACGATGGCCACCGTCTTGCCGACCAACTCCTCGGGCGCGTAGTGCTGCGCGATGCCGCTGACGATGGTGCGCGGCGCGCCCTCGCCGAGATCGACGGTCAGCTTGAGCAGCTTGTCCGCCTTGGGCACGCGCTCGCACGCGAGCACTTTGCCGGCGCGCAGATCGACCGCCGCGAACTGCTCGATGCCGATCTCCCCCGCCGCACTCGTCGCGGCCACAACGGGAGCTGCGGCCGGCAAAGCGTTGCCCGGCGCGGTCGCGAGCGCCGCTGCTGCGCTCGCCTCCTTCTTGGCCTGCACCGCTTTCGGCGCCTTCAACTTCTCTTCCGCGGCAGGCTCAGCAACGAACCGCGCGGCGAAGTTCGCTAGCTCCGCGTCGTCCACGCGGCGCACCAGCGGCTTGGGCTCGTTGATCGATCCTGTGCAGTGGAAGCTCCAGCGCGCTGGGTCGTTCCACTTCAAGAGCGGCGCGTTCGTCTGCTCTTCGATGCCCTTCGCGAACGCGGGCACGATCGGCGCGAGCCAGCGTGCGCAGGTCCGCGCAATATTGATCGCGAACGTCAATTCCTGTTGAGCCCACTCGCGACTCTCCTCATTCTTGAGGAGCTTCCACGGTTGAATCGCCTGTAGCCGCTCATTCGCCTTGGAGCTGAGGCCGAGCACATGCTGGACGACCGTTCGGGTATCACATTTGAGATACGCCTCGCGGACCTCCGACTCGTCTTCCTTCAAGCTTTTCCATAAGGCGATCGCGTTGAGGCGATCTGGGTGCGATTCCCACGATGCCAACGAGACAAGCTTTCCTTCGAAATTTTTCCACAGCACCGACAGCGCGCGGTTGGCGAGGTTGCCCACGTTGTTGAGCAGCTCGCCGTTGACCCGGTTCTTCAGCTCGTTGAGCGAGAGATCGATGTCGCTCGGGTGCGGCCCCAGATTGCCCGCGTAGAAGTAGCGCAGCCACTCCACGTCGAAGCCGGCGTCGAGGTACTCGCGCGCGTTGATGAACGTGCCGCGCGACTTGCTCATCTTCGTGCCTTCGACGGTGAGCATGCCGTGCACATGCACGTGCGCCGGGACCTTGCGTCCGGCCGCCTCGAGCATCGCGGGCCAGAAGAGCGTGTGGAAGTAGACGATGTCCTTGCCGATGAAGTGCGTGATCTCGGCGTCCGCGTTCTTCGCCCAGTACTCCTCGACGGTGCGGCCGCGCTCGGGATGCGCTTTGCACCAGTGCTCGGTGCTGCTCAGGTAGCCGATCGGCGCGTCGAGCCAGACGTAGAAGTACTTCGCGCTCTCGCCGGGGATCTTGAAGCCGAAGTAGGGCGCGTCGCGCGAGATGTCCCAATCCTTGAGCGGCTCGCCCAGCCACTTGTCGAGCGAGCGGGCGATCTCCGGCTGCAGCACGCCCGGCCGCGCGGTCCACTCTTGCAGGAACGATTGGTAGTTCGAGAGGCGCACGAAGTAGTGGTTGCTGCTGCGGCGGACCGGCGCGACTTCGCCGCGGCCCTGCTCCTTGCAGATCGAGCAGTACGGCCCCTTGAGCGCGGTGGTCTCGTAGGTGCTGCCGCACTTCTCGCAGCCGTCGCCATACTGATCGGGCGTGCCGCAGACCGGGCACGTGCCGCGCACGAAACGGTCGGGCAGGAAGCGCTGGTCGACCTCGCAGTAGAGCTGCTCGACCTGGCGCTGCTCGATGTCGCCGTTCTTCTGCAGCGCCGCGAAGAAGGCGCCTGCGTGCTTCTCGTTCTCCGGCGAGTGCGTCGTGTAGAACTCGTCGAAGGCGATCTCGAACGCGGTGTAGTCGGCGAGATGCTCCTGGTGGAAGCGCGCGACGAACTGCTCCGGCGGGATGCCCGCCTTCGCCGCGTTCACTTCGATGGGCGTGCCGTGCGTGTCGTCGGCGCAGACGTAGATGACGTCCTCGCCCATCGCCTTGAGCGCGCGGACGTAGATGTCGGTCTGCACCGCTTCGACGAGGTGGCCTAAGTGGATGCTGCCGTTCGCATACGGCAGCGCCATGGTCACGAGTTTCTTGGTCATGAGCTCTTGGACTTTGGGCTTTGGACTTTGGACTTTGGGGACTGCAAGAGAGCGCGCATCAGCTCGGGCGAGGGCAGACATCTAGCAGCAAGCGCTCGATGAGCAGCTCTGGATCGGCGCCGTTCTTCACCGCGAAGTCGGCTTCGGCGCAGAGGATGAGCGAGCGGCGCAGCTGCGGACGCGAGCGGCGGCGGGCGCGCTTGTAGTTGAGCCACGAGCCGTACGGGTTGGGGACTTTCTGTCCCTTCGCCTTGCACTCGCTCTCGACCGCCGGGAAGAGGCGGCGCTGGTACTCGTTGTAGTCGAGCTCGCGCGGGCCCATCGCGCCGTCGAGCGCTTCGTAGCGCGCGCGATCGTAGAGCAGCTTGCGCACCGTGGAGGCGATGCCGCCCAAGAAGGGCAGGGCGACGGAGCTCGCGTTGGTCTTGCGGCGCAGCTCGTCCTGGAACAGCTGCAGCGCGCGGGCGAGATCGCCTTCGCCGACCGCTTCGCCGAGCGCGAAGAACTCCTCTTCGCGCACCGGCGCGACGATCGCCTCCACGTCGGCGCGGGTGATCTGCGGCTTGTCGCCCGCGTAGGCAGCGAGCTTCTGCAGCTCGACCGCGATCAGCCGCAGGTCGTCGCCCAAGCGGTTCTTCAGCTCGCGCTCGGCGTCCTGCGCCAGCTTCTTCTTGAGCGGCCCCAGCTCCTGCGCGACCAGCGCGGCGATGTCGAGCGTCTCGATGCCGCGGCCGCGCCGCTCGGCCTTGCGCGAGAGCGTCACGCCGTGCTGCTCGATGGCGCGCGAGAGCGGATGGCGCGCGCCCAGCTTCTCCGCGACGAGGATCAGGTGCGTCTTGGGCGGCACGCCGCGCTCGAGCGCGCGCACCAGCGTGTCGACGTCCTCGGGCGGCGCGTTCACTTTCTGCGCGGTCGCGTAGCCGGAGAGCTCCTGCAGCCAGGCCTTGTCGCCGTCCTCGGGCGCCGCGCCGATCTCCTTGCGCCACTTCGCCGCCGACTGCGCGCCCTTGGTGCCGAAGGCGATGTCGGGCGCGCCCCATCCGGCGCGGCGGACCAGCTTGAGGAGGCGGCGAGCGGCGTCGCGCTGCCGCTTCCCTTGCCAGAGATCGCGCGCGCGGGAGAGCTCGCGCTCGGCGTCGACCTCTTCATCGAGCGCCTCGGCCCCCTCGACCACGATCGCTTTCGGCGAGGCGAACATCGCGATGGTGACGATGTGCTGCGCGATCTCCCGCGCCCCGCCGGCTGCGTCGATGACGATCAAGTTGAGCGCGCGGTCCTTCTCCGGCACCAGCGCCTCGGCCAGCTCGCGCGCGGCGCTGCGGGTCAGGTACTCGTCGCCCTCGATCAGGTAGATCGGCTTGCCCTTGCCGGCGGCGGCCTCCTCGAGGAGCTGCCCGTATTCAGCGGCCATGCGGACCTCCCGCGGGGAGCGGCGCGGCCGCGCGGGGGGACTTCGGGCGCGCGCGCAGCCGGATGATGCGCGCGCCGAGCAGCAGCCGCTCGAGCTGCAGCCGCGGGTTGCCGTTCTGCTCGAGCGCTTCCGAGACTTCGCCGCAGAGATCGTAGGTGCGCAACAGCGACGCCTCGGCGTGCGCGCCGCCGGCCGAGCCACCTTCGTGTGCGTTGGACACCAACTCCTCGCGCGCGCTCTCGCGCAGCACGGCGATGAGCTCCGCCGCGTCGTCGCGATCGGAGAGCGCCTCGGCGAGGTCGAGCGCGTCCCGCTCGTCGGGCGCGTCGAGCGCGCTCTGCAGCTTGCCCGCCAGTTCGGTGCGCCGCTCGAGCTCCTCGGCGCTCATCTCCAGCGCGCGGGCGAGGCTGCCGTCGGCGCGCAAGGCCTTCGCCTGCGCCTCGGCCGCGGGCGCGCCGCGCTTGACCAACTGGGCCGCGATCAGCTCCGCCGGAAGCGGCGCGAGCATCAGCCGCGCGCAGCGCGAGCGCACCGTGGGCAGAAGCTCGTCCGGCTGCGAAGTGATGAGGAAGAAGGTCGTGTCGGGCGGCGGCTCCTCGAGCGTCTTGAGCAGCGCGTTCTGCGCCCGCTCGTTGAGCGCCTCGGCGGGCGCGACGATGGCCACCTTGCGCCGCCCGCGCACCAGCGAGAACGCGAGCCGCCGCGAGAGCTGGCGCACCTCATCGACGCGGATCTCGCGCGACGGCGTGCCCTCGAGATCGCCCTTGTTCACCAGGCCGCGCTTGACCAGCTCGCTCTGCGGCCGCACCCAGAAGACGTCGGGGAACGTCCCGCGCAGGATGCCGGTGCAGGCCGAGCAGCTCCCGCACGGCCGCGCAGAGGGCTCCGCCTCGCAGTTGGCCGCCTGCGCCGCGAGCCGCGCGAACAGCTCCTTGCCCACGCCTTCCGGGCCGACCAGCAGATACGCGTGGTGCAGCTGGCCGCGCGCGAGCGCCCGCCGAATCAAGCTGACCGCGCGCGCCTGCCCGCTGATCTCGTCCCAAGGCATGCGCGCTCCTCTACGGTTTTCGCCCGCTCGTTGCAAACGGATCCGTTGCGCGAACGGCCGGCGGTTTCGCGCTACTGTCGCAGGCCCTTGGCGAGGAGCCGTTGGTTGTGTCTGCCGACGACGAGGGACGAAGTGACGCGACGCTCATTGCCGCTGAGCGACGGGAGCGACTTTGAAGAGAGGTCCTTGGCTGCTCACGCTCTGCGCCGTTCCGCTGCTCGGCTGCGCCGCGCCGGAGAACCGCGTGGTCGGCGGCATCCTCGGCGGCAGCGGCATCCCCAACGCGAACATCCCGGTGGTGCGCTCGGCCATCAGCGGATTCGCCCAGGCGAGCGACGAGGCGGGCCATGCGTCCGGCGCGCAGGTGGTGCTGCTCTCCGACCGGCGCGATCTCTGCGAGGTGCTCGCGCAGAACCCGGACCTGCTCGAGCTCCCCTCGGAATCGTTCGCCGTCTTCGAGCTGCTGCTCCCTCCCGACGCGAGCGCCTCGAGCGGCGAGCTGACCCTCGGCGCACTCGGGACGCAGGCGAACTTCGTCGTCGCCGGCGGTGCCGGCGCGCCGGTCTATGCGTTCACTGCCGCATCGGGGACCGTGTCGCTCGTCGCGCAGCCGGAGGAGTCCGCCGACGCGGGCAGCCCGGGGCTGGTGGGCTCATTCGACACGGAGGTCACCGACGGCGCGGGAAACCCGTACGAGGTCTACGGCCAGTTCGCGGCGCAGCCGTGCGACGCGCTCGCGGGCGCGTACATTCCGAAGTTCTAGCTGCGGCGCAGCTGCGCTAGTGCATGTCCGCGGGCGGAGGGAAGGACGCGCCCGCGTGGTAGAGGCCGTACTCCGCGCCCCAGCCGATCGCGAGGAAGAGGACGAACAGCACCAGCATCACCCGCTGCATCCAGTCCTGCGAGTTGCGGCTGACGGTGAGGCCCCAGCCCATCGCGAAGCTCCAGAGGCCGTTCGCGAGGTGGTAGGCGACCGCGAGGATGCCCAGCGCGTAGACGATGGTCGTCGGCAGGTGGTGGTGCATGTGCGCGGCGATGTCGCGGAACGACTCGGGCTGGTGCTCGAGGAAGCGCGGCGAGAACCAGGCGAGATAGAGGTGCGCGCCGAGGAAGCCGAGCAGGCCGATCGCCGAGAGCCGCTGCACGATGTAGCGGATGTTCGAGAAGCGCGTGTCGCCGACCGTGGGGCGGCTGCGCAGCATCCGCGCGATGCCCCAGCACATGTGCCAGAGCAGAGGCATCAGCACGAAGAACGAGACCAGCGCCGACGAGGCGACGCTGGCGTGGCCGGTCACGTCCTCTTGCCAGGCGCGCGCGCCGGTGAAGGCGGCCAGGTTCGCCCAGAGGTGGAAGAGCGTCCAGACGCCGAGCGGCAGGATCGAGAAGAGCGAGCCGAGGCGCGCGAGCAGGAACGAGCGCGCCGTGTCGCGGGGCGCCGCTGCGGATTCCGGAACAGTGGTGGCTGCGGTTGCGGCGGTGGTCGACATCGAGCGTCCCTCGAGGCGGCAAGAGGCACAGAGGCCGCGTGGGAGTAGAGCGGGGGGCGCGCGGTGTCAAGAGTTCGTGTCGCGTTCGGCACGCGCGGAATTTGCTGCGCGCATCCGCGATCAGGTCGTTCACGTCCGGAATCTGCTGCGCGCAACCGCGATCACGCGATCCATTTCGTGCGCGGCATTGTCAGACCCCTCTTAGCGGTGCCACGAAGCTATATCTGCCGCCACACAGGTCCCAGCGACCTCCTGTTCGATCCGGCTCAAGGTTCCGCAGGGCACAACCTCCTTCTCGGGGAGCGAGGTGAGCATCTCTGTTGAATATTGAGAGATCACCACATGGTGTCCCTCGACACAGCTCCACCGGAAGACATCGTAGCCGTGCGTCCCCGGCTGATAGCAGTGCGAGTCGGGCAGGGTCGACATCGGATATCGACTCTGGGGTGTCACGCAGCCAGCGCAGCCGCTCATCCACGCGGTCGTCGCGGCCAGCGCGAAGCAGACTCGGCGTCTTCTCTTCTCTATCAACCGTCTCGGCATCATTTGCCCCAGCTCTCTGCGGCGTGCGGGTCACAAGCGTAGCTGCCCCTCGGTGCGGGAGGTTTGAAATCGTGCGGGCGAGGCAGGACGAACAAGCGGTCGCCGCATATCGCCGCCAGCGTGAGCAGCTTTTTTTGCAAACTTCACGCGCAGCTGTGCTCTGCTCTCCAAAGGGAGTGTTACATGCGCCGCCGATATAGCTCGACCATGCCAATGGTATTCGCATGCTGCTTAATCCTTGCGGGGGCTTGCGGCGGCTCGCCCTCAGGCGGCGAGGCAGGAGGCTCCGCGGGGGGAAGCGCCGGAGGCTCTGGAGGAGGCAGCGCGGGCGGTTCCGCGGGCGGGAGCGCCGGAAGCTCTGGAGGAGGCAGCGCGGGCGGCTCCGCGGGCGGGAGCGCCGGAGGCTCTGGAGGAGGCAGCGCCGGAGGTTCCGCGGGCGGGAGCGCCGGAGGCTCTGGAGGAGGCAGCGCGGGCGGCTCCGCGGGAGGCAGCGGAAGTTGTACCAAGCTGGCCGACAACCAGCCCTGCCAGTTCCACACCGAATGCTGCTCGGACCAGTGCACAAACTTCGTCTGCGTGCCGCTCTCCACCTGCGTGCAGTCGGATTCACCCTGCACGAGCGATAGCGACTGCTGCACGGGATACTGCGCCACCGATATCGAGCCCAATGTCCAGCTGTGCTCGGATAGCTTCATATGCCAGCAGGCTCAATCGCCATGCACGCTAGATGATCAGTGCTGCGAGGGCTTGAGCTGCATCAACAACGAGTGCGATTACCCTGAATGCCCGAACAACGGGACCATGGGATGCGCATCCGATTCGGACTGCTGCCCGGGGTACCTCTGCAACGACGACCCGACCGTTGAGTCCTGCTATTTCAGCGCATGCCCGTCGACCTGCACGACGAGCAGCGATTGCTGCCCGAGCGACTACTGCTCGGCCAGCCAAGAGTGCGTGGCCAGGGTGCCGCTGGTTCCGGCGGGCGGCGGCTGCTCCGAGACGTCTGATTGCGAGACCGGCAACTGCTACAATGGTGTCTGCGTCAGCCAGACATGCAATCCCCGCTTTGGATGGTGCGCGCAGAACTCCGACTGCTGTTCAAACCAGTGCCAGGCGGGAGAGGGCAGCGATACCTGCCTCTAACCATAACCGTGGCGCACTGGTTGCTTTTGACCGGACCTCGCGGCGCGCTCTACAGACGCTCGAGCAGCTTGCGCGCGAATAAATACGCATCGCCCGGCCAGCGGGCCGAGACATAGCTGCCGTCCTCGACCACGAACGCTGCCCGCGAGTCTTCTCGCGTGCCCCGCGCCGTCAGCACGATCGGCCCGCGCTGGTACTGCGCGGCGGGATCGCGCAAGAGCGACTTCACCTCGTCCTCCACATATTCGGGATAGGTCCGGTAGTAGCGGCCGAGCTTCCACGCGGTCAGGTAGTAGGCGAGCCGCTCCTGGTACTTGGTGAGGCTGGTGGTGCGACGCTCGCGCAGCACCGATTGTCCGTCCTTGCCCCGCGCGCGGGCGAGCAGCAGCACGCCGTGGCAGATGGCCGCCGTCGGCTTGCCGCTCTCGAAGAACGCCGCGACCTTCGCTTGCAGGAGCTCGCTGCCCAAGTACTGGCGCATCCCCGGCGCGTGTCCGCCCGGGAGCAAGAGCGCATCTCCCGCGCGCGACGACAGCTCGCTCCAGGCCCGCGGAGAGCGGAACTCGGGCGACGCGAGCATCTCCGCGTAGAACGATTTCGGCTCCGGGTCGGCGCCGAGCTGGCCGAAGAGCACGCCGCTGAGCAGCCGCGGATCGGCCGCCGCCGGCGCGCCCGCGGGCCCCTTCTCGGTGAAGAAGACGGCGCGGTGGCCGGCCTCGGTGAGCAGCTTCCAGGGGACAGAGACCTCGGTGACGTCGAAGTCGGCGTCCGGCAGCGGGATGAGAATCGTGCTCGCGGCCATGCTGTTTCTCCCCGGATCTGAAGATATCCCGCGGATAGGAACGAACTATCAGTTGCGCAGCTTGTATCCGCTGCGCAGGAGCAAGAGCGCCGCCGTCACCACCGCTGCCGTCAGAGTGAAAAGAAGCGCGAAACCGACCAGCGGCGGCGTCGCCGAGACGCCCAGCAGCGCATATCGCATCGATTCGATCATGTAATAGATGGGATTGACGAGCAGCACTTTCTGGAGAAGCGGAGGCAGCATCGAGCCGGTGTAGAAGACGCCGCCCAGGAACGTCAGCGGCGTGATCACGAAGGTCGGGATGAAGTTCACCTGCTCGAACTTGTCGGCCCAGAGCGCGACGATGAGCCCGCCGGCGGAGAACGAGAGCGAAACCAGCAGCGCGGCGAGCAGCGCCAGGAGCGGATGCGGCAGCGCAAATCCAACAAAGAGGCCCGCCGTCAGCCAGGTGAGCATGCCCACCGCCAGCGCGCGCGTGCAGGCCGAAAGCAAGAACGCGCTCAGCACCTCGAGATGATCCAGCGGCGTCACCAAGAGATCGATGATGGTGCCCTGCAGCTTCATGATGAAGAGCGACGACGAGGTGTTGAGGAACGCGTTGTTGATGAGGCCGAGCATCACCAGGCCGGGCACGAGAAAGCGCGCGTAGGGCACGCCGTCGATGTCGTGCATGCGGCTGCCCAGCGAGAAGCCGAAGACGGCGAAGTAGAGCGCGGTGGTGATGAGCGGCGAGAGGATGGTCTGGCCGGGCACGCGCATGAAGCGCGAGACCTCTTTGCGGTAGAGCGTGCGCACGCCGAGCGTCGCGTCGACCGGCTCGCGGACGGGCTGCGGACGGCCGATCACCGCCGGCGGCGGGAGCGCCTTCGGGTGGCCCGGCGAAGGCGCGGGTGCGCTCGCGGCTGCGCTGGGAGCGGCCTGGCGCGGCTCGGCGGTGGGGACTTGCGCGTGCAAGAGCTCGATCAGCACGTCTTCGAGGCGCGGCTCTTTCGTCTCGACATCGGCGATGCGCGCGCCCGCGTTGGCGAGCGCGTCGAGTTCGAACGAGATGGGCTGGCCGAGCGTCGGGTGCAGCACCACCGCGCCGCCGCCCGGCTCGAGCACGCCGCCCGCGCGCGAGACCGCCGCGGGGATCGATGTGGCCGGCTCTTCGAGCGAGAGGCGCACGGTTCGGTGGCCGTAGCGGCGGAGCAGGTTTTTCTTGTCCTCGACGACGAGCAGCTTGCCGCCCTTGATCACGCCGATGCGGTCGGCGAGCTGCTCGGCCTCCTCGAGATAGTGGGTGGTGAGCACCACCGTGGCGCCCTCGTCGCGCAGCTTCGCGACGTACGTCCAGAGGTCGCGGCGCAGCTCGACGTCGACGCCCGCGGTCGGCTCGTCGAGGAAGAGCACCGGCGGCCGGTGCACCAGCGCTTTGGCGATGAGCAGCCGCCGCTTCATGCCACCCGAGAGCTGGCGCGCGTTGGCCTTCTGCTTGTCGGCGAGGCCGAGCGCGGTGAGGATCTCGACCAGCCGCTCGTCGGTGAGCTGCACGCCGAAGTATCCCGCCTGGAAGCGCAGCGCCTCCTCGACGGTGAAGAACGGGTCGAAGTTGATCTCTTGAGGGACCAGCCCGACCGAGCGGCGCGTGGATTGGAACTCGCGGCGCACGTCGCGGCCGAGCACCTCGACGGTGCCCGCGCTCGCGCGCGAGGTGCCGGCGACCAGCGAGATGAGTGTGGTCTTGCCCGCGCCGTTGGGGCCGAGCAGCGCGAAGACCTCGCCGCGCTGGATGTCGAGGGTGACGTTGTCGAGCGCGGTGAAGCTTCCGTACCGCTTGGTGGCGCCGACCAGGCGCACGGCGGGAGTGTCGGTCGATTCCATAGGGAGCGGGAGAAGATGCCACAGCGTCGATTCCGTCGTACAAGATCGTCCGATTCGTCTGGAACGTCACGAAGCATAGGTGTTTGAAACGCGGACCGACCGCGCCGAAAGGAATCGCGCCCATGGGAAATCGCCTGTTCGTTGGCAACCTGCCGTTCGATGCATCTGAAGAGGATCTGCGCGCGCTGCTCGGCGCGGATGGACGCGTGGTCACCGCGGTCAAGATGGTGATGGATCGCGACACCGGCCGCCCGCGCGGGTTCGCCTTTGCGGACTTCGAGAACGACGAGCAGGCCAAGGCGGCCATCGCGGCGCTCGACGGCAAGGAGTTCGGCGGGCGCCCGCTCAAGGTGAACGTGGCCGAGGAGAAGGCCGGCAGCCGGTTCGGCAGCGGCGGCGGCTCGAGCGGGTTCGGCGGCGGCGGCGGGTTCCGCGATCAGGGTCCGCGCGGCGGGTTCGGCAGCCGCGGGCCGGCGCACGACACCAAGCGCGGCAGCATGCGCGGCGGTGGGCGCGGCGGCGGCCGCGGCAGCTGAGACAAGAAGCTCGATGAGCGCGCGCAAAGCCGCGCCAGGCGCGGACGCGGCGAGCGGGCCGGCGGGCAAGGACTCGCTCGCCCGCATGAACGCCGAGTTGATCGAGTGCCGCGCCTGCCCGCGCCTGGTCGCCTGGCGCGAGCAGGTGGCGCGCGAGAAGGTGCGCCGCTTCCGCGACTGGACGTACTGGGGAAGGCCGGTGCCGGGCTTCGGCGATCCGCGCGCGGGCCTGGTCCTCGTCGGGTTGGCCCCGGCCGCGCACGGCGCGAACCGCACCGGCCGCATGTTCACCGGCGATCGCAGCGGCGACTTCCTCTACGCGGCGCTCTACCGCAAAGGCCTCGCGGCCATCCCCACCAGCACCGAGAAGAGCGACGGGCAGAAGCTCTCGCGCGTCTACATCGCCGCGCCGTGCCGCTGCGCGCCGCCCGACAACCTGCCGCTGCCGGAGGAGCTGGCGAACTGCTCACGCTGGTTCGACCGCGAGCTCGCGCTGCTCAAGACCGCGCGGGTGGCGCTCGCGCTCGGCGGCATCGGCTGGAACGCGGCGCTGGACGCCTTCGCGCGAAGAGGCGCGCTCATCCCGCGGCCGCGGCCCAAGTTCGGCCACGGCGCCGAGGTGGAGATCCCGGGCGCGCCGCGGCTGCTCGGCAGCTACCACGTGAGCCAGCAGAACACGAACACCGGCCGGCTGACCGAGAGCATGTTCGACGCCATCCTCGAGCGGGCGCTCGAGCTGCTGGAGAAATAGCTTCCATGCCAATGACGGGTGTCCCCACGATCTGCCAGAGCCGTTCGCGGGAGCGCGCATGCAGGTGACCACCCGCGATGGCGTCGCTCTGCACGTGGTCGATCAGTCTCCGGCGGGGCGAGCTCCGGCCGGCGCGGCCGTCGACGGGGCGAGCCCGGTCGAGACGGTGCTCTGGCTGCAGGGCCTCAACGCGCCCGCGAGCGCCTGGGGCGTGCAGCTCGCCCACTTCGCGCGCACGCACCGCTCCATCGCGCCCGACGCGCGCGGCGTGGGCAAGAGCGGCGCGCCGAAGGGGCCGTACTCCACGCAGCAGCTGGCCGAGGACGCCATCGACGTGCTCGATGCCTGCGGCGTCGAGCGCGCGCACGTGGTCGGGCTCTCGCTCGGGGGCGCTACGGCGCAGGAGCTGGCCATCCGCTTTTCCGCGCGCCTGCGGTCGCTCACGTTGCTCTCGACGTTCCCCGGCCAGGCCCCGCGCGGCCGCGCGCTGCTCGAGGCGTGGCGCGCGCTCTATCCGCTCGCCGCGCAGTCCGAGGAGCTGCGCGCCGCCTGGGAGAAGCAGGCCTACGCGTGGCTCTTCACCGACCAGTTCTGGCGCGGCGAGGCCAGCGTGCGCGCGGCCCTGCGCTTCGCCGCGTCGCAGCCGCTGCAGAGCATCGATGGATTCCAGGGCCAGGTCGACGCGGCGCTCGGCCACGACGCGCGCGCGCGGCTCGGGCAGATCGCTGCGCCCACGCTGGTGGTGCACGGCGCCCTCGATCAGCTGGCCTCGCTCGCGGGGGCCGAGGAGCTGGCGCGCGGGATCCCCGGCGCGGAGCTGCTCGTTCTCCCCGACGTCGGGCACGCGGTGAACCTCGAGGCGCAGCGGCAGCTCCACGCGGCGCTGCGCGCGCTTTGGCAGCGGGCGTAAGGCCGCGCCCGGGTCAAGCGTTCCGCTCGAGCTCCGCTTCAGGCCGCCGTGCGGCGGCCCGCGCACGAGGAGCACGCAGATCTTTTTTGCAAGGTAACCGGCGACTCGCGCAATCTCATACAAAGGCCCTTTCCTCCGAGGTCCCATGGCTGCCCTCCGCACGCTGCTGCTCGCCGTTGTCCTCGCTGCGCCGCTCGCTCTTGGCTGCAGCTCCGGGGGCAACCCCGACGCGGGCCCGGTCGATCTGGACGGGGGCCCCAACGACGACGGCGGCGTGATCGCGGCGCAGATGAACGACGTGTCGATTCTCTTCCCGGTGGTCAGCGACGGCGGCGCCACCTCGATCGGCCTGCTCGCCGCCTCCGCGAGCGGCGCGCGCGGCACGCTCTTGCCCGAGGCGCTCTACCAAGCCGTGGGGACGGTGATCGGGAGCACCTTCGTCGGGCCGGTGGCGCCCGGCTCGGTGGGCGTCGCCGAGTATGCCGACCTGCACGTCGTCGCGATGCGCATCGACCCGTGCTTCGCCTCGACCGCGCCCGATCCGCACGGCGGCGGCTGCCTCAACCAGCTGCGGCTCATCTTCCAGGAGGTGACGCTGAGCCAGGGGGACGAGGTGACCACCGACTCGGCGCTGCACGTCTTCTATGCGCTCTCTCGCGCCGAGCTCGAGCAGTTCGTGCGCAGCGTGATCGCGCTGCGCTTGCAGGTCCACGGCGCGGGCGATCTCGGGCCGCTCGCGCCCCATCCTCTGCTGGTGAGCGGCGGCGAGAACGGCGCCTTCGCGAGCGGCCTGCGCGCGCTCATCCTCGCGCACGCGGGCGCGCAGAACCTGACGCGCGTCACCCGGCTGGATGCCAACGACGAAGTCTTCGCGTGGACGTTCAACGGATTCGATGTCTCGAACGCCGACGCGGTGGCCTTCACGCCGATGGTGATCCCGACGCTGCCGGACGCGGGCACGACGCAGCTGTTCGTGCGCAACTTCGGAACGAACCAGGACATGCAGGGGCAGTTCGAACCCGAGACGACCGCGAGCGACGACCTCGCGCCGCTCGCCAACGCCACCGTCGCCGCCGGGCTCGACGCGGCGGGGCGGCAGCGAGCGTTCGATGCCCTGGTGAAAGTGGAGAACCCGGCGGACTTCACGCCCAACACCATCGACTGCGCGAGCTGCCACCTGGCGACGCCGACCGAGGTCTACAACGCAGGCCCGACCTACGGGCTGAGCGAGAGCGGCAATGCGAACCTCTTCGTGCCCGACGCGCGCTTCGTCTCGAACGCGGAGATGGCCCTGACCCTCGACCCGGCGAGCCCGTTCAATGTGCACGCCTTCAGCTACACCAATGAGGATTCGCCGGCGATCAACCAGCGCACGGTCAACGAGACCGCCGCGATCGTCGCGTATCTCAACACGCTGCCGTCGCCCTAGCGGCTCATCCGCCGCCGAGCGCGATGGCCGCGGCGAGCGTCGCGATCACCGCGAGCGAGACGGCGACGAAGCGCCAGTCGCGCTCGTTCGCCCAGAGCACGAGCAGCGCGACCACGCGCGCCGCGGGCGTCGCGGCGAGCACCAGGATGCCGGCGCCCATCAGTCGTTCGCCGAGCGGCAGCGCGCTGGAGAAGAGCGCGCGTGGCGCGAACGCGCCGAGCGAGAGCGAGCCCTGCGCGAGCTGGAGCAGGAAGCCCGCGGCCATCAGCGCGCCGGAGGTCCAGACGCCGCCGCGCAAGAGGCGCTGCACGCTCTGCCGCTCGAGCGCAGGGGCCTGCAGCGCCTGCGGGCCGCTCTGGGCGCGGCCGGGATGTTCAGCGTCCAAGCGACACCCCCGCGGCCTTCAGGATCATCTGCAGCGCGACCAGGATGAGCACGCCCGCGAGCAGCCGCTTGAGCGCGCGGGCGGTGACGCGCTTCGCGAGGCGCGTGCCGGCGAACGAGCCCGCGACCGTGCCGAGCGCGACCGGCGCGGCGATGGCCGGGTGGACCAGCCCGCGCGCGAGATAGACGAAGAGGCTGGAGATGGCGGTGACGCCGATCATGAAGTTCGAGGTGGCGGCGGCGACCTTGATCGGCACGCGCATGCCGAGGTGCATCGCCGGCACTTTGATGAAGCCGCCGCCCACGCCGAGCATGCCGGAGAGGATGCCCGCGGTGAACGAGATGGCGCTGCCCAGCCAGAGGCGCTCGACGCGGTAGTGCACGAGCGCGCCTTGCTCCGCCTCGAAGTAGGAGCCAGCGAGCGCGCGCGGCTCTTCGTGGCCGTCCGGCTCGCGCGTGCCGAGCGCGTTGCGCGCGGCCGCCTCGCTGCGCACCGCCGTCGATGCGCCGCCCGCGCCAGGCCGGGGCGCCCGCTCTTTGCGCAGGAGCAGCGCCGACGTCACGCCCATCATCGCGCCGAAGAGCGCGGACAGCGCGGTCGGCGAAATGAAGGTCGCGAGCAGCCCGCCCGAGAGCCCGCCCAGCGTGGTCGCCACTTCGAGCGACATGCCCAGGCGCATGTTCGCCAGCCCCTTGCCGACCCAGACCGAGCCGGCGGTGCTCGAGGTCGCGACCACGGTGACGAGCGAAGTGGCGACGGCGATCTTGATGTCGTAGCCGAACCCGAGCACGAGCGCGGGCACCACGATGACGCCGCCGCCGATGCCGACGAGCGCGCCGAGCAGACCGGAGGCGGCGCCGAGGAGGACGAGCAGAAGCGCGGGCAGGGGAGCCAAGTGCACGCAGACCCTTTAGCGCGCGGCACTGATTTGCGCTCGCGTTCCTGCGGCGGGCTGGCCTGGGATCTCCCGCTCGAGATAAAGGAAGCGATGGCCGAAGAGTCGTTTCTCCAATTGGATGCCCTCCCGGACCCATCGCGTTGGACGGCGGCCGGGCAGTCGTTCACCGACGCGCAGGGGAGGCTCTACAAGGAGCTGCGCTTCTCCCGGACAGACGGCGCGCTCTGGGTCGTGATGATGTTCCAGGCGATCGAATGCGCGACCGATCTGGCGCTGCTGCGGACGCAGATGGAGACCTACGATGGCGCGCCGATGCTGACCCGGGTCGATTTTCGCAACCCGCTCTCTGAGGGGGAGGTCCGCACCAGCCGGGGAGCGGTGCCCAGCCTGATCAGCGACATCGCGGGCATCAACCAGCATGGCCGGGAGACCATCGTCTACTCGGTCTTCGCGAGCCGCGGAGAGGAGACGTTCCGCGTCGAGCTGATCGGCGAGAGCGCGCTGCTCGAGACGGTCGCCGACGAGTGCGCGGCGGCGATCGATGGCGCAATCTTCACCGCGCGATAGGTTCGCCCGCCGATCTGTTGCGCGCTGAAACTTTCCCGGCGATCGCGCTTCTCATCCGCTCGCCGCCGTCCGCCTTCAGGAGCTCCTGATGCACGCAGCCCTCCTCGCCGTTCTGCTCGCCACCACCGCCGTCTCGCCGAAAGGCGCGATCGCCACCGCGCATCCGCTCGCGAGCGAAGCGGGCGCGGCCGCGCTGAGAGCGGGCGGGAACGCGATCGACGCCGCGGTGGCCGCCGCGTTTGCGCTCGCCGTCGTCGAGCCGGCGAGCTCCGGCCTGGGCGGCGGCGGGTTCGCGCTCGTCTACGTCGCGAAGGAGAACAAGACGTACGCGCTCGACTTCCGCGAGGTGGGCCCCAAGAAGGCGACGCCGGCGATGTACGTGATCGACGGCAAGCCGCGGCCCGACCTCTCGCTCGACGGTGCGCTCGCGGTGGCGGTGCCCGGCGCGGTGAGCGGCTACGTGGAGCTGGCGCGCCGGTTCGGAAAACTGCCGCTGGCGAAGCTCACGCACGACGCGGAGCAGCTGGCGGCGCGCGGCTTTCCCATCAGCTCGCACCTCGCGTGGGCCGCGAACAACCGGCTCGCCTGCCTCGAGAAGGACGCCGAAGCGACGCGCATCTTCACCGTGCCCGACGCGAGCGACCCGAGCGCGAAGGGCAAGCGCAAGGCGCCGCAGCCGGGCGACAAGCTGGTGCAGCGCGATCTGGCGAAGACGCTGCATGCCATCGGCGCGCGCGGCGCGTCGGCGTTCTACTCGGGCGCGATCGCCAAGGAGCTCGTCGCCAGCGTCGAGCAGAACGGCGGCATCCTCTCGCTCGAGGATCTCGCGGCCTACCGCACGCGCGAGCGCACGCCGCTCACCGGCAGCTACCGCGACAACACGGTGGTGACGTTCCCCGCGCCCAGCTCGGGCGGGCTCATCCTGCTCGGCCTGCTCAACGCGCTCGAGCACGACGATGCGCGCGCGGGCGGCTACCGGCCGTCGCGCTACGTGCACCTCATGATCGAAGCGGAGAAGCGCCTCTACGCGCTGCGCGAGCAGATGGGCGATCCCGGCTTCGCGCCGGGGATGGCGGAGCTCTCGCGCGAGCTGACCAGCAAGAAGTTCGCGGCCGCGCTGCGCGCGCAGATCGGCGAGAAGGCGACGCTCGCGAAGGACATCGCGCCCATCACCGAGTCGCCGGACACGACCCACCTCTCGGTGATCGACGCCGAGGGCAACGCCGTCGCGCTCACCACCACGGTCAACTACGTGTTCGGCTCCTGCCTCGTCGCCCAGGGAACGGGCGTGCTGCTCAACGACGAGATGGACGACTTTTCCATCGGCGCGGGCGTGCCCAACCAGTACGGCGTGCGCGGCAGCGAGGCCAACGCGCCGGGGCCGGGGAAGACGCCGCTCTCCTCGATGGCGCCCACCTTCGTGTTCGACAAGAAGGGCGCGCTGCGGCTCGCGGTCGGCTCGCCCGGCGGCTCCACCATCCCCACCACGGTGGCGCAGGCGATCCTGCATTTCGTCGACGATCAGATGCCGATCGACCGCGCGCTGGCGGCGCCGCGCATCCACGAGCAGCTCTATCCGGAGTTCGTGCGCATCGAGGCGGACGGCGTCGAGGCGGAGACCGCGGCCGCCCTGCAGGCGCGCGGGCACGTCCTCAAGTTCACCGAGCCGTGGGGCAATGCGCAGGCGGTCGCGATCGATCCGGCCACTGGCTTTCGCGTGGGCGCGAGCGATCCGCGCGGCGACGGAGCGCCCGCGGTGCCTTGAGGCTCATGCCCTTGCGCGCGGGTTCGCGATAGCGTGCGCTCGATGCTCCTCTCCGCGCTCCACCGCGCAGGTCCGCTGTTCGCGCTGCTGCTCGCGGCCTTCGCCGCGCGCGCGACGACGCTCCATGGCCCGGCCGACATCGCCGCGCTCACCGCCGCGTCCGACGTGGTGGTGCGCGCGCACGTCGCTTCCGTCGAGAGCCACTGGGGCGCCGGGGGCGAGAAGTCGGGCGCCATCTTCACCACCGCCGAGCTGATCCCGAGCGAGCAGTGGAAGGGCGACGCCGTGGGCGAGCGGCTCTGGGTGCGCGCGCCTGGCGGCGTGGTCGGCGATCTCGCGCAGGAGGTGGTCGGCTCGGCCGAGCTGCGCGCAGGCGACGAGGTGGTGCTCTTCCTTCGTTTGCGCGCGAGCGCGGTCACCGGCGCGGGCGCGCATCCGGCCATCTATGAGGTGAGCCACTGGGCGCTGGGCAAGTTCGTGATCCAGCCGGCGGCGAGCCCGGCCGCGCTGGGCGCGGCTGCGCGCGATTCGTCGTCCCCCTCGGGCCCGCGCGCGGTGCGCGATCGCAGCGGCGTCGAGTGCGTCGGCTGCCGCGCGGACGAGGCCGACTCGTTCTCGCTCGACGAGCTGCGGGCGCAGGTCCAGGCGGCCGCTGCCAGCGCGCCGGGCAAGGTCCGCCCATGAGCCGGCCGGCGGGCCCGGACGCGCCCGAGCACGCCCCGCGCGGCCGCGCGCGATCGGTGGGCATCGCCATGCTCTCGCTCTGCGCGATCACCGCGCTCGGCGCCACGCTCCTGCTGTCTCGCCCTGCGCTCGCCTGGGTCCGCACCACCGTGCGCCTCGACGACGGCGGCAGCGGCCCCTGCATCTTCTGGGGCCCGCGCGGACACAGCTTCATGATCGACGCCCGCGGCACGCCCGACGTCCCTGGCACCTCGGCCTTCGACGCCATCCGCCGCGGTTTCCAGACCTGGGCCGCGGTCAGCTGCAGCGACCTCGTCTTCCCCGATCTCGGCCTCTCGACCAATCCCGCCGATCGCGTGGTCGGCTACTTCCCCGGGCAGTACAACCGCAACCTCCTGCTCTTCCGCACCGCCAACTGCGAGAACGGCGCGGTGCCGCCCAACGACCCGTGCTTGACCAGCGGCGGCTGCGGCAACGAGTACGACTGCTGGGACCACGACAGCTCGGTGATCGCGACGACGACGACCACCACCAACCGCAACACCGGCCAGCTCCTCGACGCGGACGTGGAGTTCAACGACGCGCTCGCCAGCGACGGCACCAAGTACACGTTCACCACCGTCGACAGCCCGCCGTGCACGGCCGACGGCCAGAGCGACTGCGTGGACATCGACGTGCAGAACACCGCGACGCACGAGGAGGGCCACACCATCGGCCTCGCCCACTCGCTCGACCCGACCGCGACGATGTACGCGACCGCGCCGATGGGCGAGACCTCCAAGCGCGTGCTCGCCGCAGACGACATCGCGGCGGTCTGCACCATCTATCCCAAGGGCGCCGAGACCTCGACCTGCCTAGGCGACCCCATCGACCTCACCGTCACCGGCGAAAACGATCACACCGGCTGCGGCTGCACCACCACCGGCAGCGCCACCCCGTCTCTCGAAGGCGCGCTCCTCTGTTGCCTCGGTCTTGCCTTCACCCGTTCACGAGCCAGAGCCCGCCGCGTCTAACGCTCTTTTGTTTTTCCTCGCTGCGATATAGAGACTCCATGACGATCCGTGTCTGGAACACGCTGACTGACAAGAAGGAAGATCTCGAACCGCTGGTGCCGGGCCACATCGGGATCTACGTCTGCGGCATCACCGTCTACGACCTGCCGCACATCGGCCACGCGCGCATGCTGATCGCGTTCGACACGGCCGTCCGCTTCCTGCGCTGGACCGGCCTCGACGTGAAGTACGTGCGCAACTGGACCGACGTCGACGACAAGATCATCCGCCGCGCGGGCGAGCGGGGCATCGACCCGGCGCAGCTCGCGCAGCAGTACATCGACGAGTGCCGCGTCGACATGGCCTCGCTCAACATCGCCGCGGCCGACATCGAGCCGAAGGCGACCGAGCACATCGCGGAGATGCACGCGATCATCGGCAAGCTCATCGAGCGCGGGCACGCGTACGCGGTGAACGGCGACGTCTACTTCGCGGTCCGCTCGTTTCCGGAGTACGGGAAATTGTCGAAGCGCAATTTGGATGATCTGCTCTCGGGCGCGCGCGTCGAGACCGGCGACATCAAGCGCGACCCGCTCGATTTCGCGCTCTGGAAGGCGAGCAAGCCGGGCGAGCCTGCGTCGGTCTGCTGGCCGAGCCCGTGGGGCACCGGCCGGCCGGGCTGGCACATCGAGTGCTCGGCGATGTGCCAGAAGCACCTGGGCACCACCTTCGATCTGCACGGCGGCGGCAAGGACCTGGTCTTCCCGCACCACGAGAACGAGATCGCGCAGAGCGAAGGGGCGAGCGGCCAGCCGCTGGCGCGCGCGTGGCTGCACAACGGCTTCGTCAACGCGGGCGACGAGAAGATGAGCAAGTCGCTCGGCAACTTCAAGACCATCCGCGACCTGACCGCGCAGTGGGACGGCGAGGCGGTGCGCGCGCTCCTGCTCGCCACGCACTACCGCAACCCGATCCAGTTCGGCTTCGACGCGCTCGCCGAGGCGGACCGGCGCGTCGACTACTTCTACGAGACCGACGGCAAGGCCGAGCTCTACCTCGCGCAGAAGAAGTTCACCGCCGCCGGCCGCGAGCTGGTCTTGATGTGCGACGCGTTTCGCACCGCGATGGAGGACGACTTCAACACCGCCGACGGCCTCGCGCACCTCATCTCCGTCTACAACCAGCTCAACGCGAAGATCGACGGCAAGGGCTCGCCGCAGGAGGTAGCCGATCTGCGCGCGACCGCGAAGGCGCTCTCGGCCGTGCTGGGCCTGGGCTGGCGCGATCCGAAGCAGGCGGTGCTGGCGCGGCGCACGCTGGCGGCCAGGCGCAACTCGATCGATCCCGCGTGGGTCGACGAGCGGATCGCTGCGCGCCTGCTCGCCCGCAAGGAGAAGCGGTTCGCCGACGCGGACGGCATCCGCGACGAGCTGAAGGCCAAGGGCGTCGAGCTGCGCGATTCGGCCGGCGGCACCGACTGGCGCGTCCCGGCGTAGAGCGCGCGCCGCGGCTTAGGACCGGACAAAAAACGACCGGTGAACGCGCGGTGTTTTTGCTGCGTTCTCGGCGTGCCTTTTTTGGGATGCTCAAGAAGTCGCGCCGAGATTGAAGACAGGCCTCCGCCTGCGGAGTAGAGTCCCGCACCTTTTTGCTTCGCCGCTGCAGCGGCATTTCCCTCGAGAGAGATCGCCCATGATCCACAAGCTGACCCTCCTTTCGCTCGCGGCTGCACTCCTCTGCGCCGCCGCGCTGCCGGCCGCTGCCGATCCGCAGATCACCAAGACCAACCCCGCGACCGCCAAGGCCGCGACGCCGCTCAAGCTGGTGCTCAGCGGTCCGCTCGGCGCCGAGCAGGCGAAGAAGGACGGCCGCGCGGTGGCGAACGCGCTCTCGGCGGCGCTCGCGCGCCCGGTCGAGTTCGAGGTGGTCCCGGCCGCCGACCTGCCCGGCATCCTCGCCAGCGGCAAGGCCGACATCGGCTGGCTGACCGCGCTCGAGTACATCGCGGCGGAGAAGGCCTCCAACGGCAAGATCCAGCCGGTCGCGAAGGCGCTCCACGCAGGGCTGCCGTTCTATCGCTCGGTGCTCTTCACCTCGAAGAAGAACAAGCAGATCCTCACCCCGGCCGACCTGAAGGGAAAGAAGCTGGCGTTCGTCTCCGAGACCTCCGCGGCTGGCTACGTGATTCCGCACGCGGCGCTCCTGCGCGCCGGCCTCACCGAGGCGGAGATCAAGGCGAACGGCACGTTCCTCGGCGACCACGCGGCGGTGTGCAAGGCGGTCGCGGATGGCACCGACGCGGCCGGCGCGACGCTCTCGAACGACAAGGCGGGCGGCCAGATCGCCGGCTGCGCCGAGACGCTCGGCAAGCAGGTCTCGGAGCTCAAGGTGCTCTCCATCAGCGACCCGATCCCCAACGACGTCTTCGCGCTCAAGCCCGACTCGTCGTCGGAGGACTTCGCCGCCCTGCGCGCCGCGCTCATCGACCTCGACAAGAGCGCCGACGGCAAGAAGACGCTCGCCGAGCACCTCCACTCGGAGGGGTTCATCCCCGCCGAGGACGGCGACTTCGCGCCGCTGCGCGAGTCGATGAAGTAATCGCTTGAAGTAATCGTGGAGGATTGAAGCGACTTGGCGTGCGTGGGGCGGTCTCGACGGATATGATCGCCCCCGCATGCCATTCAAGCTGAAGACCGACTATGTGCCCGCGGGCGACCAGCCGCGGGCCATCGAAGAGCTGACCGCGGGCCTCCAGCGCGGCGACCGCCACCAGACGCTCCTCGGCGTCACCGGCAGCGGCAAGACCTTCACGATTGCGAATGTCGTCGAGAAGGTACAGCGGCCGACGCTGGTCATCGCGCACAACAAGACGCTCGCGGGCCAGCTCTACGGCGAGTTCAAGGAGCTCTTTCCCGACAACGCGGTCGAGTTCTTCGTCAGCTATTACGACTACTATCAGCCGGAAGCTTATGTGCCGTCGTCGGATACCTTCATTGAGAAGGATTCGTCGATCAACGACGAGATCGATCGTCTGCGCCACAGCGCGACCCACTCGCTGCTCACGCGCAACGACGTGCTCATCGTCGCCTCGGTCAGCTGCATCTACGGCCTCGGCACCGCCGAGGCCTATTATGAATTGAAGGTCGCGCTGCAGAAGGGCGCGGAGTATCCGCGGCACAAGCTGCTCAAGGATCTGGTCGAGATTCAATACGAGCGCAACGACACCGACTTTGCCCGCGGAACCTTTCGCGTCAAAGGCGACACCGTCGAGATCTTTCCCGCCTACGAAGAAGAGCGGGCCATCCGCGTCGAGCTGTTCGGCGATACCGTCGAGTCGATCAAGGAGGTCGATCCGCTGCGCGGCCGCGTGCTCGCGGAGGTCGACAAGACTTCGATCTTCCCCTCCAGCCACTATGTGACCTCGGGCGCGCGGCGCGGCACCGCGATGACCGCGATCAAGGCGGAGCTGCTCGAGCGGCTGCAGTACCTGCGCGCGAACAACAAGCTGTTGGAAGCGCAGCGGCTCGAGCAGCGGACCCTGTTCGATCTCGAGATGATCGAGCAGATGGGCTACTGCAACGGCATCGAGAACTATTCGCGCCACCTCTCCGGGCGCGAGCCGGGCGCAGCTCCTCCGTGCCTCCTCGATTACTTCCCCAAGGACTATCTGGTCGTCATCGACGAATCGCACCAGAGCGTCCCGCAGATCGGCGCGATGTATCGCGGCGACCGCGCGCGCAAGGAGACGCTGGTCGAATATGGCTTTCGATTGCCCTCGGCGCTCGACAACCGGCCGCTCAAGTTTGAAGAGTTCGAGAAGCTGGTCAATCAAGCGATCTATGTCTCGGCGACGCCCGCGGAATACGAGCTCAACAAGAGCGAAGGCGTGATCGTCGAGCAGATCATCCGCCCCACCGGCCTGGTCGATCCGCAGATCGAAGTCCGCCCGGTGGCGAGCCAGGTCGACGACCTGCTCGAGGAGATCCGCATCCGCGCCGACAAGGGCGAGCGCGTCCTGGTGACCACGCTGACCAAGCGGATGGCGGAGGACCTGACCGAATACTATGCAGACCTGGGCATTCGAGTCCGATATCTCCACGCCGATATCGATACTCTCGAGCGGCTCGAGCTCATTCGCGATCTGCGGCGCGGTTTATATGACGTATTGGTGGGCATCAATCTCTTGCGAGAAGGATTGGATATCCCCGAGGTATCGCTGATCGGCGTGCTCGATGCCGACAAAGAGGGTTTCCTCCGCTCGAGCGTCTCGCTGATCCAGACCATCGGCCGCGCCGCGCGCAACGTCGACGGCCGGGTCATCCTCTATGCCGATCGGATGACCGACTCAATGAAGAAGGCCATCGGCGAGACCGACCGCCGCCGCACGATTCAAGAGGCCTACAACGTCAAACACGGGATCACGCCGACCACCGTCAAACGGGCCATCATGGACCTGCAGATCGGCGGCATCGCGCGCGGCCTCGACGAGGCTTTCGCGGGCAAGGAAGAGCTGGCGGGATATCTGCCGGAGAATCGCAAGGACGTGCCCAAGCTGCTGGCGCAGCTGACCGCCGAGATGAACGAGAAGGCGGAAGATCTCGACTTCGAGGGCGCGGCGATGATCCGCGACAAGATCCAGGCGATCAAAGATCTCGATCTGGGGATCCTGCCGAAGAAGCCGCAGGTCTTGAAGGCCGAGGCGCGCGCGGCGGCGGGCATCGCGCCGCGGCCGGCGTTCAACGGCGGGCGTGGCAAGGGCCGCGGCCGGAGCACGCAGAAGCGATAGTCATGCTCAGCGAAGCGCTCCAGCAGAAGCTCGCGACGCTCCCGACCACGCCGGGCGTCTACATCATGAAGGACCGCCAGGGCGAGGTGGTCTATGTCGGCAAGGCGCGCAATCTCCGCTCGCGCGTCTCGCAGTATTTCCAGCCGCGCACGTCCGATACCCGGCGGTTCATTCCCTTCCTCGAAGAGATGCTCGGCGACATCGAGGTCCTGCTCGCGCCCAGCGAGAAGGACGCGCTGCTCCTCGAGAACGAGCTGATCAAGAAGCACCGGCCGCGCTTCAATGTGCGGCTGCGCGACGACAAGAACTTCATCTCGCTGCGGCTCTCGCGGACGCATCCCTATCCGCGGCTCGAGGTGGTCCGGCGCATCCGCAAGGACGGCGCGCGATACTTCGGTCCTTATTCGAGCGCTTCTTCGATCCGCGAGACTCTGCAGCTGGTCAATCGGCACTTCCAGCTGCGCACTTGCACCGATCAAGTCATGGCCAATCGCCGGCGGCCTTGCCTGCAATATCAAATCAAGCGCTGCCCGGCGCCGTGCGTCTATCCCGTCCCCGGCGAGGATTATCAGCGCTCGGTCGAGGAGGTATCGCTCTTCCTCGAGGGCAAGGCCGACGAGCTGACCGGCACGCTGCAGACGCGGATGAAGACGGCGGCGAAAGCGCTCGAGTTCGAGCGGGCCGCTCAATTGCGCGATCAGCTGGTGGCGATATCCCGCTCGTTGGAAAAGCAGCGCACGGTGTTGGGAGACCTGGTCGATCAGGACGTGATCGGCTTCTATCGCGAAGGCGGCCTGCTCGAGCTGCACGCGCTCTTCTTCCGCAACGGCCGCTTGAACGGCGGCCGCAGCTTTCATTTCAACAAGCAGGAGTTTCCCACCGAGGAGCTCGTGCAGAGCTTCGTCGAGCAGTATTACGACTCGGGCGCGCTGGTCCCGAAAGAGATCCTGCTGCCGATCGCCATCGACGGCATGGAGACGCTCGAGGCGTGGCTCAGCGAGAAGCGCGGCGATCGGGTGCACGCGAGTGTGCCGGAGCGCGGCGAGAAGGTCCGCCTGGTCGAGATGGCGCAGGAGAATGCGCGCCATTCGTTCGAGGAGCGGCGCAAGTCGCAGGCGAGCGCGCTCGAGTCGCTGACTCGCCTGCAGAGCCGGCTCAAGCTGCCCCGGCTGCCGCGGCGAATCGAATGCTTCGATATGTCGACGATACAAGGTCAATTCACCGTCGGCAGCCAGGTCGTCTTCTGCGATGGCGAGCCGGACAAATCGAAGTATCGGCTCTATCGCGTGCGCGGCGAGGCGGGGCAGGACGACTTTGCCTCGATGTTCCAGGTCCTCTCGCGCCGGCTCGCGAATGGAAAGGTCGCCGGCGATCTGCCCGACCTGATCCTCGTGGACGGCGGCAAGGGGCAATTGAACGTCGCGCGCGCGGCATTGAAGGAATTGGGGTTGAGCGCTGCCGATGTTTCGCTGGCCGGGCTCGCGAAGAGCCGCGTGCTCGAGGACGAGGCCCGCTTTGCGGCGCGCCAGGGCTTCAAGCTCGCCGATGCCTGGGCCGAGCGGGCCGGCGGCGAAACGGAGAGTCCGGCCCACGACAGCCCGGACGACGAGAGCCCGGCCGGTGAGGAGGCGCCGCCGGCCGCTGCCTCTGCCCAAGGTTCAAAGTCCGAAGTCCAAAGTCCAAGCGGTTCGCCTGCTCCCAAGACCGATCTCTCCGGCCGCTCGCGCAAGCCGGGCCGCTACGCGAAGGAGTCGCTCGAGCGCTCGCCCGAGCGCGTCTTCCTGCCCGGGCAGAAGAACCCGGTGGTGCTGCGGCAGAACACCAGCGAGCTCTTTCTCCTCCAGCGGCTGCGCGACGAGGCGCACCGGTTCGCCATCACCTTCCATCGCAAGCTGCGCCGCGAGCGCAACTTCCGCTCGGTGCTCGAGGAGATCGAGGGCATCGGCGAGAAGCGCAAGCGCGCGCTGCTGACCCACTTCGGCTCGCTCAAGCGCATCCGCGCGGCGAGCCAGGAAGAGATCGCCCAGGCGCCGGGTTTCAATGCCGAGCTGGCCGAGCGGGTCGCATCGTTCCTGCGCGGGCAGGGGGCCGAGCGGGCCGCCGAAGTGGAAGCGCTCGAGTCCGCGGAAGCGATGCGCGCCGCGGCGGACGCGGGCGCGCGCGCGGCGGCCGCGGCGAAGCGCGGCGAGGCGGGTGCGACCGATGAGCTTCACGCATCGAGCGCAGGCGAAGACGCCGCTGGCGACGAGCTCGAGCTGGTCGAGATGGACACCGAAGCTCTCCGGGATCCTTCGGCCCCCGCCGCGGTGCTCGAGCGGGACGATGTCGCGTTTGACGCCGCCGCCGCCGAGCTGAGCGCGCTGGAGGACGATGCGGAGATCGATTCGGCGGACACCCCCGGTGGTTCTCCGGGGACTTGACATTTAAACCGAATTTCGCTTGCGACCCCATCCCACATCAACTACAAGCGACGACCGCGAACACTCCGGAAAGGACTCTCGCTCTATGAAGCTCTACCCCAAGATCATCCCCGCCATCGCCCGCGACGTGGTGGGCACGCTCATGGCCGAGGGCGACGCCGAGGTGGAGACGATGCGCGTTGCGGACGCCGAGATGGACATGGCGGCGATCCTCAAGGAGTACCTCGCCTCGGAAGAGCGCGTGAACCAGGCCACCCGCGAGGCGCTCGAGCGCCGCGGCTACGACCACTCCAAGTTCAACGCGGTCAAGCGCGAGATGGCCGACGTGCGCGGCTTCAAGATGGGCGACGACGGCGTCGACTACATCATCAACCAGATGATCGAGTTCCTGCTCATCTCGCGGAACGTCGAAGAGGTGTTCGCCGAGGACCACACGCTGCGGCGCCGCATCTACCAGGTCTTCAAGAAGCACCTCGACGTGGAGGACGATGTCGATCGCGAGGCGCGCGCCCGCCTCAAGCACCTCACCGAGGGCACGCAGGCTTGGGAGATCGAGTACCAGAAGACGGTCGAGCAGATCCGCCGCAACAAGGGTCTGGTCTAGATCTGCAGCGAAACCGCTGGACCGAGGGCCGCTCACCAGCGGCCCTTTCGTTTTTCGGCGCGCTGATCTTTGCGCTCGAGCTGCTGCCGGACGTCTGGGCGGTGCCGGGCTGCGGACTGGAGGCGTGGGTCTGGCCGGTCAATGCGCGCCTCGCGCACGCGGCCGCGCTGGGCGGCACCTTCTACAACTACGGCCCGCTCGGCGCGCTGGTGGTCCCGCTGCCGCTCGGGCGCGATCTCTTCTTCTCCGTCGCATATCGCCTCGCCATCGCCGCGCTCGCGGGGGCGCTCGTCTTCGCCGAGCTGCGCCGGGCCGACGCGCGCGCCGCCTGGGGCGGATGGGCGCTCTTGCTCTTGGGGGCCGCGTTCCCCGGCGTGCGCGAATATTGCGGCCTGCTCGCGCTCGCGCTGCTCCTCGCGCGCCGCGATGCGCCCGCGGCCGACCTGCTCGCGGCGCTGCTCGCCGCCGCGCTGCTGTTCATCAAGTTCTCGCTCGGCCTGGGCGCGCTGCTCTTGCTCGGCGCATCGGCGCTCGCGTCGCTGGCGGGTGCTGGCGCCCACTCCGGTGCCAGCCGGGCCGGGCGGCTTCGCGCGGCGCGCCTCGCTGGCGGGTGCGCGGTTTCGCTGGCCGCTCTCGCCGCGCTGCTGCTCGGCCCGCCCGCCGCGAGCGCGCGCTGGCTGCGCGGCTCGATCGAGATCTCCAGCGGATACTCGGCCGCGCTCTCGATGGTCAGCGGCGGCCCGCGCGCGGGGCTGGCCGCGGCGGGGCTCGCGCTCTTCGCGCTGCTTCTGCTCGCGCTCTGGCTGCGCGGCGAGCAGGCGCTCGCGCTCTCGGCCGCGCTGCTCTTGCCCTTGCCGCTGCTCGCCTTCAAGCACGCCTTCGTGCGCGACGACCACGTGCTGCTCTTCTGCACGCTGCTCCCCTGGTCGCTCGCGCTCGTGCTCCTGCAGGCGCGCACGCGCGCGCAGGCGCAGCTGCCGCTCGCGGCCAGCGCGGCCGGCGCGCTCCTCACCGCGGCGCTCGCGCTCGCGCCGGGCGTGCCGCGCTTCTCGCTCGCCGACGGCGCGGACGCGCTGCTGCCGCGGCCCGCGCGCGATCTCGTCAAGACGCTGCGGCTGGGCTCCACCGAGTCGGAGCTGCGCTCGGCTTCGATCGGCTGCCTGCAGGCGCTGCGCTATCCGCCCGAGCTGGCGCAGGCGCTCGCGGGGCACACGGTCGACCTGCTCGACGGCGACTTCGAGCGCATCCCCGCCAACGACCTCGACTGGTCGCCCGCGCCGATGCTCGAGGCGCGCGGCGCGGTGACGCCCTGGCTCGACGAGGCGCTCGCGGAGCACCTGCGCGGCGAGCGCGCGCCCGAGCGGCTGGTGGTGCAGGCGGGCGACATCGACGGGCGCATCCCGCTGCTCGACGCGCCGGCTGCCTGGCGGACGATCCGTGAGGGGTACCGGCCGATCGCGAGCGAGCCGGGCGGGCCGCGGCTGGTGCTGGCGCGGCGGGAACGCGAGGGCGCGCAGTCCGGCGAAGAGCGCCGCGTCGCGCGCGCGCTGCTCGAGCGCTCGCGGGCGCGGGTCGAGACCAGCAGCCGCATCGAGGTGCCTCCGGGCCCGCCGCTCTGGCTCGCGCTGCATCTCGCGCCCACCCTGCGCGGCCGCCTGGCGCGGCTGTTCTATCGCTGGCCGCCCATCTTCGTCCGGCTCGAGTACGAGGACGGCCAGCAGGCTTGGGCGCGCGTGCTTCCCGACCAGCTGGCCTCCGGGCTGCCGCTCGCCGAGCTGCCGCGCGATCGCGACGGCCTCGCCGCCTGGCTGTCGCGCGCGCGCCTCCCGCGCGTGCGCGCGCTGCATCTGAGCGGACCCGGGCTCGTCTACTTCGCGCCCCAGATGGAGCGCGTCTGGCTCGAGGCGCCGTGAGCCCGCGGCGGCGGGGGATCTCCGAAAACGGGACCGTACATTTTGTACCGTTTGTCCGCTCGCGCCGAGCGCACTCCCCGCCGCCGCGCGTCCGTTCGCCGCAGCCCGCGACACCTGCAGTTCACAATCGCGTAACCCAGTGCCCGCAAGCGGAGGGTAGACACACGCCCGCTTCACTTACCCCGACGGGAGAACGCATGCGCCGCATTGCCCCACTCGCACTCGCCAGCTTGACCGCGCTCGCAGCCAGCGCCCAGACCGCCGCGCCCCAGAGCGCCACCAGCGCTCCCTCCACCGCGCCGGCGCAGACCGCGCCGGCCGTTCCCGAGACGCATCCCTCGACGACCATCCCGTCGCCCAACGGCGACACCATGATCGCCGCTGAGCCGACCTTCGTGCTCGGCAACGGTTCGCTCAACAACCGCAACGTCAAGGTGACGCTCTACGGCTTCGTCGAAGCCGACTCGATCTTCGACTCCACGCAGTCGTTCACCGAGCTCCAGGGCAACACCGCCATCGCCAAGATCGGCTCGGTCGCGGGCGACAACGGCCGCTTCCAGTTCGGCGCGCGCAACTCGCGGCTCGGCCTGAAGGTCGAGAGCCCGGTCAGCGACAGCGGCGTCAAGGCGATGGGCAACTTCGAGATGGACTTCCTCGGCTTCAACTCGATCTCTGCCGTCGCCACCACGCCGGCCGTCTCGGGCACCAGCGAGGCCGGCATCTACGGTTCGCCGACGTTCCGCATGCGCCACGGCTTCGTCAAGCTGAGCACGCCGGTGGTCGACGTGCTGATGGGGCAGACCTGGTCGGTGCTCGGCGCGTCGGCGGTGTTCACGCCGTCCACCGTCGACATCCAGGGCGTCCCCACGGAGATCTACCAGCGCACGCTGCAGCTGCGCGTCGGCAAGACGCTCGCGTTCGGCGACTTCAAGGCGGAGCTCGAGGTGGCCGCGCTCCGCCCGTACCAGCGCGACTCGGACATGCCGGACTTCGGCGGCTACCTGCGCCTCGCGTGGGACGGCTGGAAGGGCTACAAGGCGACCGGCGCGACCGGCGGCGACGAGAGCGGCATCCAGCTCGCGTTCTCCGCGCTGACCCGCAGCTTCCGCGCGTACGGCCCGACCCCGACCAGCACCTCGGACTTCGAGACCGCGCAGGGCACTGCCTTCGCGCTCGACGCGATCGTCCCGCTCATCCCGGCGACGCGCGCGAACAAGAACAACGCGCTCACCTTCACCGCCGAGCTCTCCACCGGCTCCGGCTACAACGATCTCTTCACCAACTGGAACGCGGGCGTCAGCTCCATCGGCACGCCCACCGGCGTCCCGTCCGGAAAGACGTACGCGAGCGGCGTGAACCTCGACCCGGGCGTCGCCGGCTTCAACTCGATGACCGGCAAGCTCGATACGGTCGACGCCAAGTCGATGCTGCTCTCGCTCCAGTACTTCCTGCCCATCAACAACGGCTCGGTCTACGTGAGCGCGCTCTACGGCACGCTGCAGAGCGACAACGCGGTCGACTTCACCACGGCGGCGTCGGCCATCGCGGACGAGCGCTACCTCGCGGCCGACATCTTCTGGGACGTCACCTCGGCGGCGCGCGTCGGCTTCTCGTACGGCAAGACCCGCCAGCGGTTCGGCGACAACTCGGTGCCGCGCACCAACGATCGATTCCAGTTGTCGGGGTTCTACATCTTCTAACGAAGGCACGGCCGCGGCCCCGGATCTCTTCCGTGCGGAACCGGTGGGGCCGCTCAAGCTGAAGGGCAGCAAAGCGAAGGGCCCGGCTGCGGTTGGCAGGCGGGCCCTTCTGTTTTGATCGGTCGAGCGACGGCCGATGAGGCCCGAGCTACTGGCCGGTCCAGCTTCCCGTTTCGCCGAGCACTTCAAAGACGCCGTTGCCGGTGTAGACGAGCACGAGCGTCGCGCCCGAGGCGCCGACCAGCGCGGAGGGCAAGAGCGTCTCGGTCCAGATGCCTTCGCCGTCGGCGATGGCGGCCAGCTGGCTGCCCGTCGAGTTCGACGCGATCGAAGACCAAAACCGGCCCGAGGCGGCGCTTCCGGCCGTCCGGTTGATCCAGGTCATGCCGCTGTCGGAGGAGGTCCAGATGTCTCCCGATCCGCCGGTGCCGGCGGCGAGGTTGTTGCCGCTCGTGTCCGACGCGATCGAAAACCAGCGCAGGCCCGTCATCGCCGGATTCGCGGAGGTCCGGTTGGCCCAGCTGGAGCCGCTGTCCGTGGAGGTCCAGATGTCCCCATCGTACGCGGCGGCCGCGAGGTTCGCGCCGCTCGCGTCGGAGGCGATCGAGTACCAGCTCTTTCCAGACATCGCCGCGTTCCCCGTCGTCTGGTTGGTCCAGCTGGCGCCGCTGTTGGAAGAGGTCCAGATGTCCCCGTTGAAGGCGACGGCCGCCAGATTCGACCCGTTCACGCTCGAAGCGATCGACATCCAAGTCTTGTTGGCGGCGGGCGTGCCTGTCGTCTCATCGACCCACGAGCTCCTCTGCGTCCAGATGTCGTGAGAGTAGGAGGCGCCGTAGAGGTGCTTGCCGGTGGAGTCGTAGGCCAGCGAGCTCCAGTTCTGTCCGTCGGCGCCCGTGCCCACCGTCTGGTTGGTCCAGGTGGCCCCGCTATCGGTCGACGTCCAGATGTCGCCCACGTCCGAACCGTTCTGGTTCGCGCCGGCGGCGAGGTTCTGGCCGGTGGAGTCGGAGGTGACCGCGAACCAGGGCTGCCCCGACATCGCGCTGTTCCCGGCGGTCCGGTTGACCCAGGTCGCGCCGCTGTCCGAGGAGGTCCAGAGGTCTCCGCCGTTGACGAGCGCGACCAGGTTCGCGCCGCTGTAGTCAGAGGCGATCGCCGTCCACTCCCGGTTCGCCGCCGCGGTCCCCGCCGTCCGGTCCACCCAGGGCAGCGCAAGCCAGTCGCTGGTCACGCCGCTGGTCGCCACGGTGCCCGGCGCGAACTGAAAGCCCTCGCCCGCGCTCCCCTGCACGGTCGCGCTGTCGTTTCCCTGCACGATGACGCCGAAGGTGTCGCCCACGGCGAGGCCCGCGTCGAGCGCGGGCAGCGTGATGACGACGTTCGCGCCCGAGACGATGTAGCCGTCTCCCGGCGCCGCCGCCTCCGACTGGGCGGTGCTGCTCCAGGCGAGCCCGCCGCCGCCGAAGATCACCGAGGTGGTGAAGGCGAAGGGACCTTTCCCGCGGCAGTTCGGGCCGCCGTTGACGCAATCGAGCGTGACGGTGAGGGTGTCGCTGCCCGCCTTCGTCGAAGCGATCCAGGTCCCGAACGTTCCGTCGGGGCCGGTGGTGCCGCCGAGCGCGCCGAAGGTGTCGGGGCCGTTGCCCGTCGTCGTGTTGCCGTTCGACGAGCTCACCGAGACGGGCCAGCCCGGCATCGGATAGCCGTTGGTGTCGATCGCGCGCAGGAAGATCTGCGCGCGGGTCGCGCCGTCGGCCGCGAGGCTGCTCGGGTTCGCAGTCAGGAGGGTCTGGTTGGGGTCGGGCAGCGCATAGGCGTTGAAGCTCACCAGCGCGGACTGGCTCGCGGAGGGCTGCAGGTAGCCGCCGTTCACGCCCCCGTCCGCGCCGTCCACCGCAGCGAGGGTTCCCGCGTTGGCCGTGACCACCCGCTGGCCGCCCTCGGTCGCGGCCAGCGTCCCCGAGACGATGCCCTCGCCGCCGGTGGTGCAGATCAGGCCGGCTCCGCTGCCGGTCACCTCGCAGCCGCTCTGGTTGCTGGCGAAGATGTTCCCGTTGCCCGTCGCGGTGAACCAGACCGTCTGGCCCGAGATGGGCGCGCCGCTCGGGCTGGTGACGACGGCGCTGATGGTGGCGGTCGCGTGGCCGTCGGCGGTGAGCACAGGGCCGCCCGTCGGGTAGACGGTCAGGCTCAGCACCACCGGGTTGATGAAGTCCACCGAGGTCGTGAAGGCCACCTCGTTGCCGCCCTCGATCGAGACGACGGCGGTGATGCCGTCGAGCCCGATGCTCGACGAGCTGAGCGTGGCGGTGAAGATGCCGCTCGCGTCGGTGGTGCCGCTGGCGGGGCCGAACTGATCGGGCAGGGGGCCCGGCCCTCCTTGGGCCTCTTGGTTGTTCTCCGAGGTGAGCGAGACCGGAAGGTTCGGCAGCACGTTCCCGTTCACATCGCGCAGCGCGAGGTAGAGCGTGGTGGTCGAGCGGCCGTCTGCCGCGACCGTGCCGGGCGTGGCGGTGAACAGAGAGCTGCCCGGATCGGGCGAACCGCCGTTGATGTAGAAGACGACCGCGAGGGCGGTGCTGGCCTGCACGGTCTCGCCGCCGTCCGCGGCCGCGCCGACCAGGAGCGTGACGATCTTCTCCTCCGCCACGGTCGAGGCCAGCGTCGCCGTGATCTGGCCGTTCGCGTCGGTGGCGCAGGCGACGCTCGCGGTCGGATAGACGGTGCAGTTGGCATCGCTGCTCGCGTAGACGTTGCCCGAGCCGGTCGCGATCAGCCCGACCGGCTCGCCGGCCGCCGGAGTGCCGTCGGCGCGCAGCACCGTCGCCGTCAAGGTGGTGGTGCTGGCGCCGTCGGCCACCACGGTCGGGCTGCTCGCCTGCAAGGTCAGCACAAAGGGCGAGCCGCCCGCCGGGCCGGTGGCGCCTGTCGCTCCCGTGCCGCCAGTCGCGCCGCTCTCGCCGGTGGCCCCGGTGGCTCCGGTGGCGCCTGTCGCGCCCTGGGCGCTGTGCGTGGTGGTGCTGCTCGTGCAGGCCGCCAGGAGGGAGGCCAGGGCCGCGGCGCAGATCCAGCGTGGGGTCGTTCGCATTCGAAGGGCGCTCCTTGAAGAAGAGTGAACCTGTTCGAATTGCAGAGCGGGTGGAACTCCGCAAGCGCCGAAGACGCAGGCGCGAGAACCAAGGCCCGAAGGCTGTAGGACTTTCGGCTTGACTTCGTTTCTCGATCTGCTTTGAAGGCGGGCGCAGCACTCCTCTCGAACAGCCCGCGGCAAACTCCCTGGAGGGTGGATCCATGGCACACGTCTTTGACGCGCAGTCCCTCGTCGAACTTCCCCGAGTCAACTCGAGCAGCGCCGCCACGGTGGGGGTGCAGCTGCTGGCCGCGGCCGCCGCCGAGAAGCGGCTTGCGGCCAACGTCTCGGCCGGGCGCGACGCGCTCGCCGCGGCCAACGCCGCGCTGGAGAGCGCGCTGCAGGGCGCGCTCGACCCGGCCGGAGACCCGGTCTACGCCCCCGAGGCACGCGCCGAGGCGGTCGCCTGGTCGGCCGCCGCCTCCTGGCTCGACGGTCTGCGCAAGCTCCCGCTGCCGAAGAAAGCGGCCGCCGCCGCCACGCTGCACGCCGCGCTCTTCCCCGACGGGCTCGCCTTCCTCCGGCTGCCGGTGGCGCAGCGCTGGTCGCAGACCTCGAGCCGCCTCGCCCACGTCAAGGAGCGCGAGATGGAGGCCGAGTTCGCGCTGCTGGACGGGCACGACATCCTCGCGGCCCTCCTCGACGCGCACCAGGCGCTCGGCGAGGCGGCCGGCATCACCAGCCCCCACCCGGCGGCCGCGAAGGGAGAGTCGGTGCGGACGGCCTTCGACGGCTGGAAGGCCGCGGTGCGCTGCTACATCCTGCAGGTCGTCGCCAACGCCGCGCTGGCGCAGCTCTCCGCCGCTCCGGCGCAGCAACCCGCCGCGGTAGCCCTCTCGGCCCGGCTGCTCGCGCCGCTGGTCCACGCGGAGGTCGCGCCGCCGGCCCGGCCCGCGCCCACCCCTCCCGCGTCGGGCAGCGCAGGGGAGGGGGGCGCAGGCACCTCCCCGGCGGCCTGAACGCCGCTCGCAGGTGCGGGACCGCAAAGGTTTGCGGTTCCAGCCCTGCCGGCAGGCTTCCGACCGCAAAGGTTTGCGGTTCAAGCCCTGCCGGGAGGCTTCCGACCGCAAAGGTTTGCGGTTCAAGCCCTGCCGGGAGGCTTCCGACCGCAAAGGTTTGCGGTTCAAGCCCTGCCGGGAGGCTTCCGACCGCAAAGGTTTGCGGTTCAAGCCCTGCCGGGA
>Ga0302196_10000493_pt1 | contig 38353 bp, 29 predicted proteins | sample II_Bog_N1_3_FD_198794 | JGI IMG/M metagenome (GOLD analysis project Ga0302196, IMG submission 198794) | Peat permafrost microbial communities from Stordalen Mire near Abisko, Sweden - II_Bog_N1_3 | ecosystem: Environmental > Terrestrial > Soil > Wetlands > Peat | place: Sweden: Abisko...
GCCCCGGTGGTACCGGTGCCGACGGCGGCACGGGCAATGTCAATGGCGGCACCGGCGGCGGCGGCGGCACCGGCGCGGCTGCCGGCGTCGGCGGCAACGCGGGAGCCGCCGGTGGCGACACCACTGTCGGCGTGGGCGGAAAGGGCGGCACCGGCGGCAATGCCGGCCTCGGTGGCAACGGCGGCAACGGCCTTGACGGGACCGCCGGCAACATCGCCGGCGGCAACGGCGGCAACGGCGGCGTGACGGGTGGAGTGGGCGCGGGCAACAGCGGCGGCACCGGCTCCAGCACGGGTGCGACCGGCGGTAATGGCACCGTGACCGGCACGGGCGGCAACGGCGGAAACGGTGGCAACGGCTTCACCCAGCCCGCCGGCAAGGCAGGTAGCGGCCTCAGCGGTGGCACCGGCGGCCTCGGCGGTAACGCCGGCTCGGTCGGCAACGGCGGCAACGGCGGCAACGGCGGCAACGGCGCGACCAGCGCGAACGGCATCAACGGGGCCACCCACGGCGCGAGCGGCGGCAACGCAGTGGCCGGCGGGTCCGGCGGTAACGCCGGGGCCGGCGGGTCCGGCGGCACCATCTCCGGCAACGGCGGCAACGGCGGTATCGGCGGTACCGGCGCCAACGGCGGCAACGGCGGCAACGGTATAAGTGGCTCATTCGGTCTGCCCGGCGTGAACAACGGCCTCGGCGGCAACGGCGGCAACAGCGGCAATGGTGGGGCCGGCGGAGTTGGCGGCAACGGCGGCGCCGCCGGTCAGGCCCTGGGTACCGGCACCAACGGCACCCTCGGCGCCGCCGGTAGTGGTGGCAACGGCGGCAACTCCGGAATCGCGGGCAACGGTGGCACCGGCGCGGTAGGCACGGTCGGTAACCCCAACGGCGGCATGGGCGGCAACGGTGGCAACACCGGCACTGCCGGGGCCCTCGGCGCTGCCGGCACCGGCAGCGGCACCCCCACCAGTGGGACGGCGGGCAGCCAGGTCGCCGGCGGCAACGGCGGTCAGGGCGGTCAGGGCTACAGCCCATTCACCGCCGCCGCTAACGCCGGTAACGGCGGCGCCGGCGGCAATGGCGGCAACATCGGTAACGGCGGTAACGGCGGTACCGGTGGTACCGGCCAAACGGCCATCGTGAGCGGCGCTAATGGTGTCAACCCCGGCGACAGCGGCACCAACGGCCGCGCTGGCGGGACCGGCGGTAACGGCGGTCAGGGCGGTCTCGGTGGCTCGATCTCCGGTAACGGCGGCACCGGCGGCACCGGCGGTAGCGGCGGCAATGGCACCAACGGTGGCAACGGCGTGAGCGGCTCGGCCGGCGTGGCAGACAGTGACCAGTACGGCAACGGCATCGGTGCTGGCCAAAACGGCGGCAACGGCGGCAGCGGTGGCAACGGCGGGACCGCCGGTACCGGGGGCGCCGGCGGCGGAGTTGCCGTGGGCGGCTCGGGCTCCACCGGGGCGACGGGTATCGGCGGCAGCGGCGGGAACGGCGGCAACGCCGGAACTGCCGGCAACGGCGGCGGCGCCGCCAACGGCACCGTCACCAACATCAACGGCGGTATCGGTGGTAACGGCGGCAACGCTGGCAACGCCGGGCTGTCCGGCGGTCCCGGTGGCAGCACCGGCAACAGCGCCACCGGCGGCACCGGCGGTCACGGCGGCAGCGGCTTTGCCGCCACCACCACCGATGGCAGCGGGAACGGCCTGGCCGGCGGCGCCGGTGGGGTCGGCGGCAACGGCGGCAATGGCGGCAACCTCGGCACCGGCGGTCAGGGTGGTGTCGGCGGTACCGGTGCGTCCGGCTTTGCCGGCAACAACGCATCCGGCGCAGGAAATAGCGGCGGCAACGGTGGCGCAGGCGGGGCCGGCGGCGGCGGTGGCGTGGGCGGCGCCGGTGGCACGATCTCCGGTGACGGCGGTAACGGCGGGGCGGCTGGCACCGGCGGCGGCGGCGGTAACGGCGGCAGTGGTGTAGATGGCGCGAGTGCCGGACAGAACGGCGGCAACGGCGGCACCGGTGGCGCAGGCGGCGCGGGTGGCGACGGCGGTCTTGGCGGCACCGTCACCAGCGGTACGGCGGGCACAACCGGTGCCGGCGCTAATGGCGGGGCTGGCGGCAACGCCGGATACGCCGGTAACGGTGCCAACGGCGCCCCTGGCACCTCGGGCAACCCCAACGGCGGCGCCGGCGGCAACGGCGGCACCACCGCGGTCGGTCAGGGTGGCCTAGCCGGCACCGGCACGGGTACCCCCACCAACGGTGCCAACGGCGCGGCGCCCATCACGGGCGGCAACGGCGGCCAGGGTGGTGCGGGCTTCAACGCCACCACTGCGGGCGCCGGCGGCGGAAACGGCGGCGCCGGCGGTAACGCCGGCACCTACGGCACCGGCGGCAACGGCGGTATCGGCGGTAACGGGGCGGCCGGCAGCACCGGTGGCACCGGGCTCACCGGCACCAATGGCGGTAACGGCGGCACCGGCGGCCAGGGTGGCGTGGGCGGCACTATCTCCGGCAACGGCGGCCTCGGCGGTAACGGCGGCCAGGGCGCCACCGGCGGCACTGGCGGCGCCGGCGCCGCAGGCACGGGCGGCGACGCCGGTAACGGCGGCGTCGGCGGTAACGGTGGCGCGGCGGGCGCCGGTGGCGCTGCCATCGGGGCCACCGGCAACGGCGGTAACGGTGGCACTGGCGGAGTGGCCGGCAACGGTGGCACACCCGGCGTCGGCGGCACTGGCGCTGCCGGAACCCCTGGCAACCCCAACGGAGGCGCCGGCGGCAATAGCGGCACCGGCGGCCTCGGTGGCAACGGCGGTGCCGGCGGTAACGGCGGCGCGTCGGCTTCCGGTACCGGCGGCAACGCCGGCAGCGGCAGCAATGGCGGCAACGGCGGCAGCGCCACCGGCCTGACCGGCGGGATCGGCGGCGCTGGCTACGGACTGCTCAACGGTAACGGGGGCAACGGCGGCAACGGCCCCAACGGCGGCAACGGCGGAAGCGCCGGCGCTGCGGGCACCGCCGGCACTCCGGGAGGCGGCAGCGGCTCGGCCGGTACCCCCGGCAGCGGCGGCACGGTCTCGGCCAATAACGGCGGCGCTGGCGGCGGCAACGGTGGAGGCACCGGAACCGCGGGTAACCAGGGCACAGCCGGCACCGACGGCAACCCCGGCTAAGACCGGGCCCTAACCGGCTGGACTGGCCTGGCGGTCAGAACTGCAAAGCGCTGAACCGCCAGTCCAGCACCGGCCGGTCGGGCTCGCCCGCTGTCTCGCTGGCAGCGTAGACCAGCGACCGCAGCCTCAACACGCCACCGTGAGCGGTCGCTTCAGCGGATTCGACGTGCAGCTCGCTGTAGAGGGTGTCTCCCTCGTGCACCGGACCGGTGTGGTCGCAGGACTCCCAGCCCAGGACTGTCACGAGATTGGGCAACAGCCGACTCGCCTGCGCGAGCGCGAGCCCGATTGTGTGCCCGCCGTAGACCAGCCGCTGACCGCCGACCCGCCGGTCATGGTGGGTGGCGGCGATGTTCAGGGTGAGTCGGGCGAGTTCCGGCGCGCTGCTGACAATGTCCCCGGTGCTGTGCAACACCGAGCCCGCGGTGGCGGCTCCCAAGTCACCGAAATGCGGGCCCGCGACCCGGTTCCGGAACGCCTTGCCATCCCATCCGGCGGACGGATCGGTGGCCGGCGGGGCGGCGTCGGCGCCGATGCCGGACAGGTCATCGCCTGGCGCGCCGCCGGGATTCCAGTCCGGGCCGGCGGGCAGCATGCCGCACCGGTAGAAGTCGAGCACCAACCGGTCGGCCTGATCGATCGTGGTCATCCGCAGTGCCGCCAGTCCGGTCGGCGCGCGTCCAGGTTTGACCGAGTTGGCGCGCAGGCCGACCACTTCGGTGCGTGTATATATGGTGTCGCCTACGACCGGGAACCGGTGAAACGTCAGCCCGCGGTAGAACAGGTTGGCTTTGACGCGCTGCGTCACCAGCGTGCTCTGACCGATGGCGACATCGCACACCAGCGCGGGGTGCGCCAGCGGCCCCGGCACGCCGGTCACCGCGGCACACAGGTCAGCGTCCAGCGCCAGCCGCAGCCGGTCTCCCAGGATCGCCTGATGCGCGGCCGCCAGTCCCGCCGTCAGCGTGGCCGACGGGGCCCAGTCGAAGACCTGCCCTATATAGAGGTCGTCGAAGTAAGGGCCGCCCGCGCGTTGACTCGAATACCCGTGCACCGTCACAAGGCCACATGCTGGCAGGCTGTCCAACCGGGGGTCAACACGGAGGTTGGTTGCGGGTGAGCTCGGAGCATCAGGACGAAGAAGAGCTGCTGGTCGCCACCGTGCGCGCGTTCGTCGACCGCGACGTGAAACCAACGGTCCGCGAGGTCGAGCACGCCAACACCTACCCCGAGGCGTGGATCGAGCAGATGAAGCGGATCGGCATCTACGGCCTGGCCATCCCCGAGGAGTACGGCGGGTCGCCGGTGTCGATGCCGTGCTACGTGCGAGTCACCCAGGAGCTGGCGCGCGGCTGGATGAGCCTGGCCGGCGCGATGGGCGGCCACACCGTGGTGGCCAAGTTGTTGGCCCTGTTCGGCACCGAGGAGCAGAAGCGCGCCTACCTGCCGCGGCTGGCCACCGGCGAGCTGCGCGCCACCATGGCGTTGACCGAACCGGGCGGCGGCTCCGATCTGCAGAACATGTCGACCACGGCTATACCCTTTGGCGCCCAAGGCGCCCCTGAAGGCGCCCCCGACGGGTTGCTGATCAACGGTTCCAAGACCTGGATCAGCAACGCGCGCCGTTCCGGACTGATCGCGTTGCTGTGCAAGACCGACCCCAGCGCCACACCACGGCACAGGGGCATCTCGATCGTGCTGGTTCAGCATGGGCCGGGTCTGACGGTGTCGCGCGACCTGCCTAAGTTGGGTTACAAGGGCATCGAATCCTGCGAGTTGTCGTTCGACGACTACCAAGCGCCGGTCTCGTCGGTACTGGGCGGCGTGATGGGCAAAGGCTTTTCGCAAATGATGAAAGGCCTTGAGACGGGACGCATTCAAGTCGCCGCCCGGGCACTGGGGGTGGCGACGGCCGCGCTCGAGGATGCACTGGCTTATGCGCAGCAGCGGGAAAGCTTCGGCCAACCGATCTGGAAACATCAGTCCGTCGGTAACTACTTGGCCGACATGGCAACCAAACTCACCGCCGCGCGCCAGCTCACCCGCTATGCCGCAGAGCGTTACGACAGCGGCGAGCGCTGTGACATGGAGGCCGGGATGGCGAAGTTGTTCGCCTCCGAGGTCGCGATGGAGATCGCCTTGAACGCCGTGCGGATCCACGGCGGCTACGGGTACTCCACCGAATACGACGCAGAACGCTACCTTCGCGACGCACCGCTGATGATTGTCGGCGAAGGAACCAATGAGATCCAGCGAAACGTGATTGCCGCGCAACTGGTGGCGCGAGGCGGGATCTAAAGCGCGGCCGCGACGCTAACCCATGCTGTATATTTGCCTGACTTCGGCATCTGCTTGGTGGCGCGGGAGTAAACCCATTTGGACCGGCGGGCATCCAAGGAAGGCAGTTGCTATGACTTATCCCCCAGGGCCGTATGAAGGTTCCCCGGAATGGCAGGGGCAGCAGCCGGATTGGCAAGGCCAGCCGCCGGGTTGGCCGGGACAGCAGCCGGGTCCGCAAGCGCAGCAACCGGGTTGGCAAGGGCCGCAACCGGGTTGGCAAGGCCAGCAGCCGGGTTGGCAAGGCCAGCCGCAACCCGACAACTACCTCGTCTGGGCGATTCTGTGCACTGTCTTATGCTGCCTTCCGTTCGGCATTGTGTCGATCGTCTACTCCACCAAGGTCTCCGGGCTGTGGGCGCAGGGGCAGTACGCCGAGGCCCAGGCCGCAGCCAACAACGCGAAGAAGTGGGCCATCATCGGCGCAATCGTGGGCCCGATAATCTCCGTGGTTTTCACGGTGATCTGGTTCGCCTTTATCACCGCGGAGGTCATCCACGATCTCCCCTCCACGACCACCACCACCACGTACTCGGGCTACTGACCGTCAGGGTTACCCCACCACGTCCACCAGTCCCCACGCCAATGCAGTATCCGCGTCGATAGTACGGCCGGACAGCACCAGATAGGCTGTGCGCCAGCGGCCTATCCGGCGTGTGACGCTGACGCTGCCACCCGCCCCGGGGATCAGTCCCAGACTCAATTCCGGCAGCCCGAGCACCGAATTGTCGCGTGCCTCAACCCATCCGCAAAACGCCGCCATCTCCAGCCCGCTGCCCAGTACCCGGCCGTGCACCACGGCCCGGCAGGCCCGGCCGAGCCTGGCGGTGAGCCCGTCGAGCGCCAGCGCCGGGCTGTGCCGGGTGCGGGCCAGATGAGCGCTCGCGGGATCGGCGAAGGTGCCGAATTCCGCGAGATCCCCCCCGCTGCAAAACGATAGTCCGTTGCCGCTCAACACGATCCCGGCCACCGACGGGTCCAACTGCGCTACGGCCAGCGCCTCCAGCAATGCGGCGCGCGCATCGGTGGAGAACGCGTTGTGGCGTTGCGGCCGATTGAACCGGATATGCAGGGTGTCGCCGTCGCGTTCGGCGACCACCGGGTCGGCGATGTCCGGCATGGTTGCGGGGCCGCGCTCCACCAGCCAGCGGGCGAACTCCGGGCCGGCCTGCAGTGTCGAGTAGGCCAGCGATTCGGTGATCACCCCGGCCACCGCCGGGGCGTCGGGCTCGATCGTACGTAGCACGTCGTCGCATACGGCACTCGAGTGCGGCCAGTGCGCGCAGCGTTCGGCCAGCTCGGCCAGGGTATCGGGCACCGAGTCGACGGTCACCACCCGGGTATCGGTGCTGGGGTCCTCGGTCAGCGTGAAAGTCGCCGTATTCAACCAATACTCGCTCCGCGGCGAGCCGAATGCGACGATCACGCCGGGCGGCAGATCGGCGCCGTCCGGCGGCGCCGTCGACAGGTCGACCACCCGGAGCATGGGTTACGCCGAGTACTTCTCGATCAGACCGTTCTTGTACAGCTTTCCGGTGTCGGTACGCGGAAGCTGCTGTTCGAACGCGATCGAGCGGGGGCACTTGAAGTGCGCCAACCGCTCTCGCAGCCAGTCCAGCAATTCGTCCGCGAACTGGTCGGTGCTATCGGCCTCCTCGACGGTCTGTACGACCGCCATGACGCGTTGCCCCATCTCGTCGTCGGGAACCCCGAACACCGCCGCGTCCATCACCTTTGGGTGAGTGACCAACAGGTTCTCGGCCTCTTGCGGGTAGATGTTCACCCCGCCGGAGATAATCATGTGGTGGCGCCGGTCGGTCAAGAACAGGTAGCCCTCGTCGTCGAGGTAGCCCACGTCGCCAACGGTCGTCCAGCCATGCTTCTCCCGCGATGTGGCGGTTTTGGTTGCGTCGTTGAGATATTCGAAGGAATAGCCGCCTTCGAAATAGATCTCGCCGGGCTGGTTCGGTGGTTGCTCGGTGCCGTCCTCGTCGAGAATGTGCACCCCACCCAGCATGGGTTTGCCGACCGAACCCGGATGCGCCAGCCAGTCTTCGGCGGAGATCAGCGTGGACCCGATCGCCTCCGAGGACGCGTAGTACTCGTCGATGATCGGCCCCCACCAATCGATCATCTGCTTCTTGATCTCCACCGGGCACGGCGCGGCGGCGTGCATCACCCGCTTGAGGCTGGACACGTCGTAAGAATCACGAATTTTGTCAGGAAGTTTCAGCATCCGGACGAACATCACCGGCACGAACTGTGCATGGGTTATCCGGTGCCGCTCGATGGCGTCGAGCGTTCCTTCGGCATCGAACTTCTCCATCACCACCGTGGTGATGCCGCCGGCCTGGGCGCTCATCGACCACACCGATGGTGCGGTGTGGTACAGCGGGGCCGGGCTCAGATACACCGCGTCGGGATCCATCCAGAATCCGATCAACGCCGACATCATGCCCGGCACTTCGGCTGGCGGCAGGTGCGGCAGTTCGCGTTTGATTCCCTTGGGCCGACCAGTGGTGCCCGACGAATACTGCAGCAGATCGCCCTCGATCTCGTCGTCGATCGGGGTGTCCGGTTGACCGGCAACGCATTCCGGGTAGCGGTCCCAGCCCGGCAGGTCGGGTTGAGCGTCAGTGCAGGCGATCATCAGCAGCTCCGGCAGGCCGCCCGGCAGGTGCTGGGCCAGGCCCGCGCAGGTATCCCGCAGCGCCGCGGACCCGATGATCGCCTTGGCGTTGCTGTTGTCGATGATGTAAGCCGCCTCGGCGGCGGTCAGGTGCGTATTGATCGGCACGAAATACAAGCCGCTGCGGCGAGCCGCCCACATGACCGCGTGGATGTGCTCGTTGTTCTCCATCAGGATCGCGACGGTGTCGCCCTCGTGCAGACCGGCTTGGCGGAATCGATGTGCCAACCGGTTGGCACGGGCTTCCAGCTCGTCAAAGGTGATTACGGTTCCCGACGGGTACAGGATGACGGCGGGTTTGTTGGCGCCGACATGCTGGCGAATCTGCATGCGCCGACTTTACCTGCGCGCTACAGACCACCGACGAGCAGACGCAAACGCCCCCGACACGCCGGGCGTGCGGGGGCGTTTGCGTCTGCTCGTTAACTCAGTCGGCTTGCGCGAGGCGCTCTTTGAGGGCCTCGAACTCATCCTTGACGCCGGTAGGCAGCTTGTCGCCGACGAATTCGAACCACTCTTCGATCAGCGGCAGCTCGTCACGCCACTCGGAGGGCTTGACCACGAGCGCCGCGGCGACGTCGTCGGCAGTGACGTCGAGTCCGGCCAAGTCCAGGTCCTCTGCGGTCGGCACGACGCCGATCGGGGTGTTCTGGCCGCCGGCCGTGTGCTCGATGCGGTCGACGATCCACTTGAGCACCCGGCTGTTCTCGCCGAAGCCCGGCCAGAGGAACTTGCCGCCCTCGCCGCGCCGGAACCAGTTGACGAAGAACACCTTCGGCAGCTTGGACTCGTCGGAGTTCTTGCCCAGGTCGATCCAGTGCTGGAAGTAATCGCCGACGTTGTAGCCCAGGAACGGCAGCATCGCCATCGGGTCGCGGCGCACGGCACCGACCTTGCCTTCGGCGGCCGCGGTCTGCTCGCTGCCCATGGTGGCTCCCATGAACACGCCGTGTTGCCAATCGCGGGCTTCGGTCACCAGCGGCACGGTGGTCTTGCGGCGGGCGCCGAACAGAATCCCAGAGATCGGCACACCCTGCGGGTCGTCCCACTCCGGCGCCAGGATGGGGCACTGCGACATCGGGGTGCAGTACCGCGAGTTCGGGTGCGCCGCCGCGGTTTCCGTTTCGCGGAAGTACCAGTCGTTACCCTTCCAGTCGATGAGGTGCTGGGGGTCGCCCTCCAGGCCCTCCCACCACACTTCGTTCTCATCGGTGAGCGCAACGTTGGTGAACACCGTGTTGCCCGCCGCGATAGTACGCATGGCGTTGGGATTTGACTTCCAGTTGGTGCCCGGGGCGACGCCGAAGAAACCGAACTCCGGGTTGACCGCGTACAGGCGGCCGTCCTTCCCGAACCGCATCCAGGCGATGTCGTCGCCGAGGGTCTCAGCGCGCCAGCCCGGAATGGTCGGCTGCAGCATCGCGAGGTTGGTCTTGCCGCACGCCGACGGGAATGCCGCGGCGAAGTAGTACGCCTTGTTCTCCGGGGAGATCAGCTTGAGGATCAGCATGTGCTCGGCCAGCCAGCCCTCGTCGTGGGCCATGGCCGACGCGATGCGCAGGGAGTAGCACTTCTTGCCCAGCAGCGCGTTGCCGCCGTAGCCCGAGCCGTAGCTCCAGATCTCGCGGGTCTCCGGGAAGTGGGTGATGTACTTGGTGTCGTTGCATGGCCATGGCACATCCGCCTGGCCAGGCTCAAGCGGAGCCCCGATCGAGTGCAGGGCCTTCACGAAGAACCCCTTGTCGCCGATCTTGTCCAGGGCGGCCTTACCCATCCGAGTCATCACCTTCATGGAGACGACGACGTACTCGGAGTCGGTGATCTCCACCCCGAGCTTGGGGTCGTCGGCGCCGAGCGGGCCCATGCAGAACGGCACCACCCACATGGTGCGACCGCGCATGCAGCCGCGGTAGAGCTCCGTCATGGTGGACCGCATCTCGGCGGGTTCCATCCAGTTGTTGGTCGGTCCGGCGTCGACCTCGCGCTCCGAACAGATGTAGGTGCGGGATTCCACCCGTGCCACGTCGGACGGGTCGGACAGCGCCAGGTAGGAGTTGGGGTGCTTCTCGTCGTTCAGCCGCCGGAACGTGCCGGCGTCGACCAGCTGCTGAGCGAGCCGCTCGAACTCCGCGTCCGAGCCGTCTACGAAGACCACCCGCTCAGGCTGGGTGAGCTCGGCGACCTCCTGCACCCAAGACAGCAGCCCCTGGTGCTTGGTAGGCGCGGTGTCCAGACCGGGAATGGTCGCTGAGGTCATCGAACTCTCCTGTGAATTCATTTGCGTGCTGATGGGCAACTCTTGGTTGCGTATCCATAGCCCACGCAACTGTCGAGATCGTTAACTACAGGTTATCGCGATCCCCTTGTCGGGGCAGGTTCGGGCGGGTATAAGACTGCTCACAACAACGATTCAGAAGATCGGAAACGATTCATGAATTTCGCAACACGTCACTGAACAGCGCCGTTCTCAGGTAGGTCCGGCTCGCCCAGTTCCGCACGTACCGCGTCGAGCGCCGCCCGCACCGTCGGCAACTCCCGGTCTCGCACTGAGGCGGCCCGTGCCGTGGCGATGGCGTGTTCGCGCAGTTCGCTGTCGATGACGCTGACCCGGTCGCCGACCTGCGCGGTTTCCGCCTCGTCGTGGGCTGTCAGCTCGGTGCTCAGCAGCGAATCGGCTACCAGCACCCGAGTGGCTGCCAACTCCTCGACCACCGATTGCAGCGACGACGTCAGGTCACCCACCCAGCGGTCCAACAGTGCGCGGTCACGGAGCAGGCCACGGATATTGGTCACTGCGAACGCGACGCCGAGTCCGACCAGCACGCAGACCACAGCGCCGGCTATCAACAGCCCGGGGTTGAGCCGGTGAGCCAGACCGGCGAGCAGCCTGCTGAGCGTCAGCACCACACCAAGCCCGAACCCGGCCCCCAACAGCGTTATCAGCCAGGTTTCCTGACGCCGTGATTTCAGCGGGGGCGGCGGGGCGTCAACCGTCGGCAGATTCACGACGCCCGGCACGGCCACCGGCAGACCGACGACCTGCGCGACGTCGGCGAGTTGTGCGGTGGTGGCGTCGCTTACCTCCGCGACCACTTCCGCCGTCCGGTCGCGCGCACGCGCCTCGAAGCCGGCCATGTCGCGCCTGGACAGACCCGCGGCGTCCTCTTGCAGCTCGCTACGGATCGACGAGCACCGGTTGCGGGCGAAGTAGGTCAATTGGACGCGAGCCTGCTGGATCTGACCGCGCAGCGTGATGGTGCGCTCGGATTTTTCCTGGCGCCGCTGACGCAGGGCCGCGCTGCGCTCTTCACGCAACGCGTCGACCCGGGCCTGCCGACCGGCGCCCTCGGCGTCGCGATCAATACGTTGCGCAACAGTACGGAGTCGGGAGTCCCACGCCCGCAATCTATTTCGTCGCGCACCATCGGGATCCGCGAGTTGCGCCGAGACTGTTTGGGCCAACTCGTCCATAATCGGCTCGCCCAGGTCGGGCACCGCAGCCGCACCAACCCAGGGCGCCCGGCCATAGCGCGGCGCGTGCGCGGCGACGGTCTGCACGTTGGTGGCAAGCACGTCGCGCCACGAGCGATGCACGTCGATCTTCGAGACCACCCCGACCAGCACATCGGTGTGCTCGACCGCGGCGTCCAGCAGCGCGCAATCGGACTCGGTCATAGCGGCCGTCGCAGAAACAACGAACACGACCGCCGTCGGCGCATCGCCGGGCCCCAGCTCGATCGACTCGATGAACTTGTGCTGCGGGAGCCGTTCGCGCAGCGCGCCGACCAACCCCGTCACCCCGGCCATCCACGGGCCGGTCACCAGCACCACGTCGCGGCGGTTGATGACGGGTGAATCCAGCCGCGGGCCGATCGATGCGACCAGCTCGTCCACTCGGGCCGCCGATTCATCGCCGGCGGGCGTTTCCGGGCCGGTCACCAGGTCTCCCCCCGGGTCTGTGACCACCGCCGTAACGATCCCCTGGCGATATCCGCGGCACAGGCGCGGCGTAGATCGCTCGCCGGTCCCAGTTCTCCAAGGCCGTAGCGCTGCCATCGCGTCGCCCGGGGCAGGTGCGCGGCCGGATCATCGCGATCGGCCAGGGCGGCTTCGTTTAATCCCAGGTCCAGCCCGGACGCCTCGGCCAGATCCACGGCGGCGGCCATCCGCACGACCACTGTGTCGTCGCGGGACAGGAACCCACTGATCTGCTCTTCGATCCCTTCTTCGGTCACGGCCAGCGCCTCCAATTCCGCGACAGCGTCGAGCACCCGCCGGTAGCGTGCCTCGGCGCCGATGGCACCGACTTTGTCGACCACGGCGTCGACACCGCTCACCCGGCGCAGCAGGGCCCGTACCTGTGGGGCCGTCGCGCCCCGGCGGACGGCGGCGACCGCAAGCGCGGTGCCGAATAGGTCGAGGCCGTCCAGCAAGCGCCGCCGCAACCCGATCGGTACCGGGTTATCGGGGTTGTCCGGGGCCAGAAAGCCGTCACAGGAGCACTCAAAAAGGGCTTGCACCGGATTACCGGCGGCTAACAGCCGCACCGCGGCCCACACATCCTGATCCAAAACATCGAGCGCGGCGTCGGCGAGCAAACCGATCATCGGCTCCATGGGTACTCCTGCCAGCGCGGACAGTTGTGTGCAGCGAGCGTGTGCGGCCGCGACCGGCCCGTCCCCGCCCCGGCCGGACAACGAGCCGGCCAGATCGGCCTTGTTCAGCACCGCCAACACCGGACTTCGCGCGGCGCCGATAGCTTCGATGTCCTCGGGTTTGAGTACCTCGGTGACGACGTAGACGACAACGTCGTGGCCGTCCTGGTAGTCCTGGTCATCCTGCGCTGTCACCAGGAGTGCCGACGCGATCCCGGCTCGGCTCAGGGCAGCTGCCACCGTCCGGCGGCCCACCCCCCGACGTCCGCGGACAACCACGCGCAGCGGTGCGGCCGCTCGCTCGGCGATCGCCATCACGCGCCCGTCACCAGCTACGGCCGCGAATCGTGCCAGCGCTTCAGCGAAAGCCCGGTGCCCTTGTCCGCTCATGTCCCGCCTGCTCGATCCGATTGCCTGACCACCTCGAATGGTGACACCTGTGTCGGTGAGATGCGAGCCACCGCCTGTCTGCTGCCAGTTGAAAGCAACTGTTTGGGTATCAATCTGGACTAGAGGCGGCAACAACGGCGGTTGATAGGCCACGATGGACAGATGCACGCGCACGCCGGGGTGGGGACCGGGATGAGGACTGCAATGACGGATCCCTCCGGTGCGAACGTTCCTGGCGATCCAGACCAGCCTGGACGGCGTCGTCTCCCGGCCACAGCTTTTCGCTCGCGGCGTTCGGCGCTCTCCGGCGCCCAGCGCGAGACCTGGGAGCGGCGCTGGCCCGAACTGGGCATGTCAGATGTAATCGGTCCCGATCACCAACCCATTCGTAAAGAGCCGCTGGACACCGACGCATGGTTCGGGCGCCGCGCGCCGTTGGTGCTCGAGATCGGATGTGGCAGCGGCACGTCGACGCTGGCGATGGCAAAAGACGAACCCGCCATTGATGTGATCGCGGTGGAAATCTACCGCCGGGGCCTGGCGCAGCTGCTGTGCGCGATCGACCGTGAACAGGTGCGCAATATCCGGCTGATCCGCGGGAATGCGCTCGACGTGCTGCAACATCTGATCGCACCGTGTTCACTGAGCGGTGTCCGGGTCTTCTTTCCGGACCCGTGGCCCAAGGCACGCCACCACAAACGCCGATTGCTGCAGCCGGTCACCATCGACCTGATCGTGGACCGGCTGGTCCCGGGGGGTGTCCTGCACGCCGCGACGGACCACCCCGGCTATGCCGAGCAGATCGCCGAAGTCGGCGACGCCGAACCCCGACTCGTCCGCGTGCGCCCCGGCACCGAATCCCTACCGATCTCGGTCGTTCGCCCCACCACCAAATACGAGACGAAGGCCCAGGAAGCGGGCAGCGACGTCGCGGAACTGATCTGGGAAAGACCAACCGCATGAGCCTGACAGAAGAAACAGCCACACCGGCGCCCCTGTCCCACCCCCAGATCGGCCCCCAAATCGGAGAAAGTCTGAACAGCTTCGCGTCAGAAACCCAACGCGTGCTGCTGGTGTGGGACGCACCCAACCTCGACATGGGGCTGGGCTCGATCCTCGGACGGCGCCCGACGGCTCTGGAGCGTCCCCGTTTCGACGCGCTCGGTCGCTGGCTGCTGGCGCGTACGGTGGAGGTCAGCGGCGATCGTCCGGGCGTGGTGGTCGAGCCCGAGGCCACGGTCTTCACCAATATCGCGCCTGGCAGCGCCGATGTGGTTCGACCGTGGGTGGACGCATTGCGCAACGTGGGTTTCGCGGTGTTTGCCAAGCCGAAGATCGACGAGGACAGCGACGTCGATCGCGACATGCTCCAGCACATCGAACAGCGGCGCAGGGAAGGGCTCGCGGCGCTCGTCGTGGCCTCGGCTGATGGCCAGGCGTTTCGGCAGCCGTTAGAGGAAGCGGCCCGGCACGGAACTCAGGTCCAGGTGATCGGGTTTCGTGAACATGCGAGCTGGGCACTAGCGTCGGATACCTTGGACTTTGTCGACCTGGAGGACATCGATGGCGTCTTTCGGGAGGCGTTGCCGCGAATCGGCTTGGATTCGCTGCCCGACCAGGGAGCGTGGTTGCAGCCGTTCCGGCCGCTGTCCGCGCTTCTGACCGCGCGTGTGTGACACTGGAAAACCAATGCGCGGGTCGCTAGCGATCCAGTAAGGAGCTTACGTGTTCGCCTGGTGGGGTCGAACTGTGTACCGCTACCGATTCATCGTGATCGGGGTCATGGTGGCTCTTAGCCTCGGTGGCGGCATTTTCGGGCTCAGCCTGGGTAAACACGTCACACAGAGCGGCTTTTACGACGACGGCAGTCAGTCAGTGAAGGCCTCGGTGATCGGCGACAAGGTCTACGGCCGGGACCGAACCGGCCACATCATCGCGATCTTCAAGGCGCCGGACGGCAAGACCGTCAACGACGCGGCCTGGGCGAAGCGGATCACCGATGAGCTCAACAAGTTCAAAAGCGACCATCCCGACCAGGTGGTGGGATGGGCCGGCTACCTGGCGGCACCCGACACCAGCAGCGCGGTCGTTCAGGGCATGGTCACCCAGGACAAGAAGGCCACGTTCGTCAGCATCCCACTCAAGGGCGACGACGACGACACCATCCTCAACAACTACAAAGCCATCGCGCCGGACCTGCAGAAACTCGACGGCGGCACCGTGCAGCTCGCCGGCCTGGAGCCGGTGGCCAACGCCCTGACCGGCACCATCGCCACCGACCAGCAGCGCATGGAGATCCTGGCGCTGCCGTTGGTGGCGATCGTGCTTTTTTTCGTGTTCGGCGGCGTGATCGCGGCCGCGCTGCCGGCGATAGTCGGTGGGCTGTGTATCGCGGGCGCGTTGGGCATCTTGCGGCTCATCGCCGTCTTCGGTCCCGTGCACTATTTCGCCCAGCCCGTCGTATCGCTGGTCGGTTTGGGTATCGCCATTGACTACGGGCTGTTTATCGTCAGCCGGTTCCGCGAAGAGATCGCGGAGGGCTACGACACCGAAACGGCGGTCCGGCGAACGGTGATCACCGCCGGCAGAACGGTGATATTTTCGGCTGTCTTGATCGTCGCATCGGCGATCGGGCTGCTGCTGTTCCCGCAGGGGTTCCTGAAGTCGCTGACCTACGCCACGATCGCGTCGGTGATGCTGTCGGCAATCCTGTCCATCACCCTGTTGCCGGCGTGCCTCGGGGTACTTGGCAAACACGTTGACGCACTTGGCGTCCGGACCCTGTTCCGAGTGCCGTTCCTGCGGAATTGGAGCGTTTCGGCCGCCTTCCTGAACTGGCTGGCCGACCGCCTGCAGCGGACGAAAACCCGCGAAGAGATGGAGAACGGCTTCTGGGGCAAGCTGGTCAACCGGGTGATGAAGCGGCCGCTGTTGTTCGCCGTGCCCATCATCCTGATCATGCTTGCGTTGATCCTTCCGGTGGGCAAACTGTCACTGGGCGGGATCAGCGAGAAGTACCTGCCGCCGGACAATGCGGTGCGTCAGGCGCAGGAACAGTTCGACAAGTTCTTCCCCGGATATCGCACGAATCCGCTGACCCTGGTCATCCAAACGACCAACCATCAGCCGGTCTCCGACCAGCAGATCGCGGACGTCCGCAGCAAGGCGATGGCCATCAACGGGTTCATCGAGCAGGCCAACGACCCCGCCAGTATGTGGCAAGAGCGCCCGGTCGCGCCGGGCGCGTCGAAGGATCCGTCGGTCCGGGTCCTGCAGAACGGGTTGACCAACCAAGCTGAGGCAGCGAAGAAGCTCGCCGATCTGCGCGCGATCACACCGCCCAAGGGCGTCACCGTGCTGGTGGGCGGCACCCCCGCACTGGAACTGGATTCGATCCAGGGCCTGTTCTCGAACATGCCGCTGATGGTGGTCATCCTGCTCACCACCACCATTGTGTTGATGTTCCTGGCGTTCGGCTCGGTGGTGCTGCCGATCAAGGCGACCCTGATGAGTGTGCTGACGCTGGGGTCCACCATGGGCATCTTGACGTGGATATTCGTCGACGGACACTTCGCGACGTTGCTAAATTTCACACCGACGCCATTGACCGCACCGGTGATAGGGCTGATCATCGCGCTGATCTTCGGCCTGTCCACGGACTACGAGGTATTCCTGGTGTCCCGGATGGTCGAGGCGCGAGAACGCGGCATGTCGACTCAGGAGGCCATCCGGATCGGCACGGCAACCACTGGGCGCATCATCACCGCCGCCGCCCTGATCGTTGCCGTGGTCGCGGGCGCGTTTGTGTTCTCTGACCTGGTGATGATGAAGTACCTGGCGTTCGGATTGATGGCCGCGCTGCTGCTGGACGCGACCATCGTGCGAATGTTCCTGGTCCCGTCGGTGATGAAGATGCTCGGCGACGACTGCTGGTGGGCGCCGCGTTGGATGAGGCGCCTGCAGACCCGGATAGGACTCGGCGAGATCAATCTGCCCGACGAGCGCAAACGGCCCACCGTCAATGGACGGCCGGCGCGGCCGCCCGTGGAGGCCAGCCTGGTTGCCGTTGCCGCAACTCCCCAGCCGGTGCACGATCCGACCCACCCTGATGCGGCGGAGGCACGGGAACCGGGCCGGCCACGTCCGGCGACCTCGCCGGAGACCAGGCCCGCACCGGATTCGCCGTCTGGTGCGCGCACGACGCGGATTCAGACCAGGCCACCGACGGAAGCTATGCCACCGGCTGAAGCTGTGCCACCGATGGAAGCCAAGACGACCCGCTTCTCAGCGCCCGGCAAGCAGGCCGCGCCCAGCCACGAACGCCCGGCGAGCTCCGCGCCGCCGGCCCCCGCACGTCCCCCGTCGGCCGCGCCCCCAACCCCACCGTCGGCCGGTGAGACCAGGGCGATGCCAGTCTCGAAGCCGGTCTCGAAGCCGGTTTCGAAGCCGGTCCCGACCGAGCACGAAGACAAGGGCGACCCGGCCGACCCGACCACCGCCCTCCCGGTCATGCGTCCGGAAGCCGACGACTCCGATGCGGCCACCAAGAAGCTGAACGCCCGCGGAGAGGGCGACAACGGCGACGCGGCGCGGCCCCACCGCCGCGGCGCGAGCGGCGGCCTCAGCGCCCAGGACCTGCTGCGCCGCGAAGGGCGGCTGTAGGCCCCGTCAGCCCGAATCAACCTCGGCGCTGTCCGAGGCGGCGTGCATAACGCCAGAATCCTGCGAATCCTCGCTCTGCTGGTCGAGTTCAGCAGCCGGGTCATGAGCGAGCAGCACCTGTATCGCGTTGTTGAAGAAAGCGAGCGTCGGTACGGCCAGCAAGGCGCCGACGATCCCCGCGGTCACGCCGCCGGTGGAAATTGCCAGCACCACCGCGAGCGGGTGAATCGCGACCGCGCGGCCCATCACCAGCGGCTGCAGCACATGCGCTTCGATCTGAGCTATCACGATCAGCAAACCCAACGTCAGCAGCGCGTAGACAATGCCCTTGGCGAGCAGGGCGACCACCACGGCCAGAAACCCGGCGATCAGCGCACCGATCAGCGGGATGAAGGCGCCCAGGAACACCAGTGAGGCCAGCGGCAGCGCAAGCGGCACGCCCATGACCGCCAGCCCGGTTCCCACCCCGGCCGCATCGGTCAGGGCCACCAGGAACGTCGCCCGCACGTATCCGATCAGCGACCGGTAGCCGGCGCGGCCGGCGTCGAGCACCCGCTCCCGGGAATTGGCCGGGAAGATCTTGGACACGTACTGCCAGATGTTGCGGCCGCCGTAGAGGAAGAAAATCAGTGTGAACAGCACTAACACCGCGGCCGTGACCAGCTCGGTGATGGTGGCGGCCGTCGACAGCGCGCCACTGGTCAACTTCGCCTGGTTGTTGTGCAGCGCCTGGACCGCGGCGTTACCCGCATTGTTGAGCTGTTCACCGCGCAGATGCGCGGGCCCGTGGATGAGCCATCCTTTGGTGGAGTCGATGCTGCGGGTCACCTGCTCGACCAGATCGGGCAAGCCGACGATGAACTGGCTGATGACGAATGTCAGGATGCCGCCCAGAACCGCGAACCCGGCCAGCAAGACCACCGCCACCGCGCCCGCCCGCGGCAACCCACGCCGGTCCAGCCAGTCGACCGCCGGCACCAGCAACGCACTGAGCATCAACGCCAGCAACACCGGAACGACGATGATCTCCAGCTTCTCCACCACCCATAACACGGCGAGGAAGGCGGCCAGAATGACCAGCAAACGCCACGCCCAGGCGGCGGTCTTGCGGACCAGGGGTTCGACCGAGGCAGCGTCGGTAGCGTCGTCGAAGTTTGCCGACATCCGGCCAGCCTAGCCGGGAGGGCCGGCACGATCCGATTACGGCAACGACACGGTCGGAGAGCCGCAGATGGTGTCGCCACCTGCGCGGTTACCCTAAAGCTCGTGTCGTCCGACGCCCCCGCCCGAAAGATCGCGTGCGCGCGCGAGGAGGCGCCGCGCGGCAAGTACTGGTGGTTACGCTGGGCGGTCCTGGGTGTCGTCGCAATCGTGCTCGCCGTCGAGGTTGCTCTGGGGTGGGACCAACTGGCCAAAGCCTGGATGAGCTTGTATGACGCCAACTGGTGGTGGCTCCTGGCGTCGGTGGTGGCCGCGGCTGCCTCGATGCACAGCTTTGCCCAGATCCAGCGCACCCTGCTGAGGTCGGCCGGGGTGGACGTCAAGCGGTTACGGTCGGAGGCCGCCTTCTACGCCGCCAACTCGCTGAGCACCACCCTGCCCGGCGGGCCGGTGCTGTCGGCCACGTTTTTGCTTCGCCAGCAACGCATGTGGGGTGCCTCCACCGTGGTGGCGTCGTGGCAGCTGGTGATGTCCGGTGTGCTGCAGGCAGTGGGATTGGCACTGCTCGGATTGGGCGGGGCGTTCCTGCTGGGCGCGAAGGACAACCCGCTCTCACTGTTGTTCACCCTGGGCGGCTTTGTGGCGTTGCTGTTGCTGGCCCAGGCGGTGGCGTCGCGGCCGGAGCTGATCGAGGGGATCGGCAGCCGGGTGCTGTCCTGGGTCAACTCGGTGCGCGGCAAGCCGGCCGATGCCGGCCTGGAGAAGTGGCGTGAGACGCTAATGCAGCTCGAATCGGTGAGCCTGGGCCGGCGCGACATGGGAGTCGCGTTCAGCTGGTCGATGTTCAACTGGATCGCCGACGTGGCCTGCCTCGGCTTCGCCGCCTATGCGGCCGGCGACCATGCGTCGGTCGCCGGGTTGATGGTGGCTTACGCCGCCGCCCGCGCGGTCGGCACCATACCGCTGATGCCCGGCGGGTTGCTGATCGTCGAGGCGGTGCTGGTGCCCGGCCTGGTCTCCAGTGGCATGTCGTTGCCGAGTGCCATCTCGGCGATGCTGATCTACCGGCTGATCAGCTGGTTGCTCATCGCGGCCATCGGCTGGGTGGTGTTCTTCTTCGTCTTCCGCACGGAGAACACCGCTGACTCCGAGGATGACCCGCCGACCGGGCCGCTACCACGTTTAGACCCGATCGAGACCGCTCAGCAGGGTCCACCACCTCCACACGATCGAGCGCCCGAAGGCGACCGCTAGCCGACGGTCTTCGGCGGCCGCGTGCCGTCGGCGGCGGGCGGAGTCCCCGGCGTTCCAGCCTGCGGCAGCGCGCCCTGCGCCTGTTGCATGATGCCCATGGCCTGCGGGAGGCTGATCGGTAGCTTGCACTGTGTGGACAGGCCGGTCAGCGGTTGCGAGATGGACGTCATGTCGGCGGCAGCCTTGGGGTTGGCCTCGAAGTAGGACTTCATCGCAGGCAGCGATTGTGGGCCCGCCTGCTGCTGCAGTATCCCGGTCATCGCCGTGTTGGTCTCTGGATGCGAATCCAGGTAGTCGCCCATCGACTTGGCGACGGAACCGATGGTCCGGGCGACCTCGCTGGCAGCACACGGGTCCGCACTGCCAGTGGCGGGCGGCCCGCTCAGCACCGCCAGCGCCCCCAAGGCAGCGCTCGGCACTGCGGCGGCGATCAGCCCCGCGAAAAGTCTGCCGCGCCTGGTTGCAATGGCTGTCTTCATGTCTTAGCTCCCTACGAATTGCGAATGCCCACGCGTCCCCGTGGAGTCCCCCGACTACCCGCTCGGCCATCTGACATCCTGCCATCCACGACGTCGTGGGTGCCAACTCGTGCGAGCGGGGTCCGGGGCCATCGACCGGTCTCCCAGTATCGGCCGGTTACCTTAACGCGATCCGGCCGCGACCGGATCGTTGCAGTTCAGCTGCCGAGAAGCCGACCGGCCCCACAGGTCGCTGCGGTATTCTCGCGCGTGCACGCGTTGTGTGTGTGTCCAACTCGGGGAGACCGAAATCCAGCAGTTCATGATGCGCCTAAGCCGCAACTTGCGCAGGCACCGCTGGTTGGTCTTCACCGGCTGGCTGCTTGCGCTGGTCCCGGCGGTCTATCTGGCTCTTACCCAGTCGGGACATCTCACCGGTGGCGGTTTCGAAGTGGCCGGGTCGCAGTCGCTGGCGGTCCACGATCAGCTCGAGGATCAATACCACGAACAGGGAGCGTCTTCACTGGCGCTGGTGGCGGCCCCCCGCCCCGATGCCACCTACCAGGATATCAATGACGCGGTCGTGCTCCTCCGACAGATCGCCGGTGAGTTCCCCGGCGTGACGGAGGTGCCCAACCCCACCCAGCGGCCACCGCAGCCGGACCGGCCGTACGTGGTGTCGCTGCGGCTGGACTCGCACAACGCCGGCACCAGTGACGTCGCCAAGCGGCTCCGCGACAAGGTCGGCGTCAAGGGCGATCAATCCGGCCAGACCGCCAACGGCAGGGTGCGGCTCTACGTCATCGGCCAGGGCGCCTTGAGCGCTGCCGCGGCGGCTAATACCAAACACGACATCGCCAAGGCCGAACAGTGGAATCTGCCGATCATTCTGATCGTGTTGCTCGCGGTGTTCGGTTCACTGGCCGCCGCGGCCATCCCGCTGGCCCTCGGTATCTGCACGGTGATCGTGACCATGGGGCTGGTCTTCCTGTTGTCGTCGTTCACCACGATGTCGGTGTTCGTGACCTCGACGGTGTCGATGTTCGGGATCGCGCTCGCCGTCGACTACTCCCTGTTCATCCTGATGCGTTACCGCGAGGAATTGCGCGGCGGGCGTCAGCCACACGAAGCCGTGGACGCCGCGATGGCCACGTCCGGGCTCGCGGTGGTGTTGTCAGGGATGACGGTCATCGCCTCGCTCACCGGAACCTACCTGATTAATACGCCGGCGCTGAAGTCGATGGCTACCGGAGCAATACTCGCCGTCGCCGTTGCGGTGCTGACATCAGCCACCTTGACCCCGGCGGCGCTCGCGATGTTCGGCCGCGCGGCCGCCAAGAGGTCGGCGCTGCTGCACTGGTCACGCCGACCGGAGGCCGCGGCGTCCCCGTTCTGGAACCGCTGGGTCTCATCGGTGATGCGCCGGCCGTGGATATCGGCGCTGGCGGCCTCAATCGTCCTGCTGCTCATGGCGGCGCCGGCGGCGTCGATGGTGTTGGGCAACAGCCTGCTGCGTCAGTTCGACTCGTCGCACGAGATCCGCGCCGGCGTGGCCGCGGCGTCCCAAGCGCTCGGCCCCGGCGCGCTGGGCCCGGTTCAAGTGCTGGTCACGTTTCCGGACGGCGGCGCGTCGTCGGCCGGGCACAGCCAGACCGTCAACGCGATCCGTCAGCAGATGATCAAGGCCCCCAACGTCCTCTCGGTGACACCGCCGCAGTTCGCCGATGACAATGACAGCGCGCTGCTGACCGCCGTGTTGTCGGCCGATCCCGAGGATATGGGCGCCCGCGAGACGGTCGGCTGGATGCGGTCTCAGCTGCCCGGTGTCGCCGGCGCAAGTGCGGCACAGATAGACGTGGGCGGCCCGACCGCGCTGATCAAAGACTTCGACGACCGGGTGTCGGACACCCTGCCGACGGTGTTGCTGTTCGTGGCGCTCATCGCGTTCGTGATGCTGTTGATCTCCATCCACTCGGTGTTCCTGGCTTTCAAGGGCGTGCTGATGACCTTGCTGTCGGTGGCCGCCGCCTACGGCAGCCTCGTGGTGGTCTTCCAGTGGGGCTGGCTGGAGAGCCTGGGGTTCCCGCAGATCAGTTCGATCGACAGCACCGTGCCCCCGCTGGTGCTGGCGTTGACCTTCGGGTTGTCGATGGACTACGAGATCTTCTTGCTGACCCGTATCCGAGAACGCTTCCTGCGGTCCGGCAACACCCGCGATGCGGTCGTCTACGGCGTGAGCACCAGCGCGCGCACCATCACCAGCGCCGCCCTGATCATGATCGCGGTGTTCATCGGTTTCGCGTTCGCCGGCATGCCGCTGGTCGCCGAGATCGGGGTGGCTTGTGCCGTCGCGATCGCGGTGGACGCCACCGTGGTCCGGCTGGTCCTGGTACCGGCCCTGATGGCGATGTTCGCCGAGTGGAACTGGTGGTTGCCCAGGTGGATGTCGCGGATCCTGCCGTCGGTCGACTTCGACAGGCCGCTGCCTCAGGTCGACCTCGGTGACGTCGTGGTCATCCCCGACGACATCTCGGCGGTGATAGCACCCAACGCGGACCTGCGGGTGGCGCTCAAGTCGGCGGCCAAGCTCAAGCACCTGGCGCCTGACGCCATCTCTGTGGCCGACCCGCTGGCCTTTACCGGCTGCGACCGCAACGGCGACGCGCTCGGCGGCCCCCGCGAGGCCCATGACGTTCAAGAACAGGTTCGGGAAGGCGGCCAGACGGCGAAGACCGGCACCAACGGTTACTTGCCGGCCCAGCGGCCAGTCGCCGTCGCGGCGCCGCGTAACGGGCTCGCCCGCGCGATTCCCTGGGCGGGCCGGCCGGTTCATCCCGTCACGCTGTGGCGCGGTCGGCTGTCGGTCGCCATCGACGCGCTGGAGATCAAAATCGACAAGGCCGCCCCGCGGTACGAACGCAGCAGCCCGGTGGAGACCACCAACGTGCAATTGCCCACCGGCGACCGGCTGTTGATCCCAACGGGCGCCGAAACGCTGCGCCTCAAGGGCTACCTGATCATGTGTCGTAACAGCAGCCGCGATTACGCCGAATTTGCTGGCATGGTCGACACTGTAGAGCCCGAAACCGCCGCTGAAGTACTGGCGGGGATGGACAGGTACTACTGTAGTCAACCACCCAGGCGGCAATGGATCGCCACCCAATTGGTCCGTCGGCTTGCCGATCCACATCCATCCGATTTCACCGATGATCAGTGGTCCGAACCGGATGCTAAAGCAGAATGGGACGAGGTCAGGCAGCGGTGCCTGTCGGTGGCCGTGGCGATGCTGGAGGAGGCGAGGTGACGTTGGCAGCCGACCGACGCCCCGTACCGCAGCCCCAGCGGACCGGCCTCGAACAGGGCGCCCCCGACAGCGGATCTGGTGAAGACCTGGACCAGCCGGTGGAGTTCTGGCCGACGGCCGACATCAGTTCGGCCATGCAAGGCGGCGATATCGCCACCTGGAAGCGGATTGCCGCCGCGCTGAAACGCGACCCGTACGGGCGCACAGCCCGCCAGGTCGAAGAAGTGCTCGCGGGCACTCGGCCCTCCGGCATCTCCAAGGCGCTCTGGGAGGTGCTGGAGCGCGCCCGCACCCACCTGGAGGCCAACGAGCGCGCCGAGGTGGCCCGGCACGTGCGCCTGCTCATCGACCGCTCCGGACTGGGACCGCAAGAATTCGCTTCCCGCATCGGGGTGGCGCCCGAGGATCTGGCCCTTTACCTCGACGGCAGCGCCAGCCCGTCGGCCTCGCTGATGATCCGGATGCGTCGGTTGTCGGACCGGTTCGTCAAGGTGAAGTCCGCACAGCCTGAGTGAGTCGCCCCGCAACGGCGCCGAGACTGCATTGGCGGCGACGTCATCGCGAAAAAGTTAGCCCTGAGCGCGGGCTCGGCGCTACGAGCGCAGGCTCGATCTACCGGGAATTGATCGGCATCAGGTCGAACACCTGCCAGTTGCCGTCGTGCTTTTTCAGTGTCACCCGCAGTGCGGGCGCTGCCTGGCTCGGTGGTTGACCGGGTGTGCTCTGGGTGACCCGCAGCACCACCGCCACGCTGGCCGCTGATGGCCCGAGGGCCTCGATGCCAGCCGCCAGCGTGGCGGCCTGCGCCGTGACGTTGTGCTGGGCCAGATCGGCACTGAACTTGGCGTATTGCTGCCTGAACGGGCCGGCCTGCTCCGGCACCATCATCGCGGCTGCCCGGTCGATGGAGCTCGTTGGGGAACTGGGGGTGAACGACGCGGCCGCCTCCGCCATCCCGGTCGCGACCTGCACGACGTCGCGGGAATCCGCTTTGAAGTCGCGGTCCGGGGTGGTCCAGTGCGTGTACCCAACCAGCAGCGCCGCCACCAGGGCGGCCGTGCACAGGAACGCGACGGCCAATCGCAGGCCGGGCCCTTCGTCGTCGGTCCCGACGCTGACCGAGTCGCGGCGCAGCAGCCAGAAATTTACCGCCGTCCCCTGCACAATCAGCAGCACCAGGACCGAGCACGCCGACACCCACCACAGCGGCCAGCCGAGCACCACTCCGATCATCAGCAGCGCGGCGATCGCGGCCAGCGGGGCCACGATGTCGAAGGCCAGCAGCCGCCACAGGTTTCTCATCGGATCGACCCCAGCCCGGAGATCATCAGCTTGCCGTCCACGTTCGAGACGTCCAGGCGCAAATTCCAGTGCACCGTCTGCGGCTTGGCGCCGACGTTCTGGCTGACCGACGTCGCGACCAGCATCACCGAGTCCGTCCGGCTGGCGAACGCCGGCAATTTGGTGGTGACGACCGGCCGCGCGACTCCCGGCTGGGTGTCCAGGTCGTGCTGCACCGTTTCGACGGCCACCGCCTCGATCTGGCCGGCGCTCTGGGACTGCAGTTTCTCCACCACCTGCCGGTACGGCTGGACAGCCGCATCGAAGTCGGTGTTGATTTCTCCGGCCGTTGCGTCGTGCAGCTTCTGCAGGCTGGCGTCGATGTTGCCGGCGTTCATGTTGATCAGCACACCCGTCCAGTCGGCGGCGGTCTGCATGACCCGGGTCAGATAGGTGCGTTCGGCGTCGTCGTCGCGGTGGGAGGACCAGATGAACACGCCCAGCACGACCGCGGCGACCGACAGCACCGCGAGAACGGTCGACGCGATCCCGTAATTGGAGAGCATCCGGCTCGTTGGTTCGGACTCAGAGGGGCCGGCCGAGCCATTATCGGCATCGGCCGTATCTTCGTCGGCCGCTGGCTCGGTTTGCTCGCCATCTGACATGGGCCGATCGTCGCACCCGAAATGAGATGGAAGGATGGCGGGGTGACAGTAGAGGCCATTCGCTCGGGCATCGACCTGAGCCACGTCGATCCCGATGCCCGACCCCAAGACGACCTGTTCGGCCACGTCAATGGCCGCTGGCTGGCGGAATACGACATGCCCGCTGACCGGGCCACCGACGGTGCTTTCCGCGACCTGTTCGACAAGGCCGAAGAGCAGGTGCGTGATCTGATCATCGAAGCCAGCCAGTCCGGGCCGGCGCCGCAAACGGACGCCCAACGCATTGGCGACCTGTATGCCAGCTTCCTCGACGAGGAGGCCGTCGAACGCAGGGGTGTCCAACCGCTGCTCGACGAATTGGCCACGATTGACGGCGCCGCCGACGCCGCCGCGCTGGCCGCCGTCATCGGCGCCCTGCAGCGCACCGGAGTGGGCGGCGGTGTCGGGTTTTACATCGACACCGATTCGAAAGACTCGACCCGCTACCTGGTGCACTTGAGCCAATCCGGCATCGGGCTGCCCGACGAGTCCTACTACCGCGACGAGCAGCACGCCGAGGTGCTGGCGGCCTACCCGGGCCACATCGCGCGCATGTTCGGCCTGGTGTTCGGGGGCTCCCCCGAAGACCATGGCGACACAGCCGCACGCATCGTCGCGCTGGAGGCGAAGCTGGCCGCCGCGCACTGGGACGTGGTCAAACGCCGCGACGCCGATCTGACCTACAACCTGCGGACTTTCGCCGAGCTACAGAGCGAAGCGGGTTTCGATTGGGTGGGCTGGGTGAGCGCGCTGGGCGCTACACCGGCGGGTGTTGCGGAGCTGATCGTGCGCCAACCCGACTACCTCACCGCCTTCGCCGAGTTATGGGGGAGTGCAGACCTCGAGGACTGGAAGCGCTGGGCGCGTTGGCGTTTGATCTCCGCGCGGGCCAGCCTGTTGAACGAAGCTCTGGTGGCCGCGGACTTCGACTTCTACGGTCGCCTGTTGACCGGCACCGAGGAGATCCGGGACCGCTGGAAGCGGGGCGTGTCGCTGGTGCAAGGCATGATGGGCGACGCCGTCGGAAAGCTTTACGTACAGCGGCATTTCCCGCCGGGCGCCAAGGCCCGCATCGACACCCTGGTGGACAACCTGCAACAGGCCTACCGGATCAGCATCAGCGACCTGGACTGGATGACGCCGGCTACCCGCGAGCGTGCGCTGACCAAGCTGGACAAGTTCACCGCCAAGGTCGGCTACCCGGCGAAGTGGCGCGACTACTCGACGCTGGTGATCGACCGCGCCGATCTCTACCGCAACTACCAGCGCGGCAGCGCGGTCAGCAGCGACCGGGAACTGGCCAAGCTCGGCGGTCCAGTAGACCGGGACGAATGGTTCATGACGCCACAGACCGTCAACGCCTATTACAACCCGGGGATGAACGAAATCGTCTTCCCCGCAGCGATTTTGCAGCCGCCGTTCTTCGACGCCGAAGCCGACGATGCCGCCAACTACGGCGGCATCGGTGCGGTGATCGGACACGAGATCGGGCACGGCTTCGACGACCAGGGCGCCAAGTACGACGGCGACGGCAACCTGGTCGACTGGTGGACCGACGACGACCGCAACGAGTTCGGCTCTCGGACAAAGGCGCTCATCCAACAGTACGAGGCCTACGCGCCCAGGGGACTCGCCGGCGACCACCATGTGAACGGCGCTTTCACCGTCGGGGAGAACATCGGCGACCTGGGCGGACTGTCCATCGCGCTACTGGCTTACCAGCTGTCGCTGAACGGCCAGCCGGCCCCGGTTATCGACGGCCTCACCGGCGTGCAGCGGGTGTTCTTCGGCTGGGCTCAGGTGTGGCGGACCAAGTCGCGCGACGCCGAGGCGATCCGGCGCCTTGCGGTCGATCCGCATTCGCCGCCGGAGTTCCGGTGCAACGGCGTCATCCGCAACCTGGACGCCTTTTACGAGGCCTTCGAGGTGGCCCAGGACGACGCGTTGTTCCTGGAGCCGCAACGCCGGGTCAGGATCTGGAACTAGGCGTTGAGCTCACCTCCCACCGCGAGCAGACGCAAAATCGCCGCGACACGCCGCTAAATGGGTGATTTTGCGTCTGCTCGCCGAATATCAGCGGGCACATGCTTGTGCCAGGGCGTTCCGGCGTAGGGATCGCGCCATTTTGTGGAAGTGAGCGTGTTCGGGGCCACGCCGGGTACTACGGTACTCCCGTCCTCGCCGACATAGTCGAGCCCAAAACCGTTGGGCAGGGCCGCGTGTCCGGGAAGCATCGTCTCAGTGATTTCGACGGTGACCTCCGCATTGCCGGCCGCGGTGCTGACGCGGACTCGGCACCCGTCGACAAGTCCAAGGGTCTGGGCATCTTCGACGCTGACGTGCAGCGCCCCGTCGGCGTCGCGTTTACGCCAGGACGGGTCACGGAAGATGTCGTTGGCGGTGTACGCGCGACGCTCACCCACCGACAGCACGATGGGAAACTCCGGCGTCGTGAGCTGGGGTGGTGATTCGGTCAACGCCCTTAGTTCGTGCAGGATTTCGGGGATCTCCAGGGCGATTTTGTGATCCGCGTGACTGATTAGCGCGATGTCATCCTCGTAGTTGTGTTCGGTAAACGTCACCCCGGAGGGGCTGTTGAGGATTGCGTCGAACAGCGCGTTGCCGTCGGCGTGGCCGGCACGGTGGACCGCGTCGGGATAGCTCATGGCGGTCTTCTGGGCAAGTCCCCATAGCGCGGCAGCACCGGACAATCCATCCGGCAGCGTCGGTCCGAGTGTTTCGTAGAGAACGTACGGAAGCAGCTTTGCCACAGTCGGATTAGTCGCCACAGCGATGAGAAACGCTTCGGTGTAAGCTGCGCGGCCAAGCTGAGCGGCGTCTCGCAGCGGCCGCAGGTCCGCGTCGTCGACTAAGCCAAGCGCCCGCACCAGCCGAGCCCAGATCTCGGGTTCGGGAAGAGTTCCCGGCAATGGTGCGAGCAGCGGCCGGCGCAAGTGAAAGCCGTTGCGTGGGAACTCGAAGTTGAAGAACGTGGCTTCTGGTTTTTCGAACTGGGTGGCCGCGGGAAGCACGTAGTGAGCGAGTCTGGCCGTCTCGGTCATCGCGACGTCGACGACCACCAACAGCTCCAGCGCCTGGAATGCCGCACGGCACGCAGTCGAATCAGCCAGCGAGTGTGCGGGATTACCGCTTTCGACGATCATGGCCCGGAACCGGTCTGGGTGGTCGGTCAGGATCTCCTCAGGCACAGCATTGGCGGGCACCAACCCGGCGATGATCGGTGCGCCGGTGACAGGTGTGCGGCCAGAGACCTGGCTGAATAATGGAGCGAACGATGAATGCAGATGCTGGCTGCCCTTTTTCGCGAAATTGCCGGTCAAGATCCACAACAGCTTGTTGATATAGGAGCAAAGGGTGCTATTGGGTGCCTGCTGAATGCCGAGGTCTTCGAACACCGAGACGCTGGCTGCGGCGCCGATGCGCCGCGCCGCGGCGCGTAACAGCTCTTCATCCACACCGCAGTGCCGCGCATAGTCGGCGATCGAAACTTCCCGCAGCGCGCTACGGACGGTTTCGACACCGTGTACGCGCTCGGCCAGAAACGCTTCATCGCAAAGGTCTTCCTGGACAAGGACAGCGGCCAGGGCGGCCAGGCACCAGGCGTCCGAACCGGGTCGTACCCGCAGGTGGAAGTCGGACATCTTCGCGGTGTCGGTTACCACGGGGTCGATCACGATCATCGATCGGGCCGGATCGTTGGCGATCTCCTTGAGCACCACCCGCGCTCGGGGGAAGCTCTGCGACATCCATGGGTTCTTCCCGACGAACACCGACACTTCGGCGTGCTCAAACTCACCTCGAGTGTGACCGCCGTACAAATGCGCGTCGATCCACGCTTCGCCGGTTTTCTCCTGCGCCAGCGCATTGGACCGATAGCGCGACCCCAGGGCCTTCAGGAATGCGCCACTGTAGGCCCCGCCGAGATGATTGCCCTGCCCGCCGCCACCGTAATAGAAGATTTTGTCCCCGCCGTATGCGTCACGGATGTGCTTGAAGCCCTCGGCAATCTCGATAATCGCAGTGTCCCAGTCGATCTCCTCGTAGGTTCCGTCGGCGCGTCGGCGCATCGGAGAGGTCAAGCGAGCGCGGTTGTTCTGGTAGTGGTCCAGGCGCAACGCCTTGTTGCAGGTGTAACCCTGGGATCCCGGATGCGCTTTGTCGCCGCGGATGCGGGCCAATTTGCGATCTTCGACTTGCACGACGATGCCGCAGTTGCATTCGCACAGGATGCATGCGGTGGGTTGCCAGTCATTGGTCTTATCAGTGGTCATGGTGGGGGTTCCTTCCCGTGCTCCTCGGCCAGAAGCAGGTCGCGCAGCTGGCGGTGAACGACATCAAGGGGCATCAGGTCGCGGCGCACGCGGGCCAGCAGCAGTGCGCCTTCGATCGCCGAAGTCGCCAGCACCGCCAATTCGTCCGCCCGGTCGGGCGCAATTCCGTCGGCGACGAAACGCTGCGCAATCAGGTCAGACCAACGGTCGAACACCGCGGCAGCGCGCTCTATCACCGAGGGCATCCGGTCGCGGTCCTCGGCTTCGCCTGCCTCGACGGAAACCGCCGCGACAGGACAACCCGCACGAAAATCACTGGCGAACAGTTGCTTGCGGTACTTGTCGATTAGCGTGTCCAGCAGGTCCAGGCCCCGCTCGGCTTCGTTGATAATGGCGGTGACATGCTCGCCCGCGTAATCGACGGCCTCGCAAAGCAGTTGGGTACGCCCGCCCGGGAAGTAGTGGTAGGCCGACCCGCGCGGCGCGCCGCTGTGCTCGAGAACATCCGAGATAGCGGTGGCATGTGCGCCCCGCTCCCTGATCAACAGCGCGGCAGATACCACCATCCGCTCACGTGGGCTCCGCATCGGGACTCCTCAGGCCGGGCGCACCGTCGGTGTACCACGGTATATGTATGATGCTATACATAATGCTCGTCAGGCGAAAGCCCCGCGAGTGATATCGCCTCTGCGATTCAGTCCCAAAGCGAGCAGACGCAAAATCGCCCTTTTCCGGTCCGGAAAGGGCGATTTTGCGTCTGCTCGGCGTAGGGCCGCTAGTTTTGCCAGTCGTTGGAGCCGTCGTTCTTCGTGTAGCTGCCGCCGGAGGAGTTCTTCACGACGATGGGGTCGCCACTACCGAAGTTGTCGAAGAACCACTGCGCGTTGGAGGGGCTGATGTTGATGCAGCCATGGCTGACGTCGCGCTTGCCTTGGTCATCCACCGACCACGGCGCGCTGTGCACGAAGTCGCCGACGTTGTCGAACCGGACGGCCAGGGCGACCGTCACCTTGTAGCCATAAGTCGAGTTGACCGGAACCCCGTAGGTCGAGGAATCCATCACCACCGAGGGCATCTTCTCTTGCACGTAGTAGGTGCCGTTGGGGGTCTGGTGATTGCCGGCCGACATACCCATCGACATCGGGAACGTCTTTTCGACGACGCCGTTGCGGGTGATGGTCAGTTGGTGGGTGGAGTCGTCGGCGGTGGCGATCAGCGAGTCACCGGTCTGGAAGCCGGACACGGTACCGCCCGCGTCGACGGTCACCGCGGTGTGGGCGGGCCAGAAGCTGAGCGGCCGCCAGCGCAGCTGCGTCGGAGTCATCCAGTAAAACTTGCCGGACACGGGCGGCACCGACGAAACGTGGACGGCGTCTATGGCCGCGCCGGCGTCCTCAACCCGCCCCGGGAAGTTGATGATGATCGGCTGGCCTACACCCACCGTCGCGCCGCCTTTCGGCACGAAGTTCGGCGGACCGAACGGTGCCGTGCCGGTAAACGGCGTCGGGTTCTGCCCGGTGACTGGGCCCGTTGCCACCGGTACTGCCCCCGGACCAGGTATTGCCCCCAGACCAGGTAGTTGCGGCAACGCAAAGGGGGGTGGCGCGGGCGGTTCAGCGGGCGGCGCGGCGACCACACCCGGGTCGCCGGGAGCCTGGTCCGGGTCCGCCAGGGCGGTGCCAGTTCCCAGGCCACTGCCCAGCACCAACACCAACACCAGAGCCAATCCCGAGGCAATCCCTGCTGAGTTGCGGACGGCGAACAGGCTTCCCCTCGTCCAGCGCGACATAGTGCATCCCTCCAGTTCACATTCTTGATCCTAAGTGTGGCATAAGAAAGCGACCAGCTATCTCTTCCACGCCCGCCAGAAAGCCGGCGAACGACTCAATTCAGGGTGCTGACCTGGTGCGATCAATCGACATGTGAAGTTGCGGTGGGAACGACCAGCATCTGCCGGTTAGCCGCAACACCGACCAGCGCAAGACACATCAAGGCCGCGGAGGCGGTCAGCATCATCGCCACGCTGCGCTCGTACAACAGCCCACCCAGCAGCGAGCCGGCCATGATGCCGACCTGAAAGGCCGTCACATACAAACCCGACGCCCCGTCGGGATCGTCGACCCCGTTGCGCATGGCCGCGGATTGCATCATCGGGGACACGGCGGTGGCCAGGGCGCCCCACAGCACGATCGCGCCCACCCCGATCAGGACCGTCGCGAGGGCCGGTCGGCCCCAGAATGCCAGCACGGTCAGCACGGCGAACGCGACCGTCAATCCGGCCATGCAGACAATGATGGCGCCTCGGGGCCGGCGGTCCAGCGGCCGCGCCACCAGGGGGACGGACAGCAGGCCCGCGACGCCGTAGACGGCCAGCACCCAGGCCAGATTCGGCCCGCGCACTCCGACGACGTTGCGAATGATCTCCACGATGTAGGTGTAGGAAACGAAATGGCCGGTGACCGCGATCATCGCGAGCAGGCTCACCGTGATCAATCGCCAGTTGCGGTGATGTCGCGATCGCGGGCCGACATGGGCGAGCTGATCCTCGGTAAGCACCATTTCCGGCAACAACACCCGCGCGGCCACGGTGACGATGGCCGCGACCACGGTGATGCAGACAACCGCCAGTCGCCAGCCCCACATCAGGCTCATGGCGGCGGTGAGTGGACTACCGACCACCAGTGCCAGGCTGGCCCCGATGTAGATCGACGTCGTGGCCCGTCCGGCATGGCTTGGCGGCACCAGCCGGGTGGCGATCGGGGCGATCACCGACCACAGCAAGCCGTGGGTGATCGCACACAGCACGCGTCCCGCGGCCAGCACCGCGAAGTTGGGGGCCAACGCCGAGATGACCTGCGACGTTGTCAGACAGACTAGGCTGATCACCAGCGCACGTCGGCGTGGCCAATGCGCAGTCCAGCGCACCAGCGGAATCGTCGTTAGGGCCGCTACCAGCGCATACCAGGCCAGCAAGGTTCCCACCAGGACCACGCTGACCTTGAGGTCTCGCGAAATCGCCGGCAGTGCGCCCACCGGAAGGATTTCGGCGGTCACATAGGTAAACGCCGCCGCGGCCAGCACGGCAAGTTGCGCCGAGACCCGTGGCGTCCACGTTCGCGCGACTGGGTTTGCGGTTTCGGCAATCATGGCGTGGGGTGCGCAGAACGGCCCGGCAACGTTGTTGTTCCCGGGTGCGATCACGCTGTCCTTACGGTACGCACTGCGCCGACGGGATTTAATCAACTTTGCGTTTCAACACGCCAGAATGGTCACGAACGAACCAGGCGCGCGATCGCAGCGGAGGCTTCGGCGAGCTTGTTGTTCGCCTCGTCGCCGCCGTCGGCCACGGCTCGGGTGACGCAGTGATTCAGGTGCTCGTCGAGCAGGTTCAGCGCCACCGAACGCAGGGCGCTATTGGCGGCGCTGATCTGGGTGAGGACGTCGATGCAGTATTTGTCTTCCTCGATCATCCGCGCGATGCCGCGCACTTGCCCCTCGATGCGCCGCAGTCGTTTGGCGTAGTTGTCTTTCTGTTCTGAATATCCGTGTGTGGTCGTCATGCTGCCTCTCCCGCCGTCGCGCCCAGGGTATACCCCAACGGGGTATACCCCGCGGATTACGTGCGCAATTTAGGCGCGCATACTTGGCCAATGGCCAAAACCACCAACGCGGCGGGGATCGCTGACATAAAACCGCGCAGCCGTGACGTCACCGACGGTCTGGAGAAGACCGCCGCCCGCGGCATGTTGCGGGCGGTCGGCATGGAAGACGAAGACTTCGCCAAGCCACAGATCGGGGTCGCGTCGTCGTGGAACGAAATCACGCCGTGCAACCTGCCTCTGGAGCGGCTGGCCAAGGCTGTCAAAGAAGGGGTGTTCGCGGCCGGCGGCTATCCGCTTGAGTTCTGCACGATCTCGGTTTCCGACGGCATCTCGATGGGGCACGAGGGCATGCACTTCTCGCTGGTCTCTCGCGAGGTGATCGCGGACAGCGTGGAGACCGTGATGATGGCCGAGCGACTCGACGGCTCGGTGTTGCTGGCCGGATGCGACAAATCGCTGCCGGGCATGCTGATGGCTGCCGCACGCCTGGACCTGGCGTCGGTATTCCTCTACGCGGGCTCCATCCTGCCCGGCCGGGCCAAGATGGAGGACGGCAGCGAGCGTGACGTCACGATCATCGACGCGTTCGAGGCGGTCGGCGCGTGCTCCCGCGGCCTGATGTCCCGCGCCGACGTCGACGCCATCGAGCGGGCGATCTGTCCGGGGGAGGGCGCGTGCGGCGGCATGTACACCGCCAACACCATGGCCAGTGCCGCCGAGGCGATGGGGATGTCGTTGCCGGGCAGCGCGGCCCCGCCGGCCACGGACCGGCGGCGCGACGGGTTCGCGCGGCGCAGCGGCCAGGCCGTCGTCGAACTGCTGCGCCGCGGCATCACCGCCCGCGACATCCTCACCAAGGAGGCGTTCGAAAACGCGATCGCGGTGGTGATGGCCTTCGGCGGCTCGACCAACGCGGTGTTGCACCTGCTGGCCATCGCCCACGAAGCGGACGTGAAGCTGTCGCTCGACGACTTCACCCGGATCGGGTCGAGGGTGCCACACCTGGCCGATGTCAAGCCTTTCGGCAAGCACGTGATGTTCGATGTGGACCACATCGGAGGTGTCCCGGTGGTCATGAAGGCGCTGTTGGACGCTGGCCTGCTGAACGGTGACTGCCTCACGGTGACCGGAAAGACCATGGCCCAGAATCTGGCCAGCATTGCCCCACCGGATCCCGACGGCAAAGTGTTGCGCGCGCTGGACAACCCGATCCACCCGACCGGTGGGATCACCATCCTGCGCGGATCACTGGCGCCGGAGGGTGCGGTGGTCAAGACGGCCGGTTTCGACTCGGACGTGTTCGAAGGCACCGCAAGGGTTTTCGACGGCGAACGAGCAGCCCTGGACGCCCTTGAGGACGGCACTATCACCAAGGGCGACGTCGTGGTGATCCGCTACGAAGGCCCCAAAGGCGGCCCGGGGATGCGCGAGATGCTCGCCATCACCGGCGCGATCAAAGGCGCCGGACTCGGCAAAGACGTCCTGCTGCTTACCGATGGCCGGTTCTCCGGCGGAACGACCGGCCTGTGCGTGGGTCACGTCGCGCCCGAGGCGGTGGACGCCGGGCCGATCGCGTTTGTGCGCGACGGCGACCGGATCCGCCTCGACGTCGCCAGCCGCACGCTCGACGTGCTGACCGACTCGGCCGAATTCGTTGCTCGGCAAAAGGGTTTCATTGCTCCGCCGCCGCGCTACAAGACTGGCGTACTGGCCAAGTACGTCAAACTTGTCAGCTCGGCTGCGATCGGCGCCGTCTGCGGCTAGCTACCGGACCAGCGCGAACGCAAAGCCGTCCCAGTGCTTGGCTCCGACCGTCTGGATCACCGACGTGTCCAGTTGCGGATGGCGCCCCATCAACTCTAAGGTCTCGCGCGTGGCCCGGACCATGGGATCATCGGACTCGGTTTCTAGGACCTGGCCGTCGCGGATGACGTTGTCCAGCACAATGACTGAGCCTGTCCGGGTCAGCCTGATCGCCCACTGAAGGTATTCGACGTAGTTCTCCTTGTCGGCGTCGATGAAGACCAGATCGAACGGCTCGCCGGTGATCGTCGGCAACGTCTCCAGCGCGGCACCGACTATTATCTGCACCCGATCCCCGACACCGGCGCGATCCAGGTTGGCGCGCGCGACGTCGGCGTGCCTGGGCTCGTATTCGAGCGTCACCACGCGCCCCTCGGGGCCCGCGCCGCGCGCCAGCCAGATGGTGCTGAAGCCGCCCAGCGTGCCGATCTCGAGGATGTTGTGCGCGTTGGCCGCGCGGGTCAGCAGCGACAGGAACTTGCCCTGCTGTGCCGAGACGGCAATCTGTGGAAGTCCGGCGGCGTCACTGGCCTCCAGCGCCGCGGCCAGGGCCGGGTCGTCGCCGATCATCGTGCTGTCCAGGAACGCGTCGACGTCTTTCGGGTTGGGTATCTGGGGCATGAACCCAAGGTAGCCGCGTTTAGCAGGCCTCAGCAGCCGAACGCGGCCGCGCTCGTCACCGTTACCAGTGGCTCAATTACCAGCGGAGTAGCGGGTTGTTGCTCAGGCCGCCGGTGCCCCCGTCGCCCCGCAGCAGTCCGCCGGCCCCGTTGCTCGCATTGAGCAGACCTTGCTGCCCGGGTTGCCACGAATTCCCCAGCGCCTTGGCGCCGGCGGCCTCGGCCTGAGCGTATGCGCTGGCGCCCGCGGTGATGTTTTGCACAAAATCCTGGTGAAACGCCTCGAGTTGAGCACTGAGGGCCTGATAGTCCTGAGCGTGCGCGCCGAACAGCTGCGCAACGCCCAGCGACACGTCGTCAGCGCCCGCGGCCACCAGGCCGGTCGTCGGGAAGGCGGCGGCCGTGTTGGCTTGGCTGATTGTCGAACCGATGTTGTCCAGGTCGCCGGCGGCAGCCGCCACCGCGTCCGGAACTTCGAACAAATTTGACATCGCCACCTCCCGCCCGGCATCGCAACTTCGCACTCGCCCAGCTCGGCTGGTCGGTGAGCCGCGCGCTAACGCTCTATGCTAGCGCGCTGCGGGCGGCATAAACCAAATACCAGCGGATTGCTCTCGCGGGGAGGCGATGTTACCGTCACCGATCCGGGCAACTCGCCGCTATCGGGGCGACGGGTCATGGTGGCCATCCTGGGCGCCGGGAATGCCGTTGCGGACGACAAATTCCCTGGCCTTGACCAGGAATTCCAGCTGGTCAGCGACCTGGCGAAGCGGATCGGCGCTGTGTGTCGAGCGGCACAGCACGATGGCACCTTCCAGCGCGGCAATCGACGTCACCGCGAGCGACGCGGCGCCGGCGTCGTCGAAGCCGTCATTGACGAACGCCCGGGTTAGTGCGGTACACCAGTGGCCCAAGATGACGGCGGCATCGGCGGAAAGCTTGGGATCGTCGTCGTCCGACCCGATTGCTGCCGCCACCACGGGGCAGCCCGCGGTGAAATTGCCGTCGCTGAGCTGACGAAGCCAGAACTCGACGAACTCCCGAAGCAGGGCCCTGGCGCCCCAGCCGGCAGCGTCGTCGATCATGGCGGTGATCGAATCGCCGGAGTACCGCAGCGCCTCGGTCAGAATTTGATTGCGCCCGTCGGGGAAGTGGTAGTAGACGGAGCCTCGCGGCGCACCGCTGCGGGCGAGCACTTCGTCGATGGTGACACCGGCCGCTCCGCGCTCGCGCATCACTTGAGCAGCGCCGACCAGCATCTTCGTGCGGGTGTCACCGCGCTTCGTGGGAGCCGTCATGCAGCGTGCGAGTGCCGCGGTGTCGGCCAGTGCCTATTGCGCGGGCTGAATCGGAACGGGGGGCGCCGCAAGTCAGGAATCTCGCGGGTGACGTGATAGCCGGCGAGGTTGAGCTCGATGATCCACATGCTTCTCTCCTGGTCTCCGCTGCACTCATGTGCCGTGGCCACCGGCTCATGATTATGGACGTGAGCATATTAAACATCGATCGCGGTAAGCAACTTTTGTGGGCTAAGTAACTCGTTGAACAGATAAAACAGTCCAGAACTCGCTGTCAACGCCGCGTCCATCGAAAGCCCATGGGCAAATTTATATGCTCTGGCACATAATTCTGGAGCCTTAAGATGCGCTGTGCCAATGGTCAGCAGACGAGCGTGACATTGCAGTCCCAATCGAGGCGCCCACACCGGCCCCGCCGTGACCTCCCGCGCCGCCGACGCCGCCCTTGCCGCCGGTGCCGCCGTAAAAGTTGGTGTTACCGGCACCGCCCTGGCCGCCAGCTCCAGCGGCGGCGCCGCAGAATCGAGTCCACACTCCCGAGCGCGGGCTGAGCAGCACCCCAAATGCCGTCCTCGGCGCTATCCGGTCGCAGCAGGGGCAGCAGACAATGCCAGTGACGTGGACCGGCTTACCCAGCCGCCCGGAGACCGGCTGCATGGCCATCGTC
>Ga0302196_10000495_pt1 | contig 38271 bp, 33 predicted proteins | sample II_Bog_N1_3_FD_198794 | JGI IMG/M metagenome (GOLD analysis project Ga0302196, IMG submission 198794) | Peat permafrost microbial communities from Stordalen Mire near Abisko, Sweden - II_Bog_N1_3 | ecosystem: Environmental > Terrestrial > Soil > Wetlands > Peat | place: Sweden: Abisko...
ACCTCGAGGATGACGCGGTAGAGGTTCAGCTGCGTGAAGATCGTCGAGACCTGCCGCTGGCCAAAGGCGTCGTAGAGCGTGTCGTCGATCATCTGCGGCGAGATGCCGAGCCGGGAGGCGGTGTCGCGGTCGATGGTGAGCGACATCTGCAGCCCTCCGGTCTGCTGGTCGCTGGCGACATCCTTGAGCTCGGGCAACGTGCGGAGCTTGTCGAGCATCTTCGGCGCCCACACGCCGAGCTCCTTTCCGTCGGCGTCCTCGAGCGTGAACTGGTATTGGGTGCGCGACAGTCGGCTGTCGATCTGGAGGTCCTGTACCGGCTGCAGATAGACCTCGATCCCGGTGATCGTGGCGAGCTTGGGCTGGAGGCGCTCGATGATCTCGTGGGCACTCGCCTTGCGCTCCGCGAGCGGCTTTAGCGTGATGGAGAGGCGGCCGCTGTTGGTGGTGGGGTTCGTTCCGTCCGACCCGATGAACGAGGAGACGGTGTCGATGGCGGGATCCTTCAGGACCTCGTCGGCGAGTTTCCGCTGCAGCTCCATCATGCGAGGGAACGACACCTCGGCGGAAGCCTGGGATACGCCGAGGATGGCGCCCGTGTCCTGCTCGGGGAAGAAGCCCTTGGGGATGATGATGGCGAGGTAAATCGTGAGCGCGAGCGTCCCGATCGTGACGAGGAGCGTAAGCGGCTGGTGCCTCAGCACGAACTTGAGCCCCGTGTCGTACATCGCCAGCATCCCGTCGAAGCCGCGCTCCGAGAGGCGGTAGACCCAGCTGCGCTCCTCCGGCTTCGGTTCGGGCCGGAGCAGGTGGGCGCACATCATCGGCGTCAACGTCAGCGAGAGGACGGCGGAGACGCCGATGGCGATGGCCAGCGTGACGGCGAACTCGCGGAACAAGCGCCCGATGATGCCGCCCATGAACAGGAGCGGAATGAGCACGGCCACGAGCGACACCGTGAGCGAGATGATCGTGAAGCCGATCTGCTTGGCGCCCTTCAACGCCGCCTGGAAGGGCCTGTCTCCGTGCTCGATGAAGCGGGCGATGTTCTCGATCATGACGATGGCATCGTCGACGACGAAGCCCGTCGAGATCGTGAGCGCCATGAGCGACAGGTTGTTGAGGCTGTAGCCGATGAGGTACATGACGCCGAACGTGCCGATGAGCGACAGCGGGACGGCGATGCTCGGGATGAGGGTCGCCCGCAGGTTCCGGAGGAACATGAAGATGACCATGACGACCAGCCCGATCGTCAGGACGAGCGTGAACTCGACGTCCTCGACCGAGGCGCGTACGGTCTCCGTCCTGTCGGCCAGCACCTTGACCTCGATGCCCTGAGGAAGCGCGGCCTGCAGCGCGGGGAGTAAGGCCTTCACGCGGTCGGCGACGCCGATGATGTTCGCGCCCGGCTGGCGCTGGACGTTCAGGATGATGGCGCGCTTGTCGTTTGCCCAGCCGGCGAGCTGCGCGTTCTCGACGCCGTCCTCTGCGGTGGCGACGTCCCGCAGGCGCACGGGCGAGCCGTTCACGTAGGCTATGATGAGAGTCTTGTACGACTCCGCCTTGAAGAGCTGATCGTCTGTCGCGATCGTGAAGTCCCGACGCGGTCCGTCGAGGTTGCCCTTGGGCTGGTTCACGTTCGCGTTGACGAGGACCGCCCGCACGTCTTCGAGGCTGAGGTTGGCGCCGGCGAGCGCTTGCGGGTCGACCTGGACGCGAATGGCGGGCTTCTGACCTCCGTTCAGCGTGACGAGTCCAACGCCCGATACCTGGGAGATCTTCTGGCCGAGAATGGAGTCCGCGAAGTCGTCGACCTCGCTCAGCGGAAGGGTGGTCGACGCGACGCTGATCGTGAGGATGGGCGTGTCGGCCGGGTTGCTCTTGCTGTAGGTCGGCGGCGTGGGCAAGGTCGCCGGCAGGAGGCTCGATGCCGCGTTCATGGCGGCCTGGACGTCCTGCTCGGCAGCGTCGATGTTGCGGTCGAGCGTGAACTGAACGGTGATCTGCGAGCTCCCGAAGCTCGACACGCTCGTCATCTGCGAGAGCGACGGCATCTGACCGAGCTGCCGCTCGAGCGGCGTCGTCACCGCGGATGCCATCGTCTCGGCGCTCGCGCCGGGCAGGAACGTCGAGATGACAATCGTGGGGTAGTCGACCTCGGGAAGGGCCGACACCGGGAGCTGCCGGAACCCGACGAGCCCCGCCAGGAGGAGCCCGATCATCAGCAGCGTCGTCGCGACCGGCCGCCGGATGAACGGCTCGGAAATACTCACGGCGCGCGGCCCGCGGTGGAAGGCGCCGCCCCGCTGCTCGAGGGCACGCTCGCCGTTGCAGGCGAGGCCTTCTGCTGCGGGTTGTCCTGCGATCGAGGCGTCACCTTGCTACCCGGACGGATCTGGCTCTGCCCGTCGATGACGACCTGTTCGCCGACAGCGAGGCCGCTCTTGATGAGCGTGAACTCACCCTGCGTCGTGTCGACCTCGACGTTGCGAAGGGAGATGACGTTGTCCGCCCCGACGACGTAGCAGTACGTCCCCTGAGGACCTCGGTTCAGCCCCGCTCCGGGGATGACGATCGCGTTCGTCTGAGTCGTCAGCAGCATCCGCGCCTTGACGAACGCGTTTGGCCATAGGGCGTTGTCGGGGTTCGGGAAGAGCGCCTTCAGTCGGATCGTGGCGGTCGTCTGGTTGATCTCGTTGTCGACGAGGGCGAGCTTGCCGGACGCGAGCTTCTGCGTGCCGTCTCGGTTGAAGGCGTCGATCGGGATGACGCCGCCCGCCATCTGCTTGGAGATGCGAGGTAGATCGTCCTCGGGCAACGTGAAGAGGACGGCCATCGGATCGAGCTGGGTGAGGATGACGATGCCGCCCACGTCAGCCGCGTGAACGATGTTCCCTGGGTCGACCAGGCGAACCCCGGTGACTCCGTCGATGGGCGAGGTGATGTGGGCGTAGTCGATGTTCAGCTTGGCGGTGGCGACGGCAGCCTCGTCCGTCTTCACCGTGGCATCGTTCTGGTCGACCATCGCCTGCTGGTCGGTGTACTGCTGCTCGGCGATGAGGTGCTCGCCCCGCAGGGTCAGGTAGCGGTCGCGGTTCAGCTTGGCGTTCTTCAGCTGGGCCTGGTCACGCGCGAGCGCGGCCTGCGCGTTGAGGAGCTGGATCTGGAACGGTCGCGGGTCGATGAGGGCGAGGAGGTCCCCCTTCTTGACCTTCTGGCCCTCCTTGAAGAAGACCTGGTCCATGCGTCCGTCGACCTGGGTCTTCACCGTGGTCGTGTTGAGCGGGGTCGCGTACCCGAGGCCCTCCAGGTAGATCGGCACGTCCTTCTGGACGACGGGGGCGACCACCACGGGGACCGGGCGGGCCTGCGCGTCCGCTGCCTGCGCGGCGGCTGCGGCGGCTGCGGCCTTGGCCGTCTTCAGGTACCAGACGACCCCGAGGGCGGCCGCGAGCACGAAGGCGCCCAGCAAGATCCAGCGGCCGACGCCGCCTCCTCCCGTGCTCGTCCCTCCCGGAAGAGCGGGAGCCGTGGTCGCGGGTTGACGGGGCGCGTCCATGCTCATGTTGAAGCCTCGCTAGGGGTTCGGTCGAAGGTAGTCGCTCTCATGGTCGTCCAAGCGCGGTCAGCAGCTGCGCTCTTGCAGTTGCGAGGTTGTAATCGGCCTGCACGGCCTGCGCAGCCGCGCTCGTCATCGCCACCTGCGCGTCGTCGAGCTCAATGATGCTCCCGACTCCCTGGGCGTAGCGGCCCTCGGCAAGCTTGAGCTGAAGGCGAGCGTTCGTCACGGCCTCCTCGGCCGCGTCGATGCTCGCCTTCGCGGCCCGCACGGCCAGGAGCGCCTGCTCGATGTCGAGGTGAACCTGGAGCTGCTCCGCCTCGATCTGGGCCTGCTCGTTGTGGACGTTTGCCTGCGCCTCGTGGACCTGCCCCTGCGTCAGGCCGCCCGAGATGAAGGGCCACGTCAGGGACCCGCCGACGTACCAGTTGGGGCGGATGCTGTCGCCCGAGCCCACGAGCCCAACCTCGCTCAGGTTGGCCACCGCTGCGATGGACGGGCCGTACTGGCCCTTCAGCGACTTGACCGTGAGCTCGAGCGACTCACGCTGGAGCGTCAGGCTCCGGAGCTCGGGGCGGTTCTTGATGGCCGTCGGGAAGAGGACCTCGGGCGACTGGTCCTCCCCGTCGACGGGCTTGAGCCCCTCGTCCGCCACGTCGTAGTTGGTGCTCGCGTTGACGCCGATCGCGAGGTTCAGCTGCGCTCGCGCGGTGTCGTAGTTGTTCTGCGCGGTGATGAGCGCGACGCGCGCGTTCGCCACCGCCGTGCGCGCCGTCGCCAGGTCGATCTCCGGGTTGGTGCCCGCCCCGACGAAGCCCACAACCTGCGCCATGTGCTTCTGCTGGTTGCTCAGCGTGTCGAACGCGACCTTGACGAGCGCCTTGTCGGCGCGGGCCGTGAAGTATGCCGTCCGCACGTTGAGGAGGATCGTGTGCTGCGTCGTACGCTCCGTCGCGGTCAGCGAGTCGGTCGCCTTCTCGGACGCGCGCCACTTCTCCCGCGTCTGGCCGAAGTCGTAGATGAGCTGCGTCGCCGTCACGTTGAACTGCCAGTAGTTGCTGGACGGGTTCCAGCTGACACCCGGAATCGGCGACGAGGGGATCGTGGCGGTGAAGGGGGTGCCGTTCAACGTGCCTGTCACCGGCGTCGCGCCGGAGTTGACCGTGACCCCGGGACGGAACTGGAGGTTGTTGGTCGCCTGCTCGACCGTGGCCGTCCCGGTGACCTGCGGTAGGTAGCCCGACCGGGACTGCTCGATCCGTCCCACCGAGGCGTCCGTGGCCGCCCGCGCCTCGCGCAGGAGCGGCTGATTGCGCAGGGCGTTCTGCTCGGCCGCGTCGAGCGAGAGAATGGGACGGGCTTCCGTCGTTGCGGGGATCGTGGCCGGGCTCGGCGACGAGCCGGCGGCCGCTGCAGCAGCGGCCGGGGCCGTCGCCGGGGCGCTGGCGTGCAAGGGGAGGAGTAGAAGGAAGGATAGCGGGGTCATCGTCGTCGGTTTGGATGATCCGTGAACCATCCTAGTGGCCGCGTCAGCCCCCCGATCTACTCCATCCGACGGGCAATCGGTTAGTGCGTACGAAGGGCGCCCACCGGTGGGTGTGCCGTAATTCAAGGCATGCATGTAGGCGTGGGGCGACCCTGTGCTTCACCGTGCTCCTGCTGGGGCGGCATGACCCGCAGCGCTCTCTGCAAGCGCCCGCCCTGCCAAACGACCCCGCCGGCGACCGACGTTCCGAGCAGTGCCTTCCGGACGAACGGGCCTCCTTTCCCGACTACCAGCGCCCCACACCGTGTGGGCCCGCGTTATAGATACCGTCATGGGTACACTTGCAGCGGACGAGGCATCGCTGAGCTCCGCCGTCCTTTCGCCTCGAGGCCGGGGCGCCGGTCACCCCACCGCTTCCCCGGAGGGAGCCGGAGCACGCGTGAAGACCGTGCCCCCCCTGGCGGCCATGGGAGAGCGACCCCGGAGCCGGACGTTGCTCGGTATTGCCGTCGTCGTCGTCGTCCTGCTCCTCCAGGCGTTGGCCCAGTACCTGGCGGGCCACGAGCGCATTCGGGTGCTCACCCACCTGGCGTTCCTTTCGCTCGAGATGCCCGCCATCATGTGGGGGCTGTCGACCTCGTTCGCCTGGGCGATCCGCACGCGGTTGAGCTCGCTCCGTACCCTCGCCGTCGGGGTATGCGTCGCCGGCGCGCTCGGCACCTCGTTCGGGCTCGCGTTCTGGTTCATCTCTCAATACATCCCCGTCGTGCGCGAGCACACCGCGCCCACGGCGCTGCGCGGCGCGCTCTGGGCGTTCACCTACGCCCAGCTCTACTTCGGCCTCTGGGCGCTCGGCTTCGTCTATCCCTTTGCCGTGGAGGACGCCCGGGTCCGCGCACTCGAGGCCGAGCAGCTCCGGAGCGCCGCCGAGCTCGCGCGACTTCGCTCGCACCTCGAGCCGCACTTCCTGCTGAACACCCTGAACGCCATCGCCGGCCTCGTGACCGAGGAGCCGCGCGAGGCCCGGCGTCTCCTCGCTTGCCTGGGTGACCTCCTCCGCGACGCCCTGCACGACGACGACGAGCTGCAGTCGCTGGACGATCAGATCGCGTGGCTCCAGCGGTACGCGGCCATCCTGCAGGCCCGGCACCTCGACGCACTGCGCTTCGAGTGGGACATCGCGCCGGACGTCGGCGGCGTCCGCGTGCCGCGGCTGCTGCTGCAGCCTCTCGTCGAGAACGCGGTCAAGCACGGCGCGTTGCGCCGACGTGGGGGTGGAGAAGTGATCGTGCGCGTGAAGAGGGTGGACGGAATGGTCCAGTGCGTCATCGAGGACAACGGCCCGGGAATGTCGGACGCGGAGATCCGCGCGGGGGCCTTCGGGCTCCACGCGGTTCGCCGGCGGCTCGAGCTGCGGTGTAAGGACGCGCGACTCCGCCTCGAGTCGACGTCCCAGGGAACGCGCTCCATCGTCGAGCTGCCCAGGGCAGGCGTTCCGCTCGTGCCGGTGCTGTCATGAACAGTCACGCCAACGCCCCGCTGCGCACGCTCGTCGTCGAGGACGAGTGGCCCGCGCGCAACTACCTGGTCGAGCTACTCGAGGCCTCGGGCCTCGCGGAGGTCGTGGGTGCCGTCGCCGGCGTGGAGGAGGCGCGCGAGGCGCTCCGCGGCGGTCCGGCGGGCGCGGGCATCGAGGCGGTGTTCGTCGACGTGCAGCTGCTCGGCGGCGAGGAGGCGGCCACCGGCCTCGACCTCGTCCGCTCGATGGTGGACGACGCCCACGCCCCGATGTTCGTCCTCGCGACCGCATTCGACCAGCACGCCATCGAGGCCTACGAGCTCGGCGTGCTCGACTACCTGCTCAAGCCGTTCACGGACGAGCGCGTCGCGCAGTCGCTGCGGCGCCTGCACGAGCGCCGTCGCGCGGCGGTGCCCGCGTCGACCGGCGCCCTGCGCATCGTCGCCCGGCGCAAGCGGAGCCTCGTCTTCCTCGAGCCCCACGAGATCTGGGCCTTCGAGGCGGCCGACCGGCTGACGTGCGTCCACACCGAGCACGGGGTCTTCGACCTGGATCTCTCGTTGACCGCCATCGAGGCCTCCTTCGGTCGCGCCTTCAGCCGCGTGCACAGGCGGTGGCTCGTGAACACGAGCTACATCAAGGAGCTCGAGCGCGACGGCAACGAGACCCGCCTCTTCATCGGCCCCACGATCGGAGACGGCACGCGCGGCGTGCGCGTGCCCGTGGCGCGCGAGCGCGCTTCGGCCGTGCGGGAGGCCTTGCTGTCGAACGCGACGGGCCTCCGACGGGCCTGAGTCATCGATGAACCACCCGTAAATTTGGCTTGATCCAGTGGCAGGGCCCGCGCTTCTGGTTCAAGGTGCGCGCATGACGACGGAGCGAGAGGCAGCAGCGCCCCTGAGCCAGTCCGAGGCGCCGGTGAGCGGGGTTCGAGGGACAGAAACGCAATCTTCGAGGCCGCCCCCGCCGCTGCCAGCCGCGGCCCGGACACCCAGACCCCCGTCGACGTCCGCGGGGATCGCGCCGCGGTCGCCGGCCATCGCCCCCAAGCCCCCCGTCGTGACGCCGCTCCGGCGGGACTCGGCGACGACGCCGGTGGCTCCCCCCGTCGCGTCGATGGTGGCGGCGGCGTCGGCGTCGGGCCTCACGATCACGCCCGCCATGCAGGACGCGCTGCGCGTGCTCGTGAGCACGGAGGTGCTCGAGGCGCTCGCGCCGATGCGTGCGGTCCAGGCGGAGCTCGAGGGACAGCTTCGCGACCTCGCCCGCGAGATCGCCGAGACGCGCGGCGCGCTGCAGCGCCCCGCGGAACCCGTGCTCGTTCCGTCGGCGCCGATGCCCGCCCCGCGCGTGCCGTCCGCGTTCTTCCCGTACACCGCGCCCTCCGCCCCTCCCGCGGCCCCGCCGCCGTACACGGAGCTGCCGGCCGCCGAGCTTGTGCCCGTTGCTCCTCCGCCGCAGTACGCGCAGCCCTCGTACGAGTCGCTCGGGGCGGACTTTTCGATCCCCGACGCCCTCAATGGCCGGGGCCGCCGTCGCGCTGCGTGGGTCGTCGCGTTGTTCATCGTGCTCGTCGTAGGCGGGCTGGCGGCTGCAGCCATCGCGAGCCAGTCGGGCGCGCTCTAGAGGAAGGCGCTCCGCGTCTCGCCGGGCGTCGTCTGGCTCGAGATCGATGTCGTTTGCGTCGGAGCGCGAGGCTCGAGAAGCGTGTCTTTTCGGTCGAGGAGCGCGTGAGAGGCGTGTCTCGAGCCTCGCTCGCAGCGCCCTCAGCCGCCGCAGACCTTGCGGTGGCCCCACTCGTGCGCGTCGTCCCGGTACGGGTGGTCCGCCTGCGCCGCGATGATGCCGAAGAGCCGCCGCGCCTCCGTGTAGTACTTGAGCCGGAAGATGGTGATGGCGAGGTGGTACTCCGCGGTCTGGCGAATGCGCCGGCCGTCGTGGGAGTCCCCGCGCGCCACGGCGAGCAGGCCCTTCGCGGCGTCGACGTAGAACTCGGTCTTGAGATCGCGCTCGGCGCGCGTGAACGTCTCCGACGGCGCGTCCTCCGTCTTCGGCGCGCTCGCGATGCTCGCCATCGCGTCGATCTCCCAGCCGAGGTCGCGGTGCGAGAGCCACGGAACGTCCTCGATGGTCTCGGACGGAAAGCAGGGCTTGTTGTCGAGCATCTGCCCGCATCCGAGGACGCCGATCGCCAGAGCCATCCAGACCGCGCGCCCGAGCTTCACGGGACGACTGTACCCGCGTCTCGGCGTGACAGGTACGCCGGCGCGCGTGCTACCGTCGGGCGCGTGAATGCGAGGCGCGCGCGGCGTTCGCGGATGCTCGGCCTCGGCCTCGTTCTAGGCCTGGGTGGCTGCGGGCGGCACGGGAACGTCGCCGCGCCCGCGGCCTCGCCCGGTCGTCCGCCCCCTGCGGATGCGCCCGCGTGGACGTACGAGATCGTCGCGAGCCCCGGAGGCGCCGAGCTGTCGGTGCGCGCGTCCTTCGCACCGGGGACGGACCCGGAGCTCTCCGTGCAGGAGGGGGCTGAGCCGTTCGTCCGCGACGTCGAGTGGGCGAACGCCTCGGGTTGGACGGCGGCGCCCTCGCGCGGCGGCTCCTGGTTCGTGCCGTCTTGCGCGGCAGGCTGCCACATTCGCTACCGCGTCGCCCTGGCCGCCGCGGCCCGCGAGGTAGACGACGTGCGCGTCGCCCGCGCCACACCGCCCGTGCCGCGTCCGGCGTCCGCGCCCCCGTCTCCGCAGGCGTTCGCGTCGTCGCCTTCGAGCTGGCTCCTCCGCCCCGTGCGCGAGTGGGCCGGCGAGGAGCAGGGCAAGCAGGGGACCTGGTTCCGCTTCCACGTCACCGTTGCGCCGGGCGACGCCTTCGTCACGGGCGTGTTCCCGGTCCCCGGAGCGAAGGACACCTACGAGGGTCGCACCGGGGATCGCTTCGATCTTCCCTACGCGGCGTTCGGCGCCCTCCGCGTGCACGAGATCCTGGACGGCCAGGTAGAGCTCGGGATCCTCCCAGGCGCGCTCCGCAACGAGGCCGACGTCGTGGCCTGGGCCGAGACGTCCGCGAAGACGGTCCTTGGCTACTACGGGCACTTTCCCGTGAGGAGGCTCCTCGTCCTGGCCCGTCCGTCGAGCGGCGGGGACGGGGTTGGGTTCGGGACGACGATGGGCATCGCCGGCGCCGCCATCGCGATCGACGTGGGCGCGGACGCGACCGCCCAGGACTTCGCGACCGACTGGGTGCTCGTCCACGAGATGGTGCACACCGCGCTGCCCGATCTCGTCGGTCCTCACCACTGGCTCGAGGAGGGCCTCGCCACGTACGTCGAGCCCGTGGCTCGCGCCGGCGCCGGTCTGCTCGGGGCGCCCCGGGTCTGGGCCGAGTGGGTCCATGGCATGCCGCAAGGCGAGCCCGCCCGCGGCGACCGGGGGCTCGACCACACGCGAACGTGGGGGCGCACCTACTGGGGCGGCGCTCTCTTCTGCCTCGTCGCGGACCTCGAGATCCGCGAACGTACCGGCGACAAGAAGACCCTGCGCGACGCCCTTCGCGCCATCGACGCCGCGAGCGGCGGCATCGCGGTCGCCTGGCCCATCGACAAGGTGATCGAGGTTGGCGACTTCGCCACGGGCGTCCCCGTGCTCCGGGAGGTCTATGATCGCATGGCGAACGCCCCCGCCCCGGTCGACCTCGAGGCGATCTGGAAGGGGCTTGGCGTGGTCGCCGCCGCCGACGACGAGCGCAGCGTGACCTTTGACGACAACGCTCCCCTGGCGAGCATCCGGAGAGACTGGTTTCGTGCCGCCACTGCCGCGCCTGGCGCTGCCGGCGAGCCCAGGTCACAATGAGGTGTCGGACGACCTCCCGCAAGGGAGCCGCCGTCCTGCCATTGAGGAGACACGGATGAAGCTCTTTGGGTTCGGCGTGGTGTGCGTTGGAGTGGTCCTCCCGGTCGTGTCGGCGAGCGCGCTGGCCCTTGCGGACGGGCAAGCGCCCCAGCGCCCCGGCCACTACGACGCCCCCGTCGTGGAGATCTGGGGTCACCCCAACCGGCCGCTCGCGGCGGTCGAGGTGGCGAAGCTCAAGCCGGCGGTGACGCTGGTGGAGCTGAAGCAGGCGTTCGTGGCCCGCGTGGGAGACGCAGTCGCGAAGGATCCGTTCTGATCGAACACCCCTCGACGGGGTGCGTCACGCCCTGACGGCGATCTCCACGACCGCGGCCGTTGCCTCGTGGAGTCGGCGAAACGTCTCTGCCCCGATCGACACGCATACGTCGTCCGGAGCCTCGGCGTAGCGGCGGGCTTCTGGCGTTTGGTCGACCTCGTAGCCGAGCTTCTCGAACATCCGGAGCGACCCGGCGTTCTCCGGTCGGACCGCTGCGTACACACGGCTCATCCGGAGCGGTCCGAACGCGAGCAGGTGGACCATCTTGCTGAAGCGCGTGCCGAGGCCCTTGGCCTGCGTCGCGCGCGGCCCGACGAGGATCGCGAACTCGGCGCGGTCGTCCTCCACGTGGCGCAGATCGCAGTCCCCGACGAGGCTCTCGCCCACGTAGAGCAAGAACGGCCTGTCCCCCGCGGCCCACATGCCCTTGAACTGATCGACCACGTCTCGCGCGTCGAAGTCTTGCTCGTTCGTCAGCAGGGCGCGGTTGGTGGGCTCGTTGTAGTACCCCGCGAGCGCCCCCGCGTGGACGCACACCTCGTCGAGCGTAGGCTCGGCGACGCGAAGGCCCGGCTCGTCGCGCGACCGCCATGCCATCGAGTACGTCGAACCGGTTGGCATGATCGCGAAGCCTAGCCTGCCTGGGCTTCGCCGTCAGAACAAGACCACCTCGATGGTCTCGTCCTTGGCCGGCACGCGCGCCTCGCCCACCTGCTGCTCGACGTCCCCCACGGTCCCTCCCCATACGAGGACCTCGGCGGCGTCCGGGCACGTTGCCCTCCCGCAATCGGTCACGGCGAGGGTCAGCCTGGTCCTGAAGATCCCCCGGTCGGCGAAGCTCTCGGCCCGGGTGACGCGCGCGTGGCCCGTCTGGCGCGCGGGCGGTCCCGCGCTGGCCGATCGGGCGGGCAGGACGGCCGCAGCGAGGAGCACGGCTGCCGCGGTCGCCGCCATGGCTCCGCGACGGCCCCGCCCGCGACGCAGCGCGAGGCCGACCGCGAGGACGACGAGCGCCAGCGCCGCCGCGGCCGCCCCCGGTCGCGCGTGGCTCGCCTGCACGCAGCCATGCGATTCGCTCGCCGCCTCCGCGTAGAGGGTCGAGACGCCGAGGACGTCGTCGTCCGTCGGCGTGCGCACCGAGGCGTCATCCGGGTGCGAGTAGATGTACATGAGCGCGGTGGTCACCTTCGAGTCGGCCATCCCGAGCACGTGGCCGGTCTCGTGGGCGAGGACGTGCACCAGGTCGAAGACCTGGCTCATCGACGCCACCGAACCTCCTTCGGTGGAGACGAACGCGCCCGTCGCGTTCTTCGCGTCCGCGGGCAGGACCTGGAAGTCGTAGCTCGCGTTCACGACGACGTCGGCGTCCAGGATCTCTCCCGTCGCCACGGCGCTGGTCACGAGTGTCACAGCCAGGGCCGAGCCGGCCGGCTCGAAGCCCGCGAGGTAGAAGACGACGTTGCGCCCGTCGTAGCCAGGCTGCTCGCTGCCGTCGCCCGTGGAGACGCCGACCGTGGGGGCGCCCGATCCGACCGCGTCCTGCCAGCCCGTCGCCGCGCGGGCCATCGCCGCGCTGGCGCCCGCGACGCCGCGAGCCAGCGCAGGATCGACGAGCAGGTCGACGTGCGAGTCCGACCAGTGCACGAGCGCTCCGCTCGTCGTCGTCTTCAGTACGTACGCCCTTGCGTCCCGCGCTCCCACCATCACGACGGCGGCGCTGGCGCAGGCGAGCATGGCGTGGATCGCCGCACGCGCGGGGCTCTTCGAGAGCTTCACGAGGACCTCCTCTTGTTCGCCGGTCAGCGTCGCCCGCACGACCAGCGCGCGGGCTCGAGAAGGAGGACGGCGCGAGCTCGCCAACCTTGAGCGAAGAAAGAGCGAAGGACGGGACGACGCTCTTTTCGGGGCGACCGCTACGCCCTACACCTGTGGTCGTGCATCCTCCCTTCCCCGTCGTCCCACCCGAGCAGCGTGGCCGGGGCACCTACCGCCTCCGGTTCGAGGACCTCGCCCAGGACGGGCGCATCCTCTTCGAGCCGATCGTCGCCTCGATCGGCGCCGCGGTGTGGCGTCCGCTACTCTCGAAGAACCCGATGCTCGCGTCGCTGCAGGCGAGCGGCGTGCGTCCGATCTTCACGCGCCTGGTCCTCGTGGGAACGGCGGCAGCGCTCGACGCGAGCTACCCGCTCATCGCCGATGGCGCCTACGAGCTCGCGTACGAGCCCGATCTCCAGGGCGGCGTTGCACGCATCTTCCTCAACATGTGGACGGAGATCGCCTGGGAGCGCGAGCCGGAGGACGGACGCCCCGCGGAGCGGGTCATCGCCGGCCGGATGTTCGGCGAGCACGTGCTCACGCGCCTCCACCCCTCGCCCGAGCAGCGTCGTGTGACCGAGATCCCCGGCCTACCGCAGCCCACGACGCAGTACCGGCAGCCTCCCCGCGAGGACCTGCTCGGCCTGCCGGCGGGCGCTTCGTGGCTCGAGCCCGCCCCCCGGGCGGACGCCGCGCCGCTCGCCTTCGGTCTCTTTCACACGGACCCGAACCACCACGTCAATTCGCTCGTGTACCCGCGCGTCTTCGAGGAGGCTGCGCTGCGCCGCTTCCACGACCTGGGGAGGGATACGAAGGTGCTCGGAAGGACCTTGGAGGTCGCCTACCGCAAGCCCTTCTTCGCGGGGCAGTCGGCCACGCTCTCCCTGCGTGCGTTCTCGTCGGGTTCGGGCCTCGGCGCCGCTGGCGTCTTCGAAGGGACGAACGCGGCGCCCGGCACCAAGCCGCACGCCTACCTTCGGATCAGCTTCGAGCCCTAGCTCGGGTGCTTCTCCGCCCAGCTGTAGGCGGTGTAGGCCGACACGAGGTGGCAGATCCATCCGAGTGTCCCGCCCGAGCCGATCCAGAGACCCGGCGTCACTAGCAGCCAGAAGATCCCGCGCCAGAACTTGCCGTTGTAAAACTGCCCGACGCCCGGCACGAGTAAGGACAGAACCGCTGCCGTGCCCGGTTTGCTCAACCCGCTCGAACTCGCCATCGTGAAAGCTCCCAAGTCGCCTAGGTCATCCGTCGAACGCCGCCAGAGCCGCGACGCAGGGCAACATGTACACGCCGGAGGCGTGGCGCAATCTGGTGCGGCGCTCGACGTGGCACGGCGGATGCCGGCGCTCCATGCCGCACTTCTCGGCTGGTACGAGCGCGAGCAACGTGACTTGCCATGGCGCAAGACGCGGGATCCATACGCCATCTGGCTGAGCGAGGTCATGCTCCAGCAGACGCGCGTCCAGACGGTCATTCCGTACTGGACGCGCTTCCTCGCGGCGTACCCCACGGTGGAGGCGCTCGCGGAGGCGCCGCTCGACGGCGTGCTCGCGCTGTGGAGCGGGCTCGGCTACTACAGGAGGGCGCGCATGCTCCACGAGGGAGCGCGTGAGGTCGCGACCGCGCACCGCGGCCAGTTCCCCGACACGGCCGAAGGGCTTCAGGCCATCAAGGGGATCGGGCGCTACACCGCAGGCGCCATCGCGAGCATTGCGTTCGGCCGCGCGGCGGCGCTCGTCGACGGCAACGTCGCCCGCGTGCTCGCGCGCATCTTCGCCATCGAGGACGACGTGCGCGGCACCGCCGGTCTGGCGCGCGTGTGGAGCCTGGCGGAGGCGCTCGTGCCCGGTGGCGGAGCGGCGGGCAGCTGGAACCAGGCGCTCATGGAGCTCGGCGCGACGACGTGCCTCCCGAAGAACCCGCGCTGTCTCTTCTGCCCGGTGCGGACGGACTGCGATGCCAGGGCGCAGGGCAAGGAGAGCCTCCTGCCGCTCCTCGCGCCGAAGGCGAAGCCGAAGCTCGTGCGCCGGCTCGCGCTCGTCGCGACTTCGGGAGGCAAGGTGCTCCTGGGCAGGCGCCGCGCCGAGGGGCTCTTCGGCGGTCTCTGGGAGCCTCCTTTGCTGGACGCAGACGATGGGGGCGACGCGCGGGGTCGCTTCGAGGCCCTCGTCAGCAGGAGGCTCGGGCCGCTCGAGCGGCTCGGTGACGTCACGCACGTCCTGTCGCATCGGAGACTCGAGATCGAGGTGCTCGGGGGGTCGCTAGAGAAGGGGAGAGGAGCGCGGATCCCGCTCACACGCGCGGCGCCCGCGCCGCGGGAGACGGACGGCGAGTACGAGGCCTTCGACCTGATCGAGACCGACGCGTTCGGCACGCTCGGGCTGGCGACGCTGGCCCGCAAAGTGCTGGCCCGGGCCAAGGTCGAGTAGACTGGCGGCTTGGCCTCCTCGGACGCACCGCGCAGTGATTCCCGCCCTCCGAAGCGCCCTCTCATCGTGGTCGCGGACGACGACCGCGCGGCGCGCGAGCTCTTGGCCTCGGTCCTGCGCACGAGCGGCTACGACGTGGAGACGATGGGCGACGGCCAGGAGGCCTACGACCGCGTCGGGAAGGGAGGTGTCGACGTCGTCCTTCTCGACGTCGTCATGCCGCGCATGGGGGGCCTCGAGGCGTGCCGGCTCATCAAGGGCCTGACGACCCAGGGGTTCATCCCGGTCCTCCTGGTCACGGCGAAGTCCGACCCGGCCAGCCGCGTCGAGGGCCTGAAGACGGGCGCGGACGACTACGTTTGCAAGCCGTTCGAGGAGGCCGAGCTGCTCGCACGCGTGCAGGCGATGCTCCGCATCCGGCGCCTCTACGAGGAGATGCAGACGGCCCGCGCGCGGCTCGAGCGCGTCGCCGTCCACGACGATCTGACGGGTCTCTACAACCAGCGCTACCTCCACTCCCGCCTCAGCGAGGAGTTCAAGCGGGCCGAGCGCAACCACGAGCCGCTCGCGTGTTGCCTGATGGACGTCGATCGGCTTCGCCTCCACAACGACGCGGGTGGACGGATGCTCGGGGACCTCATCTTGAAAGGCACGGCGGAGGTGATCCGGCGGACGGTGCGCGAGGCCGACATCGTCGTCCGCTACGGCGGGGACGAGTTCATGGTCCTCCTGCCGACGACCCACTTTGCCGGCTCCGTAGCGATGGCGGAGCGCGTATGGCGGGAGGTCCTGGCGCGATCGTGGGGCGGCTCGCTCGGGCAGCCCGGCGCGTCCGCGCCGCAGCCCTCGGGAGCGGCCGGTGGAGGCACGAGGCGCGCGGACGTCAAGGTCACGCTCTCGATGGGGATCGCGCTCTACCCGAGCCGTGACGTTCGCGCCAAGGATGCGCTCATCCGCGCCACCGAAGCCGCCCTCGACCGCGCCAAGCGCGACGGCATGAACCGGATCTGCGTCTTTCAGCAGGAGGGCTTCATCTACACGCCTTCGAGCGCGCCTCAGGTGCCCGGGGACGGCTCCAAGGCCTGAGGTTGGCCTTCCCTCCCTCCGCTGGTAGTGTCGCCGCGCATGCGGCGGGCAGTCTTCCTAGCGCTTTTCGTGGCGACTCTCGCCGCGCCGTCCGCGGCTCGCGCGCAGGGCCTCGATCTCGAGAAGGACGACAAGGCTGACAAGCCCGTCGACGCGACGCCCCCCACGAGCGGTTACGGCACCTACGCCCCCACGGCCGTGGCCACCATCGCGGCCCACGCATACACGCTGCCGGAGTGTCTGGCGCTGACCGAGCGGAACCACCCCGCGCTCTGGGCGGCGCGGGCGCGGCTCGAGTACGCGCACGGCCAGCTCGAAGAAGCGAAGTGGGTACCCTTCTTCAACTGGACGTCGAACTTCGGCACGACCCTGCTTCCGCCCATCGGCGGCACGGGCCTCTACACCCAGTCGGCGCTCTCGGCGCGCAACTTCAGCTTTCTGAACTCGCAGCCCCTCGTGCACTTCGACATCAACGGCACGGTACCTCTCTACACGTTCGGAAAGATCGAGTCGGGGCGCGAGGCCGCGGAGGCCGGCGTCCGCGTGAGCGAGTGGGACCTCGAGAAGAGCCGGCAGCAGACGCGGATGGATGTGCGAAGGGCCTACTTCGGCATCATGTTCGCGCGCGACGCGAAGTACGTCTCGAACGAGGTCCTCGACAAGATCGACAAGGCCATCAAGGGGATCGAGGAGAAGATCGCGAAGGGGGACACGAGCGTCGGGGACGCCGATCTCCTTCGCCTCCAGATCTACAGGGAGGAGCTCGTCGCGCGGGGCGGCGAGGCCGTGAAGGCGGAGGTCTTCGCGATCTCCACCTTGCGCTTCTTCACCGGCGTGCAACGAAACTTCGACGTGCCCGACGAGCCGCTCAAGCGGCCTGACGTGCCGGTGGGCCCCGTTGTGCGCTACCTCAGCGCCGCCCGCCTGTTCCGCCCCGAGGTGAACATGGCCCGCGCGGGGGTCGAGGCGCGCAGGGCGCAGCTGAGCCTCGCGCGCGCCAAGTTCTTCCCGGACATCGGCCTCACGCTCGGCGCCGACTACACGTCGGCCTCCAACGCGGTCGCCCAGAACAACGCGTGGTTCCTCGATACGTTCAACCACTTCTACGTGGGCTTCGGCCTCGGCGTGCGGTGGACGATGGACGTGCTCCCGACGATGGCCCGCGTGGCGCAGGCCGAGGCGCAGCTATCCGAGACTCGTGCCCTCGAGCGCCTTGCGCTGGGGGGCCTCGGAGTCGAGGTGGAGCGGGACTACGCGGCCGTCGTCGAGGCCAAGGGCCGCGAGGAGGCGTGGGACCGCGCCGAGCACAAGGCCAAGCAATGGGTCGCAACCGTCGAGGACGCGATCGATCTCGGCACGCAGGACGAGCGCGCGCTGACCGAGCCGCTGCGCGCGTACGTGAACGCCCGCGTCAACCACCTCCTCGCCCTGTGGGACTACAACGTGACCCTGAGCCAGCTGGCCCTCTCGAGCGGCTGGGACGGCGCAGCCCCGAGCGGCTCCTAGAACAGCTCCCCCTGCGGCCGAGGAAACGCCCGTCTCCTCACCAGGGGCAGGTGGCCAGTGCGAGCACCGCCAGGATGCGCGCCTTCACCACGCCGAACTCTTGCAGCGCCAGGTTCAGCTCGGCCTGGCGATGCGCCTCGGAGGCTGTCACGAGCTCGAGGCTCGTCCCCTGGCCCGTCATGTAGGCGGTCTGGGTCATCTGGTCGTTCTGGGCCGCGAGGTCGCGCTGCTCCTTGGCGACGCGGTAGGACTCCTCCGCGACGAGGAGCTGGCGCTGGGCCTGCTGCACCTGGATGACCGCCTGGCGGCGCAGGGCTTCGAGCTGCTGGGCGGCGATGTCCTCCTGCGCTCGGAGGTTGTAGATCGTCCCGTAGCGCACGCCGCCGTCGAAGATCGGGATCTGGAGGACCCCCGAGATGCTCCACGTCGGGTTGGGGTAGCCGGTGTTCGGTATCGACGTGCCCGAGAGCGTGGTCTGCACGCCCACGGTCGGGATGAACTGGTACCACTCGTTTCGAAGGTTTCGCTTCGCGACCTCGAGGTTCACGCGCGCCTGCGCGATGTCCGACCGCTGGTCGACGTTGTTGACGACGCGGCAGGAGCTGAGCGTGCCGTCCGCGAGGCCGTTGATGTTCACGTCGTGACCGACGCCCACCTCCTCGGGGCGGCCGAGCGCGAGGCCGAGCGCTTCCCGGGACTCGCGCAAGGACTCGTCGCCCGTGACGAGGGAGGCGCGCGCGTTGGCGGCGTTCTGCTGCGCGCGCACGACGTCCAGCCCCGTCGCCGCGCCCAGTGCGCGCTTGCGTGACGCGATCTCGACCTGCTCGAGCGCCACGCGGAGCCCGACGCGGTTGATCTCCGCCGATCGCTCCGCCGTGACGACCGCGACGATCTGGTTGGCGACGCTGAGCGCGAGGACACGCTTCTCGGCCTCGACCGAGAGGTGCGCCGCGTCTTCCCCGAGCTCGTTGATGCTGATCTGGTCCCACATGGGCACGTCGATGAGGACCTGCGAAAGCGTCATGCTGCCGCTGAAGACGTTCGGCGCGGGGATGGTCGTCGTCGGAGGAAGGCCCGGGATGTTGGGGTTCTGCACGCTGTTGGTCAGAAGCTGGTGGGTGTACGCGCCGGCCGACCCGTTGCCCGCCGCGCCGTCGAGGTGCGGAAGGTAAGCGGCGAGCGCGATACGTGTCGCCGCCTCGGCGACGAGCACCTGGTCGACAGCCTGCCTCAGATCCGTCGATCGCGCGCGCAGGTCGGCGAGCACCTGCTCCCACGACGTGATGACGCTCTTGGGCGGGGGGACCGGGGCGAGCATCGGGTCGCTCACGGCGGGAGGGGGCGGGAGGGTGATGGAGGGGCCGGCCGACGGTTCTGGCGCGGCCGGCTGCGGCTGGGCGCCGGCGGTCACCGGCACGAGAAGCCCCAAGACTACGAAGAGTGCCTTCCGCATGACTCCTCGCTAGCGCAGTTCGCGCCCGGGATGCACGCGAAAGCACCACCCCTCCGCAATCGCGCCGCCCGGCGCAGGCCTGCGGGTCAGCGGCGGGGGGTCGCGTACCGGACGTCGCCCGGGAGCAGCTCGAGGAGCACGCGCAGGTGCTTGAATCGACCCCGGACGCTCGCAGCGCTCACCCGAAAGCACGCTGCGACCTCCGCCTGCGTCAGCGGAACGTGGTCCACGTACACGATGGCGTAGGCGATGGCCGCTGCAAAGGCGGGTAGCTGCGAAGGCTCCAACCCAGCCTGCTCTGCGGCGTCCCGGGCGAGCTCCCGTGCGCGGGTCCGCTGCTTTGCGTCCAAGGGAAGGCTCGCGAGCCCTCGGACGAGGGCACCCTCGAGCTCCCGCTCGAGAGGCTTTCCCACGAGAGCCTGCGAGCGCGCCGACGCTCCCTGCCCACACGAGGGCCTGGCGACGCGCTTCGACGCCGAGCTCTCGGTGCGGAGCTTCGCATTCGCTTTGGTCCGGCCGGTGCCTCGCGCGGGTGACCTCACGGTGCTGCCCGCCTCCGCGCGTGCTCCGTCGGAGGAGGTCGGCACTCGCAACGGAAAGGGCGCGGCCTGGTCCGGCGCAGTCGCCATGGGCGACGGACGGGGGCGCGGGGAGTCTTCCTCCGCCGGCGCGCCCTTCTCGAGCCACTTCCACAAGGCAACCTGCTCACGGGACGCGCCGCGCTTCATCGCCCGGGCGAGCACCCGCTTGGCTTCGCCGAGCTCGCCGGCGCGCGCCAGGGCATGCGCAAACGACGACGCGATCTCTGCGCTCTGCCCAGCGCCTGCGTGCGCCGTACGCAACCAGAAGATCGCGTCGTGCGGCCGGCTCAGCGCGACATCCAGCAGGTGGCCGAGGTTGTGCGCGTACCAGGGGTTCTTCGGCGCACACATGAGCGCGCGGTGGTAGGCCGAGACCGCGTAGCGGTAATTGCCCAGCATCGTCTGGCAGAGGGCGAGCACGGCACACGCGCGGTCGTCGTCGGGGCGGGCCGCCAGCGCGCGGCGTGCGTGAAGCGTGGCGCGCCACGGGTGACGCTCGACCAAGAGCTCGGCAAGCTGGCGATGCGCGAAGACGCTCTCGTCAGTCCCTTCCGGTGCGGTTCGCGCCAGCCGGTGCAAGAGCGGCAGCACGTCCGTCGGATCGAGCGCTCGGCGAAGTGCCCACTCCACGTCGCGTCGAAGGCGCTTGGATTCGGGCTGTTGTGCGTCCATCCGTTTTTACGGTGTAGCGTCGCGCGGAGGGCTGCGCAACGCGCCTTTTTGCATTTCGGAGGCTCGCCAACTTTCGCCTTGCGCTTTGAGAAATCTGTCGCACACCTCGCCGCGGTTCGCGAGCATTTGCCCGGTTAGACGCAGGTAGACGCAGGCACGCGTGCCCATCTCACGCTGCCCTCGGCTGCGGGGTGTGGCCACGACGGAGGCGGCCCGGACCCAGCTCACTGGAACGAGATGATCCGCTGCTGTACGAGCTCGTAGAGGATGCGAAGCGCGTCGAGCTCCCGCATTCCACTCACGTCCAGGATCATCTCGAGGCTCGACACTCCGTCCACCAGCGAGAGGACGAACCCCGCGCGGTGATCGATCGACAACCAGCGCAGCTGATCGCGTTTCACCTCCACGAGCGGTACCCGGTCGAGCGGCCCGATGCGCGCGGTGTACATCTTGGTGAGCATCGTGCGGCAGCTCTCGGCGTACTCGAGCGCCTCGGGGTGAGACGGGTTCTCGTCGAGCAAGGACTCCGCCATGACGAGCGCGCCGGAGTAGTCGCCGAGGGCGAAGCGATCGCGCATCTCGGAGAAGGGGTCGTCAGCGGGCGGTTCGGGGGCGAGCTCAGGGGCCTCCGGCTGGAGGTCGTCGCGGACCGGCTCGAGGCCGGCGGCGGCGGTTCCCACGGGCGTGGGATGGCCACCCTGCCCGAGGTTCGGCGGCGGGGGCCTCGGCGTGAGGGTATGGCCGGGCACCGGCGTGAGCGTCTGGGGTACGGGCGTGAGCGTGCGAGGAAAGGGCGTGAGCGCGCGCGGGGCTGGCGTGAGGGTACGCGGGACGGGCGTGAGTGCCCGGGGCGGCGGCGTACGGCTGCGGGCAAACGGCGACGTGGGCGGCCGTGCGGGCGGCGGAGTCCGGAGGGTGGGCGGGCGCTGCGCGGGTCGGGGTGGCGCGGGCGCCTCCTCGGCGCGCATCTCCTCCGCGAGAGCCGCAAATGGATCCTCCTCGTGGGGAGGTGAGGGCAGGGGAGCCCGCGGCGGCGCTTGGGGGCTCGCTACGGCGACGGGCGCTGGCTCCTGGGCGGCAGGGGGCGACGACGGCTCCTCCAGAGGTGCGTAGGCCCCGGCGACTTTGTTGGCGAGCGCGAGGAGCGTCTCCTGGTCGATCCGGACCGTCGTCGGTCGCTCCGACCTCGAGTGAGACTCGGGCACGCCGGCTACAGGGGCCGGCTCGACTTGGACGACCGGCGCGGCCCTCGGGGCCAGGAAGCCCCCCGGCGTCGCGGAGCCCTGCGGGGGCGTCTTGCGCTGGCTGAAGGGCTGGCGACTGAAGGGGTGGCTGCTATGCGGCTCCGTGGGCGGGATCGTGGGGAGCGGCGGTGCTCGGAGCGGCGACGCCGTCATCGGCGGTGGCGGAGGGAGGGGCGCCCCCGATGGCGGCGCCCCCTTCTCCGGCAGTCCGAGGCTCGACTTCTCCCGCGCGAAGGCCTCGAGATCGAAGGTCGGAGCGAGGGTCGGACGCTCGTTCACGACGGGCTCGGAGCCTTTCGCCGGCTCGTCTCCCCAGTCGTCCCATCCGGCGTCGAGCTCGAGCACGGGTGATTCTGGCTGTTCTTTCTTCCCGTCGACCACGAGCTGTTCGCTCCTACTCGCCTCAACTGTCGCCGAGGGCGGCCCCCAATCACGTCATCATCACGTCACGACCTCACTGGGTCTTGGCAACGACCCCCTTGAACATGCGCTGGGTCCTCGTCAGGCCGTCGATCTGCTCTTTCACTGCGGCGAGGTCCTGGCGCTGGATGGCCTGGCGCGTCTTCGCGAGGACGGCGCGAGCCTTCTCGATCGCGTCGCGCCCGAAGTCGCTCGAGGCGACGATCTGCTCGACTTGCGGAAAGAGCCGCTCGATGTCGCCCATGATCTTCTCGGCCTCCTGCTTGGCCGCCTCGAACTCCTCGGACCCGCGGCGCTCGACCGCGTGGTCCTTGGCGCTCTCGATCATGTCCTTGATCTCTTCGGGGGTGAGGCCGCTCGTCGCCGTGACCTGGATCGACTGCTCGAGGCTGGTCTCCAGGTCCTTCGCGCGCACGCTGACGATGCCGTCGGCGTTGATCTCGAAGGTGACCTCGATCTCTACCTGGCCCTTCGGCGCGCGCCGAAGGCCCGTCAGGATGAACTCCCCGAGCATCTCGTTCTCTTCCGCTCGCTGCGACTCGCCCTGCATGACGAGGATCTTCACGGCCGTCTGGTTGTCCCGGCTCGTCGTGAAGATCTTGGTGCGGTGGGTCGGGACCGTCGTGTTCTGCGGGATGAGCTCCTCGAAGTAGCTCCCGAACGTCATGATGCCCAGCGCGTGCGGCGTCACGTCGAGGAGGATCATCTGCTGCTTGTCGTCCACGAGGGCGGCGCCCTGGATGCCGGCGCCGAGCGCGACGACCTCGTCCGGGTGGACGCCCTTGCACGGCTCGCGCTCGAAGAAGGCGGCCACGGCAGCCTGGATCCTCGGCATGCGCGTCATGCCGCCGACGAGCACGACCTCTTCGATCTCGTCCTTCTCGAGCTTGGCGTCCGCCAGCGTCTGCTTGCAGATGTCGATCGTTCGCTCGATGAGATCCTCGCTGAGCTCCTCGAGCGCCTCGCGGCTGATCGTCCTCTGGAGGTGCAGCGCTTCGTTGCGGCCGCTCGAGATGATGAACGGAAGGTTGATCTCCGTCTCTTTCACGGAGGACAGCTCGCACTTGGCTTTCTCGGCCGCGTCCTTGAGACGCTGGAGCGCCATGCGGTCCTGGCGGAGGTCGATGTTGTGCTCGGTCTTGAAGCCCTGCACGAGCCAGTCGATGATCCGGGCGTCGACGTCCTCGCCGCCCAGGAACGTATCGCCGGCCGTAGCGATGACCTTGAAGACGCCGTGGGCGCCGATCTCGAGGATCGAGATGTCGAACGTGCCACCGCCGAAGTCGTATACCGCGACGACCTGCTCGAGGTTTCGCCCGAAGCCGTACGAGAGGGCGGCTGCCGTCGGCTCGTTGATGATGCGGATGACGTCCAGCCCCGCGATCTCGCCCGCGTCCTTGGTGGCCTGGCGCTGGTTGTCGTTGAAGTACGCCGGCACCGTGACGACCGCCTTGGTCACCGGCTCACCGAGGTAATCCTCGGCGATGACCTTCATCTCCTGGAGGACCATCGCGCTGATCTCGGGGACGCTGTACTCCTTGTCCCGGAGCACGATGCGCACGTCTGCGTGCGGCCCCTCGACGATCTTGTAGCTCGACGTCGAGACTGCGTTTTTCACCTGTGGTGAGTTCCACTTGCGCCCGATCAGGCGCTTCGCGGCGCTGACGGTGTACTCGGCATTCGTGATGGCCTGCCGTTTCGCAATGTGACCGACGAGCCTCTTGCCCGCCTCCGTCACGGCAACCATTGACGGTGTCGTCTTGTACCCGCCTCTGTTGGGGATGACCGTCGGGGTTCCCCCCTCCACGATGGCCACGCAGGAATTCGTCGTTCCAAGGTCGATGCCGATCACCTTCTCCACGCGGTTTCTCCCGTCCTTGTCGGTGCAGCCTCAACGCCGATTGCTCGGCTTGCGGCTGGATGCTGATTCATCCGGCTTTGGTTACGCGCTTCAGCAGCGATTGAATCGTACCATCGTCCGGAGCAAGCTGCTGGGCTGCTTCTAGCTCCCGCCGGGCATTCTTCGTGAGTCCTGCAGCAAGATACACGTTTGCGAGCGTCACCCTGTAATTCGCGTTCGCCGGATCGAGCGCGATCGCCTGCTGGGCGAGGGTCGAGGCAAGGTGGAGGTCTCCGCTGGCGCGCATCAGGGCGTTGGCAGCCCGTTCGTGGGCCCGAGCGTCCTTTGGACGTCCCTTTGCCGCCCGCGCCCAGGAGCGCGCCGCTTCAGCCCAGCTCTCGGAGCGCTCCTCGTACTGGGCCTGGCGCAAGTACGTGTCGCACAGGGCGATCTCCGCCTGGGCGATGGCGGCCTCGGCCTGGGCCCGGATGGTGGCGTCGTCCGTCAGGGTCAGGACTACCTTGTAGGCATGGGCTGCGGAGACGATGTCGTTCTTGCGCTCCGACTCGCGCGCGAGGGCCATGTACTTGTCGACCTGCTGGCGCTTGGCAGCGACGACGCGCTCTTCGTGGTGACGCTTGAACGCCTCGGCGGGATCGGACCTTGGAGCCGGCGTCACCGCGACCGGCGTCGGGGGACGTGGAATGACGCTTGGGACACGACCCCCCCGCAAGCGTGCGGCGAGCGCATCGCGGCGCGCGCGGTCCATGGCTGCCACCTGCGCGGGCGTAGGGGCGGGGCCGGAGCTTGCGACGGGCGGCATCGTTTGCTGAACGGCCGCGGGCGGATGCGATGCGCGGAGGGGCTCGGGCACGACGGGCGCGGGGGCCGGGGCCGGCGCCGAAGGCCTTGCCTGGGTCGGATTCGCCTCGGCGTCCGCCATGTCCTGGAGCGCTTGCTGGAGCATCGTGTCCAGACCGCGCGTCCGATCGAAGTCCGCCAGGTACTCGTCGTACTCGACGCGTGCCGTCTTGCTGCTGAGCGCGTCGAAGGCCTGGGTGACGCGGCCGAAGATGGACTCCATCTTGACCTTGAAGCTCCCGAGGTCCTTACGGAAGTACTTATCCGGGTGGAAGACCCCTGCGAGCTCGAAGTAGGCGCGCTTGACAGCCTTCTTGTCGGCGGACCGCTCGATGCCGAGCAGCTGGTAGAAGTCGAGATCGGCGAGCCTCGGGTAGATCCCCAGGATTCGCTTCTTCACCTCGATGTCGAGATCGGCGGGCTCGAGCAGCTCCGGCGCGTCGTCCGGCACCGTGTAGCGGATCGTCGCCGCGGCGGGAGCCGACTCGGGGGCGGCGGGCACCTGACCCGGCTGCGGCGCCGCAGCGCCCGGCGCGCCCTGCGAACCGGGTGAAGACGGCGAAGAGACCGGAGCCGAGACGGGGGGGGCTGGGCCGAACGCCACGACGTTCAGGCCCAACAGCTTGTCGAGCGAGGCGGCGACCTGGTCGTCGTGCAGCCCGGTGCGCGCGGCGAGCTCTCGCTGCGTGAGCTTGCCGTCCACCCGCGAGAGCACGAACCCATCCATCGCCGTCAGCGGAAGAGACCGCATGTCGGCGGCGGCGCGCGTCACCAGCCTGGGAATCCGTTCTCCGCTACCCGCCAACGATCATCTCCTCGCACGCCGGTGTAAGTACCGAGCCCGCTCGAGTGTATCGGCCTCTCGTGCTGCTGTCAGTATCGGGTGCTTCGCGCCTCACCCGAAGGTGACTCATCGCGCCAGCGGGCATGCATCCACACCCACTCCTCGGGGAGGGCCAAGATGCGCGACGAGAGCTCGAGGTTCATGCGGGTCGTCAGCTCGATCTCTCCCTCCGGCGTCGGCGCGAGGTCGCTGGTCGGAATGCGTGTGGCCGTGATGACCAGCGGACCGGCAGCGACGGTGCCGATGACGACGGGTGCCCCGGTACGGAGCGCAATGCGCGCGGGCCCCACCGCTGTGGCGGCCGCATGCCCGAGGAACGGAGCATCCACGCTCGGGACCCGCGAACGGAGATCCATCGGCATCCCCAGCAGCTGCCCGCGCTTCAGCGCGCGCAGCAATCGCGCAGCGGCGCCCGGTGCTCCGCGGTAGACGACGCCCACGCCGAGCCGCGACCTGAGCGCATCGTACACACGCGTTAGGCGCGGATCGTAGGCCTCGCGCGCCACCGTGGTCAGCGGAAACCCGGCAGCCACGAGCGAGCCGGCGACGCGCTCCCACGGACCGAGGTGCGCCGACACGAAGACTACGCCCATGCCCTCGCCGAGCGCCTCCTCCAGGACGGTGCGGGCCGCAGCGTCGAGCGCGAGGGGCGCGAAGGGCGCGCCTCCGAGCAGAGCCAGCGTGTCGCCCAGGTGCTCGCCGAGTCGCGTGTAACACCGCCGGACAATCGCCGTCCGTGCAGCGGGAGGCAGGGTGTGGAGAGCCCGAGCGACGTTGGCGAGCGCCGTGCGCCGCGCGGGTCCGAACGCGACGTAGGCAAGCCTCCCGACGGCCCTGCCGGCTGCGCGGAGGGTAGTGGCGGGAAGCCGCTGGAGGACGGAGATCGTCCCGCGTGCGAGGGCGTAGAGAATGGCGTTCTTGATGCGCTGCGTGCGGGTCCAACCGGCAGTCGGCGCGCCGTGGCGAGGCTTCGCGGCCGCGCCCACGCTCATTGTCGCTGCGACGGAATCGGAGCGTTCCGGTCCAGGCTCGGCCCGCCCGGGCACTCGCCGCACGTCGACCGCACGCGCTCGCGTGCCGACAGCACCTTCGTCTTCGCCTCGTCGCAGCGGGACCGATCCTCGTCCGAGCTAGCCAGCTGGCAGAGGTGCGCGGTCGCTCGCTCCATCGAGGCGAGGGCCCTGCACGCGGTCCCGCAGTCGCCGGCCGCGGTCAGGAGCTCTCGTTCGGCGCGGTCGAAGTCGCCCTTGGCCCGCCCCAGGGCTGCCTTTGGGCCTTCGCCGTCGTTCTCCTCCCGGTCGGTCCGGTCGGTGCCCGCCGGGGGAGGCGCGGCCTGGGGCGCTTCGGTGGCCCCGCCCTTGGCTGGGCCTGCGACGCTCTGCTGCGCCGCACAGCCCTGGACGAGGGCGATGCCGATGCCGAGGCCGGCCACCGTCCACCACCGTCGGTGTCCACGTGCGGGTGTCATTGCCGAGCCCCTCCTTCGCCCGTGGCACCCGTCTGACCACCGAGAGACCTGCCCACGACCTCGTCTTGCACGGTCACCGCCTGGTTCAAGAGCTTGAGCGCCTTGGCCCGAGCGGCCGCAGCCTGGTCGCGTAAGCCTGCGTCCGCCAGAGCCGCGGCGCGCGTCTCTTCGACCTCGCCGCTCACCTCGAGCAAGTGTCCGCGGAAGTACGTGGAATCGGGCGCGTGCTCCAGGCCGGCGCGGGCGTCCGACTCGGCCCCCGTCACGTCCTTGGTGCGCAGCCGCAGCTCGGCCATGCGCGCGTACGTGTCCGCCAGCACCTCTTCCACCTCGGGAACCGCGGCGCCTTCGTGCGGCTTGCGAGCATGCACCAGCTGTCCGAGCGCGACGAGCGCGCCGGGCAGATCGTTCGCGTCCTCCTTCAGGTTGGCCTCGTGGTGGAGGGCCCGCGCCTCGGACAGGTAGGCCATCACGTCCGTGTCGATGACGGGGCCGCCATCCTCCTGGGCACGCGCGGAGATCGCTCTCCCGCAGCCGCCCAGCAGCGCGCACGCGCACACGATCAGCGCTCCGAGACGGCGCGTCATCGGACCCCCCATCGACGGAACTCGTTGTCGCGGAGATCGCTCGCGCGGGCCATGGCGATGCGGTCGACCCTGGCGCTCTCGCCCCCCTGCCGCGCGAATGGCTCGCGGAACAAGGACTGCGTCGAGCGAACGCGGGCGAGAGGAGGGCCTGCGAGCGCCGTCTGGTCGCTCGGCGGTGCCAGGTCGCCGGGCTCGACGAGCAGCAGGATTGCCGCCGCCACCGCAAGCATCGCCGCGCCCGCGCCGAAGGCGACGCGAATCAAGCGCGCTCCCTGGCGAGCCGGCGGGCGCACGGCGTGCCTCGGCGCAAGGGCGCGCGCGAGGATGGCCCGGTGCTCTTCGGCCCCGAGCGGGCGTGGCGACTCCATCAGCGAGAGTGTCCGGAGCAGCTCCGCATCCTCGTTCGCGACGGTTGGGTCTGCCAGTGCGTCGCGCAGTGCCCCGGCCTGGCCGAGCTCCTCCTCGGAAGCGGGGGCGTCCGGGTCCAGCGGGGCGAGCGATACGGCGGGCGGTGGCTTAGGCGTCGTCATCACCGACCTCCGTCAAGTCTGTCTTGGTTCGCCCTGCGCGCGGGCCGGGGGAGTGGGGAGAGCTCGCAGAAGTCGTTGCCGCGGCGCCTTCCACCGGGAGAAGTCCTTTCTTCAGAGCTGCGATGGCGCGATGAAGTAGCACGTCGAACGTCGCTGGCGTAACCGAGAGTAGCTGAGCTACCTCCTCCCGGGGTCGCTCCTCGAGCACCCTCAGGCGGATCGCACGGGCGTAGCGCGGGTGAATGCGATCGAGCGCTGCGGACACCTTCGCGCGCGCAGCCTCCGCGTCGCGCCGCTCCTCGAGCCGCTGATCGAGCGGCGTCGCGGTGGACGCCTCGTCGACCTCCCGCTCGACGTCCTCGGCGTCCCAGAGGACGAGCCGCTTGCGGGCGCGCAGGTGGTCGAGCGCAACGCGGAGGGCGACGACGCGCAGCCAGGGGTAGAAGCCGACGCTCTGCCATTGAAACTGTCCGATGCGCTCGACGACCTTGGCGTACGTCTCCGAGAGCGCATCCTTGGCGGCCGCCTCGGAGCCGAGGCGGGGCAGGAGGACCGTCCGGTAGAGGGCGGGCCCGTATTGCGTCAGCAGCTCCCCGACAGCGATCCGATCGCCCGTCTGCGCGCGCTCGACGAGCCTTCGTTCGCGCTCGCGCGCGCGTTCGAGGGCGTCGTCGTCGGCCACGGCGCCGAGCATAGTCGACCAGGGGATCGAGAAGGCCGAGATCACGTGGATAGAACGGCGCCTGCGGGCCCGCGCTTACACACGCTGCCGGAACGCGGCGGGAGGCTCGAAAAGAGCCCGTTTGCCCGTGGCGGCGCATTTGTGCAGGCGTGTGGCTCGCAATTTTCCAACCCTGCCCGAACGCTGCTCTTTTTGGCCTAGTTTGGAGTGCCGACGGGTGGGGCGCCGACTACCCTGGCCAGCCATGCGGCTTGCTGTACTCGTCGATCCCCGCGCCTCGGAAGCGACCCCCCCCGCCGTACGCGGCGAAAGGATCCTGTGGCTGCGCGATTCGCTCGCGCGCCTCGGGTTCGACGTCGTGGCGCTGGGGGACGAGCCGGATGCGGCCCAGCTCGAACGCGTCCTGGCGGGAGTCGAGCCCACGGACACCGTGCTGCTCCACGTCTCGGGACAGCTCGCGGCAGACGGCTCCGTCCGCGTCGGGCCCGATCAGGCCGTTCCGCTCGCGGTTCTCTGCGGTGCCGTCGCCGCGCGAACGCCCGCCAGCGTGCTCTACTTCGCGGAGCTCACGCACGACGGGCCTGCGGATGCCCTGCGGTCGGCCGAGCACGTGACCGAGCTCCGGTCGGCGATCGAGGCTTCGGCCCCCGGCTACGGCGCCCTCCTTGCCGTCGGCGCGCGCTCGTCGGACCGCGACCCCTTGGCCTTCACGCGCATCGCCTTGCGGATGGCCGAGGATCTGGCGGCCGGGGAAGAGCACGGAGTAAGGCTCTCCGAGGTCGTCGAGCGCGTGCGCGCGCAGCCCGAGAGCGCGGCGGCGGCGCAGGGCTTTGCGCTCGTACGGGGCCGCGTGGAGTTCCGGCTCTCGCCGGCGAGCCTCGAGAAGCCGCTGTTCGAGCCGCTGGCGGCCCTCGCCGACGGCGCACGCGAGCGAAAGCAGTGGGAGCACGCGCTCGCGGGGTACAAGGCGGCGATCCTCGTGGCCCCGAGCGAGGCCATGCAGGGCCCCCTCTACGCGCGAATCGGCGAGGTGGAGCTCGCTCGAGGCAACGCGCTGAAGGCGAACCGCGCGTACGTGCGGGCGCGGGATCTCTGCCCCTCCAACCGGACGACCCTCGATGCGCTGATTGCCCTGGCCACCGACGGTGAGGAGTGGACGCGGGCGGTGGAGCTCTCGCATGAGCGGCTCGCGCTGCTCGAAGGCGCGTCGGAGCAGGTGGACGAGCTCTTCTCCATCGCCCGGATGCTCGGGAAGCTCGGCGACATGGCGGGCGCCGTCACGGAGCTCGAGAGGGCACGCGCGCTCGACCCCAAGAACGACGACGTGCTGGAAGCGCTCCGCAGGGCGTACCGCGTGCTCTCGCGCTGGCCGAAGCTCCTCGAGGTGACGGGCGCGCTCGGCGATCTCGCCCCCTCGGCCACGGAGCGGGCGGCTCGCCTGGTCGCGCAGGCCCAGATCGCCATCCAGCACCTCGGGGACACGGACCGCGCCGTGCACTTTCTCGAGGGCGCGCTCGAGGACGACCCTACCCACGACGAGGCGCTCGACATGCTGGTCGAGCTGCGCACGTCGAGGGGTGAGCACGAGCGACTCGAGGCCACCGTGGCGGCGCTCGTCCTGCGGTTCGAAGAGCTCGGCGAGGCCGAGCGGGCGCGAGACGCGAACACCAAGCTCGAGGCCATCCGGGCGCGGTCGGTGGAGGACTCTCTCGTTCCCGAGGCGGACGAAGAGGAAGCGGGCGAGGCGGACGTCGTCGTCGATCCGACGACCGAAGCGTTGACGCCGCGCGCCCTGCCCGTCGACGAGGGCTCGGCCGATCCGCTCACCGTGCGTGTCGAGCACGAGCCCGACGCCAACGACGTCGATGTCGCCGGCGTCGAGCCGGAGGTGCCCACCTCGCGCGGCGAGGAGGACCTCGCCGCCCTCGAGCAGATGGTGCTCGAGGCGCCGCTCGACCCCTCCGTCCACGCCCGGCTCTTCGCGCTTCACACCCGCGACGGGAATGCGGACCGAGCTTACCTCGAGACGCTCGCGCTGGAGGAGCTCGGCGCTCTCGAGCAGGAGCACGAGGACGTCCTCGAGCAACAGAGGCCCGAGGGCCTGCGTGTCCGCTCGACGCTCGACGATGCCGGCTGGCAGATGCTCCAGGCGCCGGGTGGGGACCCGGTCGTCGAGGCGCTCTTCGGCGCCATCGGGCGTGCGGCCGCAGCGATCTGCGTGGAGGACCGGCGCGCAAAGAAGAAGCTCACGGCGCTCGATCCTGCCCGTCGGCTCGACGACGGCAGCACGGCCTCCATCGTTCGAAGCTTTCACTGGGCGGCCCGGGTGCTCGCCGTTCAGTGCCCGGATCTCTACGTGCTCGACACGGTATACGGAGACATCGCCGCGGTTCCAGCGCGCCAGCCATCGACCGTCATCGGGCCTGCGGTCCTGCGCGGGCTGTCGACGAAGGACCTCGCGTTCCTTGCCGGCCGGCACCTGACCTACTACCGGCCCGATTACAACGTGCTGCTCCACTTCCCGACGCTCCCGGAGCTTCGGGTCCTCTTGCTCGCCGGCGTGCGCGTGGTCCTTCCGGGTGTGCCCATTCCCGCTGCCGCCGCGCCGGCGGTCTCCGCCCTCAGCGCGAGCCTCGCTGCCCGGCTGAGCGACGACGAGCGCGACGCGCTCGCCGTCGCCGTCAACCGCCTCGACGCGCGTGGTGGGCGCGTCGATCTCAACGCCTGGACTCGCTGCGTGGAGCTCACCGCGAGCCGAGCGGGCCTCCTGCTCTCGGGAGATCTGCGGACCGCGATGACGCGGCTTCGCACGGAGACGCGCGAAGTCGCCGAGGTTACGTTCGACGAGAAGCGCAAGGATCTCCTCGCGTGCTGCTCGTCGTCCGCGCTCGCCGAGCTGCGGACCCGCGTGGCCCTCGTCGCTTCGCCCATTCCTCCCCGGACCAGCGGCACCATGCCGCGCGCCGATTTCCAGCAGACGACCGACTGGGGGGTCCTCGCGGTGGACGAGCTCGGGCCGGCCGGACGCCTAGTGGGCGGACGCGGTCGCACCTAGAGCTTCGGCCGCAGCGAGCACCTCGGTGGCGTGAACGCCGGGGTCGACGTCCGGCCAGACGCGCGCAACCTTGCCGTCCGGCCCGACGAGGAACGTCACCCTCGACGCCATGCCGAGCATGCCCGAGACGCCGTAGGACCGCTGGATGCTGCCGCTCTCGTCGGCCACGAGCGGAAACGGGAGCGAGTGCTTTGCGCGGAACTCGCCGTGGCTCGCCTCCGAGTCCCGCGACACGCCGAAGATCGTGATTCCCCGGTCCCGGTACCGATCGAAGGCGTCGCGAAAGGCGCAGGCCTCGTGCGTGCAGCCCGGGGTCTCGTCCCTCGGATAGAAGTAGACGACCGCCGTATGACCCAGCTGCGCCGAGAGGCGAGCGTCCTTTCCCTGGGGGTCGTGCCCTGCCAGGTCGGGTGCGAGGGCGCCCACGGGAAGGAGGCCCACGCCGCCGTCCGGTCGCTCTACCGGCCCGCGTGCCACGAACGCGACCACGACGCCGAGCGCGAGCAGGGCGAGCGCTCCGAGCACCATCGGGACCTTGGAGCGGGACCGGACCGGACGGCTTTCGGAGACCATTGTTGGTAGTAGTACGAGCAGGGGGATGCCGCGGATCCGCGAAACGATTCCGACGTCGGTGGAGGCGCGGCCGTCCGGCGCGCCGAGCCATCCGCCCGCCCCCGCGCCGCTGGCGCGGGGACCGAGGTTGGTGCGCGGCCTCACCCTCGTCTCCACCGTTGCGCTGGTCGTCGGCAACATGGTCGGCACGTCCGTGTACACGCTGCCGGCGTCGCTGGCGCTCGGGGTCGGGCCCATCCAGATCGTCTCCTGGACGCTGGCAGCGGCGGGGTACCTCTTCGTCGCGCTCGTCTACGCCAGCCTCGGCGGCCGCTACCCGCGGACGAGCGGTCCGTACGTCTACGCGCGCGAAGCTTTCGGCGACTACGTCGGCTTCCAGACCGCCTGGGCCTACTGGCTCTCGGCGGTCATCGGCAACGCGGGGATCGTGACCGGCGTGGTGGGCTACGTCACCGGGTTCGTTCCCGTGCTCGGGTCCCACGCCGTCTACCGGTTTGCGATCGCGCAGCTACAGGCCGCATGACGAGGTCCCGCGTGGAAGACGGTGGTGCGTGACGGCGCGCACGGTGCTGGCTTGCGCTGTCCCGGCTTTGTTCATCTTGCAGCCCTTTGGGCGTTCGGGCAGTGTTGGCGCATGGTGGGGGGTCGCGACAAGCCTTGGTCTTTCAAGACGGCGAATGCCGGCGTGCCCACGCCGAGCTCCGACAAGCTGCAGGCGACGAAGGTATTCAGCGACCCCAAACGTATCGCTGCCTCGAAGCCTGGAGCGCCCGCGGGCGGGCGCTCCACGCGCGGCGGACGGTCCACGTCGGACAAGGACGGCAGGTCTTCGCAGCAGGGCGGACGGGCATCCCAGAAGGCCCCAGGAGCCGCAGGCGGTCGCTCGACCCGCGGCGGCCGGCCCGCTACCCGCGGCAAGGAGGAGGCAAACCGCCGGACGGGTTCGTCCGCCCTGGGAGAGAACTCCATCCTCGAGCTCCTGGAATCGTTCGATCGCGTGCCCTCGCTCGCCGTCACGCCGTCCCGGCTGAAGGACCTGTCCCTCGATCACAAGACCGGCTTTCTCATCTCTCAGGTCGACGGTCAGCTGACGATCGACATGCTGGTCGACGTCTCGGGCATGCGGCGCCTGGACGCCCTGCGAGCCATCCTCAAGCTCGTCGACCAGGAAATCCTCAAGCTCGACTGACCGCCACTTCTAGCCTCCGGCGAGCCGGCCCAGGAGCCACGTCGCGAGCGCGAGCAGGGCCAGGATGGCGACGAGCCAGAGAACGAGGCTTCTCCACGCACCCTGGAGGCGGCGCCCCTTTCGTCGGTCACACTCCAGGCAGATGGCCCAGACCTTCACGCCCCCTTCGGTCAGGGTCGAGCAGTCCCCGCACACCGGCAGGTGGCAGGACGCGCAGGGCCCCGCCGCGACGTGACCGCAGTGCACGCAGCGCGCGGGGCCATCGTCGTCTACGTACTGGAGACCGCCGGACACGTGACCAGGCTACGCGACCGCCGGCCCGGGTGCCGCGGAGGTTCGGTTGTCACCAGGCGGCGTGCGTTCCAACGAAGGCGCCGCCGGGCAGGGCACCGATCTGGATGGGCAGCGCGGCGATCTTGCCGGCGGCGCTCTCGCCGGGGGGCGACGTGAGAAAGAGGACCGCCGCCAAGGCGACCCCAGCAATCCCCACCCCGATCGTGATGTTTGCGACGTTCGCGTCGCTGTTGGCCGAGGTGCTCTGCGATGTGGCCGTCCCGTTGTGGCAGGTGGTGCCGGACGGACAGAGCTTCCGCGCGTCGGACATCTCCGACGCGGCGTGGACCCCGAAGTAAGCGCCGATGCCCAGCGGCACGAGGCTCGCGGCTGCCGTGATGTACGAGGCCGTCCTCCGCCCCGATCCCGTGGACGCGATGGGCTGGGGAGGCGGTGCTGGCGTCGCGGGGACCTCCGGCGCAGGTGGTACGGGTAGCGCCGCTTCGGGCTCCACCTTGGCCGATGGATCGCGGACGAGGTCCCCGACGCGGACGGTCTGTTGATCGAGCTTCGCTCCGAGCGTCACCGTGCCGGTCCAGCGCAGGTACCCAGGGGCCTCCGCAACGAGCTGGTGCGCACCGGGATCGGCGGGAAAGGCCTGCCCCCAGGCGCCCGCGCTCAACGGTGAGCCGTCTATCGTCACGACGAGGCCCTTGATCGCGCCCACGGTGGGATCGACCGTCACGGTCAGATGGGACAGCTTCGGCTCGAGCGCTGCTGCTCTTGCGCGCGCCGCATCCGCGCGGTCGGCCCGCCCGTCGACGTGGGAGCGGGCCGACACCTCGCCGAACTCGGACCACGCGGTCGCCGTCTTGCCCTCCTTCTCGTGGCAGACCGCGAGCGCCAGGAGCGTCCCCCCGCCGGGATCGAGCCGCATGCTCTCGGCGAGCTTCGCGCATGCCTCGGCGGTGCGCCCCTGGGCCAGGAGCGCCTTTCCCTCCTGGAACATCGTCTCGGCGATCGCGCTCTGGGGCGACGACTGGGCGCGCGCGTCACCGCCCGCCAGCCCCACGAGGAAGGCCGCGGCGCCGACGGTCGCGAGGGCTCGCCTACCTGTGCTGGTCGAGTAGCTCATTGAGTCCATCTCCGTCGGGCTTCTTTGGACCGGACGCGGGCTTGTGGGGCGCCGCGCCGGCGTTGGTCGTCACGGACGGGGCGACGCGCGTGGTGGCCACCTTCGCGGCGCCTCCCGCCGTGGCAGGAGGCGGCGTCACCGAGGGCTGGAGGACAGGCTGCGCGGCTGGCGGCGGAGAGGGGACGTCGACGAGCGCAGCCTTCTGCGGCTCCCCCGAGCCGGCGGGCCCGGAAGGCACGGAGGGCGCGCTCGTCGCGGAGGCGGCGGGCGCGCCGGGCGCCGCGGTCTCTCGCGAGCCTGCGGACCGGACGGCCCAGTAGCCGAGGGAGCACGCGAGGATGAGCGCGCTCACGCCGACGAGCGGGGTCGCGGACCGCCGGGGCGAGAGACCGATGGCCGACAGCGTGCCGGTCGAGCCGTCGTGGAGGGACTTCGCGGAGCCAACCCGTGCGCCGTCGTTCAGGATGGCGGTGCCGTCCCCGACGACGACGGCGTTGTTCACGCCACCCTGGACCGGCGTCCCCGGGCTGTCCGCAAACTGCGGGACGCTCGCCCGACCACCGGCGAGCGCGCGCCGTGCCTCGGCGAGGAGCTTCTGCCGGTGCTGCGCGCGGCTGCCGAGCTTGGCGGTCAGGTAGCTGGCGACATCGGCGTTCGACGTGACCAGGTTCGCTGCCGTCATCGCGAGCTCGATGGCGTCCGCCAGGGCGTCTGCCGTCGCAAAGCGCTCGTCCGCGTTGACGCGCATGGCGCGCTCGATCACGGCGGCCACCGGGGGCGGGACCTCGCTCGTCACGGGGCGGGGCGGCGTTCCCGAGATCAGCGCCCGGAGGACGTCGACGTCGCTGCCGTCGTACGCGTCCTCGCTCATCGTGAGCGCTCGCAGGACGGCGCCTGCCGCCCACACGTCCGTCCGCCGATCGACGTGGGCGGCGAGCGCCTGCTCGGGCGCCATGTAGCGCGTCTTGCCCTTGATGCTCCCGGCCGTCGTCTCGCTGGCGAAGTCGCCCTTCAGCTTGGCGATGCCGAAGTCGATGAGCTTGGCCTGACCGCGGGCGGAGACCAGGATGTTCTGCGGCGAGAAGTCGCGGTGAACGAGGTCGATCGCCTTGCCGTTGTTGTCCGTCAGCTCGTGGGCCGCGTGGAGGCCCCGGCACGCGTCCGAGACGATGCGCAGGATGATCCCCTGCGGGATCCACTCGCCGTTGCGGTGGACCGTCTTCGCGAGCTCCTGCAGGGAGTCTCCCTCGATCCACTCCATGACCTGGTAGAGGACCTCCCCCTCCTCCGCGAGCTCGAACGTCTGCGCCACGTTGGGGTGCTCGAGCAGGCCGGCGATCCTCGCTTCGTCGATGAACATCCTGCGAAATTTCGAGTCCCGCGCGAAGCCCGGGAGGATCATCTTGACGGCGAAGAGCTTCTCGAACCCGCTGACGCCCGAGAGGCGCGCCGCCCACACCGAGCCCATGCCGCCGCGAGCCACCTCGAAGAGAAGCTCGTAACGACCGACGCGTGCGCCCTGCGCGCACGCGGCCGGAGGCGAGGACGGTGACGCCATGGACACCCGTATTGTCGCACAACACGGCGGCTTCCAACAGTTGCTGTCGGGCCGTCGGCTGCCCACATCTCGGGGGGGCCGCCGACCTACCCGTTGTGCTAGGCAGCAGGGATGCAATCGTCGCTCGTTTCGCTGGGGCTCGACCTCGCTTCTCCCGTGTCTGGCGTGTACGCGGCGGACTGGGTCGCCGCGCCGTCGGGGGGCGAGATCGTGTCCATTGACCCCTCGACCGGCCAGCGCCTTGGCGCCGTCCTCACGGCCTCGGCGGCGGACTACGAGCGGGTGATGGTCGCCGCCGCGGAGGCCCACGAAGCGTGGCGTCGCGTGCCTGCTCCCGTGCGCGGCGATCTCGTGCGCCTCATCGGCAACGCGCTCCGCGCGAAGAAGAAGGACCTGGCGACGCTCATCACGCTCGAGACCGGAAAGATCCTCCCCGAGGCAGAGGGCGAGGTGCAGGAGATGATCGACATCGCCGACTTCGCGGTGGGTCTCTCCCGCCAGCTCTACGGGCGAGCGATGCACTCCGAGCGCGTCGCCCACAGGATGCTCGAGCAGTGGCACCCCCTCGGCGTCGTGGGGGTTCTCTCGGCGTTCAACTTCCCGGCCGCGGTCTGGTCCTGGAACGCGCTCCTCGCGGCGGTCTGCGGCGACAGCGTCGTGTGGAAGCCCTCGGAGGAGGCGCCCCTCACCGCCGTCGCGGTGACGCGCATCGTGAACGAGGTCGTGCGCGCTGCGGGCCACCCCCCGATCTTCGCGCTCGTCGCCGGAGGTCGCGACGTGGGCGGCTGGCTCGCGGCGGACCGGCGTGTGCCGCTCGTGTCGGCGACGGGGAGCACCGCGATGGGGCGCGCCGTCGGCGAGACGGTCGCGCGGCGCCTCGGAAGGTCGCTGCTCGAGCTCGGGGGCAACAACGCGATCATCGTGCTTCGCGACGCGGACCCGGAGCTCGTCATGCGCGCGGTCCTCTTCGGCGCCGTCGGCACGGCAGGCCAGCGCTGCACGACGACGCGGCGGCTCTTCGTCGAACGGGGCATGGCGAAGGAGCTGACCCAGAGGCTCGTCCAGGCCTACGAGCGCGTTCCCATCGGCAACCCGCTCGACGCGGGGACCCTGATGGGGCCGCTCATCCACGCTCGGGCCGTGGATACGATGATGGCGGCGCTCGCGACGGCCAGGGCGCAGGGCGCCGAGATCCTCACGGGGGGAACCCGGGTGGATCGCGCGGGCTACTTCGTCACGCCGGCGCTGGTGCGCGCCCCCCTCGGGCTTCCCATCGCGAGGGAGGAGACGTTCGCGCCGATCCTCTACGTCTTCGAGGTCGAGGGCCTCGCGGAGGCTGTGGCGCACCAGAACGACGTTCCGCAGGGGCTCTCGTCGGCGATCTTCACGCGGGACCTGCGCGCGGCGGAGCGCTTCCTGTCAGCGACGGGGTCCGACTGCGGGATCGCGAACGTGAACCTGGGGACGAGCGGCGCCGAGATCGGGGGAGCGTTCGGAGGAGAGAAGGACACGGGGGGCGGTCGGGAGAGCGGGTCGGACTCGTGGAAGGCCTACATGCGGCGGCAGACGACGACGATCAACTTTGGGGACGAGCTGCCGCTGGCGCAGGGGATACGGTTCGGGTAGGGCGATGCCCCCACTCGCAGGTGCTCGGCGGCTACGCGGGGCTCGGCGTGGGCCGCGGGACGCCGCCTGCGCGCCTGCGGCCTCCCCCAAATGCGTGCTCGCCCGCGCCCGACGAGGGA